>Ga0137397_10000116_pt1 | contig 51848 bp, 43 predicted proteins | sample czorhiz116metaG_FD_106658 | JGI IMG/M metagenome (GOLD analysis project Ga0137397, IMG submission 106658) | Vadose zone soil microbial communities from Angelo Coast Range Reserve, California, USA - czorhiz1.16 metaG | ecosystem: Environmental > Terrestrial > Soil > Vadose zone | place: USA... | reverse complement strand
GTAATACCAGGCCTTGTCCTTCTTGATCGGCCCGCCGAGCGACAGGAACGGCGTGAAGTCGTTGAATTTCAGGTCGCGCAGGCCGAGCTCACCCAGGCCGCCGTGCAGCTTCGGGTCGTCGATCCCGGCTCCGTCCCCGTCGAACGTCTTGCCGCGCCAGTAGAAGCTGAATTTCCCCTCGAACTCGTTCCCGCCCGACTTGGTGACGAGAGTGACGAACCCTCCCTGGCCCCGGCCGTATTCGGCGGTCGCTCCCGCCGTCTTGACTTCGATCTCCTGGATCGAGTCGATGTTGATCTCCTGCCCCCGTTTCCCGGTGAGCGGGTCGTTCGTCGAGACCCCGTCCACGAGAGTGATGACGTCGGTGTCGCGCGAACCGTGGATCGTCGGATTGCCGTCGCCGTCCACGTCCGACACGCCGGGGGCGAGCGTCAGGACGTCCTGATAGTTGCGGCCCAGGATCGGCAGGGCCTCGATGAACTCGGAGTTGAAGACCGTCGAGGTGGTGGTCGTCGCCGTGTTGACGACTTCACCCTGCGCCGTGACCTTCACCGTCTCCTTCATCTCGGAGCCGGGACGCAGGGTGATCGTTGTGGTCATCATCCTGCCGGGGACGACCTCGACGTCCTGCCGGATCGTCGACATCTGGGGGAAGGAGACCTCCAGGACGTAGCCCTTTCCGGGCGCGAGCGGCGCGATGCGGAATTCACCGTTTGCGTCCGTTACGGTCTGCTGGTTCACTCCCAGGGAATCGTTCTTGAGAACGATCCGGGCCGTCGGCAACGGAGCGCCGTCCTTGTCGACGACTTTTCCCTTGAGACCCGATGTGGCCTGGGCGAAGACCGGGATGTTGAAGGCGAGGAGCAGAGAGCCGGCGAGAAGGAGGACTCTTCTTATTAGTACCATCGGCTTGGACCTCCGGGCGGGGCCTGGCGAGGCTCTCCGTCCCCTTGTTTGCACCGGCCCGTGATTAGTCCTTTTTTCGACAAGTGATTCGCGTCAAGTCTATAGAAACGGGCAAGATCCTGTCAAGGGATGGCCGCCTGTCCATCGGCTGTCCCGGCAGGGGATCCGGCGGCCCCCCGGGGTGCGGTGTAATACTACTGTCAACCCTCTCGCTGTCAAGAAGATGATGGGGGTCCACGTGCGGGCTATATACAGCAGGGGGGGCGGGGGGGTAAACGGGGACGATCAGCGATACTGGATCTTCAGACGCTTGATCTTCTCGTTCAGAGTGGTCGGGTTCAGCCCGAGACGGGCGGCCGCCTTGCGCTGTACGCCATTCACGCTCTTCAGGGTCTCCACGATGATCTCCCTCTCCATCCGTTCCATGGTCTCGTAGAACGACATGTTCCCGTCCCTCTGCATCGGACCGGGAAGGGGCCGCGGCCGGTCACCCTGCAGCGGTTCCGGCAGGAGCTCCGTCCCGATCACCGGCGAGGAGGAGAGGACGACCGCCCTCTCGATCACGTTTTCGAGCTCGCGCACGTTCCCGGGCCACGAGTAGTCGACGAGAATGGCCAGGGTCTCGGGGACCATGGACCGCACGACCTTGCCGTTCTCGGCCGCGTACTTGGCGACGAAGTGGTCGACCAGGAGCGGGATGTCCTCCCGGCGCTCGCGCAGGGGAGGCAGCTTGATGTTGATCACGTTCAGCCTGTAGTACAGGTCCTCCCTGAACTCGCCGCGCTGGACCAGCTCCTGAAGGTCGATGTTCGTGGCCGCGATGATGCGCACGTCGACGTGGACGCTCTGCACCGAGCCCAGCGGCAGGAACTCCTTCTCCTGGATGACGCGCAGAAGCTTGGCCTGGACCTCCGGCTTGATCGTGCTGATCTCGTCGAAGAAGATCGATCCCTCGCTCGCCACTTCGAACAGCCCCTTCTTCGACTGGATGGCGCCGGTGAACGCCCCCTTGACGTGACCGAACAGGTTGCTTTCGAGCAGGTCGGCGGGGATGCTTCCGGAGTTGACCACTACGAACGCCTCCTCCGGACGCCCCGACTTGAGATGGATCGCCTGGGCGACGAGCTCCTTCCCTGTGCCGCTCTCCCCCTGGATCAGCACCGTGGACCGGCTCGGCGCGACCTGCTCGATCAGCCGGTAGAGCTGCTGCATCGCCGAGCTCTTCCCGACCAGCTCTCCGAAACGGGCCTTCCCCTGAAGCGCGCGGCGCAGCGTCCTGTTCTCGGCCAGAACGTGGCGATGCCGCAACCCGGTGCTCAGGGTCCGGAGGACGTCCTCGTTCTTGAACGGCTTGGTCAGGTAATCGTGCGCCCCCATGCGCATCGCCTGCACGGCGGTCTCCACGGAACCATAGGCGGTGATCATGACGACCACGCTGTCCGGATCCCGGCGCTTGATCTCCTTGAGCGTCTCGAAGCCGCCGATGCCCGGAAGCATCAGGTCGAGGATGACGAGGTCGTACTCCTGCCGCTCGAGCGCGGCCAGCCCGGATTCGGCGTCCGGGACGGAGGAAATCGCGTACCCTTCGCGCGACAGGATCTCCTGAAGCACGTCGCGGATGATCGGCTCGTCGTCGATCACGAGCACGCGGACGGCCTCGCCCGCGGTATTGTGCGCCGGCTCCCCTTCGGCCAGGTGGACCCGCGGGCCCTTCACGCCGAGGCCCTCCTTTCATCCACTACCGGCAGGCTGACCACGAAGCGCGATCCCTCCCCCGGGCTGCTCTCAGCCAGGAGCGTCCCGGAGTGCTCCTTGACGATTCCGTAGGACACGGAGAGCCCGAGACCGGTCCCCTGGCCCCGCGGCTTCGTCGTGAAAAACGGATCGTAGATCCGGTCCAGGTGCTCCGGCGGGATGCCGCAGCCGGTGTCGCTCACTTCGATCTGCACCCTCCCCGTGTCGGCGTGCGCCGCCACGGTCACGGTACCGCCTTCGGGCATGGCGTCCACTGCGTTCAGGAGGAGATTCATCAGGACCTGCTGGAGGCGCCCGCGGTTGCCGTTCACGCGGGACAGCGGCCCGTCGACCCGGCGCACCAGCTCGATCCTCCGGCCGCGCAGGTGGGGCTGGAACAGCTCCAGCGTCTCCGACATCATCTCGGCGATATCCAGCGGTTGGTAATCGCCGTCGCGCTGACGCGAGAAGTTCAGCAGACTCGAGGCGATCCCGGCCGCACGGAAGGCCTGCTGCTCGATCTTCTTGAGGACCGAATACTCGGGGTCCTCCGGCGTGCGCTCCTCCAGAAGCATCTGCGTGTAGGACGAGATGCCGGTCAGGGGCGTGTTCACCTCGTGCGCGATGCCGGAGGCCAGAAGACCGATCGAGGCGAGATGCTCGCGTCGTTGCAGATCCTGCTCGCGGAGCACCTGCTCGGTAACGTCGTCGACGGTAATGACCCGCCCGCGCGGCCGCCCGGCCGGATCGCGCAGGGCGGCCTGCGTCAGGTTGACGATCAGCCGCCTGTCGTCGCGCGTGCGCAGAGAGGACCTGTACACCCGAAGCCCGGCGTCCGGCAGATCCTCGCCGCCCGGCGGAAGCGCGTCCCCGGTGGCCAGGGCGAACACTCCGGCCGGCATGACCTGGGACAACCGCTGTCCGAGGATCTGGTCGCGCGCGGCACCGTAAAGATGCTCGAAGGCGCGATTGACATTGAGGACGCGCCCCTCGGAGTCCGTGACCAGGATGCCCACGCGGCTGCTCTCGAGGATGCTCTCGTTGAACTCGCGCAGCGCCTCGACCTCCTGCACCTTCTCGTGCACCGCGCTGTACAGCCGGGCCCCCTCGAAGGCGACCGCCGCGTGGCGGCAGAGCGAAATCAGCAGCTGCAGGTCCTCGGTGGTGAGGGGCTCCCCGCCGCGGGGCGTGCCGACGCCCAGCACGGCCACGATCTCACCTTCCACCGTCATGGGCACCATGTACTCCAGGCCGAGAGAATCGATGAGGAAGGCGCCGGTCGCCGTCTCGACAGCCCCGGAGTGATCCCGCAGGGACAGGTAGTCGGCGCCCTCCAGCATCTTCATGAGCGGGTCGTCGAGGACGAGGGTCTGCTCCGGCGACCCTCCGAAGAGGCGCCGTCCCTCGTGCTCGCGCACGAACACGCGCGCGGACTCGAGGTTGAAGGTCCGCTCGACCCGTCCGATGAACTTGGCCCTCAGCGTCGGCAGGCTCAGCTCCCGGTTGAGCGCCTCGCTGAACTCGTTCAGCGTGCGGCGGTAGTCGTAGCGCTCCCGGTAGAAGAACTGGTCGACCACGCTCTTCAGCCGCCGATGCACGCGCGGGTAGAAGATCGCCATCAGGAACGTGGCCAGGATCAGCGCCAGGTTCAGGCCGCGCGGCGTGATCCCGCCGGTGGCCCGGTCCATCACGACGTAGCACGCGGCGTAGGTCGCCCCCGCGGTGAGCAGGATTCCGATGGCCACAATCCCCCGTTTCAGGAAGATGTCCAGGTCGAGAAGACGATAGCGGACGATCGCGGCGGCGAAGGCGAGCGGAATGACCGCCATCGGCAGGAGAGACAGGTCGCTCCAGCCGCCGATCCGGATGTTCAGCGAGCGCGGAACCAGGTAGAAGACGGCCGCCGGCAGGAAGCCGACCAGACTGCCCCACGCCATCCACTTGAGCTGCCAGCGCGTCTGAAGCCGCGTCGCCGACATGTACGAGAGCACGGCCTTGACGATGCCCGTGATGACGAAGACCGCGATGTACAGCTCCTCGAGACGTTCCTTGAACCGGATGACCGCCAGAGGATCGGCGAATCGATAGACCTGCTTGAACGGGATCAGATAGAGGTTGTAGGCGAGAAGCAGGACCGCCGGCACGTAGAAGACCGCGCGCCCGAATCGCCTCAGGCTCGATCCGCGGTCCTCGTCCGCCAGCGCCCAGGTGATGTGCAGGAACAGGGCCGGGGCCAGGAGCCAGCCGGTCAGATCGCCCCAGTATCCCGACCAGTCCAGGAAGCCCCCCTGCCCCTCGCTCTTGAGGACCAGGACCATGAACATAGCCTGGCACAGGAGCGCGAACGGAATGGCGGCGCGGGCCCGAGTGGCCCGCAGCCAGACCACCACGCCCACGCCGAGGAACGTGAGGCCGACGAGGGTGAGGTAGTAGTAGACAGGCGTCCCTCCGCCCACCCAGTTCGGGCGGACGGTGAACTCGGCCTCCTCATGGTCGCGCTCGACCAGGTAGGAGACCGGCGTACCGCGTGGCACGGCGTACGCCGCGTCCTCGGCGTCGACCGCCGAGGCGATCGACCGATCGTCGATGGCCCGCAGGCGATCGCCAGGTCGCAGGCCCCCCTTCCAGGCCGGTGTCCTGGGGATGACCGTGTCGGCCACGACTCCGCGGGCGGAGTCCACCCACTCGACGCCGGTCTCCGGAGCCATGAGCGTGACCTGGTTGTGGAAGTAGGCGGCGCCCCAGGCGAGAAGAAGCGCCGAGATGCCGACCGCCAGCGTCTTGCGCATCAGAAGGAAATGTCCACGCCGCCGGTCACGCGCGTCGTGGCGCCCGATCCGGGCCAGGGCGCGACACCGTCGACCGAGTCGAGCAGCAGCCCCTCGTAGGCCATCAGGACCCGGAAGCGCGAGGCGGCGAACGAGGAGAAGGGAAGGTCCTGGAGGACCGCCAGGTCGAGCCGCCGGTAACGGAGTGAGGACGGCCCGCCGGTCTCGTGCGCTTCCGCCTCGCCCAGAACGCTGCGGTAGTCGATCCGCACCTCGGTCTCGGTCGGTTTGATGGTCGCGCGCAGGCCTGTCATGTAGTAGTGCGCCTGGCCTTCAGCCGGGTCCACGACCGGGCCGTCCCCCAGAACGGGGCTCAGCCGGCCCTGCACGCGTCCCATGCTCCCGAGAAGAACGCCGCGGACCAGTCCGAAACCGCGCTCCAGCTCGATCTCCATCTCGTGCCGGCCCGCCGTCGCGTCGGACAGGACCAGCACTCCCCCGCCCGGGAATCCCGCCGATGACAGCGCGGAGTCCTGCTCGTCGAGGCGCTCCTGGAACGGCCGGTACGACAGCGTGGCCGCGAACTGCAGCCGGTCTTCCGGCCGGCTCGCGACACCGATCTCGTAGCCCAGACGACCCGCATCGGAACGGACGGCGCCCCGCTCATCCGCGGCGGAGACGGAGAGCGACGGACGATTCTCCTCGACGCGGTACATCACGGCCGATCGCACCACCAGATCACCCGCCTCCGGAAGCGTCGTCGTCAGCCCCACGCGCGGCACCACGTAGGCATCCCCCGAGGACAGATCGTTGTGGTAGCGCAGCCCGTAGTTCACGGTGTTGCGGTCGGTGAGCCGCCAGTCGTCTCCTCCGAAGAGAGTCATGGCCCGCCCCAGAGTACCCGCCTCGAGGGGGAGCGCGCTCGAGTCCCCTCCGGACAAGAGAGCGCCTCCGTCCCCCAGGTCGTAACGGAAGGAGTGCACGCGCATCCCCAGATCGATCGCGTGGTCCACCGACCGCAACGCCAGGCCGGCCGCGGCCGAGATGGACCGATCCACGAGACGGGCCCCGTCCGAAGCACCGGCCACGATGGTCGCCACGGATGTCGGGCCGCCGTCCGGCTGGCGGAAGGCGGCCTCCCGGCACGAGCCCACGACGAACAGCAGCGCGCCGTCTCCCAGATTCCGATCCCAGCGCGCCCGCACGGCGGAGTTCCTCTGCGCCTGGTTCACATCATCGGCGGCGTCGACCGACTCGAACACGTACCGGCGGGTGGAGTAGCGGACCAGGGTCTTCAGATCATCGTCCGGCCCGAGGCGGTAATCGAACCCGACTCCCAGGCCCGTCGTCGCCCCGCCGCGGCGCGCCTCGTCGCCGCCGGACAGTCCCGCCGTCGTCCTGACGGAATGGCCGTCGAAGCGCCACGAACCCTGCTCGCCCGCCGGACCTCGCAGAGCCAGCCGGGTGGCGCGTCCGGAGGCGTCCCCGGGGCCCGCGGTCTCTCCGCCCAGAAGGTCCGAGCCGCTGAAGTCCTGACTCAGTTCGCCGTTGATGGTCGGCATCCGCCACCTGAGCGCGGCCGGAGCGTGGCCGCCTCTGCGTGAAGAGACGAGCGCCACGGAGCCCGTCCCCCCCTCGAGACCGGCCTCGACGTCGCGCAACTCGTCTCCGTCGGAGCGATGCAGGATCCAGTCCAGGCCGCCGTCGCGTGCCGCGGCGTCGCCCGGCGCCTCCAGGGGAGACGCGGCCGCCGGCCTCATGCGCACATCGAGGAGGTTGCGCGTCGCCATGTTGACCTCCGCGAGCGCGACGTCGTACCCGACCTTGAAGACCGCGATGCGATACCGCCCCGCCGGCACCTGGGCGCTGAACGATCCATCCGCGCCGCTCCTGAGCACCCGGTCGGCGGTGTCGACGCCCGCGGCCGTCGCGCGCAACTGCGCGCTCTCCTCGGCCGCCCGCCGAGCGCGACCGAGCTGCGTGACGAAGATCGTGGCACCCGCGAGCCCGGCCCCGCGTCCATCGACCACCTGGCCGGCGAGCGCCCGGTCCTGGGCCAGCGCGGACGGCACGGCGGCACCAAAGGAGATCAGGAGGGCGGCGAGCGCGTGGCACGCGTTCCCGGAACGTAGCGTCATGGGCTCTCCCGGCGCGATGCGTGCGAAAGGCCCATCATTCTGACCGAACCGACGTTAACAAGTCAAAGGAAAATGCCCGACGACAGTGCGGATGACTGCCCTGCGCCCAGAGGGGAATTGAGCGTCGTGATGACTTGGAAGACCAAGATCCCTTGAGAACTCCTGCCTGTCGAGGTAACCCTCGTGGAATCAGATTGATCGGACATGAATGATGAGGAGCATCCGCACGGTTGTAGGGCATTTTCATACAATATCCGCAGCCTCTCATTCGTCTACAGCCGTAAATGAAGAACGCGGCGAGCCTGGAGCGGATGACACTCGAACAGGACCGGCGGATCTCCGAGGTGGTCAGGCGGGAGCAGTCCCGGCTGCGTGACTTCATTCGCCGGCGCGTGCCCGACCCGCGCGACGCCGAGGACATCCTGCAGGACGTCTTCTACGAGCTGGTGGAAGCGAACCGCCTGCTGATGCCGATCGGGCACGTCACCGGCTGGCTGTTCCGCGTGGCGCGCAATCGCATCACCGATCTCTTCCGCAAGAAGACGCCGGAGAGCGCCGGCGATGGCGTGGTCGGGGACGAGGACGACGAACGGCTCCCGTGGGCCGACCTGCTGCCTTCGCCCGATGCCGGACCGGAGGCGCTCTACGCCCGCAACGTGCTTCTCGATGAGCTCGAGATGGCGGTCGATGAGCTGCCGGAGGAGCAGCGCCAGGTGTTTGTTGCGCACGAGCTGGAGGGGCGCAGCTTCAGGGAGATGGCGGCCGAGACCGGCGTGAGCGTGAACACGCTGCTCTCACGCAAACGGTATGCGGTGCTGCATCTGCGCGAGCGATTGCGAAGCATTTACGACGAACTCACCAAAGCATGAGGAGCCGGACATGAGAAGGAAATGGATTTTCATCGCTCCACTGGCGATTCTGGGGATGCTGCTCTTTACCTTCATCGGCGGCGAAGTCGTGCTGCACCTGTGGAACTGGCTGCTGCCGCCGCTCTTCGCCTGGCGCTCGATCACCTTCTGGCAGGCGATCGGACTCCTGGCGCTGTGCCGGATCCTCTTCGGCGGATTCGGATGCCGCGGTTTCGGTCGTTCCCATTTCCGCCATCGCATGGCCGAGCGCTGGGAGCGCATGACGCCCGAGGAGAGGGAACGGTTCCGGCAGGGCATGCTGGGACGTTGCGGCTTCGGCCCATCCCCCGGCGAGAGCAAGGGGCAATCCTGAGGCTCCGCCTCGCCCGGGACTCAGAACGTGCCGACGAGGGCGAGACGGTAGCGCACGCGCTCCCAGCCTTCGCCCGCCCCCGACGAGCGGATGTCGATGTCGATCTCCCGTTTCTCGCCGGGGAGGATGACGAGGGTGTCTGCGTGCTCGATGGGATGGGTGACGGCAGGACCGTCGGCGCCGACGGTCGCCATCTCGCCGAGCACCCGGAGGGCGACCTGCGCGCGCCCGCCCGACAGCAGGAGCGGTGTGAGCGCAACCTCAAGCTTCTCACGCCGGTAGCGTTTTGCGCCGGTGGCGTCGGGCTCGAGGGGAACGTTGAAGGAGAAGAGTACGCTGGCCTCCCGGCCGACCATGGCGCGCAGCAGATCGCTTTTCATCGGTCGCGGATCCTTCTCGCCGTCGGCCCGCGCCACGGCGAGCGTGAAATCGACGAACTGAAGATCGGACTCGGACACGGCGCCGCTGGCCGCAGGCGGCGCGTCGCAGCGCACTTTCAGAACGAGGCGGCCCTGCGTCGCCGTTGAGGCGTAGGCCTCGACCAGGCGCTCCTGCTCGGGTTTCAGGACGAAGGTGGCGTGCGTGCGGTCGGGCTGCCGCGGTTTTCCCCCGGTCCTGGCGCCGGCCACGACGCCGCGGGTCTCGGTCCCGATATCCAGGGAACAGCCCCCTCCAGGCCTGACGATCGCGCCGAGGTGCACGGTCATCTCGACCATCTCGCGCGCCTCCGAGGCTTCGCCGCGGCTGATCAAGGTCGCCGATTTCCTGAGAACGCCGCTGCCGCCCGACAGGAGATCCGCCACGTCGGTGCCGAGCGACCAGGTGCCGCGGCGATCGACGACGAGCGTCTCGACGGTGACGCGCACGGCGGCGGTGGACGCGTCCCGGGCACCGGGAGTCTGCGCGGGAGGCGGGGCGGCGTGCAGCACGAGCGGTACTGCGAGCATCACGACGAATCGCCGGAGGCGGCTCATCGGCTGAGGCTACCACAATGACTCGGGTATAATCCTTCTCGAGGCTTCAGCGCTTCATGGCCATCGGCAAGGACGAAGTCCGTCACATCGCGAAGCTGGCGCACCTCGAGTTCTCCGAGGACGAGCTCGGTCGTTTCACCCAGCAGTTCAATTCCATCGTGGAGTACGTCGCCCGTCTGAACGCGCTCGACACGGCCGACATCCAGCCGACGTCGCACGTCGATGTGGGCTCGCACGCCCTGCGCGACGACACGCTGCGCCCGTCGATGTCGCGCGAGGAGGCGCTCGCCAACGCCCCGGAGTCGGAGCACGGCCTCTTCAAGGTCCCCAGGGTGATCGGATGAGTGTCGCGCACGGGCGCACCATCGGGGAGATCCGCTCGCTCGTCGCTTCCGGACAGGTGAGCGCGGCCGAGATCTGCGGCGCCCGCCTGCGGCGCGCCCGTGAGGTCGAGCCCCGCGTGAAGGCGTTCCGCACTCTCCTGGAGGACGACGCCCTGCGCCAGGCCGAGGCCGTCGATCGCGATCGGAAGGAGGGTCGTCCGCTCGGTCCCCTGGCCGGCGTTCCGATCGCCGTCAAGGACGTGCTGTGCACGCGCGGAATTCCGACGACCTGCGGCTCCCGCATCCTGAAAAATTTCGTGCCCTCCTATGACGCCACCTGCGTGGAGCGGTTGCGCCGGGCCGGCGCCGTGATCGTCGGCAAGACGAACATGGACGAGTTCGCGATGGGCTCCTCCACGGAGAATTCGGCCTACGAGAAGACCTGCAACCCCTGGGCGCTGGACCGGGTCCCCGGAGGATCGAGCGGCGGATCGGCCGCGGCGGTCGCGGCCGGGGAGGTGCCGGCGGCGCTCGGGTCCGACACCGGCGGCTCGATCCGCCAGCCCGCGGCGTTCTGCGGTGTCGCGGGGATGAAGCCGACCTACGGCCGCGTGTCGCGCTACGGGCTGGTGGCCTTCGCGTCATCGCTCGACCAGGTCGGGCCGTTCGGCGTCACGGTGGAGGACGTGGCGCGCGTCCTCCAGGTGATCGCGGGCCACGACCCCTGCGACTCGACGTCCGCCCCGCAGCCGGTGCCGGATTATCTGAAAGCGCTCGGCAAGGACGCCGCGGGGCTGCGCATCGGCGTGCCTGCGGAGTATTTCAGGGAGGGGCTCGCGCCCGAGGTCGAGACCGCCGTGCAGTCGTCGCTGACGATCGCCGAGCGCCTGGGCGCCCGGCTCGAGCCGATCTCGCTGCCGCACACGGAGTATGCGATCCCGACGTATTACATCATCGCCACCGCCGAGGCGAGCAGCAACCTGGCGCGCTACGACGGAGTGCGCTACGGCCATCGCGCCGCCGGCGCTTCTCAGATGGAGACGCTCTACGTGCGCACGCGCACCGAGGGGTTCGGTCCGGAGGTGAAGCGGCGCATCATGCTCGGCACCTACGTCCTGTCCTCCGGATACTATGACGCCTATTACCTGAAGGGACAGAAGGTGCGGACGCTCATCCGCCGCGACTTCGATCTCGCGTTCGAGAAGGTGGATGTCATCGTCACTCCGACGACCCCGACACCCGCCTTCCGGTTCGGCGACAAGGTCGACGACCCGCTGTCGATGTACCTCTCGGACATCTTCACCGTCACCATCAACCTGGCGGGCCTCCCGGGGATCTCGATTCCCTGCGGCCTGACGCGCGAACGGTTGCCGGTCGGGCTTCAAGTCATCGGCCGTCCCTTCGACGAGGAGACCGTCCTCCGACTCGCGGCGGCGCTCGAGGGGGCCTTGAAGTTCCGCGACCACCGCCCGCCCCTCGACGGGACGTCGTGAGACCGTCCGTCACCGGACGCGAAGGCGCGCCCGGGCTTCCGTTCTTCGTCCGCCTCGTCCTCTGTCTGGCCTGCTCCGTCGGCGCGGGCGCCGCGCCGTCCGCCTCGGGACGGAGCGCCCCGGTCCCCCAGCCCGCCCGCCGGCTGGACGCGCCCGTTGCGCGTCACACGGCCTCCGATCGCCTGGCCGCGGACGAGCGTCCCGAGCTGCGGGGCGGCAGCGACCTCGTGCTCACGGTCGAGGTCCGCGCCGGCGACACGTACACCTCCATCGGCCAGAGATATCTCGCCGATCTGCGCGAGCTCCAGGCGGTGCGGACCCGCAGCGGGGATCGGCTGCCGCCCGAAGGGGAGCTCGTCGCCATCCCCTACGCGTCTCTCAACGATCGATACAAGGTGCGGGTGATCCGCGTCCTGTTTCCCGAGGACGGACCGCGCGAGGGAAACTGGATCCACCGGGCCGGCTGCGGTCTTCTGAAGCCTTCGCAGGAAACCCTGTGGAACGTGGCGCTCTGGCTGACCGGACGCGGTGAGAATTTCCGCGCGCTCGCCGACCGCAACGATCTCCCCGGTCTCCTCCCCGCGAAGGACCAGGAGATCCTCGTTCCGGGCGAGCTGCTCCTGCCGCCCTTCGCGGCCGCGGCGGGGCTCCAGACCGCCGCCGCGGGGACGACGACGCCGGGGGACAGTCAAGGGGACGTGGAGAGCGACGATTTCACCGAGGTGCCCCCGGAGCCCGAGTCGACGCCGGCGCACGCGCCGCCGCCCGCGCCCCCGGATAGGGCCACCGACGCGAGCGGCCAGCTCGTCTACGGCAAGGATGCGGGCGGTCCCTTCGGGAGGTACCGCCTGAAGCGCGGCGAGGCTCTCTATTCTGTCGTCATGCGCTTCACGGGACGGGTGGACAGCCAGGAGGTGAACGATCTCGCTCTCGCGATCGCCTCCCGGTCCGGCATCAAGGACGTGACGGACATCCCGACGGGGTACGGCGTGAAGATCTCCCTCGACGACCTCCTGCCCGAGTACCTTCCAGCGACCGACCCGCGCCGCGAGGCCTGGCAGAGGAGCCAGGCCGAGGTGGGGCGCTACACGAATCCGTCCCAGAGCCGCAACCTGGAGGGTGTGACCGTGATCCTGGACGCCGGGCACGGCGGGCGCGATCGCGGCGCCGCGCACAACGGTGTCGCCGAGCACGAGTATGTCTACGACATTCTCTGCAGGATCAAGGCGCTCCTGGAGCGGGACACCGGGGCGCGGGTCCTCGCGACGATCAGGGACCGCAGGGAGGGGTACCGTGTCCGCGACTCGACGCATCTCGTCAGGAACCAGGCGGAGGTGCTCCTGACCGACCCGCCTTTCCCGCTCCTGGAGCCGTACGTCAGCGTCAACCTGCGCTGGTACCTGACCAACTCGTATTTCCGCCGTCTGGTCGCCGAGGGGAGCGACCCGCTCAAGATCGTCTTCACCAGCCTGCACGCCGACGCCCGCCATCCGGGACTGGGCGGCGCCATGATCTACGTGCCCGGCGAGGAATACCGCCGCAGCCGCTACGGTTATTCGGGGTCCGTGTACGCGCGCACCCGCGAGGTGCGGGAGAAGCCCTACGTCTCGTTCACACGATCCGAAAGGGAGCGATCCGAGGGGCTGTCGCGTCAGTTCGCGCGGGCGCTCGTGACGTCGTTCCGCGACCACGAGGTCGCCGTCCATCCTTACGATCCGGTCCGCGAGCGGATCATCCGCAAGCGCCGTTCGTGGGTGCCCGCGGTGCTGCGCTGCAGCGAGGTCCCGGTCGAGGTCCTGATCGAGGTCAGCAACCTCAGCAACGTTGCCGACAGCCGTCTGATCGCCGATCCGATCTACAGACAGAGGGTCGCCGAGGCCTACGTGGACGCCCTGCGCAGGTACTATGGCCAGCCGGTCCCGAGAGGAGCCCCCTCCCGGGCCACCTCCTCGCGGGGCCAATGACGATCGCTACCGATCCGGGATCCCGTTGCGCCGGGCGTAGTCCTGCGCGTCGCGGATGCGGTGGGCGAGACTCGGGTGGCTGTAGAGGAGTGTCTCGACGACGGGGTGGACGTGGTACTCGTCCAGGTCGAGCCGGCCGAACTTGAGAAACACCGAGGCGGCGGCCGCAGGGTCGCGCGTCACCTCCAGCCCGAACAGATCGGCCTGACGCTCCTGCGCCCGGCTAAAGGTGGCGATGGCGGGGCCGGCGAAGAAGAGAAGCATCGACAGGACCAGGCAGAGCAAGGGCAGCGAGGACGGCTCGGACAGGTCCGGGATGCCGAGCGCCGGCCGGCGCTCGATGACGCGGCGTGACACCCGGTCCACCAGAAAGAACCCCGCCACGATCCACGGGACCAGGAAGGCCACGGTCTTCCAGACGTGGTTCAGCACGTAGTGCCCCATCTCGTGCCCCATCACGGCCTTGATCTCCCGCGGAGCGAACCGCGTCAGGAGCGTGTCGTACAGGACGATCCGCTGCGTCCCGAGGATCCCGGCGACGTAGGCGTTGGTGTGGCCGGACTGGCGGCTGGCGTCGACCTGGTAGACCTCGTGGGCGGGGATCCCCTCCCGGCGGGCCATCTCCAGGATGTCGGCGCGCAACGACTCGTCCTGGAGCGGCTCGAACCTGTTGAACAGCGGCGCTATGAACACCGGCGCGATGGCGATCATCAGGACCGCGAACAGGACCGTCAGGATCGATCCCGCCACCCACCAGCGCCTCCCCAGGCGGCGGATTGCGGCGTAGAGGATCGTCAGGAAGATCGCCTGCAGGACGACGGCGACGAGGAGCCCCTTGCCGCGATCGAGAAGCCAGGCCGGCAACGTCTGGTTCGCGAAGCCGTACTTCTTCTCGCGCACGTACGAGGCGTAGGCATTCAACGGGAAGCCGCCCATGAACATGACGAGCCCGAACAGAACGGCGTAGATCCCGGCCTTGATGTTGGGTGAGCGGCTCCATCTCCCCGCCCATTGCAGAAGCGTGCTCCCGAAGCCGGAGAACACGATGAGCGCCAGGAAACCTGTGTTCCAGAGGGACTCGGCCAGGACCAGCGCGTAGTTTCCGTGCGAGTACGACTCCATCTTCGGTTCGTCGGGGGGGACCTCGCCGAGCGGGTGGTCGATCAGGGCCGGCGATCCGCCCGCTTCGACCGCTGCGCCCGTCCTTTCCTGGCCGTCCTGCGCCGGCAGGGGCCCGGGGGCCGGGATCAGGAGCAGGAGGAGCACGAGACCCCCGGTCCGTCCCACCGTCATCGGGACGGTCCGGCAGGCGGCGGGCCGGACGAATCGGCCAGCATGCGGTCCCGGATGAGAGCGATCGGGATCGATCCGTACGACAGGAGCTCGTCGTGGAAGCGCTTCAGGTCGAACGCACCGCCGCGTCTTCGTCTGATCGTCTCGCGCAGGTCGAGAATCGCCTGCCTCCCGACCGCGTAGGACATCGGCTGGGTGGGCATCCGGGTGTAACGCAGGACCTCGGCCCGCGCGTTCTGCGGATCGAGGCGCGCCACCTCGGTCAGCACCGCGGCCGCCTGGTCCACGCTCATGCCCCCGGTGTGGAGGCCGACGTCGATGACGACGCGGCTGGCGCGCCAGAGGACGTCCTTGAGCTGCAGCACCCGACAGCGGACATCCTCGTAGTACGACTGTTCCGCCATGAGCTCCTCGCAGTAGAACGCCCAGCCCTCGACCAGGACGGGCGTCGCGCAGGACCGGCGCACCTTCGAGGTGAGACCGCAGGCGACCGATAATTGCAGGTGGTGACCCGGGTAGGCCTCGTGCGCGACGGTCGCCGGGATGGCCGGGCGCATGTGGTCCTCCAGCATGCGCGCGCGCGCCTCCGGCGGGGAGCCGTCGTCCGGCGGCGTCACCCACAGGACGCCCTCACGCCCCGCTTCGAACGGCGCCGGCGCCACGTAGGCCGCGAAGGGGGTCACGCTCCTCTGGAAGGATGGCGTCTCCACGACACGCAGGGTCTCTCCATCCGGCAGGGTCGCCAGACCGCGCGCCAGGATGAAATCCCGCGCGCGCCCCACTTCGCGCCGGTACTCCTCGACCAGATGCTCCCGGCTCGGGTGGTCGGCCTTCCACTCCCCGACCAGGTCCTGCCACGGACGACGCGTGTCGACCGCCCGCGCCGCCTCCGCGAGACGCGTCTCGGTGTCGGCCGCGAGGCGCCGGCCGAACTCGACCAGGGCGGCCGTGTCGGGCGCGATTCCGTGCTGCGCGCGCAGCAGCAGCTCGAACAGGCCCCGGCCCGACGCGAAGTCTCCCCGCGCCACGCTCAAAAGGCGTCCGCGCAGGAACTCCGAGAACTCGTCCAGGGCCCCGGACGCCTCGACGCAGGCCTTGTCGAGCTCCGTCGCGGCGGCCCCGGCGCGCGCCGCCAGATCGCGGCTGAGATGAGCGAGGAACGCCAGGCCGCCCTGGGCCTGCTGCAGGGCCGCGCCGACCCACTCCCGCGGGATGACGGCGGGATCGGAGAGATTCTCCCTCGCCTGGCGGAGGAGGCGCGGCACCTCCAGAAGACGCCTCGAGGCGGCGCGCGCCCTGTCCGGGACCGGGGCGAACTCGCGCTCCGCCAGGTAATAGACGCCGTACAGGATCTCATCGAGGTAGAACGCCGGGTCGCGGTGCGCCGGCCGGGCTTCCTCGAGCTGGCGCTCTTCGACTTCCAGGGAGCCGGAGAGGATCGTCAGGTCGAGCGCCTCGTCGGGATCCAGACTGTCCGGCGCATCGCGAAGCCGCTCCAGGTCGCGACGGTAGGCCGCCGTGGCCCGGAGGCGATCGTGGAGCGCCTCGGGGCTGCAGTCGATCAGACGGTCGTCGTGGTCGTGGATCCCGACGGCTGTGGCGTACGACGGGCTCACGCGCCAGCCGAAGCGGAGGATCTCGTCGATCAGGGTCGCGATCTGTCGTTTCACGGTGGGCTCGCGTCCGTGGTGCGTCAGGGCCGCGGGATTATACCCCTCTCCGGGTGACGGGACGCGCAGCCCCGGCGGCGTGTTGACGGCGTCGAAAACGCTGTGGAATAATGCACATTCCTGGGACGCCGGCCTGACGCGGCGTCGCGGGGCTCGAACGTCGCGGCGCCGTTTCCCATCTCCGCGGCCCTCTTCGCTCAGGATCCAGGCGGGAATGAAGGTCCTCGTCGTCGGAAATGGCGCCCGCGAGCACGCCCTCTGCTGGAAACTCCGCGGCAGCCCTTCGGTCAAGGAGCTGTATTGCGCTCCCGGCAACGTCGGCATGGCGAAGCTCGCCGACCGTGTCCCGATCGATCCGTCGTCCATCGTCGAGCTGGCGGACTTCGCGGAAAAGATCCGCATCGACCTGACCCTGGTGGGGCCGGAACTGCCGCTCGCCCTCGGCATCGTCGACGAGTTCCAGAAGCGCGACCTGGCGATCTTCGGCGCCACCCAGGCGGCCGCGGAGATCGAATCGAGCAAGGTGTTCGCCAAGGAGTTCATGAAGACGCACAAGATCCCCACCGGCCGCTTCGACGTCTCCGTCTCGGCCGGCGAGACCCGCGCCCTCCTGAAGAAGCGGAAGAACGGCTATCCGGTCGTCCTGAAGGCGGACGGGCTGGCCGGAGGCAAGGGCGTGATCCTGGCGCGGGACAAGAAGGAGGCGGAGCAGGCGATCGAGATCCTGCAGGTCGAGCGCCGGTTCGGCGTCGCCGGCGATCGCATCGTGGTCGAGGAGTTCCTGGAGGGGCACGAGGCCTCCTTCTTCGCCCTGTCGGACGGGCAGCGCGTCCTGCCGCTGGTCACCTGCCAGGACTACAAGCGCCTCCTCGAGGGGGATGCCGGCCCGAACACGGGCGGCATGGGTGGGTATTCGCCGTCCGTGCACATCGACGCGGACACCTTCAAGCAGGTCATGGATGACGTCCTGGTGCCGACCGTGGCCGGGCTTGCCGAGGCGGGACGACCGTACTGCGGGATCCTCTATGTCGGGCTGATGCTGACGAAGTCCGGGCCGCGCGTCCTGGAGTACAACGCCCGGTTCGGAGATCCCGAAGCCGAGCTCATCGCGGTGCGCATGAAGAGCGACATCGTGCCGATCCTGCAGGCGACCCTGGCCGGCCGCCTCGAGGAGGTCACGATCGAGTGGCTGAAGGCGCGATCGGTGTGCGCCGTCATGGCGGCGCGCGGCTATCCCGAGAAGCCCGAGAGCGGCCGTCCGATCACCGGGGTCGACTCGGCCGCGGCCCTGGACGGGGTGGAGGTGTTCCACGCCGGCACCGCCGTGAAGGACGGCAAGTTCGTGACCGCCGGCGGACGGGTGCTCACCGTCACCGCAGTCGGCGCCACGTTCGCGCAGGCCCGCGACCGCTGCTACGCCGCCGCCTCGGCCATCCAGTTCGACGGCAAGCAGCTGCGCGCCGACATCGCGCAGGACGCTCTCGAGGGGCAGTCGGGCTGACGGTTCCGGCCTGCTGTACGTGCTCCGCATCCCCACCCCCGAGACGTTTGAGACGCCGCCGGGAGCGTGCTACCATCGTGGCGTGTCCTCGCAAAGGAGCCCGGACGTGGGTCTCGCCGCCCGCAGGAAGAAGGAGATTTTCGAGCTGCTGCGCGTCTACCACCAGTCGCGCGAGAACATCCGTCTGCTCCTCGAGATGAGCGACATGGCGGATTACGAGAAGATGGGATTCATCGACGCGTGGCAGGAGGAGATGGCCGATTTTTTTGCCCGCAACGGCTTCTGCTTCGCCTGCAATCGTCCTCTCGAACGCTGCGAATGCGCCGAGCCTCTCCGTCCCGCCCTTCCGCACTCCGCCGCCTGACCGCTCCCCTCTGCTAGAATCACCTCCCCTGAAGGGAGGGTCCCTTGGCCAAGCAACGCCGAAGCAAGGCTGCCGTACCGCCCGCCCGCTCGCGTCTCAAGGTGTGGATCGCCATGGGAAGCGACAGCGATCTGCCGGTCATGGAGGAGACCTTGAAGGTCCTGAGGGAGTTCGGCATTCCGTACGACGTGGACATCACCTCCGCGCACCGGACCCCCGACGAGACGGCGGAGCTGGCGCGCACGGCGATCGGCCGTGGCATCGGCGCGATCATCCTCGGCGCCGGCCACGCGGCGCACCTCGCGGGCGTGGTGGCCGCGCACACCACCCTGCCGGTCATCGGCGTGCCGCTCCCTTCCTCGTCTCTGCAGGGTCTCGACTCGCTCCTGTCGACGGTGCAGATGCCCGCCGGCGTGCCCGTCGCGACCATGGCCATCGGCAAGTCCGGCGCTTCGAACGCCGGCATCTTCGCCGCCCAGATCCTGGCGAACTCGGACCCGGAGCTGCGGCGGCTCCTGCAGGGCTTCAAGGAGCGGCTCGCGGCGAAGGTCCGCGAGAAGAACCGCGACTTGAAGTCCCGGTCGCCGCAGACCTCCTGACCGTGCCGACCTACCGCATCGTCACACTGGGTTGCAAGCTGAACCAGGCCGATTCGGCGGCCCTCGAGGCGCGCCTGCGCCTCCTGGGGCTGCGGCGTGCCCCCGCGGAGGAGGGTCCTGCCGCGGGAGCCGACGTCGTGATCCTCAACACCTGCACGGTCACGGCCCATGCCGACCGCGAGGCGCGCCAGATCGCGCGCCGGCTGCGCCGCGCCAACCCGCAAGCGCTCCTCATCGCCACCGGGTGCTACGCCGAGAGGGATCCGCATGGTCTGAAGACCGTCCCCGGCATCGATCACGTCGTTCCCCTGAGGGAGCAGGAGGAAACAGTGCCGGCCCTGGTCGCCGCCGCACTCGGGATCGACCGCCGGCACATCGAGCTCGACCTCGGCCCGCAGGGGACGACGGAAGGGTGCGAGCCGGAGACGGCCGCTGGCGATCGCACGCGCGCCCTCCTCAAGGTGCAGGACGGCTGCGACCTGCGCTGCTCCTACTGCATCATCCCGTCGGTGAGGGGGTCGAGTCGCAGCGTGCCGCCCCGCATCGTGCTCGAGAGACTGGCGCGGCTCGTCGACGCCGGCTTCCGTGAGATCGTGCTCACCGGGGTGAACACCGGCGACTACGGCAAGGACCTGGACCCGGCGCTCGACCTGGAAGGGCTTCTCGAGCGGGCGATCGAGGTGAAGGGGCTCGGACGCCTCCGCCTCAACTCGCTCGAGCCGCGGACGGTCACACCCGGCCTCGTCGAGCTCCTCGCCGGCTGCGGCGGTCGCGTCGTGCCCCACCTGCAGGTGCCCCTGCAGAGCGGCTGCGACAGTGTGCTGAGGCGCATGCGCCGTCCCTACCGCGCGGCCGATTACGCGCGCGTCGTCCTGGACCTCCGCCACCGGGTGGAGGGGATCGCCCTGGGCGCCGATGTGATCGTCGGCTTTCCCGGCGAGACCGACGCCGAATTCGAGACGACCCTTCGGTTCATCGAGGCCTCGCCTCTCAATTACCTGCACGTCTTCTCGTATTCCCCCCGACCGGGCACGGCGGCCGCCGCCCGGGCCGACCCTCTCCGTCCGGAGGTGATCAAGGACCGCAGCGCGCGGCTGCGTGGGCTCGGTCGCGACCTTTCGCTCCGCTTCCGCCGATCCTTCCTGGGCCGGATGAGGTCGTCGCTGACGTTTCGCGGGGTCCGGCCGGACGGGCGCCTGCGGGCGCTGACGGACAACTTCATCGATCTGGGATCCGATTACGAGGGGAGCGACCCCACAGCACTGATGAACCGCCTGCTTCCCGTCCGCATCACCGACGCGACGGACCAGGACACGCTCGGCACGATCGCGTCACCGCCGGCGCTTCGCCGTATCGATCAGATGCTGGCGCAGTTCGTCGACCAACGTCCCCTCGTTGCGGGCGCGCAGCGTCGAGAGATAGACCAGCTCGGGGCTGGCCGGATCACCCAGGAGGGCGCAGGCGCGCCGGGAGGCGCGCCGGCTCGCGGAGAGCGCGATACGCAGCATCACGCGGCTGCCGAGGAGTGAGGTGAGCCGGCCATAGAGACCGCCGGCGGCGGCGAACAGGGAGCGCACCCCGGGAGTGATCGGGGCGCCGCGCGCGACGAGCAACCGTTCGATCCTGTTCCGCCGATCCCGCTCGGCCCGCAGGTAGGTCTCGATCGCCTTCGTCCCGTCCGGATCGCGCAGTCTGGCGGCGTAGACACCGTAAAGCGCCAGGACCAGGTCCTGCAGGTAGAGGTCCTGGATCAGGCCGCGAATCCCGGTCCCGTTCACGTCTTCCGCCTCGCGACCAGTCCCCCCGGGGCGGCCGGGAGAGCGCGGCCTGTCGAAGGCCTCGATACCGGGGCCTACTTCTTGATGAGATCCTTGAGCGCCTTGGCGACGGTGAATTTCACGACCGTCTTGGCGGGGATCTGGATCGGTTCCCCGGTCGCCGGGTTGCGGCCGACGCGGGCCTGGCGTTTCATGACCTTGAATTTTCCCAAGCCTGCGAGCGGCACGTCTCCCTCGTTCTTCATCTCCCGCTCGACCAGGCGCGTGAATCCCTCGAGGAACGTCTTGGCCTGCTGCTTGTCGGTGCCGGTCTCCTGCGCGATCGCTTCGATCAAGTCCGTCCGGGTCATGCCGATGTCTCCCTAGTGTGACGTCGATTAAGGATCGGCTCTCGGGGGGCGAGAATCGGGGCTTTCTATCACACCCCTGGGACGAGGATCAAGGAACGGGGGTCTATTTCCAGTCGACGGGCAGCCTGAGCTGCCGGTCGTCCCGGTCGCGATACAGGACGTAGCCGTTCCTCGTCCCGAAGAGAAACACGTCGCGCGTCACCTCGACGTCGCGCCGGCAGTACTGTTCGATGAGATCGACCCGCCCCTCCTTCCACCACTTCAGCGACTGAAGTCCGTCGGACGATTTGCCGACGCCGAGGGTCGCGCCGGCGAGATCGCCGAGCTTGAGGCGGAAACCCAGCTTGCGGTAGATGTCGGCGAGCATGTCGAAGGTCCGGACGCGCGCCAGGTTCCATTGCGTGTACGCCTTCAGAACCGCCATGTCGAAGCGGTCGATGTTGTAGCCGATCACGCGGTCGGCCATCACCAGGTCGAGCAGCAGGCGGTCGACGTCCTTCTCGGCGTAGGTCTTGAATTGCGAGGTGATCGCGTTGTAGGTGACCGCCAGCGCCAGCTTCATGTCGGCGACGTTCTGCCAGCCGCCGACCTCTTCTGCGCTCTTCTGCGTCTCGACGTCCAGGAACAGCGTCAGCTCCTGTCCGGGAGCGGCCCCGCCCGACCCGCGCCGCGCGGGTGTCGGGAGCGGCTCGTACTCGAAGCCTCCGCCCATGAGACGCAGCGGCGCGCGTCCGGACGGTGTCTCCGCGCGCGGGGCCGGGGTCTGCGTGCGCCGGGCGCCGGGTGCCGGGGGCGCCCGCCTCGTGACGGGCGGACCGGACGGCGCTTCCTCGGGCCGCGGGCCGTCCTGCAGGAGGGCCTCGGCGATGAGAAGCGCCGCCCGCTTGTCGAGCGGGTTGTTGCCGTTGCCGCACTTCGGGGACTGGATGCACGACGGACAGCCCGATGCGCACGGACAGGCGCGCAGGAGCGCTGCGGTCCGGCCGAGGAGGTCGGCGATTCCCTCGAACCCCCTGGCCGCGAGTCCGACCCCTCCCGGGTGTCCGTCGTAGATGAAGATGGCGGAGCGTCCGATCTGGGGATGCAGCGGATAGGAGATCCCGCCGATGTCGCCCCGGTCGCAGATCGCCAGAAGCGGAAAAAGGGAGATCAGGGCGTGCTCCAGGGCGTGGATCCCGCCCATGAAGTGGCCTTCGCTCGCGACGACCCGATCGCGCACGACGTCGGGCAGCGTGATCCACAGACCGACCGTCTCGAAGGTCAGGGGCGGCAGGTCGAGGTCGAACAGTCCGAGCCGATCGCGCCCGAACAGCCGCCGTTTCTCGTACCCGGTCAGCTCCTCGGTGACCTGGATCGTCCCGAGGCGCGCGTCGATCCCCCGATCCCGCTTCTCCTGCAGGACCTGCAGGATCTCGGTCTCCTTCTCGCCGCGCACTTCGGTGTAGTAGTCGACGTCCACGGGGACGACGCGGACGCGACGCGCCTCGATCAGGAGCTCGCGCACCAGGTACTGCTGCCCGCGGTGCAGGTAGACGGCCCCCGCGTGCGTCTCGTGGAACGCCCGCACCGCGTCGATGGTGCCGATGACGCGATCGGCCGCTTCGTCGACGATCGTGTAGGTGGCGCCGATCGACCGCAGCGAAATGTCGCGTTGCGGACGGCGGCGCAGCGTGAACCAGCGATCGCCGTTCGCGTCGCGCGCCAGGGCGCCCTCGCGCTCGAGGTCCTGCACCAGGGAAAACAGGGGCCCGTACGCCTGCCGGTCGCGCGGTTCCTCGAGGGGCAGCTCGGCGCCGGCGCACAACAGATGGGCCCGCGCGATGATCGGGTTGTTCGGGTCGAAGACGACCTCCTCGAAACCGCGCTTCAGAAGCTCCTCCGGATTCGTCATGAAGTACTGGTCGAGCGCGTCCGGCATGCCGACGAGCACGGTCAGGGACGGGCGGTCCTCCCGTCCGACGCGGCCGATCCGCTGCCAGGTGGAGACCACGCTTCCCGGGTACCCGACGAGCAGGCACACGTCGAGACCGCCGATGTCCACGCCCAGCTCGAGGGCGCTCGTCGAGATGACCCCCTGCAGCGAGCCCGAGAACAGACGGCGCTCGATCTCGCGGCGCTCCTCGGGGAGGTAGCCGGAGCGGTAGGCGCTGACGCGCGGGGCGTGGCGGGGCGATCCCTGCAGGAGCCACGAATGCAGGAGCTCCGTGATCTTGCGCGCCTTGGTGAAGGCGATCGCGCGGTACCCCTCGTCGAGCGACCAGGCGAGCAGCTGCGTCGCGGCGGTGTACGGGCTGCCGCGCGGGTTCAGGAACAGGAGGTGCCGCTCGGCCCGGGGCGCGCCGCTCCGATCCACCACGGCGAACCGGCGACCCGTCAGCGCCTCGCCCAACCCTCCCGGGTTGGCGATGCTGGCGGAGGACGCGATGAAACGCGGCCGGCTTCCGTAGTGCTCCGCCACGCGCAGCAGGCGCTTCAGGATGTGATGCAGGTGCGATCCGAAGATCCCCCGGTAGACGTGCAGCTCGTCCACCACCACGTACGACAGGTTCTCGAACAGAAGACGCCAGTCGTGGTGGTGCGCCAGGATCCCGAGATGCAGCATGTCGGGATTGGTGATCAGGATGTCCGGAGGATCGGCCTTGATCTTCCGGCGTCGCGAGTCGGGGGTGTCCCCGTCGTAGATCGCGGCCACGACCGGCCGACCGGTGCCCGGCAGCCCGTTGGCGCCGGGAACGACGCCGCCGTGGCGCGCCACGGCATCCGCGAGCTCGGCGATCCCCTGCAGCTGGTCCTGCGCCAGGGCCTTGTAAGGGAAAAGGTAGAGCGCCCGGGCCCCCGGCGTCTTCAGGACGGTTTCGAGGGTCGGCAGGAGGTAGACCAGGCTCTTGCCGCTGGCCGTCGGAGTGACGGTGAGGACGTCCTCCCCCGACCGCACCCTGGCGATCGCGTCGGCCTGGTGGCTGTAGAGCCTGAGGATCCCCAGGTCGTGAAGGGCCAGGTCCAGCGCCGCGGGAAGGGGGGAGGACAGGAGGGCGTACGAGGGGTCCACGGCCGGGACAGAGGCGCCGAAGACGACGTCGTCGCCGAATTTTTCGGACCGCCTGATCCTCTCGATGAAGGAGGAGAGGGCCGGGGAGGGATCCTTCTCGCTCACGGACGTCGCGAGGCGCGCAGGCGCCCTCACCGCGGTGCCCCTTCCGGGCCGTATTCGTAGAAGCCGCGCCCCGACTTCCTGCCCAGGTGGCCCGCGTCCACCATCCGCCGCAGCAGCGGACAGGGTCGGTATTTTGGATCGCCGAATCCCTGCTGCAGGATCTCCAGGATCGCCAGGCAGGTGTCCAGTCCGATGAAATCCGCCAGGGCCAGCGGCCCCATCGGGTGGCGCATCCCGAGGCGCAGGACGGTGTCGATGTCGTCGCGGCCGCCGACACCCTCGTACAGGGCGTAGATGGCCTCGTTGATCATCGGCATCAGGACGCGGTTGCTGATGAAGCCGGGGTAGTCCTGCGCCGTGACCGGCGTCCTGCCGAGGGCCTTCGCGAGATCGCGCGTCGTCTCCAGCGTCCCCTCCGACGTCGCCTGGCCGGCGACGATCTCGACCAGCTCCATGACCGGAACGGGGTTCATGAAGTGCATGCCGATGACGCGTTCGGGGCGGCGCGTCGCCGAGGCGATCTTCGTGATCGAGAGAGAGGACGTGTTGCTCGCCAGGATGACGCCGGTCCGGCAGGCGGCGTCGAGCGCCGCGAACACCCTCGTCTTGACCTCCAGCCTCTCGCTGACCGCCTCGATCACGAAATCGACGGCCGAGAAGGCTCCCGGCTCGGCCACAGCGCGGATCCTGTCGAGCGTCTCGGCCCGGGCCCGTTCGGGAAGCTTTCCCTTCTCCACCAGACGCTTCAGGCTGGAATCGATGAACGTCCGGGCCGCGTCGAGGGCGGTCGTGTCCTGGTCGTGCAGCAGGACGTCGAATCCCGACTGGGCCGCGACCTGGGCGATCCCCCGCCCCATCTGGCCCGACCCGACGACACCAATCGTGCGCAGGGTCACGCGTTCCATCAGAGGAGGCGCACGGCCATGGCCACGGCGTTGCCGCCGCCCAGGCAGAGCGCCGCGACCCCGCGTCGTGCCTTCCTGTCCGCCAGGGCGTAGAGCAGAGTGGTCAGCACCCGGGCGCCGCTGCAGCCGATCGGGTGCCCCAGGGCGACGGCGCCCCCGTTGACGTTCACCCGTTCCGGCCGCAGTTTCAGCTCGCTCAGCAGGGCCACGGCCTGGACGGAGAAGGCCTCGTTCAGCTCGAAGAGATCCACGTCCTCCGTCTTCCAACCCGCCTTCTCGAGGGTCTTCCGGACCGCCTCGATCGGCGCCATCATGACCATCTTCGGAGCGATACCGCTCGAGGCGTAGGAGACGATTTCCGCCAGCGGCTTGCGCCCCGCCTTCGCCGCCCGCTCTTCCGACATCACCACGAGCGCCGCGGCCCCGTCGTTCACTCCCGGCGCATTTCCAGCCGTGACCGTCCCCCCCTCCTTGAAAGCGGGCTTGAGACGCGCCAGGGCCTCCGCGGTGGTGTCCCGTCGCGGTCCCTCGTCCGTGTCGAAGACCACGGGCGGCCCCTTCTTCTGGGGGATCTGCACGGCCACGATTTCCGCCTTGAACTTTCCCGCCTCGATGGCGGCAATCGCCTTGCGGTGGCTTCCCAGGGCGTATTCGTCCTGCGCCTGCCGGGGAATGCCGTAGGTCTCCGCCACCGCCTCGCCGCAGCAGCCCATGTGAAAGTTCTCGTAGACGTCCCACAAGCCGTCGGAGATCATCGAGTCGATCAGCTCGCCATGGCCCAGCCTGAGCCCCTCGCGACCCCCCTTGAGAAGATACGGAGCGTTGCTCATCGACTCCATGCCGCCCGCGACCACTATGTGATGGTCCCCCGCCCGGATCGCCTGGGCGGCCAGGGAGACCGCCTTCAACCCGGAGCCGCACACCTTGTTCACCGTCAGGGCGGGGACCGTCACCGGCAATCCGGCCTTCATCGCCGCCTGGCGCGCCGGGTTCTGCCCCAGTCCCGCCGACAGGACGTTCCCCATGATGACCTCTTCGACGTCCTCCGGACGGATCCCCGCGCGCGTCACCGACTCCCTCACGACCAGGGCCCCGAGATCGGTCGCCTGGAGCCCCTTCAGGGAACCGAGGAATTTTCCGAGGGGCGTCCTGCAGGCGCTGGCGATGACCGCCTTGCTCACGGCGAACCTCCCGAGGATGGTTCGCGCAGTATATCAAATGCACCGCGGTGGAGAGGCGGCCGGGGACGACTTGACTTCATCGAAGCGACAGAACTGTAAGGATTTGTTTACGAATCCCGTGCTTGACTGGAAGGGGATGATCCAGTATATAAACAGTGCTTTCGCTTTCCTCGTCACGCACGGCGCGGCCGATGCCGCAGGGAGGAGACGTCGATGAAGTTGCATGGCTGGAACGTCAAGCCGCTGAAGCCCCGTGTTTCCCCCTCGGCGAAGGACGAGCCGCTCGCGGAAGACATCTTCGTCAACAGCATCGTGGCCGTGAAGGACAACAAGCGCGTCCTCCTGCACCGGGTGGTCAAGATCAATCCGGACGGCAGCGAAGAAGTCTTCATCATCAAGGCATCGCCGAAGATCATCGAAACCAACCACTGACGCGCCCGCTCCCCGCTCCGCCGCGGCGCCCAGTATGTTAACGTAGCGCCCCATGCGCCGCGTGCCCCCTGCCGTCCTCGCGCTGCTGGCTGTCGCCGCCGGCGTGTACGCCCTGGCGGCGCCGCGCGATACCGACTCCTACCGCGTGCTGGCCGGGGTCTACTCCAGAAAGGACGTCAAGGCCGGAGCCGGCAATCCCGTGGCCCGCGCGGCGCTCGGCGAGATGACGATCGCCGTGGAATATCTGGAGCCCGGCGCACGCGCCGCGTTCGTCCGAGCGATGGCCCCCGCGATGCCCGACCCGTTCGCGGTCCGTCCCGGCCGGCCCGAGATGTACAACGCCTTCCGGGTCTCCTTCAACAACCGGTCCGGCTCCGACGTCCAGTTTCAGCCCAAGAACGTCGTGCTCCTCACGGATCGGAAGACCCAGGACTTCCCGGTCGACCTGACCGATCTGTACCGCGGCGCCGAGATGGCCGGACTCTCCGACCCGGAGCGGGTCTTCGATCGCCTCGCGCCGATCGTCTTCGACAGCGGCACGACCATCGCGCGGGGCACGAGCCTGGAGCGTCTCCTGGTGTTCGGTCCGTTCCCCGCGAAGTGGAGGGATCTGCAGCTGCACTTTTCCTTCCTGCAGATCGGCACCGAGACGCGCACCGTGTCGTTCAACTTCCACAAGCAGCCTTCGAAGGAGTGACGCCAACGTGCCGGCGCAATGCCTCGATGGGGCGGCCGTGGCCCGGGCGATCCGGGCCGAGGTCGCCCGCGAGGTCGCCGATCTGAAGGCGACCACCGGCCGGGCCCCGCGCCTGGCCGCCGTCCTGGTCGGGGACGATCCCGCCTCGCAGGTCTACGTGCGCAACAAGGTCGCCGCCAGCGCCGAGGTGGGGATCCGATCGGACGCGGTGCGTCTCGAGGCCACGATCGGCCAGGACCGGCTCCTGGGCCGCATCCGGCTGCTCAACGACGACCCCGACATCGACGCGATCCTGGTGCAGCTCCCGTTGCCGCGCGGGCTCGACCGGATGGCGGTCCTGCTCGGACTGGATCCCGGGAAGGACGTCGACGGCCTGCATCCGCTCAACGCCGGCCGGCTGCTCATGAAGCTGGACGCGCCCGTGCCCTGCACACCCGCGGGGATCATCGACCTGCTCGAACGCAGCCGCCTGCCCGTCGCCGGCCTGCACGCCGTCGTCGTCGGCCGCAGCGAGATCGTGGGGCGGCCGATCAGCATCCTGTTGACGCAGCGCGACGCCACCGTGACCGTGTGCCACTCGAAGACACCGGACCTGGCCTCGTTCACCGCGCGGGCCGATCTCCTGATCGCGGCCATCGGCCGCCCCGCCTTCCTCCGGGGGGAGCACATCAAGCCGGGGGCGACGGTGATCGACGTGGGCGTGAACCGGCTGGACGACGCCGGGGCCGCGGCCTCGATCTTCGGGGCCGACTCTCCGCGCGTTCGGCAGGTGCGCGAACGCGGGTACACCCTGGTCGGGGACGTGCATCCGGTCGAAGCCGCCGAGCGCGCGGCCTTCCTGACGCCGGTGCCGGGGGGGGTCGGCCCTCTCACGATCGCCTGCCTGCTGCGGAACACGCTGCGCGCGGCGCGCCTGCGCCGCCGGCCGGCCGGCCGATGACCCAGGGATCCGATCTGCCGCCGGGGGCCTCGCTGCCGTTCGGCCAGGGGCGCGACCCCGCCGTGGTGCGATCCAAGCCGTTCGTGCTGCGGGTCGGCCTCACGGGCGGCATCGCCACCGGGAAATCGACCGTGGCGCGCATCTTCGCCACCCTGGGGGCGACCATCCTGGACGCGGACGAGATCGCCCATCGCCTGGTCGAGACCGGCGGCCCCGCCTACGAGCCGGTGGCCCGGGTGTTCGGCGAGGCGATCCTGAATCCGGATCGCAGCATCAACCGCTCCCGGCTCGGCCGCATCATCTTTTCCGATCCCGAAAGGCGGGCAGAGCTCGAATCGATCCTGCACCCTCTGATCCGCAAGGAGGAGGCGAACCTGGTCGAGCTCCTCGCCGACACCGGACAGGGACGCATCGCGGTCAGTAACGCCGCGCTTCTCATCGAGACCGGCTTCTACCGCGATTACCACCGCGTCGTAGTGGTCCACTGCGGCGCCGAGGTCCAGCTCGATCGCATCATCAAGCGCGACGGTCTGGCCGAGGACGAGGCGCGCGCGCGCATCGCGGTCCAGATCGACACGAAGGAGAAGCTCAAGGTCGCCCACTACGCGATCGACACCACGCCCGGCCACGCCGCCACGGAAACGCGCGCCCGCGCCGTCTTCCGCCACCTGCAGCTGGACCTCCAGGCGCTCTCCGAGGCGATCTAGACATCCATCGAAAGCGTGACGTTGTCGATCAGGCGCGCGCGGCCGAACCAGGCGCCCGCGGCGATGAGGGTCCCGGCACGGGCGACCGTGAGCGGCTCGAGAGTCTCCCCGTCCACGGCCTCGACGTAGTCGAGACGCGCGAGCGGCTCGGCGGCGATCGCTCCGCGCGCCACGTCGACCAGGCGCCCGGCGCCGGACTCGCCGGCACAAAACGCCGCGGCCGCGGAGCGGAGGGACCGGTACAGCACCGGGGCGGCGCGTCTCTCCTCCGGGCCGAGGTAGGCGTTCCGCGACGACAGGGCGAGACCGTCCTCCTCGCGCACGGTGGGACAGGAGACGATCCGGGCTTCCAGGTGAAGGTCGAGCGCCATGCGCCGGACGATTCTCAGCTGCTGCGCGTCCTTCTCTCCGAAGAAGGCGACGTCGGGGCCGACGATCGCCAGCAGCTTCATGACCACGGTGGTCACGCCCCGGAAATGGCCCGGGCGGCTCCTGCCGCACAGGACGTCCTGCATCCTCTCCACCTCCACGCGGGTCCGGTGCCCCGGCCGATGGATCTCCTCGTCCCCGGGGACGAACAGGACGTCGGCCCGGGCCGCGCGCAGGAGCTCCTCGTCGCGCTTCCGATCGCGCGGGTAGGCGCGGTAATCCTCCTGAGGCCCGAATTGCAGGGGATTGACGTAGATCGACACCACGACCGCGTCGCACTCGGCGCGGGCCCGCTCGATCAGAGACAGGTGGCCTCGGTGCAACGCACCCATCGTGGGCACCAGCCCGATCCTTTTTCCCGCGGCGCGGGCGGCTTTCGTGAACCTGCGCAGGTCCGCGACCGTGGCGCTGATCACCATGGGGGGTGCGTGCCCTACGATCGTCCGGCCTGGCGCTGGTCCACCACCGCCGGAGCGGAGTAGATCTCGGCCTCGGAGGGGAACGATCCGTCCCGCACGTCGGCGATGAAGCGCCCGACCGCCGCGGCGATCTCGTCGCCGATCCTCGCGTAGCGCCTCGCGAACTTCGGCGGCGTGCCTTCACCCAGGCCCACGAGATCGTGGAACACCAGCACCTGGCCGTCGCAGAAGCGTCCGGCTCCGATGCCCAGGGTCGGGATGGAGACCGCTTCGGTGATCGCGCGCCCGGCGTTCTCGGGCATCCCCTCGAGGACGAGCGCGAAGACGCCGGCCTCCTCCAGGGCCACGGCATCGTCCACCAGGACGCGGGCCTCGTCCACCTTCTTCCCCTGGACGCGGTAGCCGCCCATCAGGTGCACCGACTGCGGTGTCAGACCGATGTGACCCATGACCGGGATCTCTGCGTCGAGGAGAGCCCTCACCAGGTCGGCCCTCTTGCGCCCTCCCTCGATCTTCACCGCCGCGGCGCCCCCCTCCTTGAGGAACCGGCCGGCGTTCCTGATCGCGTCGCGCCTGCCGGTCTGGAACGACAGGTACGGCATGTCGCCGACCACGAGGGCGCGCCGGGCCGCCCGCGCCACGGCGCGGGTGTGGTGGAGCATCTCCTCCATGGTGACCGGCAGCGTGCTCTCGTAGCCGAGGACGGTGTTCCCCAGGCTGTCGCCGACGAGGAGGATGTCGATACCGGCGGCGTCCAGGATGCGCGCGGTCGGGTAATCGTAGGCGGTCAGCATGACGATCCTGCGGCCGCCCGCACGGGCGGCGCGCACCTCAGGGACGGTGATGCGTGTGGGTGGAGTGACGGACGGACGGGTCATCGGACCTCCTTCTCCCCTCCGGCGCGGGTGCGGCCGGTCGAGGGAATCGAACGCTACGTTGCGCTGCCGATGCGAGGGGGGAGCCGGCCTACGCGCGCGCCAGTCCCGGTCCCTTCTGGGATCCGAGCGGGATGTAGTACTGCACCCCTCTCTGCATCGTCTCGATCTGCCGGAACAGCTCCTCCAGGTCGTCGCGGCTCTTCACGAAATCGATCTCCGACGTATCGATGACCAGGAGCGGCGTCCGGTTGTAGTGAAAGAAGAAATAATTGTACGCGCGGTTCAGCTCGCCGACATACGCCTCCGAGATCTCGCGCTCGTAATCCCTCCGCCGCGACCGGAGACGCTCCATCAGCACCGTGTCCCGGGCCTGCAGGTAGATGACCAAGTCGGGGTGCGGCACCTGCGGCTCCAGGACCCCGTACAGCTTCTCGTAGAGCATGAGCTCGGAGTCATCCAGATTCAAGTACGCGAAGATCTTGTCCTTGGCGAAGATGTAATCGCAGACGAGGGTCTTCTGGAACAGACGCCCCTGCGCGAGCTCCTGCTGCTGGCGGAAGCGGTTCAGGAGGAAGAACAGCTGGCACTGGAAGGCGGCACCGGGGCGGTCCTGATAGAAATCGTGCAGGAACGGGTTCTCGACCTTCTCGAGGACCCTGGCGGCATCGAAACGCTCGGCCAGGAGATCGACGAGACTCGTCTTGCCGACTCCGATGGGCCCTTCGACAGCGATGAACTTGAAATTCATCCGTCCACGACCCTTTGAGAGCCGCGCATTATAACAGGAAGTCCGGCCCCTCCTCGGACTCCCGGGCGGGCGCGTCGAGACGCTCCACGCGCGACCGATCGGGGCAGATGCGGAGCAGCTCCGCGGCGGTCGTCCTGAGCACCGGGTGCCAGGCGGCGGGGGCGATCTCCACCAGGGGGACGAGAACGAAGCGTCTGAGATGCATCCTCGGATGCGGCACCTTCAATGCGGCCTCCTCCCGGACATCCTCCCCCGCGAGAAGGAGGTCGAGATCGATGCGTCTCGGACCCTTGTCGCGCGTTCGCTGCCGCCCCATCGACTGTTCGGCGAGAAGGCAGACTTCCAGGATTTGCTCCGGGGAGAGGGCCGTCTCGCAACCCACCACCTGATTGAGAAACTCTTCCTGGTCAATGACTTCCACTGGATCCGTCCGGTAGAGCGAGGAGACCAGGAGGGTACCCAGACCCCGCCCGTGGAGGGCCTCGATAGCCCTCCCCAGGTGACCTGAACGGTCTCCCTGGTTCGAGCCGAGACCGATGAAGATCAATCTCGTCGGCATCCCGGCGCTCCGAACACGCGTTGACAGTTAAAGATAGCATTTGCTAGCATCGACAGTTTGCAAATCATTTTTCTCTTCCGATGACTCCCAACTTGACGCGCCGCGGTGTTGGCGGCCAATCCACCCGGGACGTTCCCGGCAGGACGGGCTAACGAAATGAAGAAGGCACCAGCAAAGAAGATCACCAAGACGCCGGCGAGGACTGCTCCCACGAACACGTGGATGATCCACGAGAAGGCGCTGAAGGAGTTCGAGCGCGGCGTGACCCTTCTCCAGAAGCAGAGCTACTCCGAGGCCCTGGAGCGCTTCCAGGCGATCGTCGGCTCCTTCCCCCAGGAGAAGGAGCTCACCGATCGCGCCAACGTCTATCTGAGGATCTGCCGCAATCTGCTCGACAGCAAGGACCCTCAGCCGCGGAAGCCGGAGGACTTCTTCTACCACGGGGTCATCCGGGCGAACGAGGCCGACTACGAAGAGGCGGTCCGCCTCCTCGAGAAGGCTCTCCAGGCGGCTCCCAAGGACGAGAAGGTGCACTACGTCCTGGCCTCGACGCTGGCTCTGAAAGGAGAGCGCCGGGAGGCGCTCGAGCACCTGCGTGAGGCGATCGAGCTGAACACCACCAACCGGATCTACGCGCGCAACGATCCCGATTTCGAGCCCCTGCGCGACGACGAAAATTTTCAGAACCTGATCCACCCGGAGGAGCTCTAGGACGCGGCATCGGGTGATGAGCACGAAGCGCAAGGGCGGTCCACGCGAGCGCCGGCATCGGCCGGCGAACAGACGGAGAAGGGCCCGCCCCGCCCGCCCCACGCGGGCGATCCGGGCCAGGCGTCGCCGTGCTGCCCGCTCGTCCGCCTCCCGCCGGAAGCCGGCGCGCGCGGTCGCGTCAGCGGGCCCCGGGCGTCCGCAGCCGCCCGCGACAGCGGCGACCCGGATTCTGCCGCGCGGCGGCACGCCGATCATCGTGACGACGCCCGCGACGTTCCAGCGGCCGGGCGCTCCGCCGGGCCGTCCAGGCGTCGCCGAGAATCGTCCGACCGGGCCGGCCACACCGGGCAACGGTCCCGGCGCCGCCCTCGCGCGCGCGACACCAGCGCCCGGCCGCCCGCAACCCGCGTCCGCCGCCAACGCACCGCCGAGACCCTCAGCCGGGCTGCAGACTTTCCGGCCGGTCGCCTCCTCCGCGGCCCCCGCGTCCTCGATCGACCGCCGTCCGCCGCGGCGGACCGCGACGGCACCGCGCAAGCGCCAGGTGTGCGCCATGATCCTCGCCGCGGGGATGGGGAAAAGGATGCAGTCGCAGTCCACCAAGCTCGTCCACAACGTCGCCGGGCGGCCGATGGTGCGCCACGTGGTGGAGGCCGCGAGGGCGGCCGGCATGTCCAGAACCGTCGTCGTGGTGGGCAACCAGGCGGACGAGGTGCGCCGCGCCGTCGGTGAGACCGACAAGCGGATCGGATTCGCCTATCAGGACTCCCAGCGCGGCACCGGGCATGCGGTCCTCTCCGCCGAGGGGCACCTCCTCGGCTACGAGGGGGACGTGCTCATTCTCAACGGCGATCTGCCCGCGCTGCGGCCGGACACGCTGCACAGGTTCGTGGATTTCCATCGCGCCTCGGGGGCGCCCCTCAGCCTGATGACCGCGGTCGTCGATGTCCCGGGCGGCTACGGCCGGGTCATCCGCACCTACAACGGAGACGTGTCCCGCATCGTCGAGGAAGCGGACGCAACGGTGGAGGAGAAAGCGATCAAGGAGATCAACTGCGGCATCTACTGCGTCGACACCACCTGGCTGTGGGACCCTCTCAAGCGGGCGCGCGCCGACAACGCGCAGCGGGAGATCTACCTGACCGACCTGGTGGAGATCCTGCGGCGCGACGGTCACAAGGTGGCCGCCTTCCGGCACCCGGAGGCCGAGGAGGTGCTCGGCGTCAACGACCGGCGCGAGCTGTCCGCCGCCGCCCGCGCCCTGCACCGGCGCAAGGTGCTGGGCCTGATGGAAGCGGGGGTCACGGTGCTCGATCCGGAGACCACCTTCGTCGACGTGGACGTGAAGGTCGGGCAGGACACGGTCCTCGAGCCGGGTGTCATGCTCCTCGGCGCGACCGAGATCGGCCGGGGGGTGACGATCGGGATGGGCTCGCGCGTCGACGATTCGGTCGTGGGGGACGGCACCATTCTCCTGCCGTATTGCGTCGTGTCGTCGTCCCGCATCGGACGCGCCTGTCGCATCGGCCCGTTCGCCCACCTGCGTCCCGACACCCACCTCGACGAGCAGGCCCGCATCGGGAACTTCGTCGAGACCAAGAAGATCCACATGGGCCAGGGGAGCAAGGCGAACCACCTCACCTATCTGGGAGACGCGGAGATCGGCAGGAGCGTCAACATCGGCGCCGGCACGATCACCTGCAACTACGACGGCGTCCAGAAGCTGCGAACGGTCATCGAGGACGAAGTCTTCATCGGCAGCGATACCCAGCTCGTGGCCCCCGTGCGCGTGCGGCGGGGGGCCTACGTCGGCGCGGGCTCGACCATCACCAAGGACGTCCCCTCCCACGCCCTGGCGATCTCGCGCTCCGAACAGGTCATCAAGGAGGACTGGGCGAAGCGTTTCAGTCCCGTGGCGCGCAGAAAAAGGGAGAAGGGCTAGGAGCCGGTCGAATCCCGATTTGCGGCGCGCGCGGCCCGGACTTATAGTGGAGTGCGTCATGTGCGGGATCGTCGGGTACATCGGCCACAAGCGGGTCAGCACCGTTCTGCTGGACGGGCTGCGCCGGCTGGAGTACCGCGGCTACGACTCGGCGGGCATCGCGGTCGTCAACGGCGGCTCCATCCAGGTCGTGCGCAGCGCCGGGAAGCTGCGCGACCTGGAAGAGAACCTCAGGCTCACCACGATCGAAGGGACGTTCGGGCTCGGCCACACGCGCTGGGCCACGCACGGCCGCCCGACCGAGGAGAACGCCCATCCGCACCGCGACTGCAGCGGCACTCTCGTCGTGGTCCACAACGGCATCATCGAGAACTACAAGGATCTGAAGCGGGACCTGGCCGCCCAGGGTCACGCGTTCAAGACCGAAACCGACACGGAGGTCATCGCCCACCTCATCGAAGAGGTCCGCAAGGGCTCCGGCATGTCGTTCGAGGACGCCGTCCGGCGCGCGGTTCCGCGCCTCTCGGGCAGTTATGCCTTTTGCGCCGTGTCGGCGAACGACCCGATGAAGATCGTGGCGGCGCGCAACGGTCCGCCCCTCGTCGTGGGCCTGGGCAAGGACGAGTACTTCGTGGCCTCCGACATCCCGGCCATCCTGCACCACACGCGCGACGTCTTCTTCCTGGACGATCGGGAGATCTCGGTGATCACCGAGAGCGGCGTCGTGACCACGGATCAGCAGGGCCGGCCCGTCAGCAAGAAGACCCAGCGCATCACCTGGGATCCGATCATGGCGGAGAAGGCCGGCTTCAAGCATTTCATGCTGAAGGAGATCTACGAGCAGCCGCGCGCGATCCGCGACACCCTTCTGGGACGGGTCTCGCAGGAGAGCGGGCAGATCTTCCTCGACGAGATGGAGATCACCGACGAGGAGTTTCGCGCGTGCAGGAAGCTCCACCTGGTCGCGTGCGGGACCTCCTGGCACGCGGCGCTCGTGGGCAAGTTCCTGATCGAGCGCCTGGCGCGGCTGCCGGTCGAGGTCGATTTTGCCTCGGAGTTCCGCTACCGCAACCCGATCCTCGAGAAGGATCACCTGGTCGAGGTGATCAGCCAGTCCGGCGAGACGGCCGACACCCTGGCGGCGCAACGCGAGGCGCGCGCCCGCGGCCTCAAGACGATCGCCGTCTGCAACGTCGTCGGCTCCATGATCACGCGCGAAGCCCAGGGAGTGATCTACACGCACGCCGGACCGGAGATCGGCGTGGCCTCGACCAAGGCGTTCACGGCTCAGATCGCCGCCCTGTTCCTGCAGGCGCTGCACCTGGGCCTCCTGCGGGGCACGTTGACCCGCGACGAGTCGAAGGAGCACATCAAGGGATTGCTGCACCTTCCGACGCAGATCGAGCAGGTGCTCGCGAAGGACGCCGAGATCGAGGAGATCGCCAAGGATTACTTCCGGGCGCCCGACTTCCTGTACCTGGGACGGGGGCTCAACTACCCGATCGCGCTGGAAGGGGCGTTGAAGCTGAAGGAGATCTCCTACATCCACGCCGAGGGGTACCCGGCGGGCGAGATGAAGCACGGTCCGATAGCGCTCATCGACCGCAACCTGCCGGTCGTGGCGCTGGTGTTCGGCGACACGCTCTACGAGAAGATGATGGCCAACATCGAGGAGGCCCGGGCGCGCGACGGCGCCATCATCGCGGTGACCGACGAGGGGAACACCGAGGTGCCGCGCCGCGCCGACCGCACGATCACGGTGCCGCGCGCCTCCGACCTGCTGACCCCCATCCTGGCCGTCATCCCCCTGCAGCTCCTCGCCTATCACATCGCCCTGAGGCGCGGCTGCGACGTGGATCAGCCTCGCAACCTCGCCAAGTCGGTCACCGTTGAATAACGGCGCAGCCGCGCCGTCCCCCCGCCACCGACCTCTTTTCGTTGCGCTCTACGTCCTCCCGGTGCTCCTGGTCCTGGTGATCCGCGCGCTCCCCCTGGCGACCGGAGCGCGCACGCTCTACCTGCGAGACATCCTCGGCACGCACCTGGAGATGAAGGCCGCGCAGTCGGAGGGGATGCGCCGCGGCCTCCTGCCGCTGATCGATCCGTACCGTGCCGGCGGGCAGCCGGCGCTCGGAAACCCCGACTCGGTGCCGCTCTATCCGGACAACCTGCTCTACCTCGCGGCCCCGACTCTCTGGGCGCTGAACGCCCATTTCTGGATTCATCTCCTGCTCGCCCCGTTCTCCATGTTCTGGCTGGCGCGCGCCTGGGGCCTGCGGCGCGAGGCCGCGTGGGCCGCCGGGACTTTCTACGCCCTGAGCGGATACGTCCTGTCGCACCTGATGCTCTACAACCAGGTCGCCGGTGCAGCGCTCGCCCCCGCCCTGGCGGCCGGCTGCCTGCGCTTCGCGGAGGGAGACCGGCGGCGACTGACCGGACCGGCCGTGGCGATCCTCTGGGCCCTGCTCCTGCTCGGCGGCGAGCCGTTCATGGCCATCCTGGCGCTCCTCCTGGGGATCGGAGGCGTGACGATCCGCCACGGCTTCCGCGGAAAGACGCTGCCGCGGCTCGGGCTCTATCTCGCCTGCGGCACCCTGATGGCGGCGCCGCAAATCGTCGAGCTGCTGCGCATCCTCGGCTCGTCCTACCGGGGGCATCTCGGGTACTCGTCCGGCGCCCGCATGGCCGCGAGCTGGGATCCCCGCCAGATGGCCGAGTGGCTGCTGCCGTTCGCCTTCGGCCGCCCGGATCGGCTCGGCGCCGGAGGGTTCTGGGGGCACCACTTCTTCACCGGCCATCCTCCTTACTATTTTTCACTCTACCCCGGCCTGCTGGCGCTGGCACTCGGGACCGCGGCGCTCCGCGGCCGCTCGGCCCGCTGGCCGCTCGCGCTCGTCCTGGCCGGCCTCTTCCTGGCGCTGGGGAGATTCAACCCGGCGGTGGCCTGGATCTTCGAGTCCGCGGGCGGGCTGGTGCGCTATCCGGTCAGGATGTGGCTCCTGGTCGCGGTGGGCGGCGCACTGCTCGCCGGGATCGGCTTCGAGCGCTGTTTTTTCGAAGCCCTTCCCGGCGCGCGGCGGACCCTGCACGTGACGCTGGGCGTCCTGGCCGGCGCGTTCCTTGCCGGTCGCTTCGCGCTGGCGCGGCTGTCCGGACCGCTCGAGTCCTGGCTGGCCGGAGTCCTGCCGCCCCAGTCGCCCCCCGGGAGCGCGTCCCTGGCGGTCACGCGCTGGGCCGATCTCGCCACGGTCTCGATCGGCCTCCTGGCGCTTCTCGCGCTCGCTTCGGTCCTGGCGGCGCGGTTTCCGAAGGAGGGGGGAGCACTCCTCCTCACCCTCCACGCCGCCACGCAGATCGTCCTGCTCGCGCCGCTCATGGCGACGGACGCCACCGTGAACTACCGGACGCCGCCGGCGCTTCTGGGGGCCATCCCCGACGATGCGTCCGCGGCGCACGGCGGATCCGAGGGGCTGTTCGGGTCGGGGAGTCCGGCCCCGCGGATCTACCCCGGGGCGGAGGGATTCTGGTTCACGCGGCGCGCCTTCCAGGAGGCGTATCCGTTCGCCGGCGTTCTCCAGGGCCGCCGCTACGAGCTCAACGTCTCGTCGGAGGGGCTCGACTCGTTCCTGAGCACCGCCGCCCGCGATGCCGTCAGGCTGGCGGATGACGCGGCCCGCATCCGCCTCCTGGCCGCCTGGGGCGTCGGGTATCTCGTCCTCGATCGCCCGCTGGACCCGGCGGCCGCCGGCCAGGTCGAGCCGGTCCTGCGCCGTCCTTCCTTCGACGGGTCGATCGATCTCTACCGGATCCCCGCCACGGCACCTGCGCTCGTGGTCGCCGGGACAGTCCTGCGCGCCCCGAACCTCAACGCGGCGGTCAGGCAGATCGAGGATCCCTCGTTCGATCCCCGCACGATGGTCGTGCTTCCGTCCGATCCCCGGCGGGCCGCCCCGGAGGAAGGGGACGCGCGCGCGCCGGGCGTGGCGCGCGTGCTGATCAGCGGTCCGGAGATGCTGGCGGCCGAGATCGAGGCTCCCGCCCCGGGCGTGCTCGTGGTGCAGCGCGCCTTCCAGCCGATCTACCGCGCGACGGTCGACGGCACCCGGGCGGCCGTGCGTGTCGCCAATCTGCACCGCATCGGGATCGACGTCCCGGCAGGGCGGCACAGGGTCGATCTGTGGGTGGACCGGCGCCCACTGGCTGTGTCCTTCTTCCTGTCCGTCCTGGGTCTCTCTGGACTGGCCTGGCTCGCGCGGCGCCCGCGCGATGCGGCGTCCGGGCCGGTCACCGGCCGGGCGGGACCTGCGGCTTGTCGGTCGGCTTGATCTGCCGGCAGCTTTCGATCAGACGCAGAGCCTGGCGCAGCTCTCCGGAGTCGAGGCTGTTCGTGAGGATGGTGAACGACACCAGCAGATCGCCGACTCCCGCCGCTCCTTCCGTCAGATAGGTCCACTCGTCCTTCTTCGGCGCGCGGTCGGTGACCGTGAAGTAGTACCCGGCCGCCTCGGCCCCCTTGATCTTCTGAAGAGTGATCTCCTTCTCCACCGACGCCTCCAGCTGCTTGCGTCCGATTTCCTCCAGCAGCGGACGGATCTTCTTCATCTGGTTGTAATCCGGGTCGCCGGCCGGGCTGAACAGAGGCGTGATCTGGACCGAGAACTCGTTCCCCGCGGCGGGCGAGAACTCGATGGTCGGCGGCAGATCGCCCGGCGGCCGGTTGATCTCCTCCTTCCACGCCGCGGGGACGGAGAACTCGAGACGCCCGTGCCCCGGCAGATCGTAGGTGCGGACCGGGGCCGCGCCGTCGGCGGCCAGGGACAGCGCGGGCAAAAGCAGGCACAGGCACGATGTCGAGGCCTTCAGGTCCACGCGTTCTCCTTGCTGCTCGTACGGAGGAGGGAGAAGACTACCTCCCCGTCCGGCGGGCGTCAACCGCGCGCGCGGCGTGCGATAATCCGCGCCATGGACGCACTCCTGGAATCGCTCAACCCGCGGCAGCGGGAGGCCGTGGAGCACACCGAGGGACCCGTGCTGATCGTGGCCGGGGCCGGTTCGGGGAAGACGCGCGTGATCGTGCACCGCCTGGCCTTCATCGTGGCGCGCGGACTGGCGCGCGCGTCCGACGTGGTGGCCGTGACCTTCACGAACAAGGCGGCCGGGGAGATGAAGGAGCGGGTCGAGCGCCTGGTGGGGGCCGACCGGGGCGGGGCCCGTGTCTCCACCTTTCACTCCTGGTGCCTGCGGTACCTGCGGGGTCACGCCGAGGTGCTCGGCTACACGCGGGACTTCCTCGTGTACGACGAGGCCGACCGGTCGGCGCTCATCAAGGAGTGCCTCGGCGAGCTGGCCGTCGACGACAAGTCGTTCCCGCCGCGCCTGTTCCGGCATCGGATCAGCAGCGCCAAGAACCTCGGGCTCGATGCGCGAACCTTCGACGGCGGTGGCGAAGGCCTGATGGGCGAGCTGATCGCGAAGGTCTTCGCCCTCTACCAGAAACGACTGCGCGACTGCAACGCCATGGATTTCGACGACCTGATCGGCCAGGTGCTCGTCCTGTTCGCGGAGCGCGAGGATCTGGCGCGAGCCGCCGCGGAGCAGGTGCGCTATCTCATGGTCGACGAGTACCAGGACACCAACCGGCCGCAGTACCGGCTCATCCGCCACCTGGCCGCGGCGCACGGCAACGTGTGCGCCGTCGGCGATCCGGACCAGTCGATCTACCGCTTCCGCTTCGCCGACATCAGGAACATCCTGTCCTTCGAGGAGGACTTCCCCGGCACGCGCGTCATCAAGCTCGAGCAGAACTACCGCTCCACCGGCAACATCCTGGAGGCGGCGACCGCCGTGATCCGCCACAACCGGGACCGCATCGACAAGGCCCTGTGGAGCGAGGCGCCCAAGGGGCGGACGCTCGAGCTCCTGGTCGCCCTGGACGAGCGGCACGAGGCGGATCGCATCGTCGCCCGGATCGGCGGCCTGCGTCGCGACCACGGCCTGGAGGACATCGCCCTGCTGTACCGGACCAACGCCCAGTCCCGGGCGCTCGAAGAGGCCCTGGCGCGCCACCAGGTCCCCTACATCGTGATCGGCGGGCCGCGCTTCTACGATCGCAAGGAAGTGAAGGACATCCTGGCGTATCTTCGCGCCCTGCTCAACCCGCGCGACGACGTCAGCCTGAAACGCATCGTCAACACGCCGGCGCGCGACATCGGCAAGACCACCCTCGACTCGGTCCTCGACGTGGCCCGCAAGGACACGACCCCCGTCGAGGCGGCGATGCGCAAGACCATCGACCTGGGCCTCGTCGGCGGAAGGTCCGCACGCGCGCTCGAGACCTTCCTGAGCCTGATGTCCGACCTGCGCTCCGAGCTCGGCTCGCAGCCGCCCAGCCGACTCGTCGCGTCGATCATCGAGCGCACCGGATTCGAGACCTACCTCGAGCGGACATCGCCGGGGGACGCCGCCTCGCGCATCGAGAATCTCCAGGAGCTGGCCAGCGCCCTCGTCTCCTACGACGGCATGCCGGACGGCCTGCGCGCCTTTCTCGACCGCGCGGCCCTCCTGTCCGAGACCGAGAACGTGCAGGGGAGCTCGGGCGTCCGCCTGATGACCCTGCACTCGGCCAAGGGGCTGGAGTTCCCGGTCGTCTTCATCACCGGGATGGAGGAGAACCTCTTCCCGCACTCGCGCTCCTCCGAGGAGCACGAGGACGTCGAGGAGGAGCGCCGTCTGCTGTACGTGGGCATGACGCGCGCACGGGAGCGGCTGTTCCTGACGCGCGCTGGTCAGCGGCGTCTGTTCGGAGAGCCGATGTCGGCCGTCCCGTCCCGCTTCCTGCAGGAGATTCCGCCGCACCTCCTGCGGGAGAGCGAATGGGACGACGGTGCGATGGGAAACGACTACGCCTCGCGTCTCCACGGTGCCGCCGCGTCGATCGCCCGCCGCCGCTCCGGCCGGAGTGAAGAGCGCTTCGACGGGGAGATCGAAGCGCCCGTCGATCCATCCTCCCCCTTCACCCTCGGCTGCAAGGTGCATCATCCGGAGTACGGCGTCGGAACGGTCATCGGCGTCGAGGGGAAGGGGGACGGCCTGAAACTCACGGTTTCGTTCTCGGTTTACGGCTCCAAGAAGTTCCTGCCGCGTTACGCCCCCCTCGAAAGAATCTGACGCACGTCCGCCCCCGGAACGCCGCGATCACAAATTCGTAAGCCGGTTGCCATCCCGGCCTCTCCCCACAAGATTTAAGCCGCGCGCGCCCCCCGGGCGCGCGGGATGTCGTGAGTTTCAACCGGAGGGAATCGGCATGCTGGCAGCGGTCCTGTTGCTCGTGGGCGCGGTGCTTCTCCTGATCGGCCTCGTGATGATCCTCGTGAGCGCCTTCAGAGTCAGCATCGCGCGGGGTCTGGGTGTGCTGATCCTGTGGCCCGTCGGCCTTGTGCTCCTCGGGAAGAGCTGGAAGGAGAGCAAGTTGTCGTTCCTCCTTCAATTGGTCGGCGCGATTCTGATCGTCGCCGGCATTCTCCTGGGGCCGCCCGTATCCATCCCTTACCCTTAACCCCGCCCCGGCCGGAGCGTCCCGGCGGTCCCATCGCCGATCGCCTGCCGGGCTGTGATCGGCTGCGCGCCGCAGCCATCCTCGGCGTCGTCGCGATCCATGCTACGTCCCCCTTCCTGTCGCAGCTCGCGGCGCGACCCGAGGGGCCGGCCTCCCGCTTCTTCTTCCTGGCGGCGCTCAACCAGGCGGGGCGGTTCAGCGTCCCGGCCTTCTTCCTCCTGTCCGGCTTTCTGACCGCATTCCATTCGGAGAACACTTCGCGCGTTGTCGGCCCGGACGGATACATGAAGCGCCGGCTCGGGCGGCTTCTCCTCCCCTATCTCACGTGGAGCGTCCTGCTCTGCGCCCTGCCGAGTCTTCTCCATGGCGAGGCGACGACGGCCGACCTCGGCACGAGATTCCTTCTGGGATGGACGTTCACGGGCGGCTACTTCCTCCTCGCTCTGGCGCAGCTCACGATCCTTGCCCCGCTGCTTCTGAGGGTCGTCCGTCGGAGCGGGCAAGCGGCCGTACTGCTCTTCTCGGCGTCGCTTTTCGCCACGGAGGCGATGTTCGCCGCGGCAGCGTACGGGGCCGGCCCCTGGTCGCGTTACGTGCGCGAGGGATTTTCCTCCTGTCTCACCCTGGGCCCCGCCTGGGCCCCCTTCTTCATCGCGGGCCTGTGGGCCGGCGGCGCGCGCGGGTGGCTCGTTCCCTGGATGGGGAGGCATCGAGTCGGTCTCGTGTCGGTTGCCGCGGCGCTCTACGGCGCCTCGCTCTGGGAGTTCCTCAGCGTCCAGGAACGGACCGCGTCGCTCGGACTTGCGGCCAGCTTCCTCAAGCCAACGTCCGTGCTGTTCGCGTTCGCGGCGTGCGCCGTCTGCCTCGGGACACGGGAAGCCCGTCCCGTCACGGGGCTTGTCCCGGTGGCCGAGCCGGCGCCGCTCGCGCCCGCGTTCCGCGCGCTCGCCGGCGGCTCCTACGCGATTTACCTGCTCCACGGATGCGTCGTCCTGGCCCTCTTTGGCATCGCCTCGCCGTGGTGGCAGGGGCTCCTCGGGACGCCTGCCGGCCCGCTGCTCCTGGGCGCCTGCGGCATCGTCCTTCCGCTGGCATTCTTCAGGATCGCCGACAGACGCGCGCCCGCCTGGGCACGCTTCGCGATGTTCGGGTGAGACGCGACGGTCAGTCGTGCGTCAGCTTGCGGTACTTGATCCGGTGCGGCTGGTCGGCCTCGGCCCCGATGCGACGGTGCCGGTCGGCCTCGTAGTCCTGATAGTTCCCCTCGAACCAGACGACACGGCTGTCCCCCTCGAAGGCCAGCATGTGCGTGGCGATCCGGTCGAGGAACCAGCGGTCGTGGCTGATCACCACGGCGCAGCCGGCGAATTCGAGGAGCGCCTCCTCGAGGGCCCGCAGGGTGTCGACGTCGAGATCGTTGGTCGGCTCGTCCAGAAGCAGCAGGTTGGCGCCGCTCTTCAGCATGCGGGCCAGGTGGACGCGGTTGCGCTCCCCGCCCGAGAGATCCTTCACGCGCTTCTGCTGATCGGGCCCCTTGAAGTTGAAGGAGGCGACGTAGGATCGCGAGTTGAGCGTGCGCCGGCCGAGCTGCAGGACCTCGTTCCCCTCGGCGATCGCTTCCCAGACGTTCTGGTCCCCCTTGAGGACGTCGCGACTCTGATCGACGTAGGCAAGCTTCACGGTCTCGCCGACGCGCAGGGTCCCAGCGTCGGGCTTCTCCTGCCCCGTGATCATCCGGAACAGCGTCGTCTTGCCCGCGCCGTTCGGCCCGATGACGCCGACGATCCCGCCGGGCGGCAGCTTGAACGACAGGTCGTCGAACAGGAGATTGTCGCCGTACGCCTTCCTCAATCGGTCGCACTCGACGACGACGCCCCCCAGGCGCGGGCCCGGCGGGATGTAGATCTCGACCGTCTCCGGCAGCTTCTCCATCTCCTCCGCCAGCAGCTGCTCGTAGGCGTTGACGCGCGCCTTGCTCTTGGCGTGACGCGCCCGCGGAGCCATGCGCACCCACTCCAGCTCGCGCGCGAGCGTGCGCTGGCGGGCGCTGGCGGCCTTCTCCTCCTGCACGAGGCGCCCCTGCTTCTGCTCCAGCCACGACGAATAGTTGCCCTGCCAGGGGATCCCCGCGCCCCGGTCCAGCTCGAGGATCCACCCGGCGACGTTGTCCAGGAAGTAGCGGTCGTGCGTGACCGCGACGACCGTGCCGGGATAGTCCTTGAGGAAGCGCTCCAGCCAGTCCACCGACTCGGCGTCGAGATGGTTCGTCGGCTCGTCGAGCAGGAGGAGGTCGGGCCGCTGCAGCAGCAGCCGGCAGAGCGCCACGCGCCTGCGCTCGCCGCCCGAGATGGAGCCCACGTCGGCATCGGGGGGCGGGCAGCGCAGCGCGTCCATCGCGATCTCCAGCGTCCGATCGAGCTCCCAGGCGTTCGCCGCGTCGATCTGGTCCTGCACCTTGGCCTGCTCCTCGAGCAGCCGCTCCATCTCGTCCGGCTCGAGCGGCTCCCCGAGCCGGTCGCTGATCGTGTTGAACCGATCGAGGAGGGCGCGCGTGGCGGCGACCCCCTCTTCGACGTTGCCGAGGACCGTCTTCTTCGGATCGAGACGCGGCTCCTGGGGGAGGAAACCGACCTTGATCCCCTTGGCGGGGAAGGCCTCCCCCATGAACTCACCGTCCTCCCCCGCCATGATGCGCAGGAGCGAGGACTTGCCCGCCCCGTTCGCGCCGAGGACGCCGATCTTCGCGCCGAAATAGAAGGAGAGCCAGATCCCCTTCAGGATCTCGCGCTTCGGCGGGACCGTCTTGCGCAGATCCTTCATGGTGTAGATGTACTCGGGCGACATCAGGTCTCCTTGCGGCCGTAGTGGCTGTCGAGATACTCGATGATGTCCTCGGACTCGATCACGACCTTGTTCCTGCCGGGATCGACGAGGACCGGAACCTGCGTCTGCCCCGAGACCGCCTTGACCCGCCCGCGCAGCGCGTGCGGCCGCGGCACGCTGCGGACGACGTAGTCGAGGCCGAGCCTGTCGAGCTCGTCGCGCACCCGGGCGCAGAACGGACAATCCTCGAACTGGTACAGCTCCAGCATGCGGTGTTCTAGGTCTCGGGGCCCCAACGCATCCCCTTGAGGGCTTCACCGGCGATTGCGATCGTCGTGTCGATCTGCTCGTCCGTGTGTGCGAGCGACACGAACAGCGCCTCGAACTGCGAAGGGGCCAGGTAGACCCCGCGCTCCAGCATGCGATGGAAGAAGGAGGCGTAGCCGCGGGTGTCGGCGCTCGAGGCGCTGTCCCAGTCGAAAGGATCGCGCGAGGCGAAGAACAGGGTCAGGAGCGACCCGGCACGCGTCACGCGCGCCCGGGTGCCGGACGCCTCGGCGGCCGCCATGAGCCCGCGGGCCAGCCGCGCGGACGACGCTTCGAGCCTCTCGTAGATTCCGGGCGAGCGCAGGTTCCCGAGCATCGCGATGCCTGCCCGCATCGCCAGCGGGTTGCCGGACAGCGTCCCGGCCTGGTAGACGTCCCCCTCCGGAGCGACGCGGTCCATGATCTCCTCGCGGCCGCCGTAGGCGCCGATCGGCAGGCCGCCGCCGAGAATCTTGCCGAGGGTCGTCAGGTCGGGAGTGATCCGGTAGAGCTCCTGCGCGCCGCCGAGCGCCAGGCGGAACCCCGTGATCACCTCGTCGAAGATCAGAAGGATGCCGTTCCTCGAGGTGATCTCCCGCAGCCCCTCGAGGTAGCCGGGGCGCGGCGGTACCACACCCATGTTGGCCGCCACCGGCTCGACGATGACGCAGGCGATCTCGCGGCCCCGCCGCTTGACGAGCGAGGCGAAGGCATCCAGATCGTTGTAGGGGACCACGAGCGTCTGCTCCGCCACGGCCGCCGGCACGCCGGGTGTGCCCGGAATGCCGAGGGTCGCGACCCCCGACCCCGCCTTCACCAGGAGCGCGTCGACGTGACCGTGGTAGCAGCCGTCCATTTTCACGATCAGGTCGCGCTTCGTGAACCCGCGCGCCAGGCGCAGCGCCGACAGGGTGGCCTCGGTCCCGGAGTTGACCATGCGGACCTTCTCGATGCCGGGGACCGACTCGACCACCCGCCGGGCCAGCTCCACCTCGTGTGGGTGCGGGGCACCGAACGACGTGCCGTGCTTCGCCGCCTCCTGCACCTCGCGCACGATGTCCGGGTGCGCGTGGCCCAGGATGAGCGGCCCCCACGAGCCGACGTAATCGATGTACCGGTTGCCGTCCACATCCGTCAGGAGGGCCCCCTCGCCGCGCGCGAAGAACAGGGGGTCGCCGCCGACGGCCTTGAAGGCGCGCACGGGAGAATTGACGCCGCCCGGAATGACCTGGCGGGCCTTGTCGAACAGGCTGCGTGAGAGGGTGCCCATGGGGCGCGCGCGGCCCGGTTAGCGCTGCAGCAGGCGGGCCGCCTCCTTCGCGAAATAGGTGACGATGAGATCGGCCCCCGCGCGACGGATCGAGACGAGCGACTCCATCATGACGCGATCGCGATCGATCCAGCCGTTGCGCGCCGCCGCCGCCAGCATGGCGTACTCGCCAGAGACGTGGAAGGCAGCGACCGGCACGTTCACAGCCTGCCGCACGCGATAGATGACGTCGAGGTAGGGCAGGGCCGGCTTCACCATGACCATGTCGGCCCCTTCCTCGATGTCGAGCAGCACCTCCCTGATCGCCTCGCGGGCGTTGGCCGGATCCATCTGGTGGGTGCGCCGATCGCCGAACTTCGGCGTCGACTGAGCGGCCTCCCGGAACGGCCCGTAGAACCCCGACGCGTACTTCGCGGCGTACGACAGGATCGGCACCTGTTCGAGAGCGGCGGCGTCGAGCGCCTTGCGGATCGCGGCCACGCGTCCGTCCATCATGTCCGACGGCGCCACGATGTCGGCCCCCGCCTTCGCCTGCGACACGGCCGTTCTGGCCAGGAGATCCAGCGTCTCATCGTTCTGAATCTCGTCACCCCGGACGACACCGCAGTGACCGTGATCGGTGTATTCGCACAGACACACGTCGGCCACGACCAGCATGTTCCCGACCTCCTTCTTGATCGACGAGGCCGCCTCCTGGACGATGCCGTGCGGGTCATACGCGCCGGACGCCTTGGCGTCCTTGACGGGCGGGATGCCGAACAGGATCACGGCCGGCACGTCGAGCGACTGCGCCTCCTGCGCCTCGGCCACCGCCTCGTCCACGGACAGGTTGAACTGCCCGGGCATGGACGGTATCTCGTGGCGGACGCGCCGGCCGGGGACGACGAACAGAGGAAGGATCAGGTCGCCGGCCGCCAGGTCGGTCTCGCGCACGAGCGAGCGCAGGAGCTCCGAGCGCCGCAGCCGCCTGGGGCGCTCCACCGGGAAGCCCATCAGCCCCCCGCCCGGTCAGTCATCGTCGTCCCCTTCATGGAAGAAGAAGGCGGCGCAGAATTGCGAGCAGAAGACCCGCCCGCTGCGCACGAACTTGTGCTCCTCGCAGATGTACTTGTGACAGATGGGGCACTTGTGGAGGTAGACATCGTCCTCTCCGGCCGCGCACTCCTTGCATTGATGCACGCCCGCTCCCCCGCGAATCGTTCCGGATTATACGCGAATGATCCACGGGACCATCCAGGGGCACCGTCGGAGGTCGGGTGGCGTGGGAGTCAGGGGCGTGCCTCATCTCGCTCGCGCGGGATACCTGGCAGCCAATTCGCGCGCATGGCGCGGCTCAAAATCGGCGCGCCCCTGACTCCCACGCCACCTTCACCTCCGGGGCCCCCGGACCTGTCCCCGTATAGATCATCCGAGCAAGCTTGGACCGGCAGGACTCCCGGCACTTCGAGTCTTTGGGGTTTTCGGGGCCGCGGCGGGAGCGCGGAGAGCCGGGACAGGGGCGCGCCGATTTTGAGCCGCGCCATGTGTTTGAAGACTGGCGCCGGTTTCCCTGCGCGAGTGATATGAGGCGCACCCCTGTCCCGGCTCTCCGCGCCTTGACAGTGCCCGGAAGACCCCATAAGATCGGCCTTCACGACGCAAGGCGGTGTAGCTCAGATGGTTAGAGCACGCGGCTCATATCCGCGGGGTCCGGGGTTCGAATCCCTGCACCGCTACCAGATGCCTCATCATTCCGGATGAAGAATCTCGCCTCGACCATCGAACGACAGGTGCGGCGGACGATCGAGCGCTACGACATGCTGCGCCCCGCCGAGCGTGTGCTCGTGGCCGTATCGGGCGGGCCCGACTCGGTCGCGCTCCTGACCGTCCTGCACCGGCTGACGCCGTCGATGAAGCTCGACCTGCACGTGGCGCACCTGGATCACGGCTGGCGCGGCCGGGCCTCGGCGCGGGACGCCGAGTTCGTGAGGCGGATGGCCGTGCGGCTGGGCCTTCCGGTGACCGTCGGACACCTGGGGCCGCGCGTGTGGCAGGTGCGCGAAGGACGGCAGTCGTCGCGCGAGGCGCGGGCGCGCGACCTGCGTCACCGCTTCCTGGTCGAGACGGCGCGCGAGATTGGCGCGCACAAGGTGGCGCTGGGACACACGCGCAACGACCAGGCGGAGAGCTTCCTGCTGCGGCTCCTGCGCGGCTCGGGCGCCCGCGGGCTGGCGGGCACGTACCCGGTGGTCGACGGCCTGATCATCCGGCCGCTCATCGACGTGGGGCGCACCGACCTCATCGCCTATCTCAAGGAGAAGCATCTGACCTACAGGGTCGACGCGACCAACCGCGACCTGGGGCTGACGCGCAACCGGGTCCGTCGCAGGCTCCTGCCGTTTCTGGAGCGGGAGTTCAATCCCAACATCGTGGAGACGCTGGCGCACGCCGCGGATCTCCTGCGGGACGAGGACAGCCTCCTCGGTGACATCGCGGAAGCGAAATACCGGCAGATCGTCTCGCGCCGGGGCGAGGGGGTGGTGCTGCAGGCGCGGTCCCTCCAGGAACTGCCCGTGCCGGTGCGGCGCCGGATCCTGAGGCTGGCCCTCTCGGAAGTGCGCGGCGACCTCCGGCGCATCGCCCTGCAGCACGTCGAGCAGTCCCTGAGCCTCCTGGATCACCCCCGCCGGCGGGGCCACGTGTCGCTCCCCAACGGGACGGCGGTGGACGTGCAGGGGGACCAGCTGCGCATCGCCCGCCTCGCGGAGCCGGGCGGGACGTCGGCCGGCACCGCGGGCGGGTTCCCGCGCGAGGCCCTCTGCCCGGTCCCGGGCGAGGTCGCCCTGCCGGCCTTCGGGCTCACGCTGCGCGCCACGGTCGTGCCGCGCGAGACGATCGTGGTCGATCTGAAGAGCGCCGGCAGGGAGCGTGCCTTTCTCGACGCCGACCTTCTGCCCGGGCCGCTCCTGATCCGCCCGCGGCGCCCCGGTGACCGCTTCGTCCCGCTCGGCGCGCCCGGGACGCGCAAGGTGAAGTCGTTCCTCATCGATCGCAAGGTCCCCGTCGACGAGCGCGGCCGCATCCCCCTCGTCCTGTCGGGCGACCGCATCGCCTGGGTCGTGGACCACGAGATCGACGACCGCTTCAAGGTCACCGACGCGACCAGGCGGATCCTGGTCCTGGAGAAGGCCCCACGATGAAGCTGTCGAGCGAGGTCCTGCGTTCCGAAACCGACATCGCCGAGCGCGTCAAATCACTCGGCAGGGAGATCACCCAGGACTACGCCGGCCAGGAGATCTCGGTCCTGGGAGTCCTCAAAGGGGCGTTCATCTTCCTGGCCGACCTGACCCGGCACATCCGCCTGCCGATGGAGATCGGCTTCGTCGAGAGCGTCGCGTCGCGTCGCTCGGACTCGCTGACCGAGATCGTGTTCTCCACGTCGCTGCGTTTCTCCTCATCGTTCCGGATCGAGGGGATGCATCTTCTGATCGTGGAGGACATCCTGGACACCGGCGTGACGCTCGCCTATCTATGCGAGCAGATTCAGCTGTACCAGCCTCGATCGCTCAAGGTCTGCACCCTCCTGGACAAGCCGCACCGCCGCAAGGTCGATTTCCGGCCCGACTATGTCGGTTTCCAGGTCCCCGACCGGTGGGTCGTCGGATACGGCCTGGACAGCCAGGGGAAGTACCGAAACCTGCCGTTCCTGACATACGTCGAATAACTGACGCTGTGAGGCGGCCGGAAGCCCGTCATTGAAAGGCCGACCGTTTCGGTCTATATTTAAGATTACGCAAAGGAGCCTGGGCCGTTGAATACCCTTCTGAAGAACATCGCCTTCTGGACACTCATCATCCTGGCGGTCCTCTTTTTCTATAAGTTCCTCAGCGCCAACCGGCCGGACCAGGTCGAGATCTCCTTCAGCCAGTTCATGTCGGAGGTCGAGCAGGCCCAGGTCGCCAAGGTCACCATCACGGGGAACGAGATCGCCGGCGAGTACAAGCAGATCGGCCCCGATGGCCAGCCGAAGCGTTTCACGACCTACTCTCCGGATTACCCCGACCTGGTCAAGGACCTGCGCAAGACCAACATCACCATCGAGGCGCACAAGCCCAAGGACTCGTCCTACCTGGTGACCATCCTCGGCTGGCTGCCGATCCTGCTCATGCTCGGGGTCTGGGTCTTCTTCATGCGCCAGATGCAGAGCGGCGGGAACAAGGCGCTGTCGTTCGGCAAGTCGAAGGCCCGTCTGTCGTCGAGCCAGGCCAAGAAGGTCACCTTCAAGGACGTGGCGGGCGTCGAGGAGGCCAAGGAGGAGCTCGAAGAGATCATCGAGTTCCTGAAGGAGCCGCAGAAGTTCCAGAAACTGGGCGGGAAGATCCCCAAGGGGGTCCTGCTGATGGGCCCGCCGGGCACCGGCAAGACGCTCCTGGCGCGGGCCATCTCGGGGGAGGCGAACGTCCCGTTCTTCTCCATCTCCGGCTCCGACTTCGTCGAGATGTTCGTCGGCGTCGGCGCCTCGCGCGTCCGCGACCTGTTCGAGCAGGGGAAGAAGAACGCCCCGTGCATCATCTTTATCGACGAAATCGATGCCGTCGGCCGGCACCGCGGCGCGGGGCTCGGCGGCGGCCACGACGAGCGCGAGCAGACCCTGAACCAGCTCCTGGTCGAGATGGACGGCTTCGAATCGAACGACGGCGTCATCCTGATCGCCGCGACGAACCGCCCGGACGTCCTCGACCCTGCGCTGCTGCGCCCCGGCCGCTTCGACCGGCGCGTCGTGGTGCCGAGGCCGGACGTGAAGGGGCGCGAGGAGATCTTCAAGGTCCACACGCGCAAGATTCCGCTCTCGGACGACGTGGACCTCGTCGTCCTGGCGCGCGGCACCCCCGGCTTCTCGGGCGCCGACCTGGCGAACCTCGTGAACGAGGCGGCCCTGAACGCGGCGCGCTACAACAAGAAGGTCGTCGCCATGGAGGACTTCGAGTCCTCCAAGGACAAGGTGCTGATGGGGAGCGAGCGCCGCTCGCTCATCATCTCCGAGAAGGAGAAGCGCCTGACGGCGTATCACGAGGCGGGGCACGCGCTGGTCGCCTCCTTCATGCCGCACGCCGATCCGATCCACAAGGTCACGATC
>Ga0137397_10000115_pt1 | contig 52403 bp, 41 predicted proteins | sample czorhiz116metaG_FD_106658 | JGI IMG/M metagenome (GOLD analysis project Ga0137397, IMG submission 106658) | Vadose zone soil microbial communities from Angelo Coast Range Reserve, California, USA - czorhiz1.16 metaG | ecosystem: Environmental > Terrestrial > Soil > Vadose zone | place: USA... | reverse complement strand
TCGGACCAGGCCGCGACGTAATCGACGACGGGGGCGGAATCGCCCAGCCGCCCGCGCGCCTCGTCCACGCTCGCGAGATACGCCTCCCAGGAGGGGGGGGAGCGGTGCGCGGCGAGGACCACGCCGACGGCCCGGCGCCGTCCTTCGTGCGCCATCTCGGTGAGGGTGTCGGTGATGTACGGCTCCCAGTGACGCATTCCGACGTACACCGGGAGACGGGGTCCTTCGGCCGACAGGAGGAGGCGCAGGCTCTCCGCCTGGGCGAAGGTCAATCGGTTGAAAGGGGACGAGCCGCCCGCCTCGTCGTAATGCCGCACGACCTCCTCGTAGCGCTCCCGCGGGACCGGTTTGCCGCGCAGGACGTTGTCGAGGAAGGGGCGGACCTCGTCACGGCGCGTCGGTCCGCCGAAGCCGAGGAGAAGGACCGAATCGTGCGCGGGTGCGCCGGCCACTCACGCGCCTCCCCACGAGTGCACCGCGTCCACCAGGGCGAGGACGTTGTCGAGCGGTGTGTGCGGCAGGATGCCGTGCCCCAGGTTGAAGATGTGCCCCGGCCGGCCGCCCACCCGCCCGAGAAGGTCGAGGGTCCGGCGCCGCACCTCGTCGCGCGGGGCGAACAGCACGGTCGGATCGAGGTTCCCCTGCACCGCGACGTCGCCCAGGCCGTCCCACGCCTGCACCAGGTCCAGGCGCCAGTCGAGCCCGATGACGCCGCCGCCCGCTTCGCGCATCAGCGGCAGGAGACCCGCGGTCCCGGTGCCGAAATGGATGACCGGCGTGCCGGGGGTGACGGCGTCGAGGACGCGCTTGGTGTGCGGCAGGACGAAGGCCCGGTAGTCCGCGGGACCGAGGCAGCCGACCCAGGTGTCGAACAGCTGCACCGCCTGCGCGCCGGCGGCGATCTGCGCGTTCAGGTACGCCACGGTGATGCGCGAGAGCTTCTCGAGGAGCGCGTGCCACGCCCCCGGATCCTTCATGAAGAAGGACTTGGTCTTCACGTAGTGCGTCGAGCCGCCCCCTTCGATCATGTAGGACGCCAGGGTGAACGGGGCGCCCGCGAAGCCGAGCAGCGGGATGTTCGCCGGCAGGGCGCGTCGCGTCCGGCGGATCGCCTCGAAGACGTAGCCGACGCTCTCCTCGAGATCCGGCTCGCGCAGGCGATCGACGTCCTCCGGCGCGCGCAGCGGCGGATCGATGGACGGTCCCTCCCCCTTCGTGTAGGCGAGGGAGAGACCGGTCCCCTGCACCGGCAGCAGGAGGTCGGCGAAGATGATCGCGGAATCGACCCGAAGCCGCTCGACAGCGTAGACGGTGATCTGCGTCACCAGGTCGGGGTCGCGGCAGATCTCCAGAAACGAACGGCGCGCGCGGATCTGACGGTATTCCCGCATGTAGCGCCCCGCCTGGCGCATGAGCCAGACCGGCGTGACGGATGTGGTGTCGCGACGGCAGGCGCGCATGAACGGACTGTCGAGAAGCGGATCCAGGCCGCGCACCCCGGGGCGCGCCGGCTGCGGGGCGATCTCGATCGCCGCGACCGCGCCGGTCGGCGACATCGCTGCCCCTCGCGCCTTACGGTCCGACGGTCCGTGGCCCGCGCCCGGCCCGGAACCGCCGCGCGACGCCGGCCCCCTGCCGCCGCCCGCGCCACCGCCCCCCGGGTCCCGCTTCGCCTCCAGGATCGCGTGGCAGCGCAGGCTCGCTTCCTTCACCAGCGGACCCATCTTCGGATGCGGCGGCTCCACGTCGACCCCAAGACCATGGTTGCGCAGGCTCTCGCTGGCGATCGGGCCCACCGACGCGACGACCCCGCGCGCCAGCGCCGCCCGGACCCTTTCGTCCAGTCCGGCGTCGCGGGCGACCTGCATGACGTTCTCCACCTGGTTCGCGTTGGTGAACAGGACGACGGGAACCTGGGCGTCGGCGATCGCCTGGAGCGCCGCGCGCAGGGGGGCGAGGTCGTGCGGCAGCCCCCAGCGGTACACCGGGACGCGCGTCACCTCGGCGCCGCGCTCCCTCAGCCCTTGCAGGAGCTCGAGATTGCTGATGCCGTACTCCTGCACCGCCACGCGACGGCCGGCGACGTCCGACTTCTCGTCGAGGGTGCGCAGGAGCTCCATCCAGGTATTCGGCTCGGGGACGGTGATCCCGGGGGACAGACCGAGCGCCTTCAGGGCGGCGACCGGTTTGGGACCTCGGCAGACGCGCGTCACCTTGCCCAGCGCCTCGACGATGCGGGCGCGCGGGTGGCGTGTCTCGAGCGCCGTGACCAGCGTCTTGAGACCGACGCCGGTCAGCAGGATGAGGATGTCCCAGTGCCCGGCGAGAAGCCTGTCGCCGAACTCGAGCGCCTCGCGGTTCTCCTCGAGAGGGATCTCCCGCATCGACGGCGCGACCATGGGCCGGCCGCCGTGCGCCTCGATGAGGCGCGACATCTCCGCGGCCAGCCGGCTCTCGAACGCCCCGACCAGGAGACCGTCGAACCCCGTGTGTGGCTGTGCGACGCGCGGCATCCTTTACCCCCGGACCGGCCCTCATCGTACTTGAATCCCTTTCGTCCAGACGGCAGATTATAGTTGACATGAAAGTACACGTTTAATATGATTCCCCCTGTACGTCCCCAGCGTTGAACGCGATACCGGGAGCGTTACGAAAGTGAAAGTCTCGGCCCAGGAAGAATACGGACTCCGCTGCATCCTCCAGATCGCCCGCCGGCAGAGACACGGGCAGGCGGGCCCCATGACCCTGGCGGAGATCGCCCGGGAGGAGGGGCTGACCGTCCCGCACGTGGCCAAGCTCATCCGTGTCCTGCGCAAGGCCGGTCTGGTCAAGAGCGTTCTGGGCCGGACGGGCGGCTACACGCTGCGCAGGACGTCGGAGACGATCAGCCTGGCGGAGGTCCTGTCGGCGCTGGGCGGCGGGAGGCTCTACGACACGAGCTACTGCGACCGGCACGCGGGGGACCTGAAAGTCTGCACGCACATGGGGGACTGCTCCATCCGATCCCTGTGGGGCGTGCTCGAGGATCTCCTGGAGCGCGTGCTGCGCAGGACGATGCTGTCGGAGCTCCTCAGCAGCGAGAAGACCATGCATGCCGTTCTGGACGAGCGCGCGCCGGCCGCGTGCGGCAACGGGGCCCTCGCAGTGCGCTGCACCGACTGCGGGCAAGGGGGCGCGTGATGGCGCGAAGCTCGACCAAGACGATCCAGGACCTGACGCAGCAGGACTACAAGTACGGCTTCGTGACCGACATCGAAGCCGAAACGGTGCCCCGCGGGCTGAGCGAGGAGATCGTCCGGGCCATCTCGCAGAAGAAGAACGAGCCGGAGTTCATGCTGGAGTGGCGTCTGAAGGCCTACCGTCACTGGCTGACGATGACGGAGCCGACCTGGGCCAACGTGCATTATCCGAAGATCGACTACCAGAACATCATCTATTACTCGGCGCCGAAGGTGAAGAAGCAGCTCGGGAGTCTCGACGAAGTCGACCCCGAGCTCCTGAAGACCTACGAGAAGCTCGGGATCCCGCTGGGGGAGCAGAAAGTGCTGGCGGGCGTGGCCGTGGACGCCGTGTTCGACAGCGTGTCGGTCGCCACGACGTTCAAGGCGAAGCTTAGGGAGCTCGGGATCATCTTCTGCTCCTTCTCCGAGGCGGTGCTGGAGCACCCCGAGCTGGTGAAGCAGTATCTCGGGACGGTCGTGCCGCACAACGACAACTTCTTCGCGGCGCTGAACTCGGCCGTGTTCAGCGACGGCTCGTTCGCCTACATCCCGAAGGGGGTGCGCTGCCCGATGGAGCTGTCGACCTATTTCCGCATCAACGCCGCGGACACGGGGCAGTTCGAGCGCACGCTGATCGTCGCGGACGAAGGGGCCTACGTCTCCTACCTGGAAGGGTGCACGGCGCCCAAGCGCGACACCAACCAGCTGCACGCGGCGGTGGTCGAGCTCGTGGCCCTCAAGAACGCGACCATCAAGTACTCGACGGTGCAGAACTGGTACCCGGGCGACCGCGAGGGGAAGGGGGGCATCTACAATTTCGTCACCAAGCGCGGCAAGTGCCAGGGGGAGAATTCGAAGATCTCCTGGACGCAGGTCGAGACCGGCTCGGCGATCACCTGGAAGTATCCGTCCTGCATCCTGCAGGGGGACAACTCGATCGGCGAGTTCTACTCGGTGGCCGTGACCAACAACCGCCAGCAGGCGGACACCGGCACGAAGATGATCCACATCGGCCGCAACACGCGCAGCACGATCATCTCGAAGGGGATCTCCGCCGGCCACGGGCAGAACACCTACCGCGGAATGGTGAAGATCATGAAGGGGGCGCGCGGGGCGCGCAACTATTCGCAGTGCGACTCGCTCTTGATGAGCGACACCTGCGGGGCGCACACCTTCCCCTACATCGAGGTGAAGAACAGCACGGCCCGCCTCGAGCACGAGGCCTCGACGTCGAAGATCGGCGAGGACCAGCTGTTCTACTGCCGGCAGCGCGGCATCAAGCCGGAGGACGCCGTCAACCTGATCGTCAGCGGCTTCTGCAAGGAAGTGTTCCGCGAGCTGCCGATGGAGTTCGCGGTCGAGGCGCAGAAGCTGCTCGGCGTCAGCCTGGAAGGCAGCGTCGGCTGACGCACCCATCCCGTCGAGCGAGGGTTCCAGTCATGCTTCAGATCCGCAATCTGCACGCCCGGGCCGGCGACAAGGAGATCCTCCGGGGGATCGATCTCGAGGTCCAGGCGGGCGAGGTGCACGCCATCATGGGGCCCAACGGCTCCGGCAAGAGCACGCTCGCGAATGTCCTCGCCGGCCGCGAGTCGATCGAGGTCACCGAGGGGAGCGTCCTCTACATGGGCAAGGACCTCCTGGCGATGCCGCCCGAGGAGCGCGCCTGGGAGGGACTGTTCCTGGCGTTCCAGTACCCGGTGGAGATCCCGGGCGTCAGCACGATGTACCTCCTCAAGGCGGGGCTCAACGCGATCCGCAAGCACCGCGGCCAGACCGAGCTCGACGCCATGGAGTTCCTGGCGATGATCAAGGAGAAGATGAAGCTGGTCGAGATCGACCAGAGCTTCCTGAACCGCGCGGTCAACGAAGGTTTTTCGGGCGGCGAGAAGAAGCGCAACGAGGTCTTGCAGATGGCGGTGCTCGATCCGAGGCTCGCCGTCCTGGACGAGACCGACAGCGGGCTCGACATCGACGCGCTCCGGGTCGTGGCCAACGGCGTCAACGGCCTGCGCTCGAAGACGCGCTCCATGCTGGTGATCACGCACTACCAGAGACTTTTGAACTTCATCGTCCCGGATCGCGTGCACGTCCTGCACAACGGTCGCATCGTGCGCTCGGGCGACAAGGACCTGGCTCTGGAGCTCGAGAAGAGGGGTTACGCCTGGGTCGAGCAGGAGACGAATCGTACCCGCGCCGGCGCCCCCCCGCTGGTGTAGAGAAACCGATGATCTCCACGGACCACTATCTCTCCGCGTTCGCCCGCCGGCAGAAGGACCTTCCAGCCGGGGCGGACGCATGGACCCGGCCGCTCCGCGAGGCCGCCATCGCGCGCTTCGCCGGGCTCGGCTTTCCGACCATGCGCCAGGAGGAATGGCGCAAGACCAGCATCGGGCCGATCCTGAAGGCGCCGTTCCAGCCGCAGGCGCGGCCGGTCACCAACGGCTTCACGGGCCGGGCCATCGAGCGGTTCACCTTCGAGCCCTGGGAGTGCACCCACCTGGTGTTCATCAACGGCCATTACGCCCCGGGGCTGTCGCGCCTGCGGCCGTTCCCCGCGGGTGTCGTGGTCGAGCCGCTGGCGCAGGCGCTCGCGAAGCGCCGCGACGAGATCGAGCCGCACCTGGCGCGCCATGCCGACGATCGCACCCACGCCTTTGCCGCGCTCAACACGGCGTTCATGCAGGACGGTGCGTACCTCCGGGTGCCGGACGGCGCCGTGGTCGACGAGCCGGTGCACCTTCTGTTCATCTCGACCTCGCCGGACGGACCGGTCGTTTCGTATCCCAGGAACCTGATCGTGGCCGGGAAGTCGAGCCGGCTGTCGGTCGTCGAGAGCTACGTCGGTCCGCACCACGATGTGTACTTCACGGACGCGGTGACGGAGATCGTCGTGGGCGAGGACGCGGCCGTCGATCACTACAGGCTGCAGCGCGAGAGCGAGAGGGCGTTCCACGTCGGCGTCCTGCAGGCCGACCTGGGACGCTACGCCCGCCTCGGGTCCTGGAACATCTCGCTGGGCGGTGAGCTGGTGCGCACCGATCTCGGCACGCTCCTCGGTGCGGAGGGAGGGGAGGTGCGTCTGGACGGCCTGTACATCACCGGCGGCGCGCAGCACGTGGACAACCACACGCTCATCGATCACGCCAGCCCCGGGTGCACGAGCCACGAGCTGTACAAGGGAGTCCTGGACGACCGCTCGCGAGGTGTGTTCGACGGACGGATCATCGTGCGCCAGGACGCGCAGAAGAGCGACGCGCACCAGACCAACAAGAACCTCCTGGTGTCGGAGGAGGCGCTGGTCGACACGACGCCGAGGCTGCAGATCCTCGCGGACGACGTGAAGTGCACGCACGGCGCGACCATCGGCCAGATCGACGAGGACGCCATGTTCTACCTGAGGACCCGCGCCATCAGCGAGGAGGCGGCGCGGAATCTTCTTATCCAGGCGTTCGTCAGCGAGGTCCTGCGCGGCATGCGGATCGAGCCGATCCGGGCCGGGCTCGAGTGCCTGCTGTTCACGCGCCTGCGCAAGGGACACGGGGCGGGGGTGGGGGCGTGACGGTGGCCCGGCCGGCGGCGCGGACAGCGAAGACAGCCCCCTTCGAGGTGCGCCGGATCCGCGAGGACTTCCCGATCCTGAACCAGAAGGTCTTCGGGAAGCCGCTCGTCTACCTCGACAACGCCGCCACGTCGCAGAAGCCGCGCGCCGTCATCGACGCGATCGTGGGCTTCTACGAGCACGACAACGCCAACATCCACCGCGGCCTGCACGCCCTGAGCGAGCGCGCCACGGCCGCTTACGAGAGCGCGCGCGGCAGGCTGCGGCGCTTCGTCAACGCCGCGCAGGACCGGGAGATCGTCTTCGTCCGCGGCACGACCGAGGCGATCAACCTGGTGGCGCAGACCTACGGGCGCGCGCACGTCGGAGCAGGGGACGAGGTGCTGATCACCGCCCTGGAGCACCACTCGAACATCGTCCCCTGGCAGATCCTGTGCGGGGAAAAGGGCGCCCGCCTGCGGGTCGTCCCGATCGACGATCGCGGCGATCTCGTGCTCGACGAGCTGGAGAGCCTCCTGACACCGAAGACGCGGATCGTCTCGGTGGCGCACGTGTCGAACGCCCTCGGGACGATCAACCCGGTGCGGCGAATCGTCGAGGCGGCGCACGCCAGGGGTATCCCGGTCCTGGTCGACGGCGCCCAGGCGGCGCCCCACCTGCCGATCGACGTCCGGGATCTCGACTGCGACTTCTACACTCTGTCGGGGCACAAGATGTTCGGGCCGACGGGCATCGGCATCCTGTACGGGAAGGAGCACCACCTGGAGGGGATGCCGCCGTACCAGGGGGGCGGCGACATGATCGCCTCGGTCACCTTCGAGAAGACCGAGTACAACCGTCTGCCGTACAAGTTCGAGGCCGGCACGCCCCACATCGCGGGTGTGATCGGACTCGGAGCGGCGGTCGACTACCTCTCGGGGCTGGATGCCGGCGGACGGATGGCGCACGAGGAGGATCTCCTGGCGTACGCGACCGACAAGGTCGGCGGTCTGCCGCGTGTGCGGATCGTCGGCACGGCCCGGGAGAAGACCTCGGTCCTGTCGTTCGTCATGGACGGCGTGCACCCGCACGACATCGGCACGATCCTGGACCGCGAGGGTGTGGCCATCCGCGCCGGCCACCACTGCGCCCAGCCGCTCATGGAGCGTCTGGGCGTCGACGCGACGGCGCGCGCCTCCCTGGCCCTGTACAACACCCGGGAGGACATCGACGCGCTGGCCGCGGGACTCCGGCGTGTGCTCGAGGTCTTCCGCTGATGTCGACCGAGCTGGGGGACCTGTACCAGGAAGTGATCCTGGACCACAACCGGCGGCCGCGGAACTTCGGCGACCTGCCGGCGGCCGCCCGGCGGGCGGAGGGGCACAACCCGCTGTGCGGAGACCGGGTGACCGTGTCCGTCGTCCTGGAGGGGGACATCCTGAAGGACGTGCGCTTCCAGGGATCGGGCTGCGCCATCTCGAAGGCCTCCGCCTCGATGATGACGGAGAGCCTGAAGGGGAGGAGCCGGACGGAGGCCGAGGATCTGTTCCAGGCGTTCCACCGCCTGCTCACCGAGGACGGCGCGTCCGCCGACCCGAATGTCCTCGGAAAGCTGGTGGTGTTCTCGGGCGTGCGCGAGTTCCCGGTGCGCGTCAAGTGCGCCACGCTGGCCTGGCACACGCTGCGCGCGGCCCTCGAGAACGCGCGCGACATCGCCACGACGGAGTGACCGAACGATGACCGACCCAATCGATCTGTCCGGACCGATACCCGATCTGAAGCAGGGCGATGACCTGAAGGCGAGGGTGGTCGAGGTCCTGCAGACCTGCTACGACCCCGAGATTCCGGTCAACATCTACGAGCTGGGTCTCGTCTACGACGTGGACGTGAAGGAGGCGTCGGGCGAGGTGAAGGTCCGCATGACCCTGACGTCCCCCGCCTGCCCAGTGGCCGGATCGCTCCCCCCCGAGGTCGAGGCCAAGATCCGCGCGGTCCCGGGAGTGAACAACGTGAGCGTCGAGGTCGTCTGGGATCCCCCCTGGACGCCCGAGAAGATGTCGGACGCGGCGAGACTCCAGCTCAACATGATGTGAGCCGAGGGAGGCGGTCCTAGGGGGCTTCCTTGCCGGAACGGCTGATCGGCGTCCACTCCTTCGTCCCCAGCAGGCGGTCGGCCACGAAGTTGTCGAAGACGTGGACCATCCACTCGAGCGTGCTCAGGCGTCCCCGGTTGTAGCCCCCCGACTCCGTCCCCTGGTAGGCCAGCTCGCAGGCGTGCCAGTCCTGCCGGTTGGTCAGGTCCCAGAAGTCGGCGGCGTCGGAGGGATCGAAGTCCGGCCGTCTCACCTCGTCCCCGTCGAACAGGAACTCGCAGACGACGTCGCAGCGCCCCACCTCCTGCGGCCAGACGACGTGCGTCATGACGTAGTCGGGGTGGAGGCTCAGCAGCATGTTCGGGTAGACGATGTAGTAGTGGATGCGGCGCAGGTCCTCGGACGGAAGCCCCTTGAACGGCGCGCGGTTGCTCTTGCCGCTCAGGGACATCGTCTCGTACTCCTCCTTGCGCAGATCCATCCAGCCGCCCACGGTCGCCTGGTTGATCAGGTCGATCTCGCCGCTCGTGTAGTGCGACACCTTGTTCAGCTCGGGATGGATCAGGGCGCAGTGATAGCACTCCGAGTAGTTCTCGCAGAGCATCTTCCAGTTCGTGTCCACGCTGTAGGAGATCCGCTTGCCCCGCCTCAGGGCGCCCATCCTGAAACGCGAGAACTTCGTCGCCATCTCGCCGAGGTGCTCCATCAGGCCGGGATCTCCGGCGGAGAAGTTGATGAACAGGAAGCCGTCCCAGCGCTCGAGCCGCACGCGGTTCAGACCGTACTGCGTCCGGTCGAAGTTGCGGGCCTCCTCCATGTGGGGGGCGACGCGCAGCCCGCCGTCGAGCCCGTAGGTCCAGGCGTGGTAGGGGCAGAGGAAGTTCTTCAGGCCGGAGCCGGAGGGCTCCGTGACCAGGCGCGAGCCGCGGTGCCGGCAGACGTTATGGAAGGCGTTGATCCGGCCATCCGCGTCCCGCACGACGATGACGCTCTCGCGGCCCACCGTGCGCGTCAGGAAATCGCCCGGCTTCTCGATGTCCTCCTCGCGCCCGACGCAGAGCCACATCTTCGAGAAGATGTCGCGCAGCTCGCGCTGGTGGATCGCCGGGTCGTGATAGAGGCGCCCCGGGAGCGTCGTGGCCTCCTCGAGCGGCAGACGGACGGTGGCGAGCTCGCGCTCGAGGTCAGGAAGACTCAACGGCAGCGCCGCCGGCGCGAACGCTTGCGCGCCCGAACCGGCGACATCCGTACCGAGCGTCCTGCTGTCGAGTGCGTTGGCCATGGGCGTCTCCTTCGTCGACGTGGGGAAGGAAATATATCAGCGGCGCGCGCGGCGCGCAAGAGAATTGAAACATCGCCTCGCATAGTGAAACCGGAACGGAGCGCCCCATCCGCCGTCCCGCGCGTCGCGGCGCGCCACGTATACTGAGCGCCATGTTCTCGCGCCGGTTGGCATGGCCCTGTCCGCCCAATCGCCTGTCGCGGCTCGTGGACGAGAAGAGTACGCGCGCCAGGCGCCTCTTCGACCTCACCGGATCGAACCCGACTCGCGCCGGTCTGTCGTACCCCGCCGAGGCGATTGCGGCGGCGCTCGCCGACGCGGGCGCCGCCCTCTACGAGCCCTCGGCGCGCGGCCTCGGGACGGCGCGCGCGGCGGTCGCCGAGGACGCGGCGCGGCGCGGCCGGCCGGTCGCGCCGGACCGGCTCGTCCTGACGGCGAGCACGAGCGAGGCGTACGCTCTCCTGTTCAAGCTGCTGGCCGATCCCGGCGAGACGGTCCTCGTGCCGCGGCCGAGCTACCCGCTGTTCGACTACCTGGCGGCCCTCGAGGGTCTGCGGGTCTCGACCTATCCGCTGGCGTTCGACGATCGCTTCTCGATCGATCTGGACGCCCTCGAGAGCCTCCTCGACGCTCGAGACACGGCACCCCCCCGCGCTGTCGTCCTGGTGAACCCGAACAACCCGACCGGGACGGCGCTGAGACGGGGGGAGCGGTCGCGGCTGCGGGAGATCTGCGGCGCTCGCGGCGTCGCTCTGATCTCGGACGAGGTGTTTCTCGATTATCTGGACCAGGACGAGGTCGACGCGGCCGCGCGCATCGGCGACCCGATGGTCTCCGCCGTGTCGGGCGGGGCGGGCGCCGCCGCCGGCCCCGCGGACGGCGCGCTCACGTTCACGCTCGGCGGGCTATCGAAGAGCTGCGGCCTCCCGCAGATGAAGCTCGGCTGGATCGTGGCGGACGGCCCCGGGGCTCTCGTGAGCGAAGCCCTCGAGCGGCTCGAGCTCATCGCCGACACGTACCTGTCGGTCGGGACGCCGGTCATGCGCGCGGCGGGGCGTCTGCTCGAAATCGGCGCGGCCATCCGGTCCGCCATCCGGCGGAGAGTCGCTGAGAACCTGGAGGCCCTGCGCGGGCGGCTGAACCCCGGGTCGGCCTGCCGGCTGCTCCGGCGCGACGGAGGCTGGTACGCCGTCCTGCAGGTGCCGGCGACGGCGCCCGAGGAGGACCTGGTGCTGACGCTCCTGGCCGAGGACGACGTCCTGGTCCACCCCGGCTACTTCTTCGACTTCCCGCGCGAGGCGTACCTCGTCCTGAGCCTGCTCCCTGCCCGCTCCGATTTCGACGAGGCGGTGCGGAGGATCCTGGCGCGCCTCGATCGCCGCTGACGGCAAAAGGGCCGCCCGTCGGCACAGGCGGCCCTCCCCCCACCCTGAGCCACGAACCGTCGGGGCCACGAACGGGCGTGGTCCTTGATCCGGACGCGGCTCAGGAGCGATCCCGAAGGTCCATCCTCATCTCGTGTCGTTCGTGAAACGGTAGTACGGCGCCGGGACATATACGACCGCCTCCCCGGGCCTGTCAAGAAGAATTGGAGGAACGGATTGGGGAACGGACGGGCCCGCGGGAGTCGCGGGCCCGTCCATCAACAGGGGGCTACAGGCACTTGCTCGTCTGACAGGTCCCGCCGGAGAGGGTGCAGTAGAAGCCGTGGTCCGCCCGGCACCCCTTCTTGCCGCCGCAGGAGTTGTTCGGGCAGTTGATCGGGACGGCGTAGGTCGAGCCGATCGAGACGCTCGACAGCGCCGAGACGTACGGATTATGCGCCGGCACGGACGGCGCCAGCGCCGCCAGCACGAGCGCGGTCACGGCGACGATCGCCAGGAATCTCGCGGAGTACTTGATGAGCATCGACATCGGAGGGCCCTCCTCGTATCGGTTCACTGCTCGAAATAATCATGCTTCACCTTGGGCAGTCGTTCCTCGTACACGAAGTGATCCGAGTGATCCGGGGTGTGGCACTCGAGACAGACCTTCGCCGGGACCTCGCGGCGGATGTTGTCCTTGGCCGGTGAGGAGGCGTGCGCGGCCCCGGGACCGTGGCACACCTCGCACTGCACGTTGGCGAGCAGCGCCTCGGGCATCCCCAGCCGGTAGCCGTGCGGCGTGCCGAACCCGACGACGTGGCACACCACGCACTTCGGCTGGAAGTGGCGGTGCCGGTCGAGGAGCGTCTTGTAGGCCGAGGCGTGCTTGGTGCGGCGCCACTGCGCCATCTCGGCGGCGTGGCACTCGGCGCATTTCGCGGCGCCGACGTAGTCTCCGCTGCGGCGCGCCGGATCGTCCGCGAAGAGGGGGGGCACGGCCTCCTGTGCCGCGGCCAGCCTGCCGACCCGATCGTAGAAGCGGTTCAGGGTCTCGCGCACCCGCGGGTCGTCCGGCGTGTCCTCGTAGAGCCAGTGGTCGCCGAATTCGGCCGAGGCGATCCGGCCTTGAGCGTCGAGCCCCAGACGGACGCTGCTCAGGCCGTAATTGGTCAGGCTCGAGTAGGCCACCAGCATCCGACCGACGAACCCGGGCTGATCCTCGGGGTGGATGTGCTCCTCCTTGCCGTCGATCTTCGCGGGAGCGCGGTACTCGCTCGAGATGACCGCGTCGAGGCCGGGCACGGAGGCGGCCACCGTCCGAATCGTGTAGGGAGTGAGGCGCCCGATGGCGACCACGAGATCGGCCTTCGTCCTGAGGGACGGGACCACGCGTTTCAGCGTGTCGATCGGATCGTCGAACGCCAGCGACTGGGTGTTCTCCTCGAACAGGGCGGTGGCGGTCTTGCCGTACGGAGGCTCGAACACGCCGATCAGCCCCACGCGCACCCCGTTCGAGCGCAGCACGAGCGTCGCGGGTGCGACCGGCTTCCCGTCGTTCCGGATGTTGGCCGCCAGGAAAGGAACGCTCAGTCCGCGCGTCTGCTCCCTGAAGTAATCGAGTCCAAATGTGAGCTCGGTCGTGCCGACGGCCGCCGCCTGGTACCGCATCATGTCGAGGGTGCCGAGGTAGAGCGCCTGCTCCTGCCGGGTCAGGAAGTCGAGCTCGAGCTGTTTCTCGGGCCGGACGAAGGCGCTGCCGACGTCGAGCAGGAGGGCCTGCGGGTCCCCCTTCCGGAGCGCCGCCAGGGCGGTCGAGCGGCGCGCCACGCCACCGGACTGGTTCACCTTGCAGCCGCAGTTCTCGAGGTATCCCTGCGTGTCGCCGGTGAACAGAAGCGTCAGCCGCCTGGTCACGGGGCCGGCGGGCGGGTCGGGCTGCGGCTGTGTCGGCGCGAGCGTGTAGGCCCGCCCGAGCGGGATGATCTCCCGGCCCTGCACGTAGCGCGTGCGGAACTCGGCGCGGAAGTCCGGGTGGACCTGGGGGACGATCGACCAGAACGAGGGGGCGCGGCTGCGGCCGAAGACGGTGGGCAGGAGCGCGTCCAGCGTCTCCTTGCCGCCGCTCCCGCCGCGCAGCTCGTGGTCGAGGTGGGCCAGGACGAAGGGGGCGCGCGCCTCGGTCTCGATCCGGTGCGCTCCGGCGCTCGAGTAGATCTTCTCGAGGTCGGGCTCGACGCCCAGCACGCCGATCGACAGCAGGTAGCCGACCGCCAGGCTGCGCGTCACCTCCTCTTCCGGGATCAGCCCCGCGGCGGCCACCGCGCGCCAGGAGTACAGCTGCTTGACGCCGTCCACGAGCCAGTACTCCTCGGGGCGGGCGACCTCGGTCCTGTACGGGGCGTGACGCACGTATGCCTCGATGAGCGACATCGCGAACGTGTGCAGCCGGTCGGCGGTCAAGGGGGCCAGCGTCCCCCCCTGCCCGGTCCCCCAGCCCTCCCCGGCGATCTCGTCGCCGGTCGGTGCCTTGGGGGCCACCACCACGAGGTACTCGGGCCCCAGGTCGCGTCCGAACAGGCCGTGCACATACCGCGCCGCCGCCTCGAGACCCTTGGCTGCGCGCTCCTCCTGCTCCGCGGGGATGTCCGCCTCGAACGCGAGGCGGCAGCGCGTGCCGCCGAGATCGAAGGATCTCTCGTGGAAACGGCCGAAGCCGACTGCAGCCGAGACCAGGTGCTCCGCGGCGAGCGTCCCGCCGACACCCGGACGGAAGGCGTCGCCGGCTTTCGCCCACGGCGCCCGCGCCTCCCAGCCCTGCGGCAGGTCGAACGTCACCGACAGGTCCCGCAGCCTCTCCGCGGGGTCCGGCAGGAGGAACAGGTCGCGCCCGACCGTGAAGCCGAACTCTTTCCCGAAGTACCCGTGGCAGCGGCCGGTGAACCCCATGTGGCTGTCCCCCTCGCGTGTCCCGGTCCTCACGGTGTAACGCACCACGAGCGTCGGGGGGAGCGGTCCGTGCAGCACGATCCGGGGGATGTCCAGGGTGCGGTTGTTGAACGAGGCGTTCTCGATCGTCGTGGCGGCCGCGATCGGGGCTCCATCCGCGCCGGCGGCCGAGATGTCCTCGATCTTGAGCACGCCGGTCGTCGCGAACCCGCGCAGTTCGAGGCCCTTCGACGGCGCCCCCTGGATCCGCATGGTCACCGCCAGGCGGTCCGGCTGCCCTTCCGCCCGCGCCGGGGCGACTGTGAACGCCACGGCGGGAGGACGCTGGCAGCCGGCCAGAAGAGGCAGCGCCGGAACGAGGAGGACGATCGCGAGTCTGTTTCCCGGAGACAAGGCTTCTCCTGTGAGACGGCTCGAACCGGCCAGAGGCCCGGGGTGGCAGAAGCCGTTGTTATTGACCGGAGCCCGGCCGTTTGTCAACCGGGGGGCGGGGCCGCCCCCGGTTTGTCAGGGTCCCGGTCGTTGTGTATACTCCGGCACCTTCCGTGGGGCCATGGTGGTCCCACGGGTGTCCACGCAGCAGCAAGGAGGACAGAAGGATGATCGGCAAGAAGGCTCTGGGCTTCGTCGTTGCGGCAGCGGTCGTCGGCATGCTCGCGGGCGGTCACCAGTTCGCGGCTGAGGGGAAGAAGGACTCGGGCAAGACCGTGAAGTGCTCGGGCGTCAACTCGTGCAAGGGCAAGGGCGAGTGCGCCTCCGCCGACGGCAGCCATGCCTGCGCCGGCAAGAACGAGTGCAAGGGCAAGGGCTGGGTGAAAGTGAAGAGCGAGAAGGAGTGCACGGATAAGGGCGGCACCGTGATGAAGGAAGAGAGCAAGGGATAATCCGCCCCGGCCCGCCCGGCGGGCCGCCTGACTGATTGTCCGCGGACGGCCCCGGGCCGCGATCCGGCCCGGGGCGTCCGGTTCCCCCACCCCGAACATGAGTCCTGGTCAAGTTCATTCCCGCCCCGCCTTTCTCGGCCACGGCGTCGGCCTGAGACGCGACCATTTCGAGCGCGTCCTGTCGGGGCCCGCCGGCGTCGACTGGTTCGAGGCGATCTCCGAGAATTTCATGGTGGACGGCGGACGGCCGCTCGATGTCCTGACCCGCGTCCGCGAGCGCTACCCGATCGTCCTGCACGGCGTGGCGCTGTCGATCGGCTCGACCGACCCTCTGGACGAGTCCTACCTCGACCGGCTCGACCTCCTGGCGAGGCGCTTCCAGCCCGCCTGGATCTCCGATCACCTCTGCTGGACCGGTGTGAACGGACGGCAGGCGCACGATCTCCTGCCGCTGCCGTACACCGAGCAGGCGCTCGACCACGTCGTGGGCCGCGTGCTGCGGGTGCAGGAGCGCCTGGGGCGTCCCATCGCCCTGGAGAACGTCTCCAGCTATGTGGGGTACCGGCACTCGGCCATGCCGGAGTGGGAGTTCCTGGCCGAGGTGGCCCGCCGCTCCGGCTGCGGCATCCTGTTGGACATCAACAACATCTACGTCAGCGCCAGGAACCACGGCTTCGACCCGCAACACTATCTCGATGGAGTTCCGCCCGGTGCCGTCTGGCAGTTCCACCTGGCCGGACACTCGGACAAGGGGACGTATCTCCTCGACACGCACGATCACGCAATCATCGACGAGGTCTGGGCTCTGTACCGCGCCGCGGTCCGGAGGTTCGGCGCGGTCTCCTCGCTCATCGAATGGGACGACAGGATCCCGTCCTTCGAGAGGCTCGAGGAGGAGTCCCGGCGCGCCCGGACGATCCAGAACGAAGCGCTCGACCCGGCGACGATGAAGCTCCCGGCCGCCGCGGCGACCGGACGGAAGGAGACCTCTCCGTGAAGGCCGGCGGCCTCCCCGACCTGCGGCGGACGCAGGAGCTGTTCTGGACCCTGATCACGGCGCCTGAGGGGGTGCGCCCGGCGATCGAGGATCTCGGCCGTCGCGGCGTGGTGGACGAGCGCGGCCTCGAGGACCTGTTCACGGGCGACCAGCGTCTGCCGGCGTTGGAGCGCCTGGACATCTACGCCAACATGTATTTCTACCGGCTGCTCGACTGCCTGGCGGAGGACTTTCCGAAGGTCCTGGCCGCCCTCGGGCCGGCGCGGTTCCACAATCTGATCACCGACTACCTCCTGCGTCATCCGTCGGAGCACCCGTCGCTGCGCCACCTCGGGAGCCGCCTGCCCGTGTTCCTCGCCTCGCATCCGCTGTCTGTCGAGCTCCCGTGGGTGTCCGACCTGGCGCGGCTGGACTGGGCGCGGGCCGACCTGTTCGACGCGCGGGACGCCGTGCCGCTGTCCCGCGACGCGCTGGCGCGGCTCCCGCAGGATCACGCCGGCGAGGCGCGCTTCTCGATCGTGCCGGCGTTCGCCCTGCTGCGCTTCGAGCACGAGGTGGTGGGATACTGGCGCCGTCTGGAGGAGATCGAGGCCGCGGGGAGTGACGACAGGCCGGCGCACGGCGGCGCCACAGGGAATGCGGCGCGGGAGAGGACGGAGGCGGACGCCGCCTCGGACGGGGAGCACGAGCGGCACGATCGCCCCGACCCTCCGAAGCGCAGGAGCACGGCGGCGCGCGTCTGGCGCAAGGACTTCGTCGTCTACCACCGCAGCCTCGACGAGGACGAGGTCCGCTGCCTGGAGCTGGCCCGGGCGGGGGAGAGCATCGCGCGAATCTGCCAGGGGCTGGCGGCGGGCCGCAGCGTGGCGAAGGCCACCGAGCGCGCGGGCCGGATGATCCAGGGCTGGCTCGACGACGGCATTCTCGCGGGCGTGACGCTTCCCTGACCGGCCTGCCCGCTCACAGACGAGGCTCCCGCGTGGCGCAGTTGCACGATCACCAGGAGAGGTGTTGCGATGACGACATTCATGAGAGGAGCGCGGCGTGTCACGCCGCGGCTGGCCCTCGTCCTGATCGCCGCTCCGCTGCTTCTTCCGCCGGCGCCGTCTTGCGCCGCGGGCGACGTCGCTGAGCCGCCCGTGACCCGGACCGACGAGGTCGTGGACGACCTGTTCGGTGTCTCGATCCCCGACCCCTATCGCTGGCTCGAGGACGGCTCCAGCGCCGAAGCGCGCACCTGGGTCGAATCGCAGAACGCCTACACCCGCAAGATCCTCGACGCACGCCCCGGCCGGGGCGCGACGCGCGACCGCCTGGCGCGGCTCCTGTCGATCGGCACGCTCACGGCGCCGACTCCCAGGGGAAGCCGCTACTTCTACACGCGCCGCGAGGGGGAGCAGAACCAGCCGATCCTGTACGTCCGCGACTCGCTCGTGGGGAAGGACCGGGTTCTGGTCGACCCGAACGCGCTCAGCGCGGACGGCACGGCCGCCATCGACTGGTGGTACCCGTCGGAGGACGGCGCCCTTCTCGCCTACGGCGTGTCGCTCAGCGGCGACGAGAAGAGCACCCTGCATGTCCTCGACGTGAAGACGGGCAAGGCGCTCGAGGACGTCATTCCCCACACGCGCTACTGCAGCCTCGGATGGCTGCCGGACAACAGCGGCTTCTACTACACCCGCTACCCGACCCCGGGAGAGGTCCCGGCCGGCCAGGAGAACTACAACCGGCACGTCTTCTTCCACCGCCTCGGTGTCGACTGGGCGAAAGACCCGGCGATCTTCGGCGCGGCGCGCAAGCCGGAGGAGATCATCGAGTTCAGCGTCTCGCCGGACGGCCGCTACATGGTGGTGTGGGTGCTCGAGGGCTGGTCCCGGTCCGATCTGTACGTCAAGGATCTCAAGACCGAGGGATCGCAGTTCGTTCCCGTGGCGGAGAAGATCGACGCGCTGTTCCAGGGGGAAGTGGTCGACGGCACCCTGTACCTCCTGACCAACTGGGAGGCGCCGCGCTACCGGCTGTTCGCCGTCGATCCGAAGAAGCCCGGGCGCGCCGCCTGGAAGCCGCTGATCCCGCAGACCGACGCGGTCCTGAGCGAGGTCCACGTGGTGGGCGGCCGGATCCTCGCGCTCTACCTCAAGGACGCAGCGTCGCGTCTCACGGTGTTCGGCAGCGACGGAAAGAAAGTGCGCGACATCGCGCTGCCGTCGCTCGGGACGATCGAGAAGGTGGACGGCCGTCACGACGGACAGGAGGCGTTCTTCGGGTTCTCGTCGTACACCGTGCCGCCGACCGTGTACCGCCACGACCTCAAGACCGGGGCCGTCACGCTCTGGGAGCAGGTCAGGACCGACCTCGATCTCTCGGGTCTCGACGTCGACCAGGTGTTCTACCGCTCGAAGGACGGCACGCGCGTGCCGATGTTCGTGGTGCACCGCAAGGGTCTGCGCCTGGACGGCGGGAACCCGACGGTTCTTTACGGCTACGGCGGCTTCAACATCAGCCTGACGCCGGCCTTCTCGCGCGCCGTCGTGCTGTGGCTCGAGCGCGGCGGGATCTATGCCGTGGCGAACCTGCGGGGCGGCGGGGAGTACGGCGAGGACTGGCACCGCGCCGGCATGCTCGATCGCAAGCAGAACGTCTTCGACGATTTCATCGCGGCCGCGTCCTGGCTCATCGAGCAGAAGTACACGCGCCCGGATCGCCTGGCGATCTACGGCGGCAGCAACGGCGGGCTCCTGGTCGGCGCGGCCCTGACCCAGAGACCCGACCTGTTCCGCGCCGTCGTGTGCGCCGTGCCGCTCCTCGACATGCTGCGCTACGAAAACTTCCAGATCGCCCGGTTGTGGGTGCCGGAGTACGGCTCGGCCGCGAACGAGAAGCAGTTCCGCGTGCTGCGCGCCTACTCCCCCTACCACAACGTGAAGGACGGCACGGCCTACCCGGCGGTCCTGCTCGAGGCGGCGGAGAGCGACAGCCGGGTCGACCCGATGCACGCGCGCAAGATGGCGGCGCGCCTTCAGAAGGCGACCTCCTCGAAGCAGCCGGTCCTCCTGCGCATCGAGACCAAGGCCGGACACGGCATCGGCAAGCCGCTCACCAAGGTCGTCGACGAGGCGGCCGACACCTGGACGTTCCTTCTCTGGCAGCTGGGTCTCGAGACGCGGTAAGATAATTGGCATGCCCGTCCTGGATTCGGTCTGCCCGCTCGACTGCCCCGACCGCTGCAGCCTCGAGGTGAAGGTCGAGGACGGGCGCGTCGTGTCGATCACCGGCAGCCGCGTCCACGCGCTCACCGACGGGTTCATCTGCGCCAAGGTGCGTGATTATCCGCGCCGGCTGTACGGGCCGGATCGCCTCCTGCACCCGCTGCGCCGCAGCGGTCCGAAGGGGACAGGGCGCTTCGAGCGCCTGTCCTGGGACGAGGCGATCGCGACGATCGCGCGCCGGTTCGCGGAAATCCGCGCGCGCCTTGGAGGCGAGGCGATCCTGCCGTTCTCCTACGGCGGGTCGAACGGTCTTCTGACCCAGGGCACCACCGACGAGCGTCTGTTCCGATCGCTCGGCGCCTCGCGCCTGGCGCGGACCGTGTGCGCGGCGCCGACCACGGCGGCCGCCGAGGCGCTGTACGGCCGCATGGCGAGCGTCGATTTCCCCGAGTTCGCGCAGGCGAAGTTCATCATCGTCTGGGGCGCCAACCCGAAGCACAGCAACATCCATCTGATGCCGTACCTGAAGGCGGCCCGTCAGGCGGGGGGGCGCGTGGCGCTGATCGATCCGCGGCGGACGATGTCGGGGCAGTACGTCGACCTGCACCTGCCGATCTTCCCGGGCACCGACGGGGCGGTCGCCCTGGCGATGATCGGCCACCTGGATCGGATCGGCCTCGTCGACCGCGCCTTCCTCGAGACGCACACGGTCGGCTGGGAGAACCTCCTGGAGCGGGCGCGCTCGTGGACGCTGGGGCGCGCCGCCCGGCTCGCGCGCGTCGAGGCGAAGGAGATCGCGGCGATCGCCGAGGGGTTCGCGTCCGCCGACCCGGCGCTGGTCCGCTGCGGCTGGGGGCTGGAGCGCAACCGCAATTCCGAGTCGTCCGTGGCGGCCGTCCTGGCCCTGCCGGCGGTGGCCGGCAAGTTCGGCAAGCCGGGCGGCGGCTACGCCCTGTCCTCGTCCCCGACGTACGACGTGGACGAGTCGCGGCTCATCGGAGTGCCCGAGGCCCGGACGCGCCTCATCAACATGAACCGCCTCGGCCGCGTCCTTCTCGAAGAGAGCGACCCGCCGATCGAGGCGCTGTTCGTCTACAACGCCAACCCGGTCGTCACCGTCCCGGACCAGAACCGCATCGTGAAGGGGCTCGAGCGCGAGGACCTGTTCACCGTCGTCTTCGACCAGGTGATGACCGACACGGCGCTGTACGCCGACATCGTCCTCCCGGCCACGACCTTCCTCGAGCATACCGAGCTCTCCACCTCGTACGGCACCTATGCCGTGATGCTGGCGGAGCCCGTCATCGAGCCGCAAGGGGAGTCGAAGCCGAACGAAGAGGTCTTCGGCCTGATCATGCAGGCGATGGGGATCGAGGACCGGGCGCCGCGCGGAGAGGCGCTGGTGCGCGAGGCGCTGGCCTCGATCGGCGGCCCCGTGGCGCCGGGCGACGAAGGCGCGGAGCGGGCCGACGGGAGGGGGCGCCTCGAGCGCCTGCGGCGCGACGGTCTCCTGACCTTCGACTTCCCGGGGCCGCGCCCGGTCCAGTTCGCGACCGTGTTCCCGAAGACCCCCGGGCGCAAGGCCGACCTGTGGCCGGCGGCCCTCGGAACGGACCCGTACGTCATCCTCGACGACCCGGCCGACCGACGCCATCCGCTGGCCCTGATCTCGCCCGCGACCGACAAGACGATCTCCTCGACGCTGGGCGAGTTCAACCACGACGACGTCCGCCTCCAGATGCACCCGGAGGACGCGGCGCCGCGACGCCTGCGCGAGGGCCAGCCGGTGCGCGTCCACAACGACCTCGGCGAGGTCGTGGTCCCCCTGCGTCTCAATCCCGACGTGCGCCCCGGGGTGGTCTATCTGCCCAAGGGGATCTGGAACCGGCACACGAAGAACGGACGTGTCGGAACGGCTCTCGTGCCCGACACCGTCTCCGCCGTCTCCGGCGGCGCGTGCTTCAACGACGCCCGCGTGGAGGTCGGTCCCGCCTGATCGGATCGTCCGGCCCGGCGGCGCGCTCGTGCTATGCTCCGCGCGGGAAGGGGAGCGATACATGAGGCAGCCTGTTCCGGCGGGCTTGTTGGCGACATTCCTGGTGATCGGCTGCTCGGGCGCGCCGAAGGAGCCGCCGAAATCTCCGGTCAAGTCCCCTCCCGGCGAGACCCTGACCTCGGAGGACTTCAGCATGGTCCTGCCGCTCGGTCTGCAGGCCGGCGCGGCCTACGTCCCCGACAAGAACCCGATCACGAAGCTGAAGATCGAGCTCGGCCACAAGCTCTATTTCGATCCGCGGCTGAGCAAGGACGGCACGACCTCCTGCGCCACCTGCCACGCGCCCGAGAAGGGGTTCTCCGACGGGCGGCCGACCTCGCTCGGCGTCGGCCGCCAGCCCGGCTCGCGCAACGCCCCGACCGTGATCAACCGCCTGTTCAGCAAGGAGCAGTTCTGGGACGGGCGCGCCGCCGATCTCGAGGACCAGGCGCTCGGCCCGATCCAGAACCCGATCGAGATGGGGCACACGCTCGAGGGGATGATCTCGAGCGTCGAGGCGATCCAGGGGTACGCCCCCGAGTTCCAGGCGGCGTTCGGCAGCCCCGGCGTCAACGCCGACAGGGTCGCCATGGCGATCGCGACCTACGAGCGGACCGTGCTCGCCGGCGGCTCCCCCTACGATCGCTACCAGGCGGGGGACAAGACGGCCCTGAGCGAATCGGCGGTGCGCGGCATGAACCTGTTCACCGACGCGCAGAAGGCCAACTGCGTCACCTGCCACGCCGGCTTCAATTTCACCGACGAGTCGTACCACAACCTCGGCGTGGGGATGGACAAGCCGAACCCGGACTGGGGCCGCTTCGTCGTGACCAAGAACGATTTCGACAAGGGGGCCTTCAAGACGCCGACCCTGCGCAACGTCACCCAGACGTCGCCCTACATGCACGACGGCAGCGAGACGACGCTCCTGGAGGTCGTCAACTTCTACGACAAAGGCGGGTTCAAGAACCAGTGGCTGTCGAAGGAGATCAAGCCGCTCCACCTGTCCGACCAGGACAAGGCCGACCTCGTCGCCTTCCTCGAGGCGCTGACCGGCGAGGTGAGCGGCAACGACCGTCCGGCCCTGCCGCAGTAGGAGCCCGCACCGGCTCCGTCACTTCTTCTGCGCGTCGTCCGGGGCGGGCGAGTCGTGCAGGTGCACCACCTGCCAGCGGCCGTTCCTCTTGAACAGCACGTCCGTCTCCTGGTGCCAGCTCGCGACGATGGTTCCGTCGGGCTGGCGCATCTTCGTGTAGATGCGGTAGGCGGCGACCGCCGCGTCGTTCGCCTCTGAGACGTGGTAGGCGGGGTCGGCCCACTTGACCTCGAGGATCTTCGTGCCGTCCGCGAGCTGCTTCTCCCAGTAAGGCCTGTAATCCGCGATGTCGAGACGACCCTGCTCCCAGTACTGGGTCATGTCGTCCGCGTAGAATCCCCAGTACGTCTTCCAGTCGTTCGCCTCGTAGACCTTGTTGAACCGATCGGTGAAGTCCTTGACCTCCGCCAGCGTCTTCTCGCCGGGGCCGGCGGTGGCGGCGCCCGCGACGAAGGCGAGACCGGCGGTGAGGATGAGAGCGGCGGCGAACAGGATCGATCGCTGAGATGGCCGGGACATGGGGTCCTCCTCGATGAAAGCCCAGGGACGCTGAGAGTATCACGCACGAACGGGGCGGCCGCTGTCTGATAGAATGCCCTGTCTGAGGGGGATATGCCGAATCGTGAAACCACGAAGAAGCCCGCGGAAGGCCGGGCCGCGCGGGGGACGGAGACCGCCCTGAGCGCCGCCGAAAAGCACCGGCGCTACCTGTTCCCCTGCGTCACCACCTATTACGACGAGCCGCTGACGCTGGTGCGCGGCGAAGGACTGCACGTCTGGGACGACGCGGGACGCCGTTACCTCGACTGCTTCGCCGGTGTCCTGACCGTGAGCGTCGGGCACTGCCACCCCGAGGTCACGGACGCGATCGTCCGGCAGGTCCAGACGCTCGTCCACATCTCGAACCTCTACGCCAACGCGCCGCAATCCGATCTCGCGGAGGCGCTGGCGCAGGTGCTGCCCGAGGGACTCGACCGGTTCTTTTTCACGAACTCCGGCACCGAGGCCGACGAGACGGCGGTCGCGCTGGCCCGCGTCTTCACCGGCGTGCAGGAAGTGGTCGTCCTGCGGTACGGCTACTCCGGGCGCTCGATGATGGCGGTGGCCGCCTCCGGACAGGCGCCCTGGAAGCAGTTCGGCAACCCGGTCCCGGGATTCGTGCACGCCGTCGCACCGTACTGCTACCGCTGCCCGCTCAAGCTGACCTATCCGTCGTGCGACGTCGCCTGCGCCAAGGACGTCGAGGAGGTCATCCAGACGACGACCTCAGGGCGCGTCGCCGGGATCCTTGCGGAGGTGATCATCGGCTCGGGCGGCTTCATCGTCCCCCCCAAAGAATACTTCCAGATCGTCGCCGCGATCGTGCGCAAGGCGGGCGGTGTGTTCATCGCCGACGAGGTGCAGACCGGCTGGGGGCGCACCGGCCGGATGTTCGGCATCGAGCACTACGGCGTCGTTCCGGACATCATGACCTTCGCCAAGGGGATGGCGAACGGATCCCCCATCGGAGCCACCGCCACCACAGGAGCCATTGCGGCGGCCCTCAAGCCGCTGTCGTTCTCGACCTTCGGCGGGAACCCCGTGACCTCGGCCGCGGCGCTCGCCACGCTGCGCGTCATCCAGAAGCAGAGGCTCGCGGACAACGCGCGCCTCATGGGGGATCGCCTGAACGCCGGCCTGCGCGACATGCAGCGGCGCCACCCTGTCATCGGCGACGTGCGCGGGGTCGGACTGATGCAGGGCGCTGAGCTGGTCAAGGAGAACAAGGTCCCCGATCCGCAGGCCGCCGCGCGCGTCCTCGAGGGGACGCGCCGTCGCGGCGTTCTGATCGGCAAGGGCGGACTGTGGGGAAATGTCCTGCGCGTCGCGCCACCGCTCACCGTCACCGAGCCGCAGATCGACGAGCTGATCGCCGCCCTCGACGAATCGTTCGCCGACCTGTCGCGATCCTGACCCGTCCGACAACCGAGCCTCCATGCGAAGCGACCCCGGGGTCACCGAATCGGTGTCGGCGGGACTGCCGGCCGCGGCCGGCGCCCCGGCGGCCGGCATGCCGCTGCTCGGCGGCCCCGCCTCGGCGCTCGCCCTGGCGCTCACGATGTTCGTGGAGGCGGTCGGCTACGGAGTGGTGGCGCCGACGCTCCCGTTCCTGGCGCGGACCGCCGGGGCGGGCGAGGCCCAGATCGGGTTCCTGGTCGGTCTGTACGCCGCCGTCGGTCTGGTCGCCGGGATCCCGTTCGGGGCGCTGGCGAACCGCTTCGGCAGGCGGAGTCTCGTCCTGGTGGGGCTCGGCTGCCTGACGGTCTCCTCGTTCGGCTTCGTCTTCGCGCCGACCTACGGCTGGCTCGTCGCCGCCCGGTTCGTGCAGGGACTCGGGGCCGTCGCCATCTGGGTCGGAGCGCTGACGATGGCGGCCGACCTCAGTCCCGATTCGCACATGGGACGGACGATGTCGTGGATCACCGGCTCCTGGTCGCTCGGATTCGTCGTCGGACCGGCGCTCGGGGGCCTGGGCAGCGTGCGTTTCCCGTTCGTCCTGTACGCCGTGCTTTCGCTGGTGGCCTTCGTGGCCGGCTGCGTCGCCCTGCCCGAGACGGGGCGTCTCGGCGTGCGCACGACGCTGGCGGGCATCCTGAAGGTCTTGCGGCTCCCCGCGGTGCTGGCGTCGGCGGCCGCGACCTTCGCGCTGGCGTTCTTCTACGGGGCCACGGAGGCGTTCCTGCCGCTCCTCGCCGACCAGATGAACGTCAGGAGGATCGGCATCGGCTTCCTGTTCGCGGTCGCGGGTCTCCCGAGCGTCGTCCTGCCCCGCCTCGCGGGTCTCATCGCCGACCGCGTCGGCGACGCGCGTCTCATCCTCTGGGGACTGGCGTACGCCGCGCTCCTCAACGCGTCGTTCCTCGCGCTGACGGGCGTCCTGCCGCTGTGGACCCTGTTCTTCCTGTTCGGGCTGGTCGAGGTGCTGATCTACGTGCCCGCGGTCGCCCTCCTGAACCGCGGGCTGCACAGGGACGACCGCGGCTTCGCCACCGGCTCGCACAGCTACGCGTTCTCGGCCGGCTTCTTCCTCGGCCCGCTCATCGGCGGGCTGCTGATGCCGCTGGGCGGCTACGCGCTCCTGTTCACGACGCTCACCGTAGTGATGCTGGCCGCGATCGCCGCCCTCCTCGCTTTGCGCGGCCGGCTCAAAACCGCCTGACGATCGCGATCTCGTCTTGCCAAGCGCCCGCGAAGGGGTTACCTTTTGCGTGAAAGCGAGACAGCGTGAAGGACAACAACCAGAAGAACCACGACGTCGAGAAGGTCGCCGAGCCCGCAGCACCGCCGGACATACCGAAGGAAGTCCCGAAGCCCGCCGTCACCCGCTTCCTGTTCATCTCCAAGTTCGCCCTCATCCATGACCTCGCCTGGCAGGTGCGGAAGGAAGGATTCGAGGTCAAGTACCACATCATGTCGAAGGCGGACCGAGACGTCGGCGACGGCTTCGTCGAGAAGGTGGATCGCTGGGAGGACTTCAAGGACTGGGCCGACGTCATCGTGTTCGACGACTGTGAGTTCGGGACGCTGGTCGAGAAGCTGCGCAAGGAAGGGAAGGCGGTCATCGGCGGCACAAGCTACACCGACAGGCTCGAGATGGACCGCGATTTCGGCCAGGAGGAGATGAAGGCGGCCGGCATGACGACCCTGCCGCGCTGGGAGTTCACCTCGTTCGACGCGGCCGCCGCCTTCGTCCGGGAGAACCCCGGCCGCTACGTGGTGAAGCCGAGCGGGCGGGCGCAGAACGAGAAGGTCCTGTCGTTCGTCGGCCAGGAGGAGGACGGCCTCGACGTCATCTCGATGCTCGAGCACTACAAGAAGGGCTGGGCCTCCAAGATCAAGGTGCTCCAGCTGCAGAAGTTCGCCAATGGTGTCGAGGTGGCGGTCGGAGGGTTCTTCAACGGCACCGATTTCACCCTGCCGGTGTTCATCAATTTCGAGCACAAGCGGATGTTCAACGACGAGATCGGCCCGCAGACCGGCGAGATGGGGACCTCCGGCTTCTGGTCCGGCCCGAACCAGCTGTTCAACAACACCCTTCTCAAGATGAAGGATCGCCTGGCCGCCGCGGCGTATACCGGCTACATCGACATCAACTGCATCGTCAACTCGCGCGGCATCTACCCCCTCGAGTTCACCTGCCGGTTCGGCTATCCGACGATCAACCTCCAGATCGAGGGGGTCCTGTCCAAGTGGGGCGAGTTCCTCCCGGCCATGGCGCGGGGCGAGCCGTTCAACCTGCGCACCAACCGCGGCTTCCAGATCTGCGTCGTCATCGCCGTGCCGCCGTTCCCGTTCATCGACCCGGACTCCTTCCGCAAGTTCTCCGAGGACGCCGTGGTCCTGTTCAAGAAGCCGATGTCCGAGGGGATCCACCCGGGGGACGTGCGGCTCGTCGAAGGGGACTGGCGCCTGGCCGGGAACTCCGGCTACGCCGTCGTCGTGACCGGCTCCGCCTCGACGATGGACGACGCCCGCCGCGAGGCCTACAACCGTGTGAAGAACATCATGATCCCCAACATGTTCTACCGCACCGACATCGGCGAGCGCTGGCACCGGGAGGGGGATCTCCTCCAGACCTGGGGATATCTGTCCTGACGCCGTATCATTATTAGTAGCCTCCCTTGACTTCACGCCGTCGATAACCATATTGAAATCGCGGTCGGATCGAGGAACGGATGACGCTCCGCAAGAAACTGTTCTGGATCTCGGTCTTCTACTTCGCCCAGGGGATGCCGTTCGGCGTCGTCCTCGACGTCCTGCCGGTCTACTTCCGCCAGAACGGCGTGTCGCTCTCGGAGATCGGCTGGATGGGCGCGCTGACCCTCCCTTGGACGATCAAGGTGTTCTGGTCCCCGATCCTGGACCGTTACTGGGAGCGCCGCACCTGGGTGACGATCTGCTGTTTCGCGATGGCGCTCATCATGTTCACCATCCCGCTCCTGGACGCCTCGCACCCCGACCTGATCCTCTGGACTCTTCTGATCGCCTTCACCGTCTCGTCCGCCACGCAGGACATCGCCATCGACGCCTTCAGCATAGGGGTTGCGGCCAAGGGGGAAGAGGGGAAGATCAACAGCCTGCGCGCCGGTCTCTACCGCGTGGGGGTGATCGTGGGGGGCGGCGCCACGATGTACCTTGTCGCGCCGCTCGGCTGGACCTGGGTCTTCCTCGGCCTGGCGCTGGCGTTCACGGTGATGGCCGTCGCGGCCCTCGCCGCGCCCACCGTGCAGGTCGTCCACCAGCCGCCGCGCGAATGGGCCCGGGGTTTCGTGGCGTTCCTCAGCCGCCCCGGCTCGATCGCGATCTTCGCCTTCGTCTTGATCTATCGTATGGATTTCGTCGCGGTCGGCCCGATGATCAAGCCGTTCTGGCTCGACCGCGGCATGACACCCAATGAGATCGGCACCATCTCGACCAACGTGGGAATGGCGCTCGGAATCCTGGGGGCCGTCCTCGGCGGCCTGTTCACCTCCCGCTTCGGCATTTTCAAGGGACTGTGGATCCTCGGCATCGCGCAGGCGCTGCCGAACCTCGGCTACGCCGCCGTCGCGCAGTTCAGCCTCGGCCGGCCGTACCTCTACGCTGTGTCGATGGGGGAGTCGTTCGGCGCGGGTCTCGTCACGGCCGCGTTCCTGTCGTTCCTGATGCGCATCAGCGACAAGCGCCAGGCCGCGACGCAGTACGCCCTGCTCACTGCGTTGTATGCGCTGCCGCGCTCGCTCCTCGCCCCGGTCGGCGGCAAGATCGCCGACCTCTACGGCTACCCGACGTTCTTCTTCTGGACCTTCCTGCTGGCGATCCCGGCCTACGCGCTGCTGCCGTGGGTGTACCGGTGGATCGGGCCGAACGGGCGGCAGCACAGCAACGAAGGCGCAGCGATTGCTGAAGGTCAGGGCACTGAATACACCTCTGGCGCGGGCGAATCGTCGGACACATCCGGCGAGCCTGGGGATGCGGCAGCCAGACATCGCCCCGCCTCCGCGACGGTTCGATAAGGTCCAACGCTCCCCAGGGTAAGCGCAGACAAGTCCCGCACGAAAATCCCCAAGATTCAAATTTCAGTTCCACTCGAGGCCAATTCGCCGTATATGTATCGGCAGGCTCGGGGCGTCCCACTCATACTTCATCCATCCTGCACGGGGGGGGTGCCGGCAGGTCGAGGCGCACATGAATCAGCCCTCTCGTCCTGTGGGTTCGAGCAGATCCCTCTCTCCGTCAGCGGGCCTCGCCGTGCTGGCGCTCGTCCTGTCGCTGGCTCTCGCGACCGGACCGTCATCGGCATCCAACCCCTCCCCCCTGCTTTTCCCCAATCCGGTTCTGTCTGGGGTTTCTCACCCGGCAGCGATGCTCGCCGCCGATTTCAATCTCGATGGCGTTCCGGATCTGGCCGTCCTGAGCCAGGGTCCGTTGTTCTCGTCGGGAGAGGTGGAAATCTTCATCGCGAACGGGGACGAGACGTTCGCCCCGCTGCCCGGTCTGGCCCTCGCCACGACGTCGTCGGTGATGGCGTCGGCCGATTTCAACGGCGATGGGAAGCCGGACCTGGCGGTTGCGGACCAGGTGTCGAACGTGCCGGTCGTTTCGATCTACCTCGGCCGGGGGGACGGCTCCTTCATGTCACCCGTCCAGACCACCGTCGATCGATCGCCCAACATCATCGTGACGGGAGATATCAATTCCGACACCCATCCCGACCTGATCCTGCTCCAGCTTTGCGCCGATTCCGCGTGCTCGAACGGGAGTGTCTCCGTATTCCCCGGACGCGGCGACGGGACGTTCGCCCCGCCCTCTCTCTTGCCGGTCGGGCCCAGGCCCGTCGCCGTGGTCGTCGGGGACCTGGACAGCGACGGGAAAGCCGACATCGTCGCGGTCGTCGACGGGGGTCTGTCCGTGTTCATCGGCGATGGGACCGGGGGATTCCATTCCAGCACGATGGCGCTCTTCCTTGCCCGCGTGACCTGCGCTGCCGGTGCCGACTTCAACGCCGACGGTCACCTGGATATCGCGATGGCGACCTCCCAGGGGCAGATTCAGTTGCTGGCGGGCCGCGGCGACGGGACGTTTGACCTGCCATCGCCGGCATACTCCGCGGGGTTTCCCGCGGTCTGTCTGGCCGCCGACATGGACTCGGATGGGACGCAGGATTTCTTGACGGGCGACCAATCGAACAACACTGTAAGCGTTTTCCCTGGACAGAGTGGCGGCGGTCTTCGTTATTCGTACCCTGACATTCTGACCGGGAGCGTCCCGAGTTCCCTGGCGGTGGCCGATTGGAACCGCGACGGCAGACCGGACTTGGCGGTCGCAAATCTCGCGTCCAGCAATGTCTTCATCCTGACAGGCAAGGGGGACGGGACGGTCGAACAGATTCGACCTGTGTCTTTCGGCGGCACGCCCGTGTCGATCGCCTCGACCGATCTAGACGGTGACGGTCGGACCGACTTGGCCGCCACGGCCGGAGCTCTCTTCTACCCCCTGCTCTCGAACGGCGACGGAACCTTCCGAGGGTCCGGGGGGTTCTCTCTCAATACGAGCGTCGATGCCATCGGCATCGCCGATTTCAACCGCGATGGCCATAAGGACGTTGTCTTCATGTCACGGCATCGCAGGTTTATCTTCGTCGAAGCCGGACGCGGCGACGAATTTTTCGCACCGCTCCCTGGATCCGGCGCCACCGTCCCGGAAACGGCGATCGCCATGGCGGTGGGGGACCTCAACGACGACGGCGCCCCGGACGTGGTGACCGCGAACGGCGGAACCCCCCTCACGGCTCCGCCGACCTTGCGGAACACGATTTCCGTTCTCCTGGGACGGGGCGACGGAACCTTCATGCCCCAGGTTCGCTACACGAGCGGCACCGCGCTCGTCTCCGTAGCCGTCGGGGATCTCGACGGCGATCGACGAGTCGATGTCGTCGCGGCCGACAGCACGGGCAACCAGGCCGTCATTTTCCCGGGACAGGGTGATGGGACACTTGGATCGCCCAGCCTCATCCCGCTGGGTGGATCACCTGCGTTTGTTGCGCTGAACGATCTCAACTCGGACGGGCGGCTCGATCTTGCCGTTCTTCTTCCCGATCTCTACGGAATCGTCACCGAGGTCGACGTCATGTTGGGACGGGGCGACGGCACGTTCGAACCGCCGGCAGAGTATTCGCTGCCCGGTTCCTCGCGCGGCCTCGCTGTGGCTGACGTGAACGGCGACGGTGTACTCGATCTCGCTATCGCCGACAGCGTCGCGGGGGACGTCCCGGTTCTCCTGGGCCGCGGCGACGGAACTTTCACGCCCGGTGGACGCTACGCCGCGGCGGCCGGCGCCTCCGGCATCCTTGCGGCCGACTTCGACGACGACACCCGGGTCGATCTGGTCATCGCGCACTGGAAGGGGGTGTCCGTCCTCTTCAATCATGGCTCGTACCCCGACAGCGACCACGATGGCGTAGAGGACCGCGTCGATACCTGTACCGATGTCGATGGAGACGGGTATGGCGAACGGGGCTTCCCAGCGAGCACCTGTCCTCGTGACAACTGCCCCTATCTGGCCAACCCTTCCCAGTCCGACCGGGATGCGGATGGTGTCGGCGATGCGTGCGACAACTGCATCTCCGCCAACAACCCGTCGCAATCCGACCGGGACCGGGACGGTCTTGGAGACGCATGCGATCTCTGCACCGATCCGGATGGCGACGGATTCGGGGAGCCCGGTTATCCGGCCAATACTTGTCCCACCGACAATTGTCCGTTCCTGCCGAACGCCTCGCAGGCCGACGCGGACGGAGACGGGATAGGGGACGCCTGCGACAACTGCGCCGCCTACAACCCGTCGCAGCAGGACTTCGATCACGACGGTGTCGCCGATGCCTGCGATCCGTGCACGGACACCGACCGGGATGGATTCGGCAATCCGGGTTTCCCTGCCAATACCTGTCCGGTCGACAACTGTCCTGCCTATCCCGACAGCAGCCAGACGGACACCGACGGTGATGGTGTGGGGAATGTGTGTGACAACTGCCCGTCCGTGTCGAATCCCTCTCAGCAGAATTCGGACCTCGATGGCGCAGGTAATGCGTGCGACATCTGCCCGTTCGATCCATTGGATGATACCGACCGCGACGGTGTCTGTGGAGATCTAGACGTCTGTCCGGATGTGCCCGATGCCGAACAGCGCGACCGGGACGGTGACGGGCGGGGGAATCTGTGCGACAACTGCCCGGATGTGCCAAACCCGACGCAGAGTGACGGTAACGCCGATGGGCTCGGTGACGCGTGCGAACCGGCGTTCGCGGGGGCGCTTTTCCCCGCTCCCGTCTTCGAGCTCGGAGGGTTCATTCCGTCCTATCTCCAGCTCGTGGACGTCCTGGGGGACGGCCACTTGGACGCGATCGTCGCGAATCTGGATGTCAGTGGTCCATTCGGCTTCAGCGTTTCAATCATGCAAGGTGACGGTGACGGGACGTTCCAGCTGAAGGAGCAGATCCTGCGGGGGACCTCCACGGCCGTGGGAGATTTCAACGACGATGGGCGAAACGATCTGGTGGTGGGAAGCGGTCCCAGGGAGATCAGGCTCTACCCGCGTACCCCCTCCGGATCGCTGGGAGACTTCATCGCGATCCCATTGCCCATCTTCCCACCATACGCCGTCGCGGCGGGCGATTTCAACAAGGACGGAAAGGAAGACATCGCGGTCTCCGGTCTGTTCACCGATGCTGGCGCCCTCGCGGAGATCATGATCCTTCTCGGCCGTGGCGACGGGACGTTCGATCCCTCCGTCCTGTTCAATGCTCAGGGTCAGATCGGGTCGTTGAGGGTCGTCGATCTGAACCGGGACGGCGCCGCAGACCTCGTGACCCTCCCCGATCTCCGGGCCAATGCATTCCCCAGGGAGGTCCTGGCCTTTCCGGGAAAGGGGGATGGCACGCTCGGACATTCCTATTCTCTCGGAGCGATGCCGTCCTCGCTGGCGTTCGCCGACGTGAATGGCGACGGCGCACCCGATCGGGTCTCCTCCAATGGAGAAGTACGTGTCGCGCTGAATCACGGTGACGGAACCTTTGCACCGGACTCGATCGTCCTGCAGGGGGGGAACGGCCCTGTCGCGACCGGGGACCTCGACGGGGACGGCAGGATCGATATAGTGGTAAGCAGATTCTTTGCCAACGAGCTTGTGATCCTGCGCGGTCTCGGCGACGGCACGTTCGAGGTAGCCAGACACTTCCCCTCCGGTCTGCGGCCTGCCGAGCTGGCGGTCGGGGATGTGAACGGAGATGGCAGGCAAGACGTCACGGCGCTTTCCGGCGGTCCCCAGTTCCTTCAGGCGGGCAATCTCGCGGTGTTCCTGAGTCAGGGAAATATGACCCTGGCGGCACGACACGACGAGCCGGCCGGGTCGGGTCCGCTCGCCGTCGCCGTGGCCGATTTGAACGGCGACGGAGCCCGCGACCTCGTCGTGTCCAATTCCGGCCTGGGCAATGAGTTGAATGATGGCAGCGTTTCGATCCTGATCGGCAGGGGAGACGGCTCGTTCGACCAACTCCCCGGACCAAAAGTGGGCAGCAATCCTCTGTCCGCGGTTGTGGCCGACTTGAATGGCGACGGCAGAGAGGACTTGGTCACCGCCAACTTTTTCTCTTCCGATCTTTCGGTTCTCCTCGGTCGTGGCGATGGAACATTCCTGCCGGAGACGCGCGTCGCGGCGGGACAAGGACCGTCCATAGCCGCGGCTGCGGACCTCAACGGGGACGGCAGGCAGGATCTCGCCGTCTTGAACGGGTACGGGGGGTTCGGGTCGACAGACGTTTCCGTCCTCCTGGGACGCGGTGACGGCTCCTTCGAGCCCGAGACGCGTCTGCAGTTTGCCGACCCGGACGATGGCTCCGCCTTCATTGCGGCCGAGGACCTGAACCACGATGGAAAGAAGGATCTGGTTGTCGCGAACTCCGGCACCAGCAGCATTTCCGTCCTGATGAGCCGGGGAGATGGAACCTTCGAGGCGCCCGTCAAGTATGACGCGGCGGGATTCCCCTCGTCGATAGCAACCGCCGATTTCAATGGGGATGGGGCCAGCGATCTCGCCGTGTCCGGTGGAGGCATCCCGTTCAACCTCGGGACGAACGACGTCACGGTTCTTCTGGGCCGTGGTGATGGCACATTCCTGCCGGGGTCCCAGCTCCATGTCGGACGGTTCGCCGCATCGATCAGCGTCGGGGACTTCAATTCCGACGGCCGGCCCGATTTGATCGTCGTCGATTCCGAGGGGAAACTTCAGAGCGTATTTGGCGAGGTCGCCCTCTTCCTTGGCAAGGGAGATGGGACCTTCGGCCCACGTCTGCGCTTCGCGGCCGATCCGATGGCGGACTTCGTCGCCACGGCCGAATTCAATGGAGACGGCAGCCCCGATCTCGCGATCGCGAATCTTGGAGGTCCGGGGACCGTGTCGATCGTCCTGAGCATGAGGAGTCTCGCTGACAGGGACGGCGACGGTGTCCCCGATGCCGAGGACCTCTGCACGGACACCGATCACGACGGCTACGGCAATCCCGGTTTCCCCGCCAACACCTGCGCCGCGGACAACTGCGTATCCGTGTTCAACGCGTCCCAGATCGACACGGACGGCGACGGGGCAGGGGACGCGTGCGATAAATGTCCGCGCGACCCGTTCAACGACCGGGACGGGGACGGCGTCTGTGGCGATGTCGACAACTGTCCCGGTCCGAATCCCGATCAGATCGATTCGGACGGGGACGGTCACGGGAACGCCTGCGACAATTGTCCGACCGCCGCGAACGCCGATCAGACCGACTCGAACCATGACGGCTTCGGAGACGCCTGCGAGCCGACCCTCTCTCTTGTCGGGTTTCGACATTCAGGGGAGACGCTCGAAGTCGAAGTGACCGCGACCAACCCACTGAACATCCCGCTGCGTGGGTCGCTGGAGATTCTGGCAACCGGTGAGGACACCCTGGTCCTGCCCGACCTGCTGGCGGGGCTGGATTGCAGCCAGGGCTTTCTGCCATCTGGTGTCCCGGACGAGGGGATCGGATTCACCAACGGCGTGGCTGGAGCGCCATTCCTATTCGACCTCGGAGGCTTCCTAGGCTGTGGCGACCGGCACCCCGATTACCTCCTCGCCCCAGGAATGTGCAATGGCCCGACGGCGGCGTTCGACACTTCGATGTCCCTCGTCGATCTCAGCCTGCCCGCGCCGATCTGCATTCGACCGTATGGCTCCGGGGCCGGCGGTCTCGACATGCTCATCGACAGCTTCGACGAGACGACACTGACGATGAGAGAGCCGGCGGTCTCCATTCTGCGACTGACGCTCGACTCGGGTCTGCCGTCGCAGGTGGACATCGCGACGCTCCGGACCGGCAGACACTACCTCCTCACGATCATGCTGACCGACGGAATCACGCCTCCCATCGGCGTGGAGGGGACCTTCCAATCGCTGGGTGAGTCGCGGATGGTGTTCGTTGGACCGAACAGTCCTCCGCGCGCAGTGATTACATCGGCGGCGACGGTCGAATGCTCGGGCCCGGCGGGCAGTGTGGTCACGCTCGACGCGTCGGCTTCGACCGACCCCGACTCGACACCCGGGACGAACGATGACATTGTGTCGTATGAGTGGTTCCGGGACCCTGGACAACCCGACGAGCAGCCGTCGGGTTCAGGTGCCGTGCTCAACGTGAGCCTGACTCTCGGCGCGCACACGATCGAGCTGCGGGTGACAGACTCGAAGGGACTGACGGACACGACCCAGAAGGTCGTCACGGTTGTGGATTCATCCCCACCTCATTTGATCTGTCCGGTCGCGGCGAGCACTGAGTGCACGACTGCCGACGGGGCGCAGGTGCAGGTCCTGGCGACCGCGTCGGACGCCTGCAGCTCCACGGTCACCATCACGGGCAGCCGCTCCACGGGAGCGGACGCCTCGGGGATCTACCCGCTCGGGACGACACCCGTGACGTTCACCGCGAGGGACGCGACAGGCAACACGGCGACATGCACGACACATGTCACGGTGCGCGACACGACGCCGCCCCTGTTGACGCTGGCGGCCTACCCGTCCGTCCTCTGGCCGCCCAACCACCGCCTGGTGCCGGTGAGGGTCGGCTGGCAGGTGAGCGACCGGTGCGATCCGGCGGCGACGGCGCGTCTGGTCTCGGTCGTGAGCAGCGAGCCGGACGACGCGCCCGGGGACGGCGACGGCCGGACCACCGGCGACGTCATGGGCGCCGACGTCGGCACGTCGGACGGCGAAGTCCTGCTGCGAGCGGAGCGATCGGGCGACGGGCCGGGTCGGTCGTACGAGCTGACCTACGCGGCCAGGGATGCCTCGGGAAACAGCGCCTCGGCCCTCGCCGTGGTGACTGTGCCGCACGACCTGGGAGAAGGGCCTGACCCGGTGAGCCTGCGGCTCGAACCGGGCGGGGCGGCGGGTCTGGCGCGCGTGTACTGGAGCGCCGTGAGCGGGGCGCAGGCCTACGACGTGATCGCAGGAGATGTCGCGAGCCTGAAGGTGGACGGGAACCGGATCACGCTGGGGGCTGTGCGTGTCCCGGCGCGGCTGATCACGTCGGCCTCCTTCACGGAGGGGGTCGGGTCGCCCGCCGCGAGCGCGATCCCGCCGGCGGGCCGGGCCTTCTTCTACCTGGTGGACTACCGGGTGGGTCGCGGCACGAGCGGGTTCGGCACGGAGGCGGTGCCGCTGCCGCTCGAGCCGGCATCGTGCGACGGCGGTTGTCCGGGGGAAGAAGACAATCTCATCTCCTCGGGCGGCGGGGCGCCGAAGCGACGCTGAGTTGTGGGCCTGATCGAAAATGTCAAAATAGCAATTGCATGCGAGTGTGACTCGCGGTACATTCCCCGCAGCCCGACCGAGGAGAAGGGCCGGGGACTCAAGCCGCAGAGACCCCCCTCAGTTGAAGTGCCTCACAGTCCCGCAACATCTCGCCGCCGTGATCGCTGTACGCAGTCGTCGCAGAGTTCTCGGAACAGGAATCTGATCGCTGTCGCCGCAGACAAGGCAGGGCCGGGGTATGGATCTGCCCGATCTCATCCGTGAGGCGATTGTGGCGGGCCGGCTGCGCGAGCCGTTCAGCGCCCGCGAGGCGGCGAGGGCTCTCGAGAATCCCGATTGGCCGCTGTCGCGCGTGCACAGCTTCCTGGTCCGCTACTGCATGGGGAACCTGGCGGCGAGCCAGGTCCTGGTGGAGCGCGTGACGTACGGACGCTACCGGCTTCTGTACGACGGCCCGCGCGACACCGTTCCGCAGCCGACGAAATTCCGCAGACGTCCAGCCAGAAGCGACAGAAGGGAGGACCCTCACCCGCCGGGCGAACCCGAGTCCTGACCCGCCTTCACGCCCAGGGACGGTCCATGCGCCCCGTCTCCCAGGGTCTCCCAGCCTCCGGCGCCGGCGCGGAACGGCCGGCGCCGGAGGCCCGCGCGCGCCCGACCGCGGCCGTCCTTGCGCTGCCCGCGATCGATTCGGTATCGTGGCTCCCTGCGGGGGGCGGCATGACGACAGCGTCGTGGACGGGCCGGGTGATCGCGATCGGGGGCGTGCTGGCGTCGATCGGCCTGACGGGGGCCGAGAAGACCGTCATCACGCTTCCGTTCATGGGGGTCGCGTCCGGCACCACGACGCTCGTCTTCGAGAATGCCCAGGCGGTGGATCCGACCGGCACACCGATCGCCGGCATCCAGGTCAGCGGCCCCGTGGACCTGACCTCTCCCTGAGATCTCGCCGGTCGTTCCAGCCGCTCTGTCGATTATGATAGGCGGCGCATGAAGAGCCTGGTTCTCGTCAAGCAGGTGCCGAACACCGATTCGCCGTTCCGCATCAACTCCTCCGGCACCTGGGTGGACGAGAGCAATCTCACCTACGGTCTGAACGACTACGATCGCTACGCCCTGGAGGAGGTGCTGCGGCTGAAGGACGCCGGCCGAGTCGCCGAGGTGGTGGCCCTGACTGTCGGGCCGGAGCGCGCCTCCACGGCGCTCAGGACCTGCCTGGCCACCGGGGCCGACCGGGCCGTGCACGTCAAGGACACAGCACTCGAGGGCGCCGACCCGCTGTCGATCGCGCGCGTCATCGTGGCGGCCGTCAAGGACGAGGGATTCTCGCTGATCCTGGCGGGTCTGCAGGCCGACGACGACAACGCCATGCAGGTCGGCCCGTTCGTGGCGCGTCTTCTGGATCGACCGTGCGCCACGGCGGCCATGAGTCTGGCGCTGCAGGAGAACGGTGTGGTCCGCGTGGAGCGCGAGCTGGAGAACAACCGGCTGCAGATCGTCGATCTGACGCTGCCGGCGGTAATCACCGTGCAGACCGGCATCAACGAGCCGCGCTACGCAAGCCTGAAGGGGATCATGGCGGCCAAGAAGAAGGAGATCAGGACGCTGTCGCTCGCCGACCTCAAGCTGGGGGCCGCGGAGATCGCCGCCTCGAAGGGGCGCTACAGGACGGTGCGGCTGGCGCCTCCTCCGAAGGGGAAGGGGGCCGAGGTGCTCACGGGCTCTGCCGACAAAATCGCCAAGGACCTGGTGACGCGGATCAGGGAAAAGACGGGGGTCATCTGAGATGGCCTGCAGGATCCTGATCCTGGCCGAGCATGAGAGCGGGGCGATCCGCGAGACGACCTTCGAGCTCCTCGGGATGGCGCACCGCCTCGCGGGGGAGGCGGGCTGGCAGCCGGCGGAGATCAAGGCGGTCCTGATCGGCATGGGCCGGGGCGCTCCGGCCGAGGGGCTGGCCGCGCGCGGCGCCGCCGAGGTGATCTGCGTCGAGGGGGAGGCCGTGGCGGACTACACCTGCGACGGCCACACGCGCGTCCTCGAATCTCTGATCAAGGCCGAGACGCCCGAGATCGTCCTGGTCGGCCACACGCCGAACGGCTGGGACCTGGCGCCCTTGGTCGCCGCCGGGCTCGGCGTCCCGATCGCCACCGAATGCTCCCAGATCCTCTTCGAGGGGGGGCGGCCCCTGTTCACGCGCAAGGCGTTCAACGGCAAGTTCATCCAGGTGGTCGACATGGGAGACGCGCGGCCGAAGATGGCGACCCTCCAGAAAGGGGCATCGCCCGCCTACTCCGGCACGACGCGGGGGACGGTGCGCGTCGTGCCGGCCGGCGTCGCGCCCGGCGACCTGCGCGCCCGGTTCGTCGGCATCAAGAAAGGGGAGGGCGGCGCCGTCGACCTGACCCAGGCTCCGATCATCGTCTCGGGCGGACGCGGCGTCGGCGCCCCCGAGAAGTTCTCCGTGATCAAGGACCTCGCCGCGGCGCTCGGGGGGCAGGTCGGCGCCTCGCGACCGGTCACGGACATGGGCTGGCTTCCGCACGAGCACCAGGTGGGCAGCTCGGGCGTCACCGTCAATCCGAAGCTGTACATCGCCTGCGGCATCTCCGGCGCCATCCAGCACATCGTCGGCATGAAGGGCTCGGGGTACATCGTCGCCATCAACAAGGACCCCGACGCGCCGATCTTCGGCGTCGCCGACGTGGGTGTCGTCGGCGATCTCTTCGAGATCGTTCCCGCCCTCACGAGGGCCGTCAAGGAAGCGAAGGGACAGCCCTGACGTCCCGATACGAGGGCCGCGGATATCGCGCGCGAATTGTCAGGAGAAGGGCCGACGTGTATTCTTATGGCCCTGCAGAGCACGATCACCCAGAGGTCATCGACTGATGGATGTCTTCGACGATCACATGAGCCCAGTCGCCGCATGACGAAAAGCGGCCGCCCGGCGACCGCCGGGCAGCGCATCGCAATCGTCCTGGGGTCGGGTGGGTTCCGGGGCCCGGCCCACGTCGGCGTGCTGGCCCGCCTCGTCGAGCTGCGCGTTCCGCTGTACGCCATGGTCGGCTGCAGCGTCGGCAGCCTGATCACCGCCTACTACGCCGCCGCGGGCCGGACGGTGGACGAGCTCCTGCAATTCGCCCTGGAGACGAACGCCAAGCGGGTCCTGGCCCACGCGCTGTCGATGCGCTCGCCGGGCCTCGGGCGGCGCCTGGTGCGGCGCTGGGCCGACCCGGTGCACGACCTGCTCGCGGTGCTCGACCGGCACGACTTCCGCCGGCTGCATCACGGTGTGCGGATGATCGGCTTCCTGATGCACGATCGGCGGCGGGGCGAGCGGATCTTCGCCGTGACCGGATGCGAGCGCGGCTTCCATCTCTCCGAGGCCGTGCGCGCCAGCAGCCGCCTCCCGATCCTGTTCCCTCCGCTCCACAAGGAGGTCGACGGTCTGGAGCGCGTCCTGGTGGACGGGGCGTTCGCGGCGCCGTCCCCCGTGGTCCACGCCGTGGCGGCCCCCGTGTCCGCAACGCACGTGATCGCCGTCGACTTGAGCGGCTCGCGGCGCCGCGCTCGTCTGAGCGAGCTCGACCGCTGGCAGACGCTTCTGGGCGATCGCCTCATGGTGCTCCGGCCGCGGCCGAAGTTCACGCGCACGGGATGGGGGACGATCCTCGGCGCCCGGACCTGGTATGAGGCGGGCCGGAACATCATCGGTGAGGCCGAAGCGGAGCGGCTGCGCCGCTGGCAGCGCGGAGATCCGCAGCCCGACGCCCCGGCGGCGGGAGAACCGGGCAGGCCGGACGCCGAGGCGCACGCGCGCGCCCCGCTGCGGTCCGAGCGCTCTTGAGAGGCGCATGCGCAACGCTCTGAGCAACTGGCTCGATCGCGTCGTCCTGGGGGATTCGCCGACCCGGCGGCTCTGGTTCGCGCGCCGCATGCCGGACGGATACATCCGCAACACCCAGAAGCTGGACTTCAAGACCACCGTCCGCTGGGTCGCGGCTCGATCGGCCTTCTACCGCAGGAAGTTCCAGGAGCACCACATCGATCCGGCGATGGTGAGATGCCCCGCCGACCTGGGGGACATCTTCACGACCTCGACGGACCTGCTGACCCACCCGGTCGAGGAGTTCCTGTGCGACCGCCCGCAGCTGGGCTTCGAGACGACCGGCACGCTCTCGCCGAAGAGCAAGAAGCTGTTCTTCTCGCTCGAGGAGATGCGGGACCTGGGTCGTGACGGCGCGGCCGGGCTGTACGCCCTCGGCGTGCGCAAGGAGGACCGCATGGTGTCGGCCCTCGATCTGTCGTTCTGGAACGCCGGGCCGACCCTGAGGGCGGCGGCGCAGACCCTGGGGTGCCTGCTGATCGAGGCGAGCAAGATCCCGCCCGCGGAGTTCTACGATCGGGCGCTCGACTATCGTTTCAACGTCATGGTGGTCGAGCCGTCCTGGATCGTGAGCCTGACGGAGATCGCCGAGAAGCGCGGGACCTGGCCGGTCAAGCTCATGCTGGTCGGCGGGGAGAACATGTCCGAGAAATCGCGCCGTCACGTCGAGGAGGCCTGGAGGACGACGCTCTACCTGACCTACGGCCAGACCGAGTCGTTCGGCAGCGCCGGGACGGAGTGCGCGCGCCGGAACGGCTATCATCTGCAGGAGTTGAAGTTCTGGTTCGAGATTCCCGAGCCGGACGACCAGGGTCACGGCGAGCTCGTCTTCACGACCCTGTCGCGCAAGGTGATGCCGCTTCTGCGCTACCGGACGTCGGACGTGGCGCGGTTCATGGAGGGCGTCTGCGACTGTGACTTGAAAATGCTGCGGCGCATCTCCAAGATCGTCGGCCGCTGCGACGAGATGGTGAACTGCGGTCTCGGCAACATCAGCCCCTGGATGTTCGAGAAGGTGCTCGAAGGGGTGACCGGCATCGCGCACGACTGGCAGGTGCTGGTGACGCGTCCGGGGCTGCGCGACGCCGTCGAGATCCGGGTGGAGCTCCAGGACGGGGCGTCGCAGACGTCGGTCGAGCGGGCGATCCGGAGATCGCTCGAGGAGCAGTTCCCGGACATGGCCCGCAACGTCTCCATGGGTCTGTGCGAGATGAGCGTCGGCGGGAACGCGCGCGGCACCCTGCGCACGGGGCGCAAGCTGCGATCGATCGTGGATCTCCGCAAGACACTGTTCCGGGCCGAGACCGCCGTGACCTCGAGCGTGCTGGCCTAGGAGTGAATCCATGACGACAGGAAACTCAGTCGGAGGGCGGGGGGCCGGGCCGCACCGCGCGCCCCTCGAGGGCGGCGAGGGAGCAGGCGTCCGCGATCTCGAGCGACCGCAGGGCGCGGCGCGGGGAGAAGCAGGTCTTCCGGCCCGCGAGGAACGCCTCGACGATCTCGCGATCCTGCGCGACGTAACCCCAGCGCTCCTCGCGGGAGAGATCGGCGAAGTCGTCGATGCCGACAGGTGCACCGCCGCCCGGCGAGTGCAGGACCCGGTCGAGCTCCTCCACGACGATCGTGGCGTGGTCGCCCACGAGCTCGGTGCGCTCCGCGGGGCGGACCCACGACGCGTGACCCGTGGCGGTCAGGGCGCCGATGGCGCCCCCTTCGAAGGCGATCGAGATGACGAAGTCGTTGAGGTCCGGGTAGAGCGGGCCCCGAGCCAGGCAGGACACCTCGGAGATCGGCGCGATCAGCCACTCCATGAGATCGAAGAAGTGGACCAGGTTCTCGTAGAGAAACCCGCCCGACATGGAACGGTCGGAGACCCACGGCGGGGTGCGGTAGTCCCCCTCGTGCATCTTGAAGCTGGCCAGGAGCGGCCGGAACCCCTCGCGCAGCAGCCCCCGGACGCGTCCGTAGACCGGGGCGTGCCGGCGGTTGTGGGCCACGGTGAAGAAGGCGCCGGGACGCTCCGCCGCCTCGCAGAGCCGCCGCGCGTCCTCGATGTGGATGGCCATCGGCTTCTCGCTCACGACGCCGACGCCCCGCTCGAGCGCCGCCATGGAGGCCTCGAAGTGGAAGCGGTTCGGCGTGGTGACGACGAGAAGATCGAGACCGGCGCGGAACAGAGCCTCGAGATCGGTGTGATGAGGAACGCGGAGATCGCCGGCGAGGTGCCCGGCCCGGTCGGCGTCGGGGTCGGCGACGCCGACGATGCGCACACGGTCGTCGCGCCGCAGAACCTCGGCGTGCGTCCGGCCCATGTGACCCGCTCCCAGGATCCCGATTCGCAGCGGCATGCTTCCGGAATGTCCCTACGCCGCCCCGGGGCCGGCGAGCTCGGTGATATGCGTCAGCACCTTCTCGAACGCGTCCGCGTACTGCTCCATCAGGACCCGCGGCTGCGGGAACAGGGGATACGACTGCGACCCCAGCACGAGCGAGTCGGCGAGGAGCGCCGTCGTCCGGGGGTGCTCGCCCTTGCGGGAGTTCGCCCGGCCCTGGAAGACCGGCATCTCCGGGACCGGCCGGTCGAGCCAGAGCATGACCTCGACCCCCTCCGCGCGGAGCGCCGCCACGACCCGGTCCCGCAGGAGGGTCGGATCGATCGCGAGACCGAGGGCGCGCGCGTCCAGCCGCACCCGGTACTTGTGATAGACATGGGTCCGGTCGGCGGGACAGCGGGGCGGCGTCACGCCCGCAAGCGTCTCCAGACGCGACGTGAGCAGGGCGGCGTTGGCCGCGGCGTTCGCGTTGAACCCACCGAGACGTCGCAGCTGCACGCGGGCGATCGCCGCCGGGATCTCCTGGTTCAGGTACATGAAGCCCATCCCGGCGAACTCCGAATCGGTGGCCGAGTCGAGAGGATGGGCCTGGTCGAGCGGCACCTCGTCGCGCGTCTGTCCCAGGATGCGGAAGGACGTGGCGCGCGCCAGGAGCCGTTCGTTGCCCGTGACGAACAGGCCCCCCTCCCCGCAAGGAAGGTTCTTGGTGGCGTTGAGGGAGAACCCCGCCATGTCGCCCAGCGTCCCGACCTGGCGCGAGCGGTAGGTCGCTCCGTGCGCCTGCGCCGCGTCCTCGATGACCAGGAGGTCGTGCCGGCGCGCGATGGCGTCGATCGCGTCCATGTCGCACGGCAGGCCGTGGATGTGGACCGGCATGATCGCCCGCGTGCGGGAGGTGATCCGCTCCTCGATGCCGGCCGGGTCGATGTTGAAGGTGACGGGATCGATGTCGGCGAAGGTCGGGACCGCGTTGTGCTGCAGGATGGCCAGGGCGGTCGCCGGGTAGGTGAAGGCGCTGGTCACGACCTCGTCGCCCGGCTCGAGCCCCGCGGCGGCGACCGCCATGTGGAGCGCCGCCGTGCCGCTGTTGGTCGCGAGGCAGGAGCGCGCCCCGATGAAACGGGCGAACTCCTCCTCCAGGGCCTTCTGCTGCGGCGCGCGGGCGCCGCACAGAACACCGCTGTCCAGGACCGCGAGGACGGCCTGCCGTTCCTCGTCGCCGATCACCGGCCAGCGGACCGCCCGGTCTCTCTGGACCGCGGGCTTGCCGCCGTGTATCGCCAGCTGTGCCAAGTCTTCCTCCTTACGCCCCCGAAGGCGCACGAACCGACGGGTGATTCTAGAGTACGTCAGTCGCTCCGTCCACCGGCATCGTGGCCGGTTCATCCTATCAGTCGTCGGGGAGAACCATGAGACAGAAGCCGGTCCCCCCTGCCGCGGCCGCCGGCCGCCTGGGGGTCGTCGTGGTGGGTGCTGGATCCCTTTCGACCTCGCTCATCGCCGGTGTGCTGGCGGTGCGCCGGGGGCTCGGCAAGCCGATCGGCGCCCTGACCCAGCTGGGTTACGTCGCCGGCCCGCACGAGCGGCCGGCCCCCGTCCCTGTGGCGCGGGCGGTGCCCCTCTCCTCCCTCGACGATCTGGTGTTCGGCGTCTGGGACATCCTGCCGGACAGCGTCTACCGCGCCGCCGTGAAGGCGCGGGTGCTGGACGAGAGGCTCCTGGAGCCGCTGCGGCAGGAGCTCGATTCGATCCGGCCGTGGCGCGGCATCTTCGACCCGCGCTACGTGCACCGTATCGAGGCGACGCACTGCCGCTCACGGCTGGGGCATCTCGCGAACGTGGCGGAGATCGAGAAGGACATCGCCTCCTTCCGCAAGAGCGCCGGGATCGCCCGCCTGGTGCTGCTCAACGCCGCCTCGACGGAGACCTATCAGCCGGTCGAGGACATCCATTCCGACCTGAAGCTCTTCGAGCGGGCGCTGGCGGCGGACGACGCGCGCATCAGCCCCGCGATGCTCTATTCGTACGCCGCCCTCCGCCAGAGGATCCCGGTCGTCAACTGCACGCCGAGCCACGCCGTCGACATCCCCGCTCTCGTGCAGATGGCGGAGGAGATGAAAGTACCCGTGGCGGGCCGGGATTTGAAGACCGGCCAGACCCTGCTGAAGACCATACTGGCCCCGGGTTTCAAGGCGCGCGCCCTCGGCGTGGCCGGATGGTACTCGACGAACATCCTCGGGAACCGCGACGGGGAGGTCCTCGACGACCCGCAGTGCCTGAAGAGCAAGGAAGAGAGCAAGATGGCCGCCCTGAAGGCGATCCTCGACCCGGAGCTCTACCCGGACCTGTACGGCGATCTGGTCCACCGCGTGCGCATCGATTACTACCCGCCGCGCGGGGACAACAAGGAGGCCTGGGACAACATCGATCTCGTCGGGTGGCTCGGCTACCCGATGCAGATCAAGATCAATTTCCTCTGCCGCGACTCGATCCTGGCGGCGCCGCTCGCGCTCGATCTCGTTCTCCTCGCCGACCTGGCGGCCCGGGCCGGTCTGCGCGGCGCGCAGGACTGGCTGTCCCTCTACTTCAAGAACCCGACCGTGAAGAACGGCCGTCAGATCCACGAGCTGTTCGCGCAGCGCCAGATGTGGGAGAACGAGATCCGCAGGCTGGCCGGGTGGACGGTGAACGGACGACAGGCGTAGCGGACCGCGTCAGACCCCCAGTGCCTTCGCCGCCTTGTCGTAGTTCTCGGGCCTCACCCAGACGATCATGCCGAAGCCGCCCCGCGCGCCCGCCGCGGCGTTGGTGGCGTGGACGTTGACGCCGGCGTCGGCCAGTTTCCTGAAGATCTCGGCCGCCGCACCGGCGCGGTCGTCCCCCTGGATGAAGAAGGCGCGCTTCCTGTCGCTCAGCTTCAGGCCCAGACCCTTGGCGGCCTTGGCGAGCCCGTCGGCGTTCTCGGTGACGAGATCGATCTGGGTCGTCCCCTTGCCGTCGGGGAAGGCGGTCAAGGACAGGAGATTGACTCCGGCGTCCTTCAGGGCGCCCAGGATGCGGGCCCCCTCGCCGGGCTTGTCGGGGACTTGCACGTACTGGTAATCGGCTCGGCGGATCTTGTCGGCCATGGCGGTCCTCCCTATATTGACGTGTGAAGGCGGGTTGGATGCTAACATAAGCACTTTCGGGAGGACAGTTCGACCATGGCGAAACAGAACCAGAACAATCCGGGAGGGCGGGGGCCCGCCATGGACCGGCCGTCCGGAGGGATGTCTCCGGGGACGATCCGCGGCGCGACCCTGGCCGGGGTGGCGGTGTTGATCGCCATCACCGGCATGAACCTCTACGAGACGACGCAGCAGCAGGCGGCGCTGAACGAGAAGCTCAACCAGCTCGATTCGCGCGTCACGGCGCTCGGCGCGAAGATCGACGCCGGGGCGAAGACCGCGCAGGCCCGCCCGCAGGGGCCCGATCCGGACAAGGTCTACGCGGTGAAGACCGACGGCGCTCCATTCGAGGGGCCCAGGGCCGCGCCGGTCACGATCGTCGAGTTCTCCGACTTCCAGTGACCCTTCTGCGCGAGGGTCGGTCCGACCCTCGACCAGATTCACAGGACGTACGGTGAAAAGGTGCGCATCGTCTGGAAGAACAACCCGCTGCCGTTCCACCCGTTCGCGATGCCGTCGGCGCTGGCGTCGATGGCGGCCTACGAGCAGGGGAAGTTCTGGGAGTACCACGACAAGCTGTTCGCCAACCAGCAGAAGCTGACGCACGACGATCTGCTGCGCTACGCGAAGGAGGTCGGGCTCGACATCGGCCGGTTCGAGGCCGCCCTGAACGCGGCGCGCGGCAAGCCCGCGATCGACTCCGACGTGGCGGAGGCCAAGTCGCTGGGCGCCTCCGGGACGCCGGCCTTCTTCGTCAACGGACGTTTCCTGTCGGGCGCGAGACCCTTCGACGACTTCGCCCAGCTGATCAACGCCGAGCTGACCCGGCTCAAGATCCCGGTTCCGCCGCCCCCGCCTGCGGCCCCCCCGGCGACGGCACCGTCCGGGAAGGGCGGGCAGTAGTGATCCGGACCTCCTCGTAGGTGAGCCAGCCGCGCAAGGTCGAGATCGGGAGCGACGGCGGACTCTCGATCGTGTGGGACGACGGCCACGCGGCGGTCTACACCCCGGCGCACCTCCGCCTGGCGTGCAAGTGCGCCCTGTGCGAGGACGAATGGTCGGGTGAGAGGCGGCTCGAGGCCGGCTCTCTGCCTGCCGACATCCGGGCGCTCAGCGTCAAGCCGGTCGGACGCTACGGTCTGCAGATCACCTGGAGCGATGGCCACTCGACCGGAATCTACACGTTCGACAGGCTGCGTCCGCTGTGCGAGTGCGAGACCTGCCGGCGAAGCCCGCGCGGGTGAGCGGAAGCGTCGCGGTCGCGCCGCTGCGGCACCTCGGCCGTCTCCGACTGGTCGCACTCGGCATCAACTCGGTCATCGGCGGCGGGATCTTCATCCTCCCCGCGGAGGTGACCGGTCTCATCGGACGGTCGGCGATCTTCGCGTACGTCGTGGCGGGCCTGGTGGCGATCGGCGTCGGCCTGGCGCTGGCCTCGCTGTCGTCGCGCTACGAGATCTCGGGCGGCCCCTACCTTTACGTGCACCGCGTGTTCGGCGAGTTCGCCGGCTTCCAGGTCGGCTGGCTGTTCTGCCTGGCCCGGATCACGGCGATGGCGGGTCTGGTCAATGGATTCGGGCGCTACCTCGGGGCGCTCCTGCCCTGGGCCGCCACACCGATCGGCCGGGCCCTGGTCATCATCGCCTGCTCGGCCCTCATCACCACGATCAACATGATCGGCATCCGGCAGACCTCGAGGGCGACCAACCTGTTCACCGTGGCCAAGGTCGTGCCGCTCGTCGTCCTGGCGATCGCCGGCCTGTTCTTCCTGCGCCTGGAAAACCTGGAAGCGGTCCCGGTCGAGCCGATGAGCTTCGTGCGCGCCGTCCTGCTCCTGATCTTCGCGTTCTCGGGATTCGAGATCCTGACCGTCCCTGCCGAAGAGTCGCTGCAGCCCCGCCGGGACATGCCGTTCGCGGTCATCGCCACGATCCTGACCGTGTGCGCCATCTACCTGCCGGTCCACCTCGTGGCGGCGGGGATGCTCGACAACCTCGCGTCGGAGCAGGCCCCCCTGGCGAGCGTCGCCGGGATCCTGGCCGGCCCCGCGGGGCGCTACGCCATGACCTTCATCGCGGCGACATCGATGGCCGGCTGCGCCCTCATCAGCCTGGTCGGCGGGACGCGTCTCATGTACTCCATGTCCTCGGCGCGCCAGCTGCCGCTCTGGATGGGGTCCCTGCACGCCGGCTGGCGCACCCCCGTGCGGGCCACGATGATCATCGGGGTGCTCGGGACCACGCTGGCCATCGCCAGCGCCTACAGCACGCTGGCGGCCGTCAGCGCCGGCACGCGCCTTCTCGTCTACCTGGCCTGCTGCTGCGCCTGCCTGCGCCGGCCGGCGGCCGCGCGGGAGGATGGCGCGCCGGGTGAACGGCACGCCCTGCGCGGGCGTATCATCCCCGCGCTGACCTCTCTTGCGATCGTGGCGCTTCTGTGCGCCCTGGAGCGGGACGAGATCATCGGGGGGCTGTCTGGCGTCGGGATCGGAACCGTGCTTTACTTTGGCATGAGACGCGCCGTGCCGGCCGTCGGAGGAACGACTTCATGAGCAAGAGCGGGAAGCGGGCGCTGTTCATCGTCGGGACGCTCGTGGCCGGGCTCGTGGCCGTCGCCTACATGGTGCGCATGTCGTCGCAGCCTGCGGCGGGGAGCGTCCTCGAGCTGGTTCTCGACGACGACATCCCCGATCACGTGGAGGTGGAGGGGCTGTGGCACCTGTTCGGCGGCCGGAAGCTGACCCTGCGCGATGACCTCGAGGCGCTGCGCCTGGCGCGGGACGACCGGCGGATCAGGGGTCTTCTGGTCGTGATCGACGGGCCCGGCGCCGGCTCGGCCAAGCTGCAGGAATTGAGGGACGGCATCCTCGACTTCCAGAAGGAGGGGAAGTGGGCCGTCGCCTACCTCGAGACGGCCGGCGAGTTCTCGGCGGGGAACAGGGACTACTACCTCGCCACCGCGTGCGGCTCGATCTGGCTGGCGCCGCCGGGCGACATCAATCTCGTCGGCATGCGCGCCGAGCCTCCGTTCATCCGCGGGACGCTGGACCTGCTCGGGATCGTCCCCGACATGGACCACATCGGCAAGTACAAGTCGGCGATGAACACTTACACCGACAAGGAGATGAACGAGGCGTTCCGCGAGTCCATGGAGGCGCTGGTCGGCAGCATCTACGGTCAATTGAAGCGCGGGATCGCCAAGGGGCGCAAGATGACCGAGGAGCAGGTCGCCCTCCTCATCGACGACGGCCCGTACATCGGGCCGAGGGCGCTGCAGGCGAAGCTGGTCGACAGACTGGGGTACCGCGACGAGCTCGAGGACAGCCTCAAGGAGAAGGGGGCCGACTCCCCGTCCCTCGTCAAGGTCGGTCAGTACCTCAGGGCGGGCCGTTTCTACACCCGGGGGCCGAAGATCGCCCTGATCTACGGACTCGGCGGCGTGTCGCGCGGCGAGAACCAGACCAATCCGCTCACGGGCGACATGACCATGGGGTCGGACACGACCGCCGAGGCGATCAAGAAGGCGCGCGAGGATCCTTCGATCAAGGCGATCGTGTTCCGCGTCGACAGCCCCGGCGGCTCGTACATCGCCTCCGACGTCATCTACCGCCAGGTGGCGCTCACGAAAGGCGTCAAGCCGTTCGTCGTCTCCATGGGGGACGTGGCCGCCTCGGGCGGCTACTTCGTCGCCATGGGGGCCGACAAGATCGTCGCGGAGCCCGCGACCATCACCGCCTCAATCGGTGTCCTGGCCGGCAAGCTCGTCACCACCGGCTTCTGGAACAAGGTCGGGATCACCTTCGACGCCGTGCAGCGCGGCCGTCACGCGACCTTCTTCTCGACGAGCGCGAAGTACACGCCCGAGGAGCGCGAGATCTTCGCGGGCTGGCTCGATCGAATCTACAAGGACTTCGTCGGCAAGGCGGCCCAGGGGCGCGGCAAGACCTACGACCAGATCCACGCCGTGGCGCAGGGGAGGGTCTGGTCGGGGGAGGACGCGCTGCGGCTCGGTCTGGTGGACGAGATGGGCGGCCTGTCGGCGGCGCTGCGACGGGCCCTCGTGATGGCGCACCTCGACCCCGAGGCGCGCGTGCAGCTCGTCGTCCTGCCGGAGGCGAAGAGCTGGTTCTCGCAATTCTGGAGCGGCGAGGAGACGACGACATCCTACGCCGCGTTGCAGCGGCAGATTCGAAAGTTGATCGAGGAGGGGCCGTCGATCGAGCCGGACGGGGTCCTGTCGATGCCGTACGTCCCCGTCCTGCGCTGATCCGCGCGCCAGAGTGCAACCCCGGACCGGTCCCGGACGTATACTCGGTGCGGAGCGGGGAGGGGCATGCCCATGATCACGATCGCCGGGACGGTTGTTCTGCTCGGATTCCTGTTCGGCCTCATCGCCCTGGTGGCGGCGCCGATCGTCCTGGCGCTGTTCCTCGTCGGGATCGTCCTGCGGCTCGTGTTCTTCGTCCTCGTCCTGCCGTTCCGGTTCCTCAAGGGGATTCTCGCGCTCGCGGGGCTTGGTTTCCTTCTGATCCTGGGAGCCATCCCGCTCCTGCCGATTCTCCTGATCGGGGCAGGCATCTATCTCGTGTTCCGGGGGATGCGTTCCCGCTCGGCCCCCGTCGGCCACGCCTGAAGGCTCAGCTGGTCCCGAGAATCCTGAAATCGAGTCCGGTCACGCCGCGATCCTTGACCTCCAGGGTGTGAAAGTTCGGCTCGGAGCGCACGGGGCGCGCCCCCTCTCCCATCGGGACGATCCTGTAGGTCCCCGGAGCGGGCAGAGGGATTCTCCAGGAGCCGTCCGCGTCCGGGACGGCGCGCGCCTGCTCCCTTACGATGCTCCCCGGGCCATAGATCACGATTGCGCGCACGGCATCGATCCGTCCGCTCAGTCGGCCCGCCACGACGAGCGGCACCTCGGGCGGCTCCGCGGCCGCGGGAACCGGCGAGGGCTGGGGCGTCGCGGCGGGTGACGGGGCGGTCTCCGGCTTCCGCGTATCCGAAATGGCCGGTGCGGAAGATTTGTCGGGAGGCATTTCCTTCGTAGTATTTGATAATTGAAGGTTTTTGGCGTCGGCCTCGATGAATAGGGTCGGAGGGGCGATCCTCCTGACCCGTTTCTCGGGGAAGATCCCGACGACGAGATCTCCAGGACTCCCGTCGAAGTAGAAAGGACGCAGATCCCGGCTCGTCTCTGACCCGGTGCCGTCCCAGCGTGTCGTGACGACCGTGCCGGTCCGCGGATCGAAGAAGGCGAGGCCGTCCCCCGAACCGGACGCCACGGCAAGGCTGCCGTCGCGGGAGAACAGCAGCGAGTCGGCGGCGAACGGCAGCGGAGTCACCGCGGTCGCGTCGTCCTGGAGCCTTTGCCGCTCCTCGGGCTTCCGCCCGGCGATTACCTCGGGGTCGAAGCGGGCGATCCGGTCGCGACGCACCGAGTAGAGAACGGCGCCGTGGGGTGGGAAGCAGAGCCCGAGGTTCGCGCCCGGCGATCGGTAGTGCCAGGACTGCGCCAGAGGGTGGGTGGTGTAGGTCTGGATCCTCCCTGAATAGGCGAGGTAGAGCCGCGTTGCGGCCGGTTCGAGGGCCACGGCGCTGGGCGGGCTGTCGAGCTGGGCGGAGGCGAGCACACGCCCCTCGTCCAGGTCCAGGGCGTAGAGGCGGGCCCGCACCTCCCTGCCGGCCTGGTCGGGGAGGGCCAGGATCGCCAGGACGTAGGCGAACCGGCCGTCCCCGGAGACGGCCACCCGGCGGCCGTCCCCCTCGAAGGTGATCTGATTGAGAATCGCGGGCGGCGCCGCGGTCGTGGGAGAGGAGATGATCACCGCCGAGCCCTCGAGTCGGTTGCGACGGGTGCCGGCCCGGCGGGCGGCCACCGGAAGGACCACCGTCTTCCCGCTGTCCTCGGAGATGGCCAGGTCGTTGACCGGATGATCCGCGAGATGGGCGAGCGAGGGGGGCAGGGGCAGGAGGTCCGTGTCGTCCGCTTTCCAGGAGTAGACGACACCGTCCGGACCGAGGACGAAGGTCAGGAATCCGCCGGCGGCCCCCGGTGTGGCAATCGAGGCGACCGCCAGAAGCACCAACGCCGCGCCCGGCAGCACCCGCTTCGTCATGTGCGCCCTCTGCTCGAATGCCGCATGAACGGCGCGATTTCCGGTTGCGCGGATAGGGGCATCACGCTAGAATCTAAAGACTTTCGCACAGGAGAGTATCTCAATGGCGCAGAGTTTGTTCGATTCGATCGAAGACATCAAGCTGCCTGAAGACAGGCCGAAACGGAGCTACAAGAAAGTTGTCCTCATCCTGGCGGCGCTCATCGTCGCCGTCGGTCTCGGCATCGGGGGCTACTTCGGGTACTACGCGATGTTCCCGAAGAAGCTCACCCAGCGGCCGGTGCCGATGAATATGGAGAAGCTCCTGGTCGAGCTGAAGGATGCCCGCGATCAAATCGACGGCCAGACCCACGAAATCTACAATCGAATCCAGCAGTTCAATCAGAAGATGACGCTGATCG
>Ga0137397_10000114_pt1 | contig 52546 bp, 52 predicted proteins | sample czorhiz116metaG_FD_106658 | JGI IMG/M metagenome (GOLD analysis project Ga0137397, IMG submission 106658) | Vadose zone soil microbial communities from Angelo Coast Range Reserve, California, USA - czorhiz1.16 metaG | ecosystem: Environmental > Terrestrial > Soil > Vadose zone | place: USA... | reverse complement strand
GTTTGCCGTTGGTGCGATGATAAGGGGGCTAGAAGTAGGCGGGCGATGGGAAAGGATCGGGGTAGAGTCAGCACACGAGTTGGGATGGAACGCTGAAGTAGAAGTGGTAGGGGCTTTGAACATTACGCGCATTGCGCAGATAGTTCGAGTTGTGGTCCAGAAGGAAAGAAAGAAAAGTAAAGAAGAGAGGGACTTTTGGAATCCATCTACATGTTTTTTTTAAAAGGCGGGATTGACATCCAAAGAGGAAAGTGCCGATCGTGGCAGTGGCTGGGGAGACAAAAGGAAAGAGAGAGAAAAGGTGGATTTCACTCACTGCGGGGTTGTGATCGACGGTGAAATCGACACAGGCTGGAGGGCGAGAGGGTAAGAGGGAGTGCTAGAAAAGAGAAAGACAAGAGATAATAATCGTGAGCGTTGCTTGGTCGTGAAGGAGAGAGGAAAGCGGTCAAGAAGAGGGAGTGGGGGGGAAGGATGAGAAGAATAATATAAGGGAGCCGGTTGGTCGGTGTGGATGGGCAACCGCCAACCGATGGCCAATGCTGAGTATCGTAACGAGAGACCGAATCAATTTTGTGACCGAACACGGCCCTCCACCGCCTCATCGCATCCAATCCAACCGCCACAGACTTCCCCCTCGGGTGACAATTCGCCAACGCGCTGATTCCCGGTAATCATGGGCGCCTCTTTAAAATCCAATTACCCCCAAAATGTCACACGCCCCACGTTTTTCGACGTCGAGCACTTTTTCGACCTGTCCGATCGACTTACCTGGTTTGTCAAGTCTCCTGCTTATCGCTAACACTCCAATCAGTATCGCCGTCATCATGTCATCACCGGCAATGCTCACCGACGGTACTGGCTGTCTTCTGACGGGTTTTTTCTGCAATCAAAAATCCCCCGCGGAAATATATCAGTCTTGACACCTCGGAACGTAAGGAATGCAATCGCGTACGTAGATCCCGTACGAGGAACGAGGTTTTCACGGACGGCGAAAATTGGGGATACGTGACCTGGCGATATGTGCTGGCCACACGAATTAGACGGGCGTGGGGAGGGTAAAGTGAGTGCTGGGTGAGCTGGATATACAAAAAAGAGTGGACTGGGGTCGATCAAGGAAGGACTGTGTGCGTTCTGCTACAAGTTGGAAGCCACCGGTGAAAAAAATGGAGGGACCCAGCACTAAGCTAGGCCTTCACAAGGCAGACCTCGAGCCAGAATAAGAGTAAGAGACGGGTATGTGTTGAGGAAAGATGTAGAAAGGGGTGGCTGTCGATAGTGCGAGTGTGGCCTTGCAGAAGGGATGGGACTGCAAAGCGAAAGAGTTGTGCGTATCGGCGAGACGCCCTCTCCTGGTTTTTTCTGTGTCCGTTCGGTGATAATTAACTCCCGTTTGCGGTGAGAACGCGCACACGTTGTGCTGCCTGCAGGCAGCCTTGTCAGTGATTCGCCCAGCGGAGACCCATATTTGATCCTTATGTAACTTTACTTTATTATTGTTTTCCGTATTCCCTCCGCGTATTTGACACAACCCGACACTCGTGTCCTACCTCCCTCCAACCAGGTACTACCCTCTCCTAACAAATCATCGCCCACACCACCTTCACTCCTTTTATCTATCGAAAGATATAATAAGCAGGCGTTGTCGCGAGCGACTCGCTTATTGGTGGCTCAGGAACGTAGCGCCCTGCTGTAAACGCTGGACACATCGATAACTCGGCGCCAGGTTCGGAGGGCTAACCCTTACCGTGGCATGGACCATCCAACCGTGTCCCTCGGTCCATCCTTTATTCTACTTTTTTTCCCACCGGGCGCAATTTCCATCTGTCACTTCTTATCAGAGGTCCCATCACGGAAACGCCCGACTGACCCCCTCCAATGCCACTAACCAACTATCACAACACCTATCTTCTGACAGCCCCCTTAGCTTCCAAGCACCGCGCGTGCGTCCCATGATACTAAACTTGACAAAACTTTGTGTTCCAAGCCAGAGGCATCATTTCCACGGGCGCTACGCCCTCCCCGACCTGACGGGCTTCCCGTGTCTGGAGTAATGCCGCGGACGACAGCTTTGCAAATTCTGTCTTGTGGTTGTTACGAACATTATCAGCGCACGCGCTCTCGCTCCAAGGAATGGATGCAGGCACACCGGTTTCAAAGCTTTCGTCCTTCCGGATTTCTGCGGAGCTCGGTCCCGCGTCCGGGTGACCCGGGCGGCCGCAAAGCTCACGTTTCCAGTTAGCGGTGCTTACTTGGTTTGATCGACTTGTGGGGCACTAATTAAAGCGATACATGTCTGTTTAGTGAAATCTCTTCGTTTCAATTGGTTCTCAATCTCATCATTTATGGTACGACGTTTGTCGGTGTGCACTCGCTACCGCGGAGGACGCGAGAGGCTGAATCGCAGGTAGTTAATAAGATCCATGGTCCTCCGATGAGCTCGACAGGCTGGCGCAGTGAAAAGTCTCCTTAATGTCGGTATCAGTTTTCCTTATTTGGAATCTCCAAGGTCGACCAAATGCCTTCATTTGGGCCGGGCCCAGATCAGGTTCGAAAATATGACGTCATCGCGTTATTGGTAGTTTTTACAGGCAGGAGTGCAGGAGTGCGCAGGCAAAAACGGGCGAGGTGGAACGAACAAGAACGCGAGGCCAACAACAAGATACGGCCAACAAACTAAGGAGGAAAAAAAATGTTCAAAGAGTGGCGTGGTGAGAGCGGAATGCAAAGGTGGATGGAGTGTGGAAGATCAGTCACGAGGGACGCCGTGCATGAGAAGCGCCATAAGATCTTGGGCTGGTTGTGAACCAGTACCAGAATTTGCTTGTATGTGCTGCGGAATGAGATGGGAAATGGGTTGGGGATGTGGTTGCTGTTGTAGGTGTGGCTGCTGTCGCATCGCTGCGTGGGGAACGTGCATCGGTAGCGCATTTTGCTGGGCAAACCCGACGCCAGGTGCTCTTGCCGCCGCCGCTCCATTATTTAATCCAAGGAGTTGTGCTTGGGTGGGAGTGCGCACGTCCAACTTGCTAGCATGCAAAAGGGATGGCCCATGGCCTGGATCAATGGTGTTCTGAATATTGGGAGATACCCCAGGAGGTCCGCGTAATTGGGGACCAGCTGGGTAGCCCATGCTGCCACTTGAGAAGTTGTAGTTGGGTTGACCGGTACCATTCCCTTGTAAATGAGATGGTGCACCTATTATCGAACCCAGGAACTGGGATGGATCATGTGGAGGACGTCCTCCGAGGTTAGCCAAACCAGGTGGCAATCGTTGTTGTGGAGATGAATGGAGGTGTGTGGCGTTAGGGGAGTTGCCATTGCGAAATGGCTGCTGTACTGGGAGACGTGGCAAATTCGTTTGATTCTGGTACATGGAAGGGAGAGGCGCAGGATATATCTGGTCAGCGACTCGCTGAGATGGAATCCGCTGTTGGACGCTGAACGCGCTGAGATCATCGAGCGGGTCTTGGAACATCCCATTCTCTCGTCGTGACGGGAATGTCGAGCGCAAGCCAGGAACCATTCCATCGGGGACGAAGTTGCGATCATCCAGGCGGTTATCATACAAGACATCGTGAGTCCGCCCCATAGGAGCTAACTGAGGCTGCCGCACAGTAGAAATATTCGCGTGTTGTTGAACAAAAGGCGCTTGGCCATAGTTGGAAGGTTGGGCATGAGGACCGGCTTGAGTGAGGCGCTGTGCCTACTGAATATGAGGTTCCGCTAGCGAACACCTGAACCAATTGACTGACCTGTGACGAATTCTGCAACATGGCAAAGATGTCCTCCATCGTCCTATTTTCAGCGCCGGGTGTGTAAGAATCTCCCCCACCGATACCATGTTGTCGCTGGTACGAAAGCAGAGGATAGGAAAGGGAGCCCAAATCCTCTGTAGATGATGTGGCGGGCTGCTCCCGAGGTTTGCCGTCGAAAAATTTCGCAAATCGGCTTCCTTTTTGTTGAGGAAAGGGTGAGCCTCCGTGACCTCTTTCACGACCAGCGGAGTCGAGTGACGGACTCTGACTATTTGGAGTGTTGGACTGAGGACCAAGTGAATTAGTGGCGCCTATGTCAGAGTACGCGGCGAAGTCAGAGGATGTGCCATAAGTAACACGGTCACCAAAAGAAGCAAGAGATTGTCGCCGAAGTTCAGGCTGAGGATGCGTGCTGTTGTCGCTCGGGAAGGCTGGTACGCGAGTAGGAGGGTTAATGAAATTGGAGAAGCCAGGAGGAGGGAGACCAGTGGCGACCGAACTACGCGCTGCCGAATCTGGGCTTGATGTGTCCATGTCTGGAACTCGATGGGGGCCATTCAGTGGATGTTGTATCGGAGGTGGCGGGTCGAAGGTCGAAGCGGAGATCGTAAATGCAGACGGTTGGTCAGGAGATACGGCCGTTGCTGCTGTGGCAGAAGGAGTACGCGAACCGAAAGCAAGTAACCGAGAACCAGGAGGAGGATTGAACTGAGACGGCAAGGGTGATCTAATGGCGGAAGTCGTCTGTCTCTCCAGTTGACCCTGAAGTGCCACATTTTCGGACGTGGAGGGATTAGGAAAGAAGCGAGACCCGACAGGCTTTGAAGGCTCAATGGATGGTGTAGACGGTTTGGTTGATGGGGCAGTTGAGGGCGCCAAAGATTCTATCGAAGATGACTGGGCGAAGCCAGAAGCCGGTTGGCCCTCCGGCGTGGGCGTTGGAAGCTGTTGGGCAGATAGAGCTGCGTAACGATGGTTATGAATATGCAGAAGCAAGACGCGCAAGGGACACACCAGAATCAGTCCCGGAACCAATATACGCCACTGCGGGATCAGTTACAGAGCCCTTGACCGAGAGCGCTTTATTCTTCTCCTCCTCACGCTTGATCATCAACTTGAAAAGCTGGATTTCATCGAGCGGAGGCTCCGTGGGAGGTACGGTTTGTGCTTCTGTTACCTTTGCGGTTCCAGCATGTTCAGGGTCACCACTTGATCTCAACGCCTCGGATTCCCTTTCTTTGCGTTCCTTTTCCTTCATATCCAGTTTCCATGCTTGAATGCCATCTAGCTCCCCATTTTCAGCCTTACCACCAAGAATGCCCGCCCCAGATTCGTTGGGAATGTAGGCATCCATCCAAGCAGGTTCCTTCTCCTCGACTCGGACTCTCGATTCCTTGCGTTCGTCTCGGTCCTCGTCTCGACTTTGCACACGCCTATCACGTCCATTGGTTCGTTTGGACCTTGAATCACGTTCGTCCACGACCCAACGGTCACGTTCTCGATCACGGGGACGTTCAGAATCCCAATTCGAGTCTCGTTCACCGACTCGGGAACCGCGCTCCTTTTCGCGGTCACGCTCCCTTTCCCGATATTCTTTGTCCCGGAGTTCGCGTCGAGCTGCCATGCGTTCTTCGCGTTTGCCGTCGTCCCTCCAGCGGCGAGGATCGTCATTAGTCTCACGATCGACATCCCGGTCGCGGACATCTCGTTTCCTATGATCGTCTCGGTCTCTGTCACGATCTCTGTCCAATTCTCGCTCCCGTCGAGGGGGCGAGGGGTCGCGTCGTTGCCTTGACCTTGACGAGTCTCGCGCCCGGGATCGCGGCCTTTCGCGGTCTTCACGTTCGCGGCGCAAACCGTCGGAGCCTGCAAGATGTGATGAACGGTCGTTTCTTTCAATTAACGACGGATGAAGCTTGTGCTTACGTTCCTCTCTACCTGCACATGGACATAAGCTCACGTGCATGCGTCAAAAGGCGTACAACTTACCTCTCCTCCAATCTTCACTCGATTCACCGGCTTTCCTTCTAGAAGAGTCTCGTCCATCGGCCCGGCGAGTTGCCCCTGAACCGAGACTACCCTGAGCAGGGAGGCGAGCCGTGCCCCCTACTAGATGAGGGGCAGAATCCCGCTCTCTGTTCCTGAGGCTGCCACCGCCAGCGGGGGATGACAGGCGGTCCCGGTCATATTTATCGGAGAGCTACAAGTTGGATTAGATGGAGGAAATGGCAACGGCTACGGGCGCACACTACGAATTCGTTCCTGGCCTTCTTTATCCCGGAGGTCACGTTCACGGTCTCTGTCCGCGTCCTTATCTTTTTCGCGCTCGCTGGAGCGAATGGATTGATGCTTAAAATTCCCCATTTGCGAGGGCTGAGATGACGTTGATCGGAAGGTGGCGCGTGGAGGAAGCTCCGCTGAGGAGGTGGTGAGTGTACGAAGGAATATAAAGGAGGTGATGACGAATGTACCAGCATCTTCCTGATCACGCCGGAAGCTAAGAATGGTGAGAATGGTATAGCCGCAGACGAGACTCCAAGTAGAACACACCGTTTGTCTCTGGCTCCTGATGTGGCAGCAGAGGCATCGGAGTCCTTTTTCGAGGCATTTTGTTCATTCCAATCTCTGGGGGATGATATACCGAAGATAGAGAAGGAAATAAACGGAATTGCATACCCGAACCAGTCTTTCAGAATAGGCATTCCACGAGGCGGGGCAACAAGCGGAGACTTGTATAGAGACAGAATCTGGGCCTGAGTGTACGAGACGAAAGGACGAACGGGTGCAGGTGAATGGTCCGAGGCGGTGTCTGTGCCCGAAGAGGGAGACAAGGCGACGTTTTGCATCTGGCTTACAAGGATATCTGGGGAGATATGTAGAGAATTTGGAGGATGAGTGGACATTGTGTGAGTTTGGTGTGCTGAAGCTGAAGCTGAAGAAGAGCAAAGCGCGCACGGGACAGTCAGCGGGCCTTGAATATTAATACGATGCCACGGCCACGGCCACAGACCAGCCTGGTCACCCTCTCGCTCAAGCACTTTATCCTCAGGCAACGGGCCTTGTCTCTTTATCGCACCACCATTCGTGCCTCTAGAGGTCTTTCTCTCGTTTCTCTCGTTTCCTCTATCTGAAAATCCCCTGTTCCTCAGTCATTGCCGACCCCGCGACGCGAAGAGAAACGATCTCATGGATCAGGGCAGAGTTCGAAAGGAATAAGCATATCACTGACTTGGTGTGCCCACACTCATCCTATCTTTTCCCACTTTGCTCAACCCCCATGAATAGGTCCTCATAGAGGCCAGGTTGAGAGCAGGCCGTCGGGAGCTTGAGCAGGTTCTTACCTATCGTTCAGAACGCTATCCTCCATCATGACTGTCCATACGCCTTGGTAATTAAGTTATTCACCACGATGACAATCGTCTAGCCTATCGAGGGCCCTGTTCCCTTTGTCTGTGGTAGTCAACGCTGTTTGATTGCTGTCCTAAGTTGGCTTAAACGCACCCCGGCCCGTCGGCGAGAACTGCGGCCTACTGCGCGCAACTGCGCCGTTATCTGCCTTCCGATCGAGTCCATCCAGTGCCTTCAGACGTTCGTGGTGCTCTTATATTGTCCTCATCTCCCTTCAGCTTCTTCCTTGGGTCCTCGTCGTGCACCACTCACTCCACCATCACAACTATCCACCCTTCTTGACTCCTCATAAATCGAAACCAACCGATCTTCAGCTCTACGCCACAAGATGGAACTTTTCTTTTCCAATTTAAATTACGGGGCCACCTTGATGGACGTCGAACACCTCTTTGCGACTGTACTCCACAGCCCTAGTTATCTCCCGCCGTCGACGCAACCATGGAATTTCCATGTCTACCTTTTTCCACCAAAAAAGAATCGACCAGGACAAACCCACGGAGGTCGGGGCACGGTGACAGTCCCAGACGAGAAACTCGGTCGCCGTCTCCTCAGCGACTTCGGTGGCACCCCCCAGATATCCTTATCAGTCGGCGGAAGAAAGCTCAGGCTCGAATTAAGCAGAGGAAAGCCCAAAGCTCCTTTTTTGGAGAAGATCCGTCTTGAACCTTATACACCACCAGAGGTTCGCCAGCGTCTCACAGACATCAAGGAAACTTTCCAGAAGAACACAGCTAGGATACGTACCCTTCAGCTGGGATGGGAGACGCGAAGCGGGGTGTTCTCTGTCGAGTGGGAGAAACATTTCTCACCAGATTGCCATCTGTCATTCAGTGACACAAGGAGGGAGATTCGAATAAGACTTATGGATCTACAAGACGGCTCTATTGCCATCCACTGGTCACAGATCAGCTGGTCTGCAGTCGGTTACGCCAACGAAGGACATCCGTCCATCTTTTTCGCCCTCTACTCGCCTCCCGTTTTCGACATCGGCGGCTCCACCAAACGCCAACGCCTACTCGCACTGTATCCGGATGACCCCAACCTCATCCGTGTTCTGCCCTACGCAACGCTCTGTATTCGCGCCCTTTGCCCTACAATGGGCGATCTGTGGACTTTCAAACACCTCTGCAAGGTCGCACGCCTTTCGTCACCGAAGGATTTCGCTTATCATGCGGAGGACTTGGAACTTTTCTCTGAGACCAGGTTGGAGCAATTTCATCAGTGGACAAGGCAGCTCCATTGGCCCATCGCTTTCCAGCTCGAAGCTTTACTCCAAGGGCGCTTTGCTGATACGAAAGAAGTCCTTTCTATTCGTCGTATCGTTGACGACATGGTGGCTCGCAAAGGAATTAGTTACACTGCCACTTTCTTGCGTTCCGTGGCCAACACCACCGCCGTTGAGGTCCTGGACGACCATGAAGGCGGATTCGAGGCGAGTATCGAGCGCCATGCGAGGGACTTTTCCCCATCATCGTCACCACATCCGTGGGACCCCAAGGACGGCGTCTTCAAGGATGGCGTCTTTAATTGCCTCCACGTTTCTATTTCCCCAACGTCAATGAAGCTTAGTGGCCCATTCCCAGAGCGCTCCAACCGAGTAATGCGTACATACGCCGAAAATCACGATTCATTCATTCGCGTTAGCTTCGTGGAGGAAAACGATTTGCGATACCAGCAAGACCGTGAGATCGATGGGCCAGGGTTTATAGGCCGCTGGGTTTCTCCCATTCTACGAGATGGAATCAATATTGCAGGAAGGCAGTTCAATTTTCTGGCCTACTCACAGTCCGCGCTGAAATCCCATACCGTGTGGTTTGTGAAGGAGTTCATTGATTCCAGTGGTGAATTGATTACAGCCGCCAAAATCATCGCGGGTCTTGGAAATTTCGATGGCCTTACATATGACCCTCACTTGATGTATTGTCCCGCTCGCTATGCGGCGAGGATATCGCTAGCATTCACAACAACGGAGTCGAGCATTTCTGTCCCTGCTGAAGAAATGTTTATCGGGGAAGATATCAAACGAGGAAGCTACTGCTTTACGGACGGGGTGGGCAACATCTCACCACAACTTTCCCGGAAGATATGGAGGGCACTTCAGAAGAGGGGTTCACGTTCGACGCGCAGGGCATTGACATATCCCCGAGCCTTCCAAATCCGTCTTGTAGGGGCCAAAGGCATGCTAAGTGTTGACCACAATTTATCTGGCGACGTTGTGATCCTACGGAAATCGATGATCAAGTTCGAGGCGCCACATTCCACTGATATAGAGGTCGCCCAAGCCTTCGTCCGGCCAAGCAAATGTTACTTGAATCGCTCTTTGATTATGGTACTCGAAGGCCTAGGCATCCCTTACGACGTATTCAAGAAGTTGCAAGATGACGCAGTTCGGGACGTCGAGGACGCCGTAACGTCTCTGGAGAATGCTGCCAATACCCTAAACCAGTTTGGTCTCGCCGCTTCTTACCGGGTATCCTCCACCTTGCTCCACCTATCCAAGCTTGGCTTGTCCCCCCCTGCCATGGACGACTTCTACGACCAAATGCTTTCATTTTCCATTCATCACATCCTACGTGATTTGAAGCAGTACTCTCGGATCCCTGTTAATGACGGTTATACCCTCGTTGGTGTCGCAGACATTCACAGCTATCTTCAGGAAGGCGAAGTGTTTGCCTGTGTTACCGTACCGGAGACCACTTCAATCCACTACCTCACCGGTCCTGTGCTCGTTTCACGGTCGCCCATCATCCATCCCGGTGATGTCCAAGTAGTACGTGCCATCGGACGACCCCCTGTCGGGTCACCTTTTCAAAAAGAACCTCTCATGAACACGATTGTGTTTTCCGTGAAAGGTAACGTGCCGCTTCGAGCCTTGGCCAATCTTCGATTCACACTTCTCGCAGGTACCCGACCATTGCCTTCGTGCCTGGGCGGTGGCGACCTGGATGGAGACATATATAACGTGACATATCACAGGGATCTTCATCCGTCACAGAATTTTCCCCCGGCTGCATACGAACCTGCCCAGAGAAAGACGCTCACCCAGCCAAGTACCATGGACGATGTCGCGGATTTCGTCGCTGATTATATCAATAGCGATGTAAGCATTGTCACCACATCCACCGCATAACTTTCTGACCTTTTCTTACCGATTCGCACAGATCTTGGGCCTGGTCTCGATCAACTGGTTGTTGATAGCCGATCTCCACGGTATCTTCCACGAAGACTGCATAAAATTATGCCAGATCCACAGCAATGCCGTCGACTATGCAAAGAGTGGGACACCCGTGGCACTAGATACCGTGCCGAAACCCAAATCAAACAGCAAGCCAGACTGGCATGCGCCCGAGACGGTCGACTTATCTGTAGCGACAGGGTTCTACCCAAGTCAAAAAGCCATCGGAAAGCTTTCCCGAGATATCAACTTGCCAGAGGTCCAGATACACAGCCGTGATGTGCGCCGGACAAGGAAACACGTTCGCGATGACGCCCCCGAACCCGACTTGGACGAGGTTTTTGCGGCCCTTTGCATGGAGGATCGGCGAGGCGACCCTTTGGAATTGGCAGTGGAGGGTCGCGTTGCCAAATTCATCCACATTGATCCCTCCAGCAAGTTCGTGAAGCTCGCCATCGAGTCCTTAAGCCGATACTCGATGGAATTACAGGGCATATGCACCTACAATGCCATCCAGCGCCACAAAGACGCCATGCTAAGCGAGGAAGAGGCCGTGATTGGAACAATAGTTGCCAAATGCCCCCAGAGGCGTAGGAGAAGAGATGCGATAGCACAATTGCGTGAGCAGACAGGCCATCTTGTCAAGGACATTCGGGACGCGCTGTCAGGTGACGATAACACCTCTCAAAATGAGTGGCTGGAGACAGCGTGGGCGGCATGGAAAGTATCGCGGCACCTTAAAGACCGATTTGGCGCGCATAGTTATGGGTGGATTGCTTTAGGGGAGGTATTTGATGCTATGAAAGCCATCGAGCAAGACCCAATAAGCAGCTCCCGGAGGTAGATCAAACTATATGTAGGGTTGGAGAACATCTCAATGTATTCATAAGGCTTGGTTTCGTCCAGTTGAAAATACCGTATTTATGCAACAACGCTTAGCGAAAGTACAGTGTATGAGCGTACGGCTATGCCTGATTTCGCAGGACTGTAGAAGGATTCGGGTTAGCCAAGGTGACGAACAGCAAGACGACAGGTTAATGATACCTAGAATTACAGAGTCGCCCCTGAACAATACCGTTAACAAACTGCTGATGGTCAGAATATCAGGACTTACCGTAAGAACATCTTGCTGATAAATCGGTCCTTGTTGACAGGTTTTTTCCCCTTGCCTTTTGGAATCTCCGTCCACATCTGAGATATGTTGTCAAGAAGGTCGTTCTGTAAGGAGATACTGCTTACCTCTTTCACATTTTCCAGGACCTAACGCAAGAATTCAGTCACTGAGACGGAGACGGACAAAGAACAAACCATGTTGCTATGTCTATCGAATGCCTTGACACGCGCAAGCAATTTTTTGTTGTTTCGAAGGGCAATAAGAACTTGCGTGTGATTCCTCACTGCTTGCTGAAGGACGGACAAGGGTCCTTGACTAATTTCATGCTCTTCGAGTTGGCGGAGTTGCGCCTCATCTAGTTCAGACTTTGGGACGTGAACATACTGACTGTATTGGATTGAATGCTTTGATCAAGAGTAGAAGGGGAGGAGGCTCACCTCATCGTGGTCGAAGCAAGAGTCGCGTGTTGTAGTGGCTGATTGTTTGCCCACTGTTTGACCCACGTCCAATTGACGCGTGCATCACCATATTCGTGTGAAATTCCTCATTTTCTAACTGCTCAGTTTTCGTCATGGGCCGTCTGCGACAAAAGGGAAAAGCTGGGGCTGCAAAAGCCTATGTCACAAGGAGCAAGGCAATAAAACGCCTTCAATGCTCTCTTGCCGATTTTCGTCGGTTGTGCATACTAAAGGGTGCGCTGGTTCTTATCTGCACCCGGGACGATTCATACATCCCGAATCTCAGGTATCTTCCCTCGCGAACCGCGCCACAGAAAACGAGCAAATAAAGGCTCTTCTGCACCGACATCCTTCTATTACGCGAAGGATATCGCGTATCTTGCGCATGAACCGATCTTAAAAAAACTTCGAGAACACAAAGCCTTTGCTAAGAAACTTGCTCGAGCGTTAGGGAGGGGTGAGTGGAGTGATGCGAAAAGCCTGGAAGACAATAGGCCTGTCTACCGCCTAGACCATATAATCAAGGAGAGGTGAGAAAAGCTCAGTGACCTGACATCGTAACCGCCTCCAACCATCGTCGTTCTTCCACAGATATCCCACGTTTACCGATGCCATTCGTGACATCGATGACGCGTTATGCATGATCTTTCTGTTCGCCTCGCTCCCGTCGAAAGACCGGATCACTGCGTCCTTGGTAGAGAATTGCTCTCGCCTGGCTGCTGAGTGGCAATTATATGTCATGCGTACACATTCTCTCCGTAAAGTGTTCCTTTCGATCAAGGGCGTTTACTACCAAGCGGAGATTATGGACCAACCCGTAACTTGGCTTGTTCCTTACCAATTCACTCAGAACGTGAGGTTTGCCCCATGTCGAAGTTTGTGCGATGGTGACATAGTACACAGATACCCTCGGATGTCGACGTCCGAGTGATGCTTACCTTCTTAGAGCTATATCAAACCCTTCTGGGGTTCGTCTTCTTCAAGCTATACACGGAAATCGGTCTCGTTTATCCTCCTCCGTTGGACCTGAACAAGCAAGATTCTGGGGCAGGCATAGGTGCTTTCACCCTTGAAGAAAGTGCTCCTAACGACCTGGTTTCAACTCTATCGTCGTCAAGTATTGGACAAGGCAACGGCAAGAAGATCATCTCTAGTAAGACGGTTCGGCAGACGATTAAGGCTCTCGCACGATCCAGCATTGAGGAGGAAGGACGTGAGGCCGATGTTACTCTGCATAATGATGGTAATGAAGATCAAGACGAAGAGTTTTCCCTTAAACCCTCAGCATCAAATCCTGGAGACGCAGCCGACCTTCCCACTCTACATTCCTTATCATCTTTTCCACAAACAAGTATTGCACACCTTTTTTCTCCATATACATTTTTCCTGTCAAGAGAAACATCCCGGCCCATCTTCGAGTTCACTGTGCGTTGCTTTGGTGGCCGGATCGGATGGTTGGCCACATCAGGGAGTGGGTCTCCCTTCGACGAGACTGATGACGCAATTACCCATGTCATCATCGACCGCCCACTGATTCGACGATCTGACGAGACGGAGGCCGAGCGAAGCCGTAGGCAACGACGAAAATATGTTCAACCACAGTGGATCGTGGATTGTATCAACAGTGGAAAGCTTCTGTTGGAAGAGCCTTACTTGCAAGACAAGACTTTACCGCCGCATCTAAGCCCCTTCGGTGACCGCGAGGGTGCGTATGACCCGCAAGCCGGTGCCAGCGACGGGGATCTTACTGCGGATGACGTGGCGGAGAACGGAATCATGTTGGAGGACGAACCGGATGATGACAAGAGCGAGAGCGAGCAATGCGCTGATGAGCCGTTGGCAGCGGCAATAAACGCTGCTCGTTCGGATCCTGCTGATATACGAGCTGCGGAACTACAAGCCGAAGCAGCGGGAATGGACTATGGTGCCTTCGAGAAAAAGCTTGCGAAATCAAAGGCCAAGGCGACGCAGGTCCAGGAACAAGCTAGCGGGACGGACGACATGAACAAAATGATGTTAAGCAATAAGCAGCGCAAGCTATACGAAAAGATCAAGTACAGCGAACGAAAACGCCAAACCCAGGTAGGCTCGCGAAAATTCGATATGATAGCTTATACGGAGGCTGACTATTAACAGAACACTAAATTAGAACAAAGAAGAAAGGAGATACAAAAGCGGGGGCGGAAAGTAGTGTCAGGCTAGTTTACAAAGCTGTGCTGTTCTGCTTATGTAAGCCATCGGGTTGTAACACTTACATAATACGTCATTTCACCGCCATCCACGCTCACCACTCCCGAGTCGGATACCAAGACACGGTGAGTGTATTGTGGTGCAGCGAATGGTTAAGTTCGGCTGGCCTGTCAAAACTACCAAATATTCTGCACCACCTTCGGAGAGAGACGCTTACCCTCCACTCCCCCCCTATCGGGAACAACAAGATCATGCCTCACCCGTGGCCTTTCCGAGCACCACCACCGCTCCCGCCGTCACCACGACTGACGAAACCTCAACCACCACGTCGACCACTCATTTTCTTTCTTTACCCATCTGGAGAAAGCGTCAGGAACAACCGGTCAATCCCCCGCAACGCCTGAGCATGTTCGACCTACGGACATACCAGGATCATCAGCGAGAACAAGTGACACCTAGTCCGAGGGAGAAGTCCCTTCCTCCTACCCCAACTTCCTCCGACGAGCACATGTCTGGCAATCATGTACGCGCCACTGAATCTCCTACTGATGATCGGTCGTGGTTATATAGACCAAGCACGCAAGCTCATCCGACAATCACTGCTTCTCCCCCGGCTCGACCTTCCCCATCCAATGCCAAAGTTGCGCTAGTTCAAGCTGCTTTGGCGATTGGCCTTCCCCATGGAATGCCCCAGGCCTCTGCTTCCTCTTCCCGATCGGATGTGAACTCCATGGCTTCCCTGACTGTTCCTCAACCGAGTCGACGCGGGGTCCCGTCTGCAAGCGTGCGACGGGCAAAGAGCTTTCAGCAACTATCACGAAAATTCGGCAGAGATAATGATAGCACACCTGATGCTCAGAGGCCAAGGTCTCGCGGGACCTCCTTTGGCCCTGATAACGCTTTCGATTCGGATGGGAAGGGTGAAGGCAGCGCTCTGGAGGATATTCCTTCACATGTAACACCTCCAAGGAAATCCCTTGTTCGACGAGCATCTTTTTGGAATCGGAGACGCAACGATTCTTTGAAGACCGCCGTCGTACCCCCGCCATCAGAACATCCTCGTAATTCCTTCGATCATCTGTTACCATCACTACCCTCGCTGCGACCTATGTCTCCCCTCCAGATTGATACCAATATTTCACGACCTTCTCCTTCATTACAGATAGAAGAACCGTTGCCGCCTTCACCTCCTGGATTGAGTCCGCGTGATGACTTTCGGAATCGCCCCCTTCCTCCCAATCCCTCCGCCAGTAGTCCAGATCTCTCTGTCCAAACTTTAAAAAAGCCGTCTGTTAATCGACAACGGCCATCCACAGCAGATCCCGCTGCAGGTCGTTCTCGCACCCCGCCCTACCATGCACACCCTCCAGATCATCCCTCTTCTCTGGTTTCTGCACCTTCAGAACAGCCCGACATTGCTAAGCCCCGACGGACTGCGCGGCCGCGCTCTCAAACCAACCCACCGCTTTTCCATCGACTTTCAGCCAATCTATTTTCGTTTGGCTCTTCTTCATTGTCGCCACCCACCGGCGGGGCTCCCATCAACCACTCTCCTGGGGCTTCACCGCGCGCTTCAACATCAAAACTACCTCCGCCAAAGCCACGGATCAGCGAGGAATCCCCAGCGGCTTATGTGGATCGATTGCTCAGTACCATCAGCAAAGCGGATGTTGCTTCCGTGCTGGCTTTCAGGTACGATCCATTCGCGCGCGAGCTTGAGTCCAGATCATGACTCCTTATTTCTGAAGTGGGGAATCCTTTTACGTGAATGCCCTCCGAGCATACATCGATCGCTTTGAGTTTGATGGCGATCCTTTGGATGTTGCATTGCGGAAATTACTTATGGACGTGGGGTTACCACGGGAAACGCAACAAATCGACCGTGTCATGGAAGCATTCGCAAATAGATACCTGGCGTGCAATCGAAGCCTGTTCATTTCCGACGGTATGTTCTCAATGTGTTGTGACTCGTGACGCTTACTTCTGTAACTCTCATTATCATAAGATCATCCGTACATTCTTGCCTTCAGCTTGATCATGCTGCACACGGATGCGTTCAACAAGTCCAATAAGCGAAAGATGACGAAAGCTGACTATATTAAAAATACTCAGCTCTCGGGGATTTACCCGGAGGTCCTGGAGGTAAGAAGAAAACCAGCATTGTTACTCCTTCGCTGATTTCCAACCATTGCCCCTCAGTATTACTATGACAACATCGTGTTTGCTCCTTTTATTTTCGTAGAAGATCCCCTAGAAGTGAATCTACAGCGCAATATCGCTTGCGGCCCGTCCCGATTACTTTCTGGTTTCGCACCACAACATTCACATACTTTGCCAGCAAGTGGCAGCACTGTGACCCTTCTAGGCAAGGCGAACAAGGTTGACCCTTACTACATGATCGCGAATGTGAGCTAGGTCCGAGTGTTGCCATATGCACTTCTGAACACCCTCAATTTTTAGAATCTCCTTGGTCCCTTGCGTGTGGACGTCGAAGAATATATTTTACTCAAAAATCATTACTCTTACGAAGACGATTCGAGTGTCTGGAATGACGAGAAAATGCACAAGGCGTTTATCAATGCTGGTACAATCGAAGTCGGCGGTGCAGAAAGGCGAATGTCCACCACGATATTTGCGCGAGGCTTTGTTGCCCATCCTAGTCTTCACCAGCCATCGAGTTCCACAAACTCTCATCAAGTCTCAGCGCTTAAGGTTGCCAAGGTCGGCTTGCTTAATCGGAAGGAGACCACACTGGACATTGGCAAGCGGCCCAAGGCCGGCAAATGGCGGCTGTGGAGCGTTGTTCTTACAAGCTCTCAGTTGTTATTCTTCCGTGATCAATCATGGGCTACCAGCTTGCAAGAGCAAATGAATCACCGTGACGGACGTGTCCTAGTCCCACCTGTCCCACCCTTGAAGCCAGACGAAGTTCTATCGCTCAAGGACTCTATTGCCTTACACGATCGCTCTCATAACAAGGTTCGATCCGGTTTGACGCCTTTTATCTTGTGCTAAGACTAACATTCTGCAGCGCTGCACATTTATCTTCATATCGGGCGATAATCGACCTTACCTTCTTCGGGCGTCTGTCGAGGAGGATGCAAATGCCTGGGTTTCATGCATCAACTACGCGAGCGCCTTCAAGTCCACGAGTGTCTCTATGCGCGCTCCTGGTATATCGGGAAAGGACGTTGAGTTAATGGGAGTTGCAGCCGCTGCCTCTCATTTGCAGGATCTGCACTGTGCAAACTCCGATTCTCGAACGTCTCGCATCCATGCCTGTGGTCGAAGCTCGGATGACTTCATCGACAGGCTTTCAAGCTCCCCCAGTGCTCCTTACGCCGTCTCCAGGTCAGGACGATTTAGAATAATCAATGGGCGTGAGGATATGGACCTCGATGTACCTGCTTCCCCGAATAGCGTTGGCGCGTATCAACTCAAAGCCACCTTTCATCAAGTAAAGGCCGACCTAGCCGCGGGGCGTTGGTCTTCTGCTGACGTCTCGACTGTAAGACCTGATGGGCGCCCTCGTGCGCATAGCTTAGAGTCCACCGTGCAACCGCTGCCCGCTTCCGCTTCCTTTCCAGAAGAATTGGAGCACGAGCGATTGCCCACCCGTACTCGGGACATCCGATCCAAGCTTGCGGATCTCGATTCCAAAATATCCTCATTACGACAGCAAGAGGAATCTGACTTGCGGTTACTACGCAACATCGCCATCCTTACCCCCTTTCAACGGCGCACTCGCGCACGGCTGAGAATAGTCGTTCTACAGACATCTAAAGGAGTTCAAAGGACCCGATTGGAACTTGACATGCGGCTTTGCCACAGAGAAGTTCTGTCTCATGATCTCACTGCCCAAGAGCGAGAATGGCATCGGACCAAGAAAATTGCCTTGAAGGCCGCAACTGACACGCTGCAAAGTCGACGGGAACCCAGCATCCCCCGCACCCTACCACTGCACGTGGATCAACCTGTAGCCGATTCTTCTGATGATCTGCACCATCATCCTGAGAGCTCCCACCCTTTGCAGTCGTCAATCGCGGAGTCCTTTCACACTGCGCTCGACTTTGACTGGTCACAGTCCACGTTGGGAGAACAGCTCGACTCACCAATCACCTCCATCAGGGACAGTACGCCGACGAGCTCGCCGAGGCCATTCTCACCTGCTCAAACAGTCGACGGGGCCACGACGCCTGAACCGAGACCATCCCACGAGAGGTTTGATACTGCACAAGAGGAAGCAGACGAGGAGGCAGAAGCGTGGGACAAGACGCGCGCCGCTAAGCGGGTATCACTCGTGAGGATGCCGTCTACCTTGAATGTGAATGTGCCTCTTGGACGTCTTGGCTCTGTGTCTGGTGCTGGTTCAGTTTGGATCACTCGTTCCCCTCGTTCCGTGACCGAATCATGACATTGAATTTTTTTGGGACATTGTATGGAGCACTGCTACTCGTTCAGACCAGGACATCTTAGAGGTAATATTTAACGATTGTTTATATAATTGAATCAGAACCATCCCACACGTTTTCTCTGCTTACGCTGGTTTCTAGAGCTAGGACAGGTGATTTCATACGCTGTGTACTCATTGTAATGTCGTAGATATACCCTCGGTAATAATGGATCTTAGTAAGCTGTTATCCGCTTCGAATCCCACCTACCAAGCCGATTATGGAAGGCGTAGTGGAATAGTTTCCACGACGACTGTCAAAAGGTTTCTTTACGGCCGACACGCCAGGCAAGTAATGCGGCCACTCGCTGGGAACCCATGGGATCTTTCCTTGTCACACAAAGATTGGCATTCAGCTAATTTATACGTACGTTGAATAGTCATGCCATCGGCTGCGTGCCGCACTTACTTTGGCGTAGCATACCACGCTAGCGCTGACAATTACGGGACTATCTTACGGTACCTCTGAGAACTGCGGTCCTTTGCCTTTTACCCCCACCGTGCATGTTGGACCGATATTTAGTCGCGGCAGGACTGTAACTTTTTCTACATCTAGCGCCTCCCTTCCCAGCACTACATCCTCCCCGCGTTCCCTGGTCAGAGAGTTGACGGTACGAATAACGCTCTGAGGGTAACCAGGGCTTGTCGCCAGATTTTAGCACGGTGATCCCCTTTCAGGCCCGCAAGATGCACGAACCCCCGTCTCTGTTGCCATCCAATTCCTCGTGTTCCTCTCTGGACAGGACTACCGTATCGTCGATGTCTCTACCACCCACCACAAACGACCTCGACGACAAGGAAAAGCAAAGGCTGCTGAAACAAACGAGAAAACTCAGCCAGATCCTCGGAGAACTGCCGCGGGAGGCCGCTACACAACCCCATCTGGTAGAATGCAGTATGCCGGCCGCGGAGGCACCATCAACGGATGCCCCTCCACAAAATCGGCAACATGTTCGGTTCTCAAGATACTCGTTTATCGGCTCACGCTCTCCTTCCTTTCGTTCTCCACTTCCATCCTACTCCGAAACAACGAGCGACATGTCTCCCCATCGTCGACCATCCATTCGGGACGCCCCGGCGCGGAGCAGCTCCACACGACGTCCGCCAGCACGGCGCCCTTCCCACAGCAATCAGCTCGATTTAGCGCGCTTTGGTCTTGGTCGGCTGCGTGGAGCGGAGTCCACGAAATCCGAACGATCCCATGAGAACACTCGACTGACTGGTCATCCATCTGACGTGGCAGTAATGCCTGCCAGGTCATCTAGTCTCCGCGTGCTAAGCCACGTTCACCAAACGCCACCCAAGAGCAAATTAAGACGACGGAGCGTTCACAACCCGATCATTGCTGCTTCCCAAATGCCACCTCAAAAGCCTACCGGAATCTCTTCATCAATACGTATCCAGAGAAGAAGTGTATCGCTCTGGGCCAAGAGGAGCGTTACAAAAGACGAGTCTGCGCGTCAACAGTGTCCCACAACTCGGGAAGATGATGATCCTTCGTGTGATGAGCACCCACCATTAACGGAGGCCCAGAGAATCCAGAGGATTCGCAGAGGGAAGAAACTAACACAGGTATTTAGTTGATCAGGGTTTCATCTGTCCAGTCACCTGAATGTAGCCTTGCAGCTCTTTGGAGCGGAGCCTCCAGTCGCCTTGTACAGGATAGCATCTCCCTCTGAAGAGGGAACAGCACCACCCAACACCATCACGGAGGAAAGGATAAAAACGTATCTCGCACTTTCATCAAACGACGTGCCTTCCGTATACTCTGACTGTTCGTCGTCGATGCACCGCTCTCATTCAAGCATCTCCTCTATCTCGATCGCTGTCCCATCCTCCGACTCTTTAGGATACGAAATTGATCCACTCAAGGAATCCGAGAGCGATCAGACACTGGCAGTTCCACTTCTAGGCTTCGATGACGATCTGGATTCGGTTGCACAAGACTCTTACGATCGTTTGGATGACGGTGCTACCGCTACATTTCGCAGGCGTCGGCAGCGAGCCGCCAAGCTGTCTCGGTTTTTCGGTGTAGCTTTCAACGATTTATCAATACCTACAGGCACGACTACGGTTACACCGGAAAGTGACTCCTCCAGAGAGGCGGTACAGTCGGGGGAAGTTGATGTGAGGATACAGGAGCCAGGTTGGTTCTGGAACCGAGCAGAAGGTGGACCGAACACTGGCATAGAACGGGCGGACATGAATGACGTTATAGCGCTTCTACGGCAGATGCCGCGAGCGTAAACTAATCTAGAAAAGTTAATTTTACCGAGTTTCCGGCGCGAGTCGTAGTTATGCAGTTCTTCGTTTCCTGGCCTGCTGCGACCCTGACCGAGTCCCTCGTCACAAATTCACTTCTCTCGCTTCAGAGCGTCGACAGTGCATCCATCTACTCGACTCTGCCTCGATCTTTCAACAAACTCGTGCAGTGGTCCACCTATGACCAGATTGACCACGAGTTGACTCATTCCGATCACAATCATGTTCTCTCATCTTCATTTGTGATCCGCAAAGCTCTCATCCGGAAGCATTTCCTCTCGCGCTGCATTCATTCGTACTCGATAAAGCACCCCGACTCGGTTCTCCGGACGGCGGTGCCGAAGACTTGGGAGATAGAGATATCGTTTGCCGACGACCTCGATGATTTATGGGCAGACGAACTTTGGGATCTGTCCGATGTCTTGGACGAGTCGGTCGCATCGCCAGAGACCGACGTACGATGGTGGATTCTGAAACCAGGCATGGCGGACCGTGGCATGGGAATCAGACTGTTCGACTCCAAGGAACGTCTGCGGCGAATACTCGAAGAATTTGATGACGATTGCCAAAGTGGTGATGGTGATGGCGACGGCGACGGGGCGGCCGCTCCCACCGACAGCACTACTATCGCAATCTCACAGTTGCGCCACTTTGTTATTCAGGCAAGTAGCGCCTCGCTATTTCGTATGATTCCAAACTCTAACAATATATTCAGGAATACCTATCGAGTCCTCTCCTGCTTGACTCACGAGAAGTCGCCCTGGGTGGCGTTTCTTCACCGCCGGTCGATCAGCTGCAGGGCCATAAGGTTTGTGACCTTCGGCGTTGACTGCGTCTATCTGACCCGTTCCATGATATAGTTTCACCTCCGAGTGTATTGTGTCGCCTCTGGAGATCTCACCCTCTATTTTTATACGCGCATGTTGGCGCTGTTCTCGTCGAAACACTACCACCCGCCGGCGCCAACCGCCGACGATAATATCGATCTCACTCCTCACTTGACGAATACGTCGCTGCAAACTCACAGAGGAGAAGAGGGCGTGCGGCTATTTGATGAGTTGGTCGGCTGCCACATATTGTCTTGCGGGGCCGACGCACCCAGTGGCGGGTCAATTCTGACGTTGGGTCATCTCACGAACATTCAAGATCAAATAGCGGACGCCCTATCGGAAACCTTCAAGGCCGCACTTCAGTCGCCCATACACTTTCAGGTACGCTCGTTGCCATAGCAGAGGTCGCGACGAATACTCAGGAGCTCCACAGCCACTGGCTAACGCCTTCGAACTCTTTGGAGTCGACTTTCTCGTCGAACACATCGGGTCGGCACAACCCCAGTTCTGCGTTAAGCTCCTCGAAATCAACGCAGAACCCGCAATAGAGCTAACTGGACCTCGACTCACATGGGTTTTGGAAGATCTTTTCAACGCAATTGCTCGCCTTTGTGTCGAACCCTTTGTGCGGGATGTCCCTGTGGAATCTTGGTCAGTGGGACAAACACGAGACCATCTCCGGAAATGCCTCCAAACAAGGGTCAGAGGGAACTGACAGGACGCGGGAAAGCAAACTACATGTGACTGGAACTGTGCGGTCTGTTAAATACAAGTGCTACAGTCTACTCCCCTATGAGAGACCCCAGTTGAGTGGGGATTCGAAGTACCTTCCTCGTGAGTATCTTTTGTAATGGCTAGCTATGACAATGTCTAAAGAAATGCGTCAACATCGAGTACAATGCGAGGGACGTGCGTGTGTAATTCAAACTAAAAGGCGTGTCAGTATATTTGCGTTCGTCTTGCTGATCATCTCCCGCAGGCGATTTACGTCGTGCGGACTGACATCGGCAATATCTGCCATGAGGTAGGCAATGTCGCCCTTGGAATCCGAATATTGCTTCTCCACGTTGTAGGGAGAAAGCACCTCGTTGACTTGCTTGAGTACACCAGGCTGGTTGACGTGAACGTAGCAGATGCGGATGTGGTCGGGCTGCTCGGTGGTGATGGCGCGTAGGTCTACCTCTGGGAAGTTGACAGCACCATACGTCGCACCAAAATCGAGGTAGCGAGTGAGCGCTCCCGAGACTTCCTCACCAATCATCGTCTGCGCCTCTTCGGTGGAACCGCCGATGTGTGGAGTGAGGATGACATTCTTCAACGCTTGGAGCTCGCTCGCCCACGAGTTCAGCCGGCCATCAAATGGAGCACCGTTCGCACCGGGTTCGTGGGGATAGACGTCGAGAGCGGCGCCAGCTATGTGCCCCGATTGCATAGCCTTGATGAGCGCGGGAATGTCCACGACGCTGCCGCGCGCGTTGTTAAGTAGGTACGAGCCCTTCTTCATCTGCGCAAGCTGAGCGACCGAAATCATATTCTTCGTCTCGCGGAGCTCTGGTACGTGAAGGGTGACGAAGTCGGACTGCGAGAGCAGCGAAGACAGCGATTCGACTTGGCGGGCGGTACCGAGAGGCATGATGTTGATGACGTCGTAGAAGATGACGCGCATCCCAAACGCTTCGGCGAGGACCGAGAGTTGAGAACCGATGTGGCCGTAACCGACGATGCCGAGCGTCTTCCCGCGGATCTCCCAGCAGCCCTTGGACTGTTTGTTCCAGATTCCTTGGCGCATCTCGAAGCCGCGCTCAAAGTATTGCCGCGCGAGCGCAATGATCTCGGATATGACGAGCTCTGCGACGGAACGCGAGTTGGAGAAGGGAGAATTAAAGACGGGGATACCGGATTTCGCAGCGGTGACCAGGTCGACTTGATTTACGCCGATGCAGAAGCACCCGATGACGAGGAGCTAAAGGGGCACACAGACGAGATATCAGCTCCGATGGAAACCAGCGTCTATCAAGGTGAGAGTCTCCCACACCTTAGAGGCAGCTTTTATCACCCGTTCGGTGATCTTGGTCTTGCTGCGAATACCAACGGCGTGGTATGTGCCAATATGTTGGACAAGATCATCCTCGCTCATCGCTTTTGCGTGGTGATCGACTCTCCAGCCATTGGCCTCGAAAGCTTTGACGGCGTCTTGGCTGATGTTTTCTAACAAGAGTATACGCAAATCTCCATTCTCGATCGGATGCAGTACCTTGGGCTGACGAACGTTCGAGGAAGTCAACGACTTTTGACGAGTTAGGGAGTTCGACGTAGGAGAAACGGCGACGGCGGCAGATGGCTTGGACGAGAAGGGGACTGCGATAGGATTGGATGGCATGTCTGGGGGCTCTTCGCGCTGGATGGGGTACAGTTTTATAGTCGGGTCGAGTCACCCGTCAAAAATTTCGCGATGTGTCGTTCACCTCATCAAAGCGCAGCGTTTCCCACGCATCGATGGGTCTCTTCCTCCTCGATTACGGCGCAGGCAACGTTCAGAGCCTCGCAAACACCCTCAAAACACTCGGCTATTCTTTCAAATGGATCTCATCCCCGGCCGATTTTGATGATGCAACCGTGAGCTCTGCGATCCGCTTTCTCCCTGTCCTCCTCCCATCGCCAATATCATATGTTTATCCGGCCCGGTGCAGTGTCTCGTCTTCCCCGGCGTCGGCGCCTTCCAAACTGCAGTCGACGGCCTGACCGAGCGCGGGTTCCTCGAGCCCCTGCGACGATACATCGTCTCTGGTCGGCCCTACTTTGGGATATGCATCGGCATGCAGGTGCTGTTCCAAACCTCCTCCGAGGGCACCGTCCCCGGTCTGGGCATCATCCCGAGCAAAATCGACGCGTTTTCCAATGCCGACAAAACCGTCCCTCACATGGGATGGAACTCCGTCCATCTCCTCGACGCCCCGCGCGACGCCGATGAGGGACTCGACGAGACGCTCCACTACTACTTTGTGCACTCCTATCGCGCGACGTATGATCCGGACCGCGAGCCCGACGCAGCCCAGTGGGTCCACTCCGTCACGCAGTACGGCCGCGAGGTGTTCGTTGCCACGGTGCGCAAGGACAACGTCTTTGGCTGTCAGTTCCACCCGGAAAAATCGGGAGACGCGGGCATGCGCCTCCTCGACACCTGGCTGCGCCACCCCGCTCCTTCCGCCCGACCCCGTTCTCCGCGCGTCCCGTTCCCGCCGGCGCCAAGGGACGGCTTCACGAAGCGCATCATCGCATGCATGGACGTCCGCGCGAACGACCAAGGCGACCTCGTCGTCACAAAGGGCGACCAATACGACGTGCGCGAGAAGCACCCCACGACCGCGGGCCCCTCACCACCCTCGCCTACTTCATCCCCTTCTCTCGCAGCCACAACCACGGCAAAAGTCGCAGGCGCAGTGCGCAACCTCGGCAAGCCCGTGGCGCTCGCGGCGCGGTATTACGCCGCGGGTGCGGACGAACTCGCCCTGCTTAACATCACGTCCTTCCGGCACTCCCCGCTGCACGACCAGCCGATGTTAGCGGTCGTGCGCGCCGCCGCAGCGAACGTGTTCATCCCGCTCACCATCGGCGGCGGCATCCGCGATACCGTCGATCCGGACGGCACGGCTCGCCCGGCGCTCGAGGTCGCTGGCGCGTATTTCCGTGCGGGCGCGGACAAGGTCAGCATCGGCAGCGAGGCGGTTTATGCTGTCGAGCGTCTGCGCGCTGCTGCTGCATCCGCCGACGCCGACGCCGACGTGCATCGTGTGCGCGGCGATGGGAACAGTGCGATCGAGACCATCGCGCGTGCGTACGGGCGTCAGGCCGTCGTAGTGTCCATCGATCCCAAGCGGATGTACGTCGACGCATCGACCTACGATGGTCCGCAGAAGGACGAGCTCATTCTTGGCTCTGGGGACGAGGAGGGCAAGGCGTGGTGGTACCAGTGCACAGTCTCAGGCGGGCGAGAAGCGCGAGATCTGTCCGTCGTCGAGCTTGCGCGCGGCGTGGAGATACTCGGCGCGGGCGAGATCCTGTTGAATAGCATCGATCGCGACGGCACGGGGCGCGGATTCGATCTGGATCTCGTCCATCTCGTGCGCCGGAACGTGAGCATACCCGTCGTTGCGAGCAGCGGCGCGGGGAATGCACAGCACTTCGTGGACGTATTTGAGAAGACTGGCGTTGAGGCGGCACTGGCGGCAGGAATTTTCCATCGGGGCGAGGTACGAATAGATGAGGTCAAGGAAACCCTCATAACACAGGGCATTAACGCGAGGAAGACAATTGAGGCAAATGTGTAGAATAATAGTTCACTTGAATACCTCACGTCCAGTTATCCCAAACATGATTGGTTTCAGCAATGATATGGTGCGGCGACATACAAGACACTAAACTAATCGCCTTCAACCGAGACATACAGTCGAAACCTACACAGGAAGCGCCGAATTATTCCTGACACGAAGAAGGTCACATCACAATCGCGAAGCGGTTTGGATAATAAAACAGATGAAGAGTGAAGAGCCGCTTACACGTACAAAACGCGGAGGATTTAGAAGGGAGACGAAAAGGGGAGTAAAAGCGGCGGCAAGATGGTGATGCACACGAGACACACGCGTAGTACGTCAAATTTGAGGTATAGTCGGGTGCGGGAGGAATGGGTCGAAAAGAAGTAGAGAAAAAAACAATTAGGGGATGTCTTGATGGGCGCCGTCAGAATGAACGATCCAGGTTGGAGGATTGAGGGAAGCCTGGCGAACTGTACGGCATAATTATTTACTGCCACGGACGACGCCCCTAACTTTTTTCAAAATGCTGGTCGTACGGCCCAAACCAGCGCCTGGGCTGCTGGGCCCATCGGAATAACGATTTACCGGACTGACGGGAGTTGGAGGGAGTTCCTTGGTTCTGTCGTCGACATAGATGTATGGCTCGACAGGTGAGGCTGGCGAGGCGTCCCCGCGGCCACGGGTGAAACGACCTAAAAATGAATCGCCGCGACGGTGAGCTTGGCGCCCATGGCTACTCTCAGGGGAGGAGGTAGGAGAAGGCACACCATCTGCACTGGTGTCCATACTCTCATCAAAGCCAACAGGTACATTGGGTGAGTCACGCATTCTACGTATGCGCTGTATGATAGACCTATTGCGGCCCAGATTGGCCCCGCCAGAACCAGGAGAGGGTTGGGCGGGGTACTCAGGCTCTGGTCGGTCGCGGACGAAAATGGGTTGTGGGGGAGGGATGCGATTGGCGCCACGTGGGCGAGAGGTGACGTCTTCGCGAGTTCGCCTGCCATTGGAACGTGCCTCTTTAACTGTGTTACCATTGGTAGGGCCGTCAGAGTCGCCACCACCAGCAAAAAATTCTTCATAGGGTTCAGGCTCGTGAATACCCCATGCCTCGGCAATGGCGTCAACCTTTTTTTTCGGAGGTTCGGAGTAATAAGTGCTGTAATTAGCGGCGGCTGGGGGGGAGCGAGGAAGCTCCGACGGGTAAGAATGGTTGTAGGCAAGAGCAGGAGCAACGGGATTCGGGCCATCCTGATCGTCTCGGTAGCGGGCAGCGACCTCTTCATCTTCGGGGTTGATGGAGGTCCAAGCGTACATAGGGGCCTTGGTGCGATGCCTGTTGCGAGATGGAGCGCAAGCATCGAATGGTCCATCGTGGTGGAACACTATGCAAATGACTGGAGTGAGAAGGGATGGTAGACGAATGAACCGAAAAGAGCATACTCGGACCGACACCGGTGAAATCGAGACGATCAATTACATCGGCATGCATGGAACCCTTCTTGGGTTTTGAGCGGTGATGTTTTGATTTATCAGATGGTGTAGAGTCAGAGGAATGGGAACGCCTTGGCTGGGTGGGCTGAGGACGAGAGCCGGAGCTGGGCGGACTGTGTTGAGAAGGGGGCGGAGAAGATATCAACGAGAGCGGAAAAGAGGTGGATGATGTGATGACGTACGGTCCTGTTGTCTGACTGCGATTTGGGCGAGTACGAGAAGGGGTGTCAGCGGAACGGGAGGAATGGTGAACATGAGAAGAGTCGTTGCGAGTACTTGACCTCGTGGGCGGCAGGGATTGGTGCTGTTGCCGACGAGAGGGGGCGGACTGCTTTGGAGGGAGAGGGGGGGGATTTTCTGCGAAAGGGTTGTTCATGGCCACGCGAAAAGAGAGAAGATGGAGAGAAGATGAGGGTTGTGAAGATAAGGGGGCGAGGTGTTTGGTTCGTCTGTCCGCGGCATTGGCCGTCTTCCGCTTCTCCCACATGCCCATCCCTCGTGAGTCCATTGCCGCTCGCATCCTCAACGGCGAACATCTCTTCATCCTTAACGGTTCTCTCATCCGCGTTCCCCACCAATGGCTTGCTGCCCACCCGGGAGGTGCCCTCGCCATCCTTCATTTCATCGGCCGCGACGCCACAGATGAGGTCGAGGCCTACCATCCAAAGCACGTACTCGACAAGATGCGGGCATTTTCCCAAGGCCCCGTGCAACTCTCGGAAGAGGGCTGGGTGCCCCTTCTACCCCCCATTTCCACGGGCTGGATCAGAAAACTTTCCCCAGATGGCTCGCTTCGCTGGCACAACGAGGCCACTCCCGACTCCTCACAGAATACCCCACCGTCTCAAATCCTCCTCGTCAAAAAGTCTGACGCGTCCCTCGCTTCCAGTCCTTCCCTGGCATCTATCCAGCCTCCACCTACCACCTTGTCGCTTAAGATACAATCTCACCACTCTGCCGCGTACAAGCAACTCCACAAACGCGTAGTCGCCGCCGGTTTGTATCAGACTCGCTACGTATCTGGCTACGGCCCCGAAGTGGCTCGGTACATCTTCTTTTCCCTATCCTCCTACCTCCTGTACCAGCGCGGCCACCTCTTCCTTAGTGCGGTCTCATTGGGCTGCCTCTGGCACCAACTCGCCTTTATCTCTCACGATCTCGGTCACGTTGGCGTCACTCATAGCTGGCATAAGGACCGCTTGATAGCCATCTTCCTAGCAGATTTCATAGGTGGCATTAGCATCGGTTGGTGGGTCCACGTATGTCCCTTTTATATATCCTACCCCCTTCCCTCCCCCCGCTCATTCTCTCGACCCTCTAGAATCACAATGTTCATCACGGTACGTTTTTCACATTTCACGATTGCCCACGGCTCAATGGGCTTCCACAGTCGTCACCAATCACCCGTCTCAGTATGTCACTTTGTTGCCCCTTTTTTCTCGTTCCTCACCTCGTCCCAAGTGACCCAGATATTCAGCACTTGCCCTTCTTCGCGATAACACCTGCCTTCTTCAAATCACTATACTCCTCGTATTACAAGCGCGAGCTCACGTTTGATCGGTTCTCGCGAGCCGTTATCACCGCTCAGCACCATCTATTCTATGTTATCATGTCTCTCGCGCGTTTCAACCTCTACCGCCTGTCATATCGCCATCTCTGGATCACCCGCAACGAACCTAGCAAGGCTCGTGGTGGGCGTTGGGCTTGGTGGCTTGAGGTGTTCGCCCTTGTCGGCTTCTTCTATTGGTACGGGAACGTCGTTCGTGGCTGTGGTTCTTGGAAAACAGGTCTTATGTACTTCCTCGTGAGCAACATGGTTTCAAGTCCACTCCACGTCCAGGTAGCTGAGTTCGCACTCTTGATAAGCCTCACTCCTCTGACCACCTTCCCCAGATCGTCCTTTCCCACTACTCGCGTTCCACTGCTGATCTCGGTCCAACAGAGTCCTTCCCGCACCGCCAACTCCGCACCACAACCGACGTAATTTGTCATCCATTCGTGGAATTTATCCACGGCGGACTGCACCTCCAGGTTACTCACCACCTCTTTCCCCGGCTTCCGCGCCATAATCTCAAAGAAGCCAGCCATCTTGTCAAGGAATTCGCCAAGGAGCAAGGGCTAGAGTACGCCGAGTTTGGTTTTTTCGAGGGAAATGGCGAAGTACGGGATACCCTTAGAGGCGTTGCCAACCAATCAAGGATTGACGAAGTACGGGATACCCTTAGAGGTGTTGCCAACCAATTAAGGATTATGAAGATGGTCGCGGACTCTGAGATCCAGGAGGCAATGGACGCAAAGACCAACTAATACTTCATAGTGCACAAATCGACAAGTTGGCCTTTATACCACATTCATAATGTTAATTCATAAGACACTATCTCAATCTGAGGAATCTGTGTGCATTGTGGTCATGTTCTGCGTGGTCTGGGGGTACTCCAGGTTTTGTAATGCATACAAAAGTGGCATAGAATAGAGGTAGTGGTCAACGAATAAGATTCTACTTCTTCTTGGCTGCCTCCTCTTCTTCCTTCTGGAAAATCAGAATAGGCTGTGAGCCAAACGGGGTCAAGAAGAAGTGGACTGTAACGAACCTTTGCTGCACGAATCTTGCGTACGCCTTCAAACCTTGCCTCTGCCCGGTGATTGCGAAGTGTCTTGTATGCATTGAATTCCCGCTCTTCTTGGGTAATCTTGCGAGGCTCTTCGGGAACAGAGGAGGAGGGGAGAGCAAGTGTTTGACGAGTGGTAGGAGCTTCGAGGTCATCGGGCTGAGAGTTTTTATTTATTTATGTGAGCGCACAGACACAAGATTGCTGAAGAAGTAGCTCACAGAAGAGTCGCCCTTCTTGGGCTTGCCAGCCTTACGTGGGAACACGACGAGACGCTCCTTGTACGCCTTCAGCCGCTCGATGTTGACCGATTTCCCCTCGACGGATAGATTCCGACGCCGGTGGTCGACGACAATGCCGAGTCCCGGCGCAGCCTTGCGGCTGATCCCCGCCTCCTTCAACTCGCCAAGAGAGAAGCCACGGCCCACCCGTACCTTGGCATTGTACCGTATCGTCTGGCCGCGCACAGCCGGGCGGAGAAGAGTGAGTGGGCGCACACCAAGCGTCGCGGCCTTGGCTTTGCGTGCGTTACGCCGACGAAGCTTGCGGCCGGGTTGGTTGAACCATGTCTTGACGTGACGTTGCCAGTCTTTGCGGAAGTGATTTCCGGGAAGGGCGTTGTTTTTCCCGAAACCCATGGCTTTCTATTCTGACAGATGCGAAGAGGGTGTCAACGATGACTGTCGGAATCGCAAAAGTAAAGATATGATAGAAGGAAGGTGCATCCAGAGTATCTTGGCACCATCCGCCACATATTCAATCGACTTCGCAGGCAGAAACTGAAGATATCAATCTTCACGACCACCCTACGCACAACCAAATGGTAAAATCAAGGGTAAATCACAGATACTGACCTGGGGAGAGCGTTCTTGACGTTAGTTGTGGTCGATACCGGTATTGGTACACGAGCTTTGGGTTAGTTTGAAACTCCGCGTTCCAGCTAAGGTGTAACTCAATAATTATTTTTTGATGCCTGAGCCTGAAACGGGATTGCTTACCTTTAAAGCAAGCTGTTGGGTTCAACTGCCGTTCTGTGTCGTTACGCTTGCCCTTAAAGTAAGTGAATTGGGATCAAGTCCCATGTTTATGAGGACACCTTTTTTTCTGCTCACTTCCATTTTATTGCTTATTGTTCAGCTCGCAAACAGGTTTGTTTTTCCTTGGATAAGAAGGCAGTTCCAATGAGCGAGGAGGGCATTTACATGGCTACAGAATCCTAGACGTTCGCTGTCCAGACCGATTCCTGCTTCACCGCCAGGGCAGCCAGAATACTACAGAATTTTGAATTGGTTTCTATTGGTGATAAATAAGGAGATGGCATAAATGCAAGGCAATGGTGCCATCTCGGCATATCGCTCTGCTGCGCTTTTGAAGCTCCCCAAACCCCGCAACTATGACCAGCTGCATCAGCTATGCTTATGTCTGCGTGCTGATGGCCCTCGTCCTCGGCATCTCGAGCTACGTCCCTCATGGGTGAAATGCAGATATGTGCCACGTTGGGCAGTGGATGAGTCCCGTCGCATGTCTTGTTCTGTTCGCCGTATTCCATCACGCGAAAGCGACCGCTGCCAGGTTGACTACAGGCGGCAGCCAACATTCCAGCCAGCACCTAGACCATATTTCCATTTACACGAAGATGGTATCTCAGGACCTCTGGAATCTTCGTCTCGGGCTCGACGTCGGCGATGACTTGTACCTTGCCTCGGGTTCTCCGACAAGCCTCAAATGTCTCTACAGAGGCCCCTTGCCAGGACAGATTGCCACACTCGCCATATTTTCTCGCCTTTCAGTCCCACAGAAGACCGATCTTACGATCGGAGAGATCACCAGGTAGCCTCGACCGGTTGTTGAGTCCCCGAGATTTCCCTCCCTGTGGCAATACTATTGCAGATAGCTATCCCTCTGTTCTCTCATGTGGTGTTATTCCCATACCTAACAATACATCCGCACAGCCCGCGATGACACGCATGACATCCTCGGGTGCGCCTCGCCTTCAGACTCTCAACCATACATCATCACGAAAGCAAGTAAAGAGAACGCGACAGGGCCGGTATAATGCCGGGGGTTTCATCGTACAGACATGTAGTAGAAGGTAATCGCGAAGGAGGTCATAGAACTTCGTCATTTAGTATCCTGGGTCCTATGCTTGGGTCGATACTGTTCGATACCAGCATCTTACATTTGATGGTTGGACACAACAGGACGCTATATTACTCCAATTGATCACACTCTCGCACCGAAGCTTATAAGCTTGGAATTTCGATATACGTGTACAGCGAGAGCAAAATAGACAGCATAAGAGACAGTGGACAACTTCGGCTGAAAGGTCAGTTATTGCGATGTACACCAGTACTAACACAGACAGGAGACAGGCGTAAAAGTTTGCGGAATACAAAAGGGAGGGACAAACAGCTTTGCTGGGAAATGAGTGGAGAGATGCCCTTTGAGTTCGTGTCGATGCTAATATAGATCGTGTACAATGCTGCTTCATCCATAAATCCTATCGCTGCAAATATCGTATCGATATCGCCCTGCGCTAAGGGCTGTCTCCTGGTGCGTTGAGATCCTGCTTCGAGAATAGGTCAATCATGGTTTCCTGTTCCTGCCGGCGCCTGTGCCTCTTCCGTCGGTCATCTTTTATGACCCGTTCAACGAGGCGGCGCGACCTATGATGCAGGCGTGGGTCGGCAATCGCTTGCTTGCACCGGTAGCATGCGAGCTCTATACATGCTAAGAGTCGCAAAGTCTCGGACGCATTCAGAGCCTGGATGATAGACCCCGTCAGAATTCATTCCAGCGGGACATCAAATAATAAAGTTCACATTGAGCGACCAAGAGATCACCTTGGACCCCTCAATGCACCCAACAACAACAAAGTTGCCACGTTTTTCGGCTTGAAGTTCACTATTCTGTTGTGCGTGAGCAAGCCGGGATGACCCTGGAGGGAAGGACCGCGACTCACTTCGCTAAAGACCGTCAACACCTTATCTGTTGAGGCCGTTGTGGTCGAGCGGACCACTGCGAACGAGGTCAAAATGTCTATTCAGAGTTGGTCAGAGTTGCGTGAACTGGTGGCTCACCAACTTGAGAAGAGTGTCCTGCTGTATCCAGCGAAACTGTGGCACGCCCCACGTATACCCAAGAGTCTCTTTCTGGCCTCCGGATGTGTACTTTGACGGAGATCTCTCGGAAAGGTTCGCGGTGTTGGGCGCCTGCACGTTGAGGCAGGTCAGACAAACAGCAGGACGAATGACAGGAAAGAGACAACAACGTGCGGAGCGACGCATACCATTTGACGAGGGTAGCTCTGTATGTGGGATTGGGGGTTCCTGCACTTGTGGAAGTTCGCGCAGTGTGGCGGGTTGGTCCGAGGCCGTTCCATCGATATCCATGCTTGTCGCCATTTCTATCTTACGGATATACCCTGTCACTACGCTGAGTGACGAGAGAAGCGAGGGTAGAAAGGGATGAGGAGGAGAAGGTGCCTCGAGTCTAGGAACTTATGGTGCCGGAATGAGTGGTCGAGGACAAATTGAGAGGGACAACCAGAGCTGCGCCACGTGAATCAACACGTGCCATTGTCTCTTTTTGGTAGTCACCACCTAGCTCGCACCACACGAACTACATACAACGAAAGCAGGTGTGAATCAAAGGTTCCGAGCCTACATTAACACGTTTCCCACCCAGCGCATTTCCCACCCGACTACCACCGATGTGCTAGATGAAATACGTCCCAGGATCGGAATGAGAACCGCAGCTCAAAGGGCACGGAGACAGCTCCCCAATTCCAGACACCAGCCGAAATGGAGCTCCTCCCTTCGTCATCGTGGTGTCGCGGAAAGATAGGGCCCTGCCACGAGGCACAAGTTACGAGGTGTGAAGTGGACGGTTGTAATAGGGGTTCGCTTGGTTGGGAACGTCGCGAGGAGGTCCATCCTGCGAATTCATGAGACACGAATGCAGGGAAATGTTATGAACAACCCACGACTCAATCACATCCGGAACTGGCTCGTTCAAATGGTGCGAACCTGCACTGCCTCCGATACCATTTGTCCGGGATGTTTCAGGTAGCCCTCCCGCACCTCTGACGTCCCAACACCGGACAGTCCAGTCCGCCCCGCCACTGACCAGCACAGAAGACTCTGCGCTGAAAACGAGTGAATATACTGAAGCTGTGTGTCCAGTCATCTTTTTAACTCGGCGTCCAGATCCGAGGTCCCATAGACTAATTACCAGGTCTTCGCCTAGAGACCCATTCATCAGAGTTCTAGATGTCGTCGTAATGGACCCACCTGCTGTAGCCAAGTAACGACCATCCGGGCTGAAGGAGAGAGTAGAGATGATGCCCTGGTGACCGATGAACACGCGAACGGAGGTACCCCGCTGGACATCCCACAGCCGGGCAGTCCAGTCGCTCGAGCCCGTAGCAATGTACAGGGAGTTGGGATGGAATCGGACACACTATTTCAGATGAGTTTCTGACAGTCTACAACCTTTTCTGGGGCTCACATCGACATCACTTGAGTGACCCGCATAAATTCGCAGGGTGGAGGTTCGGTCCGTTGACCAAAGCCGAGCAGTGCGATCTCGACTGGCGGTCGTAAAATAGATCCCCATAGGACTCCAGTCAACGTCCCAGACTGGGTTCTGATGTCCTCTATATGCAACTACGTTCGTCATGGTGTCCATGGACCATAATCTTACGGTCGCATCAGCCGAGCCCGACAGGAGATACTTAGGTGGTGCGGCTGAGCCGGCTACAGGATCAAATGCCAGAGAGTAGACTGGCCCACTGTGTCCAATGAGTTTGCGTGTAGGTGATCCTCCCTTCTCTCGAAGAGTGTTGAGGGAAGAAGCTATGAACAGGCAATCAGCGAGCGACGCGCAAAGGTCTAAAGGGGCCGTACAGTCCCGAATGTTGTTGAGCTGAAATTCGCTTTGTAAACCATTCAACGGTTCTCCCTTCAAATTCCATAACCGAATATAACTCTCCTCGAAACCGGCGGCCATAAGGGATGTATCCAACGAGAACGCACAGCATGGAGAGCTAATCGAGATTGGTCAACAAAATCGGTTGATGGACAAAAATGAACTGAACTGGGGCGAACCCTTCATGTACATCGTGCAAGGTGTAAGCGCATACACTGGGCAGACTGGGCAGCCGTGCTGCAGCGCCTTGAGGAGTGTTGCCATCCGCGGCAGAGAGTGCACTCGAGTCTAGACGTATACGTTTTCTGGCATCCCTCACCTTCTCGACCTCCCGTCTCACGTCAACTGTTTTGAATGTCGAGGGATACGGTAAGAGGTCCGCAGTTGTAGGAGAGACGGTCCCAGGAACTGTAGTGGGACGGATGAGCTGGTTGTCGTATTGGGCGGTGGGGTCTCTGTCCATCAGCGCTTGTTCTCGTAAAGACTTCTCAGCTTCTGCACGAAGTTCTTCTGAGATGGGAGCGGGTCCGAGCTTCAGTTCTCCTGCAGCGCTGTTGAACGCCTGGGGATTTGTATATGGGGTGGACGCTCCATTCGTCTGCGGTATGAGTGAAGAGAGGAGACCCGTGTTGACCTCCCAAGACGTGAGGGACTTAGAAGCGTTGGTCGTAGCCACTGCAATAAGTCCGTATCGTCGCGATTGATGGTGCCGCGAGGACAACACTTACCGTCGAATCTGAGATGATTGTTAACGACTCGCATGACCGCCGCTCTCCCTCTCCTACCCTTTTCACCCAAAAAGCCATCGCCTGCACCAGGCGCCTCTCCTCCCACGCCCTCTGTGAGCCAGCCCAAAAGTAACGCGAAACCAGATCGAGACATCTGAATGGTGTATTTTTCACTTCTAAAGCGTTGCGCTGTCTCATCACTCTGAATGTGGGAAGGCAGACGAAGGGTTGAAAGACGATGTATGACATTGCTGTGCAGAGGTTCCAGCGAGGGGGAAAAGGTCACGAAGAATTCCTGAGCTAACGTCCGACCGTTACCACGCCTGATACCAGTAACGCGCGGCGCTCACCAGCATCTTTGAAACCAAACTGGACGAGGTCCAGATAGAAGTGACAAAATATTGGGAAGATAATGAGACGGAACTCGTGCTGGACCATGTTGTGAGTAGCAAGTAACATGAACGCGGCCAAGCGTACACGGTATATGTCCAAGGATCCCCCCACCCAGGCCTCTAATTCCCTAAAACCTTCGTGTTTGTCGTTGGGGTCAAGAGATAACACCTCTTCGGCTCCTACAGGTCCAATGCTCGCAATCAAATTCTGCAAATTGGACGAGTTGACCACCGTCGCGAGCTCCTTTTGCACTCCTAGGGTCGTCTTGAGCGTATTTTCACCGGGTTGGGCAGGCTTTTCAGCAAAAAGGGCGAGCTTTTTTACGAGTTCTTCCCCAGATATAGAGACAGGGGACTTTCCCTTGTCGTCGGAGGAACCAATGGCATCTGTGAGTGCCTGCTCTGCGAATTTATGACCTCTGGCTCGAAGGTATTCCAAAACTAGGCGATCAGCGCTCTGCGTTGCTTGATTTGTCTCTGCAGAAGCGGGCGCTGGAGTTGATGCATCTGGTGTGGAAGCGGTGGGTGTAGCAGCCGACATGATAGTGGGGTAGCTGGCCTTGTGTGAAAGCCGTTCGCCCGGCGCGTATCGCACTATTCATTCACGTGATCATGCATCCAACCGAGTCCATGTGATGACATTCTTTTTACAAAACATCCAAATACGCTAGCAAAGCATCACCAGATAAATCTACACCGTCCATGTGGCACCGCATCTCAGATGCATCACCATGCCTAGACGAGCACTGCGCGTGCACGGACACAGCTCAGAAGTGCTCCTGTACAGAAGTCAGGCATGACTAAACTTTAAGCCGCGAACACGCACCTTCGCGAAAGTAAAGTTGACAGTCGCAGACGAATTCGCCACTGTTGCCTCCTTGATGGCCTTTGCAATGGGAGTAGGGCCGCAGAAATACGTCTAGTATCGTTTGGGGTCAGTAAAGAGCGTAGACAGGCTACTATCCAACGTACTCCAACAGTGGTCTTCAGCTGCGAGTTGGAACCCGCAATGTATTGGCCAGACTCAATCGCCTGGCTCATGCGGCCATAGATGGACTTCCAGTCGGGGCGGCCAAACATTGTACGAGAGCGGAGTAAGGTCAGGGGGTCATACTCCGCTCCAGCATCATTAACGGCGATATTCCACAGCATGTCCTCACCGATCTTTTGCGTGAGGTAGATATTGATACGAAGGAAGTTCGCTGTAAAAGGGTTAACACTGCCCTGCTGTGAGTATCGCGAACTTACGATCAGCTTGTGCAGCCTCGACTTCCTGCAAAAGACTCTGGAACCAACCAAACGAAGGAGCATCGCGGCAAATCCAGAAAAATTCGACCCTACGCAAGCTACCGAGATGGCCACTTCGCTGACGATACCAGATATGTTTCAAAATCGACGCGAAGGGGGTAACACCTATTAAAGGATGAGTCGAAGAATCAGGTATGAAATGGCGTTTCATACCGATACCAGCGCCGACCAGGACAGCAATCTCTACATTAAAGACATCCTCGGCTGGAGCACCATAAGGACCATCGATTCGCACGACGGGAAGAGGACGGGAAATGTTGGAAGAATCAAGCTCAACGAAGTTTCCGCGAGATCCTTCGAAAGAAGTGTCCTTCTCATCCCTTTCTCCACCTTTCATTGCGGCCTGTGTAAGAGCAGCCACAACAGACGGCCCAGCACCAACGCGCTCGCCAAGTGCCTGGGTCCAATCGCCGACTTGACGGATGTGGACTGAAACGTATGGGTCTTCTGGAGCAGATGTGATGGTGAACTAGATGACCTTTTCAGCCCTCGAGTCATCATGGGGGAGAAACAATGATACTAACCGGATGCCATTGCCAACGAGAGATTTCGGGAACTTGGATGAACAGCCATTGGCCTGCGGTGTACTTGAAGCTGGGCTTGACAATACGAAGTTCCATGGCACCTGTAGGACTTTGGGCTTAGTACGAATATGAAAATATGTGCGTTGCTTGACGCACCACTTGGGTGAACCAGAAGCTTGGACAACCTCGTGGCCCTTCTCGCACGAATCTCGCGGTATATCCTCTCTCCGAAATATATGATACCAGGCCAAATGATGAATCTCCAGCTCTCATAACCGAGGCAGTGCTGTGTGGAATAGAAAGGGAAGGTCGCTATGTAGTCCGGGTTGGCCGAATCGCGGACGAAACAGCCAGTCGCATGGGTGTACAGCCCAATCATGAAAAAGAATGCGAGTTGGTGTGTATACCAGAAAGCTTCAAAACATTGGGCGCGTATCTTGTGATGAGCGGTCGTGTACATCAAGAGCAGTATAAATAGCATAAAATGGCCTGTGATGCCACCAGCCTGTGCATAGTGGATTTGAAGCGCCAGCTGCGGGCGGACCTCTATGAAGACGGTAAGTAGTGCCAAAAGTAACGGCAAAGCAAAACGTACGAGTTCGCTCGACGTTGATGAAGTTGACATAGTGGGCAGTGGTATGTACCATGGCCCAGAATGCCATGGAATAGGCCACCTGCCTATGGAACCAGATGTTTTCATCGGCAGGGAACAGCCAGGCGAGCTTGGGACGAATGACACGGATGATGTTGCGAAGCATTGGAAGGAGGATAAGACCACCGTCGTAGGCGAGAACAAGACCAGCCCCACGGGATGTCCAAACTGAGTACTTGAGGCCATTCAGAGCGGCGAGTTTCGTGTTTGCTTGCTGATGAAAAAGACGCGGTAAGTAAGGCTCATCGTAAAAAAAAGTGTCGAGGCGCACCTGGGAGTGCCACCCTAGGATAAACCAGAAGAGGTGCGAGCCGTAGAACAGGACGTTAAAGGCCAACCTCCGGGGGGTGAGGAACTCGCGTTGAAACCAGGTTTCTGCCATAGCAACGGACGAAGGGGTAAGTATCTAGCACGAGTGTATGAGGAGGAGTGAGTGACGTCTGGCCTGCCAGAGAGAGAGAGAGAAAGAAAAAGTAAGAAAGAAAAGAAGAGAGGAAGAGCCTCTGCAAGGGAGGGGGGGATTGAGAATAAAGGTGGGACTTTTAGTAACAGCCACAGTATTTGCTTCCGGCGAATCCGGCGAATCCGGCGATCAGGTGTCCATGGCAACCCCAACCCAGAAGTATCGATGCGCCCACAACAGTAATCAATCAAACACACTTGTATCAACCATTGCCATGATATGTCAAAGGGTATCACCCCTCGTAACGATACGAAACCATGGCCTCAATCCTGTGAACATCCGTGCTAAAGCTCCGCAATTTCACCTGTTGGCTCTTGCTGGCTTCAATGGCCAGCGGGTCAGTATCCACCCACTCGTTCGCAGGGACGTCCGCCGACTCGTGAGTGTATACGAGGATATTGAACACGGTTGGCTCGTCGATGATGGGAAGAAATGTCACCGTTGACACGATTTGCTTGAGTATGGAGCGAATTTCGGCTTGGATCTCCGTTTCCGGTTTACCCCTGTCATGATGGATGTTCAGCGTTCAAATGATGTCGTCAAACTCAGACTCACTGCCCCACAGCGCCCTGGGAAGATTGCTCTGTAAGGTTGATATCAAAGATCCATCGCTCGAGAGGCGTTCTCGAGTCTTTGGATATGATCGCCACAACAAGCTGCGTCACTGCTCCTGAAAGCAACCACGCTGCACGGCGCGTTAGTTACCCCGGAAGGCGATGGCCATGCGCTTACCGCTAACTTGCTTCAATATCCTAGAAATGGTGTGAGAATCACCCGGGCGGCGTGGGGGATAACAGCGAGTACTTCTCGAGATAGTTCTCCAGAGCCAGGTCTTGAGTAATGAGTACGGTTTGGCCGTATTTCTTGACCATGTGAAAGTCATCGGCTGGATACACTCCCCGTTGAAATAGGACCCTACGCAGAAGAAATGTTTTACTTGAGCTAGAAGCCGACCGTGTATATTAATGACCCACGTATTTACTGCATATTTGAAAAATTCGGTGACGAGGTCGGTGGATCCTTTGAGAGTTATCGACTGGCGAATGGCAGCTTGCTTTGTGGGGGGCATCGTTGAGGATATGAACAACAGAAGTGGATCCAACTTGCGTGCCACAGACGCGTCACCCACGTGAGCAAAACGGTTGTGCTACGCTATTACAATATAAATGCACAGTAAGGAATAGTACGTCGATGGTAGGCTAGAAAGGTGGAGAAGCGAGACTGTGCTATTGTACTCTTGATAAAAAAAAGACCTTAGGGCACGTGGCCGTACGCGCTCAACATGGCCTATGCACGCGCTCCAGGTCAAGGTTCTGTTTCATCCGTCCACCGGACTAACACAGTCCATGCAAACCCACATAACGCACTACACTCCGGAGTTGCCTCTCCTACAGGGCGCAAGCCAGGTCCTTCAGGATTACTTCGCCAAGGATTCCCAGGCTATCCCTGACATAGGCGAACTACTTGTCCTTCGTAGGTCGGTTCAACCCCGCGCGCGATGGTAGATACTCAACCCTCCTTGCCAGCCGGTGCACCTTCGTCAGCCTCTTACTCCATTTCTCCCGATGACTATCGAGTTCCATTTCAAAAAAGGCGATTGATCCCAATTCCTGAAGGCTTGTTTCAGTTCTACAACAGTCAGTTTTCTTGCTTCCGTCGTAAATTGATGCTTACACCTACATCCAGCCACGGATGTCGTCTCACACATGGGACTCCTCTCGGAAATTGAGAGGGTCTGGGTTGCAATAGACCATAAGCTTTTCCTTTGGGACTACGTGGAAGGGTGTGTCGTTTGTCTCTCTGCCTAAAGTGCTCGAGCTGAGGTGTAAGTACAGTCAGGACCTAAGCTCCTTCGTGGATCAACCAGATGTCATTACCCACGTCGCCCTTGTCAACCCTAAGCCAGGCGTCTTCGTCGATGAGATCAACTATCTACTCGTACTGTGCACTCCCTTGACTGTCATCCTCCTGGGGGTCTCCGCGACAGACGTTCTTGGTTCTAATCACACCACTCGCAAGGAAATCAAACTTTTTGACTTGGACATGTCTGTCCCATGTGACGTGGAGATGATATCTGTGGCAGGAACTGCGGACGGTAGAATATTCATGGCCGGCTCGCAGGATGGACATCTCTATGAACTCCACTATCAGGAGAAGGAGGGTTGGTTTGGTCGGCGCGTCCAGTTGGTCAATCATTCTGTCGGTAGCGTTCAAAGCTTTCTCCCCCGCTTCACCACCCCTCGCGCAGAAGGTACGCATCAGTTATCACATCCCGCGGCCACCTGATTGCGATTGGTTTCCAGATCGCATTGTTTCCGTGGTCTCAGACCCGAGCAGAAACCTATTCTATACGCTGACTGCGAACAGCACCATATCTGTATATCACCCGACGGCCAACAAGTCTATTCAGCTTTCGCAGACGATTCAAAATTTATACAAACTGGCTCAAGAAAAGGCACCTGGTTCACCCGCCATCACGCCAAAACACTTTCATATCGTCGCACTACACGTCATCTCTCAGGAAGAAACTCGGTCTGGTTTGCAGTTGATGGCTATAACCATGAACGGCCTCCGCCTATATTTTTCCTCCTCCGCGAGCCCATATAGTTACTATCCTGCGACCGATGCACGAGTTCAACGTCCTTTACAATTAGTTCACGTTCGCCTCCCCCCTACCGACTTGCTTCATCCCGATGAGCAATCTAACCCATACTTCTCGGGTGGTGCTGGTTATCCAACACGTCACCCTCAAGCCCCTCCAACTTCTCGGCCGTACATGCTGTCAGAATTGGAGAATTCGGCACACGTCGCTGGCCTGACCGTTGCTGCACATCCGGGGGACACCGATGGGACTGATTTTGTTGTCTGCATGTCACCAGATTTGACCCGCATAGGCACTCTTGGTCAGACACCACCACAGGCTCCGCAACTAGCAGCGCCAACGTTCGGCGTTGGTGCCGGGTCCCAGCGTCCGCCCTTGGCAGAGAGGGCGGCTTTGCTTGCCATCCCGGGGCGGACCTGGGGCATGGCTGCTCTTCCTCGGCCCAAGAACGCAATCACTCTCACCAGCCCGGACGCAAGCACACCGATGCCAGTCGTGACAAACGAACTCGCGTACCAGTTTTTGGAACCACCGCGACAATTCTTAATTTTAACAAACGTTGGGATCACTGTATTAGCGAAACGTCGTGCGTTGGATTGGCTACGCGATGCCATCGAAGAAGTGCAAGCCGAAGGTAACGTTCAGCCTATCATCGACTTTCGAGACAGGTATTATCCCCTCATGATCATTGGTTGGACACTGTCCTCACTCATACCTCCAGTTTTGGCCGGGACCAAACATGCGCTATGCTTCTCGCTTTGGCTAGCGGAAATACGTTCCTCGAGTTCCGCGAGCAGTCCATCAGCGGATCCATTACAAACCTCGCACCTGAGCTCTCCAATGTCGCGAAACAAGCATTCTACGACTGCGGTGAACGTCCTATGTGGGCGGAACGGATGACATACGGTGCCGGTGAGCGCTTTTCCTGGTTCGACGTCCCACGCAATTAAGATGAGCAGGTGATGGATCGGGAACTGCCTTATTCAGCGGGAGACGGGAAGGATTTGCTCTGTATTTCGCAAGGCTGGTCCGGCCGATTTGGAAGAGCAAGTTGATAAGGCTAGCGTACGTATCCGTCATCTCTTCATGTTGTCATGCAAACCCCTTCTTTGAAGTGCATCAGGGGCCCAAACCAACATACCAGAAGAAATCTTGCTTGTGGTGCAAAGAAATCTCTTTGCACTACATAGCTTCCTAGAAGGAAACCCCCATCTCTTCCACTCTGCCACAGGGGACTATTCAGGTGCTCGCGCAGCCCCCGCGAGTGACCAAGAAGCGTGGAAGGTTGACGACAATCGCGCTCGCCTTGCTTCCCCATCTGACTGATTGACGTCTCCCTTCAGGCCGAACAAAAGTCCGTAGCAGAGTTACAAGCACTATTAGGGCGAACAATCGAAGGGGTGTCTTTCTTCCTTTTGCTTGTTGACCACCGCATCGGCGAAATCATCGGGAAGTAAGTAGCCTCCTTGGTCTATTCGACTATATGACCGAAGAGTTTTCCAGAACGGATGTTACCACTCAGAGACTTATAGCTTCTATGACATTCGAAGAGCTCATCACTGGTCAAAATGGAGTGGCCGCATCGAGGGCACTTGTGAACGTGATAATTGACCAACAAATAGGCCAACAGATTGCCGTAAGTAACTGTCGTACCCCTGGGACTACAACTTGACTCAATGGACGTACCAGGTGGATACCATCAGCGATATTCTACAAACTCGATGTGGCTCATTTTGTAGTACCGACGACGTGATGCTGTATAAGGTTCGTACGTTCTACAGTTCCTTTGGCAGCTGCTAGACCCGCTTCGTCTAGGCCAAGGAAAGCGTGCGGAGAGCCGTGGAGAGCCGTAATCCGCAGGAACGGCAAGGCTACCTTGGTGAATCATTGAGGTAGCTCCTTTGTTTGACTATTACCTCCGGAGACTAACTAGATGGCCAGATTGTTCATGAAGGGCGCCCGTATCATGGAGTTCGATAAGCTACGCGAAGTCATCGGTGACTACCAGCAGTTGGACTTTGCAAAAGGCGCCATTGAACTTGCATTACACTGCGCTGAGGCGCTGGATGCCGACGGTCTTGGGAAGGAGTACTGGCAGACGATCCCATTGCCAGATCCACTAAAACCATCCGACGGACAGGGACGCGGCAACAATGCGGCCGATGGCCCTCGACGACCTGCATGGGAGCGGCGCGTCCGATGCTATGACTTGGTTCTTGACTCGCTAGAAGCCTTTGAAAAGAAGGCTGCGAATGGTGACGATGCTACAGAACGCGTGCGGGCCTACGCCTATGAGTTAGCATTCTCAAGCACCGATGAGATCTTTCACTCGCGATTATACGAGTGGCTGATCTCGAGGGGTTTGGCGGACGAGTTGCTCGAGGTACGCAAGGGCCGGCCCTCCTTCCTAGACTGGAAAGTTCACCGTTTTGCAGATGCGTCCATCATACCTTCAGGCTTATCTCAAACGTGAGCCGAGAACGCTCGACAAATATCAGCTTCTTTGGCAGTTCTATGTCAAAGACGGTCAACCCCTCCGCGCCGCCGAGGTACTTGCTGCCTTGGCGGAATCATCCGAGTGCGTACTATCGCTGGCCCCTGTTGTGATCTCTCTCAACCCTTCTAAGATTCTCTTTATCTCTATCCCAACGGATAGAGTATTTGACGCTTGCTGTCGGCAACGCAAAGTCCCATCCTGTGTCTGCGGGTGGCAAACACGAGTCGGCTATTGCCTTCTTGACGGACCTAGAGGAGAAACTGGAAGTTTCTCAAGTGCAGCTCGAGATATTTCACACCCTGTCGCCCCGCCTTCAATCTCAACCGCCCGACCCTGATTTGAGGGAAAAGGTAGAGTTACTTGAAAGGGGACTGTTCAGCGTCACGGAAGTATGTGTTCCGATTCGTGTCGGCGGGAGCTCGTCGGTTCATGACCGTAACTTAGCTCTACCAAGTGTACGCCGAGCCGTATGACCTTTTGACGATCAAGTTGTTGGTTCTCCACGTATCACAACATCAAGATGAAGCACTCGTCGAAGACATCTGGAATCGCATATTCGACGAGAGTAGGTTAATTGTCGCGAACACGGCAGATTTTGCATTGAACGTCTGGACAGCTATGCAGGGCGTTCAACCCGCCGAAGCCATGGATCGGATCCAAGCAAAAATTGTCCCACTCGGTCGACGATTCCATGGCTCGGAGTCGAGTTTTCCATTCAGTTCGTGTAATGTCCATTCTGACTCGGCAAGTTCTGACGAATTAGCTATGATAGAACATGTCGCTCGTCTTCTGGTAGTGTTTCAGCTGGCCAATACCGATGCCGTACCACCGGGCTGGGTTGTCCGAGTGTTGGCTCGGTGTGGTAAACCGTATGTAGAGATATGGGATGTATTTCATCAGATGTATGAGTCACAGGTGTGTGGTATCGGTACAGGTTCTTCTACCGGATCAGATTCTCACTTCTCTTTGCAAGGTTCCCCCGTTCACCTCACAATCGGCTGTTCAGATACTCTCAGCTGCAATCTGCGTGCTTTTCCAGGATTGGCTAGAGGCGGAAAAGCACACTCCTGGGGAATACTTCCCTGCGGATCGCATCGACTCTGCCGTGGAGGTGTACCTCCGGGAGTTGCAGGCGGGTGATGCCCAAAAGGCTACCCGCGAGGGCTATGAACGGGTTCGACGGGAGCTCAGGAGGTTTTGGTAGCCCTTTACACACGCATGTCAAGCGATGACTAGACGATCTGATGGCGAACGAGGATAATAATAAGGCATTTTCCATCATGATGGAAGCAACTACGGGTGCGGCCTACGCGGAAGTATACTATGCATTGACTTCAAGGATGCTCGCTTCGGCGCGGAGTAAGACACGTTTCGTCAACGATTCTGTAAATTTGTAGACCTGGTAGATTACCCTGAACGAAATTCAGGATCAAAAATGCGCGGGGACAGGGGATATCCGCGGTAGAAAGCTGGCTTACCGTAATGCACCTATTGCAAGAAGCAGGATGATAACAACCGCGGCGGTGTCTCGCGAGCTGCTACTTCCCCTTCCCCGACTACCCCTAGAACGGGCAATCCACTGGATGGGACCAAGAAGTGGTAACGAGAACAACATGTGGATCAAGGACGCTGCGCCGACGACGGGTAGACCCAAGATGAAACGGCGAACGAAACGCCCCACGAAACTGGGGTCCGATGTGACCTCGGCGCCGCTCCTTTTCGTGGGCGGGCTCAACAATACGTCAGGGTCGAAGATGCCACCGGTTTCATCTTGAATGATGCGCAGGGCGGCACGGACGAGGTCGCGCCCGACGGTGTATGGGTTCGTCCAAGTCCAGTAGCCGCCACCCGTGGTGATATAGACGGTGGAAGAGCTATAGGAGGAGGAGGAGGAGGAGGAGGAGTTGTAGGAAGGGTCGTCGAGCGAGGAGAGCAAGGCGGTTGCGAGGAAAGACGAAGCGTAGACTAGGATCGTGAACAGGATCGTTGATAAAGTGGCGATCGCGACTGAAAGAGGGGGCTGAGGGGCTTGCGAAATCACAGATGGGGGGGAGGGGGGGGGTTTGTTGACGAACCTGGGTTGGTAGCGAGGCCAACGATCTTGGTGCGAGCAAAGCGATAACGGTAGCGACACTGGGGACAAACGAAGAAGGCCGAGGCATTGGCGGAGGTATTCCTCCATCGCTGGAGGCAGGCGAGATGTACGTGCTGTTCAGAGAAGGAAGGGCTTCAGTGTGAATGCGTAAGGGAGATGGGAAGGCCTGCCCTACGCTGACGGTGCCGCTGCACAGGCAAGGCCGGATAAGACGGCCAAGGTCTGGATCAGGGCCATCTAGGCATATCCTACATTGAGGCTGGTGTTGCTGTTCGTCGGTGTCCGCTGCCGCGGGGTGGTGAGACATGTAGTTGAGGTGAGTCCACACGTGGCGGTGGCGGCGCTCTGTGGTTGCGTGGAAGCGTGCGAAAACCGCGGAGGGATGATATCCCAATTGGGCGACGGCCTGGGCCGTAAGCGGCGCGTGGCGAGAAAGTTCAAACAGGAACGACAACGAGAGCGGGCCACTCGCCCTCACACACGGCAAAGTAAGTGACAATTAAGCTTTAGGCCTGTTCCAGGCGCTACTACGGTATGAATGGATAATCTAAACTAAATGGCTATACTGTTACTTTCGGTCAAGAAATTAAAAAAAAAAATCTAAAAAAGATTGAAAGTGGTCCATGGGGTTCAAGCCCTCTGTTTTTTTTCTCTGCCCGGGCGCTTAGTGTCCTTTTTGGATCTACCGTCACATGTAGCAGCGGGAAAACGTGTTGGGCGGGAGCGCGGATGGCCATTGGCCGTCACGGATCGCGGTCTCCCACTCGTTGGCGTGAGAGCGGTACAGGTCTAGCGCGGCGCGGGCATTCTCCATCTGTTCGGGTCGCCAGGAGTAAGCTGGTGCCCTTTGAGCCGTCCAAAGTTTAAAAATAACGGAACGCACGGGATTTTGTTGGCCCTCTTGGCACCTCCTTCCCATGAGATGAAACGTCAAAGTGGGTAAGCGAACGAGTTGATTAGGCGTTCGGAGGGCATTGCGAAAAGGTTGATACAACCCAACGTCACGGGTGTTTACCGCTGGGTGTGGGATCCCTAGCACTAAAAAAAAAACAATAACGAAGCGACGGTTAAGGGCGGTTGTTGCGACAGACATCCCTGAAACATGATGGCACGGTTACACACCGGAAAGGTCGTTCCACAAACTGTGCCCGACGAGGACTTTATCCTTGATTATCTCGGCGACTCGGTGCTGGACGGTTTCAAATTGCTTAGCCTCGGCTTTCAACAGACAAGTTCGGCCGAGTCAGTCCCGGCGTCGGAAAAAAACAAACGGCCGCCTTGGAGGACAAAGCGGCGAGCGGCTTTTTTTTGGCGGACCTACCAGAATCGAGATGCGCTGACGTGATGCCGGTTGTGGATGTACGGTAATCGGTGACGGCCATCGTCGGAACAACGTAGCATTCCAACAGAGGATTGCCCCTGTAATCGCATATCGCGACGCGACTGTGCAAGTGCACCCGTGCGCGCGCGCCCAAACTGTCAACAACCTAATTTTTCCTTCCACAAACGCCACGCACGGCAACTCGAAAAGGTACTGCAAAGACACTTACGCGACCATGGACGTATTGCCACCCGGACCGACGCCTACGACCGTGCAGGATATCGCGAGCAGTTGTTCGGTATTGAGAGAACCATAGTGAGGGGCCATCTCGAACGCAAAGCCAACGAACAGAATAAAAGAAAATTAAAAAAAAGAGGCGAGGAGGAAATGAGCAAACAGCCTCGTGCGCGGACACATTTTATGCTATGCGCATGTAAATTGAATACCGACGGAGCGTTATCGTACAAGTTTAGCGCGGCACTAGGCATGACATTCCCGCTCACAAAATTAAAATTGTGAGTCAGGGCGAGGTCGCAACCCGTATGGGCCAAGCAAGGCAAGGAATGGACTCTCGGGCACGAACTGACAACGGATGAGGCATGACGGAAGGAGTGGCACTTGCGCAGATCACAGAACGTTCCAGATCCGGTCGTCGTTGGCAGTGGATTGCATCTAGCGCGATGGTCAAGGTCGCGACGCCACGGATGAGCAGTGAGCGCTAGTGAGCATGAGTGGAGCGTGTCACGAGGGAGAGGGATCTACAGGAGGCCAAGATGCACGCGGAGACAGCTCAGAACGCAGTTCACGACACACAACACACGTTGGCAAGTGGAGCGGGCAGCGAAAGCTTGAGTGACGGAGATAAAAACTGGGCGAATCAGGTGATCGCAGAGAGAAGCCAAACTGAAACGGTTCGAAATTGAGATTTTAGGGATCGGCTATCGACGAGAAGAACCCATCGCTACGTAAAACTCGCTTTCCCTTTCAACACCCTCGACGCTCGACCTAGCAGCCGATCTACAGGCCACCGCTCCGTCCCGGCTTGAGCGACCCGCAGCTCTGGGCCTCGTCTAAGCCGACGCCGTCGAACACTCCAACCATCCACCACCTCGCGTTCCACACTCCACATCCACCACATCTTCCGACGTGTCTCTACACAATTCATCCACTGTCTCATAACGTCCACCCGCTTCTCCTTCACCGCCAACCCCAACATCCGTCTTTCCACTTGGGGACTGACAACGGAATTGCCCCATCGACGCCGGAACCATCGAACGAGTTTGTGACCAATGATCCCACATTGTTTCGCCCCTTTCAAGTGTCCCAGTAAGAGAAAAAGTGTGGTGCTGTTGGGCTCCAACTCGGGACACAACGCCTGGAAACCTCGTAAATCCCGAAGTGCGCGATAAAACGTCGCGAGGGACCGTCTTCCTGGCTCCGCAGCCATGTGCAGATGTACGAGTCGCAATCCTAAGTCCTTTGGTTCCATCGTGACGAACTGGGCGGTCACTTTTCGAGCGGCCTCCCGCTCCTGCATTCGCAACAGGGCCCTAACACACGAGTACACGGCTTGCAATGGGGGTATGTCCGTTGGCAAAACTCCGAATTTTGGCAGCTGTCTCATTACCTGACGGTAACGCGCGACGTTGTACATCCCAGGGTCGCGTATATGCTGCGGGCCCTGGAATGCTCGGCGCTTGGCAGTGCCCAGAAGTTCGGCCCAGACGGCGACAGGGACGCCATCGGAGACAAAAGAGGCGCGTGGAGGGTCTTTCAGTAGCTTGAGGATGAGATTGTAAGCGTCGGGCCAACGTCCTTCGCGAACCAGGAGCCGTACGCAGAGTTGACACGTCGTTTCATCCTCTGGGACACGGGAGGCACGCATGGATCGTAATAACGCGCGAGCGGTACCGAATGCCGAATGTCGGATGGCCAGCCGGAGAAGAAAATTGTAAGAGTGGGAAGATTGCAAGCCTGAGAATGTATCATGGTATGCCACGAGGGATTGGATCGACGTATGAGGGGAGGTCATGTAGAGATGAACAAGTCGTTGAAATAGGGTATCTTTACGATCGCGGATTCTCAGTCTCGTGACTGGGGGGCGCGAGGTATCGTGGACCTCGGGTGATATCGATAGTGGGCCATCATCGAGAGCTGTCGAGGTGAACGCAGAATGGTCTGGAACGTCAACTCGCGAGTTGGAAGGAGGGGCCGAATTCGTGGTCTCGCCGGTAACCGTGGTCTGCATTAGACCACCGCGCGACGGCTTGAGTCGTTGACTGTTCTGGCTGAGGGGCGATCGCACCTTGAGATGCCCTCTAAGAGGGAGAGAAGGGAAGACGGGAAGAGGAACAGGGTCTGCCTGGGCTCGTGACGAGTAGCGACGCAAGAATATACATTGCACCGGTAAATTGTTGCAGGATCGCAGAGCGGAAGAAGATTTGGAATGTCTGAGGGTGCTCTGAGAAACGGAGAAGACAACCATCCATGGTAATGCGTACCGGAGGTGGTTCGTTGGGTCGGTGCTTGGCCCCACCTTAGAGGCTGTGACTGGGATGCTACCGCACTGAACCGTGACACGTGAGTACGCTCGGGCTGCTGCATCTTGAAAAATATGCAGGAATGGGGATGCCGACAAACGAGCGACATGATTGACCATACACCGTAGTCTGGGTTGAGTTGGCTGGTCGCTGGAATGAAACCCGTGACACGTCGTGACGGAACCGTGCTCTTCCGGGTCGGGTGGGAAACACTGCCTTTAATGCTATCAATACATAATGATCTGTATGGCCTAATCAAAACAGCTAGTGGGATCATAATCGTCATGAAGTAAATAACAAAGGAAGGGAAGGATGTGCGGTGTTATCAGTGAATGCAACTGGAAACTTAGACATGAAATGCAAGGGCAGTGTTCCACCCGGTCCTCAGTCTTCCATCATCGTTTGGCCAACCCGTCCAACCAACCAACCAACCTTCGCCACCCATCTGTCCCTTACCTCACGCAGAGCCTCGAGCCCATTTCCCTTGACATCGGCAAACTCGTCGAGAACGCGTTCCCAGCCACGCACCGTTTCCTCGCCAAACATACCGGCTCGCCTATTCACAACTTCGTCCACGTGTTCCACCCATACCTTCCATTCGTCCAGCAACCGCGAGAGAATCAGGGGGACTAGGGTGGCTTGCGTGAGGGATGATTGCACGAGAATATGCGAGGTAAATGATTGCAGGAAAATGAAGGTTTCGTTCGGGGGACATCTATCACGGCGTGCAAATTGGGGAGTGTTGGAGGGATGGGAATTCGAGTCGACGGTCCTCTGCGAGAAATATGGGAGGTATGACTGGAATGACGCAACGAAGTCGTTAATGTGAGGCCGCAATCTAGACACAATGTATTCTTCTCGCATCCCGCCAGTGGTATCGGAGAAAGTATGCGAATTGACACCGAAGGTCTGTTGAGGGACACGGCTGCCAAATCCTAGCGAAGAAGAGGACGAATAAGACGACATGGATCTGCCGAGGGGGCTAGACCCAAAACCAAAGCCGAGAGTTGAAGACAGCGAAATTTGGGACGGCGAGTGATTGTAATATGGATATGCATCACGGAGCCTTTTCGCGGATTGCGTAAGGACTTGTAAAGCAGTGTCTAAGGAAGGTCGCGGGATCAAAGAAAGAATGACGGGCTTCAACGTGGGTTGAGATTGGATCAGTGAATTAAGAAGAGGGAGCAAGGATTGAGTTGGTAGACTCGCTTTTGCAAAGGGTCAATTTTGGGGGTCATCAAGAGTGTCGTTTTACTAACCTAGTAAAACTCCAACATCCACATCTTGATTCTCTAGGCTCGAATTGTGCAGTTCTTTGGACGTCCTTTCTCCTTTGGGATCTTGCGCTGCCGTTGTACTGTTTCGGGCACGCTTGGGTGCTGCACGTTTAGGACGCTCGGGAGTTGGGCTCCGTTCCATCGCAACGTCTCTTGCCCCGGAACTATGGCCAGATAATTGGTCTGCTTGTTCGTCGTCATGCTCAAAGCGCCTCTTGAGAGTCCGGGAAGGATTGATGGAAGAGGGGGCTGGCTGAGCGACATTTGTGTGGGCATGAGGAGAGAAACCGACGAGTGAGGATGGCATGGATAGGGTAAGACCAAAGCCCATCTGAGGGTGGCCAAGTGTGCTTGAACGGAAATCTAATTGGGGGTGGGGCTGGACGACGTTGGCCATCTGTCAAAAGGTTGCGTGGTGGTGGTGGCCGTCTGGGAGACTTTCGTAAGTTGGTGTTGCCTCACTTCCGCGTTCGGTCAGGGCCAAAGGTGGCTGGAGGTGGCTTGCCCGTCCGTGGCACGCGCGTCGCACATGGCATTCCTAGTCCGACTCCAATCTCCGGCGCGTTTTCGGGACCGGAATCCGTGTCGCGCCCATCTCACCTGCTAACTGCTAACCTGCTAACCTTCGTTGTGACCACCGAAAGGCACCGGACTCGGAGCGCCTATGCCATATTTTAAATATCATTGGCCCTGGACTAGCGTGGCGCCACATGGTCCTCAAAAAACTACAGCAGGTGGCACGGGCCAAACCCGATTCAGAAAATGGGCTTGTATTATTGCGATGCCACTGCAACAATGATGATATGATATGATACTGGCACTTTGGAGGCACAACCGAGTCATGAGCTATCGACGGGATAGTCCCATGGAGATATGCACCGGCCACAGGTTGGAATACTAAACCCGCGGACCATCGAGTGCTGCGGATTTATAATGCAAAGTTCGGTGGCCATTCCATGACTTGCCGCAAGGCAGCCAGCACCTAATAGTCTAGTAGTACTTACTGTAGTCGTAGAAAATGAAAACGATGAAAAACTCGTACTACGAGTCGGATAGTGTCCAGAAAGTGAGCAATGCCAAGGAAATCAACCTGCCACCCGATCATCGCATTGCACTGCATTCGAGCCTTGCGGTGAAAAGCCCCTCGAATTTTCCTT
>Ga0137397_10000113_pt1 | contig 52708 bp, 83 predicted proteins | sample czorhiz116metaG_FD_106658 | JGI IMG/M metagenome (GOLD analysis project Ga0137397, IMG submission 106658) | Vadose zone soil microbial communities from Angelo Coast Range Reserve, California, USA - czorhiz1.16 metaG | ecosystem: Environmental > Terrestrial > Soil > Vadose zone | place: USA... | reverse complement strand
AGCGTTTTCCGTTGTCCCAACCGAATGGCTAACGGAGCCTTGCGAGGCTCTAGCGCCACATTCGCGCGCGTTAGCTAGTTGTTAACTAGTTACTGACCAATCGTAAGGCTCGAAACTAATCGTTAAGGCTCCAAACTCAGCACAGGCTCTTAGAGCCTTAGCGAGTGTATCATAGGCTTGTCCATTAACTAGGTAAGCGTGGGTTAGCCCGTAGGCTGGGTGAGTTGTCATTTTACAACTCGTGTAGCAATCTGTTGCGCTCGATCAGCAACAAACGCCATACAGCTACCAACTAGAACGTATTCCCTGTCTTCTTCGATACAGGCTCTAGCTACGTTGATTGCGCTAGACATTTCCTCTAGCCTGTCGAGTAACACCCTACGGGCTATAGTGTCCACACAATCACCTTACGCCCGTTCCGCGTTACGATCTTCCACCCGTTACGCATATTGCCTCCTTAGTGAGTTACCTGTCAAAGAGCCTACTTCGAGCTAAAGGGAAATCTAACTAGCCCGCTAGCTCAAGTCAACTAGCTAATGTAACAATCACATTACAGTGTTGTTATCTATCCTTCGGTAATTGTTTGTCAGTCTTTTCCTACGTGGCGGGCTGCTCCACGCCCGTTGTGATAGTGTCTAATCACTGTCGCTTAACTTATCACTGTCGTTACAGTGAGTCACTGTCTAGACACTGGCGCCCCACGGCTCGCGCTGTTACAGTGTAATGACACTGCCATTACTATGGAGCTAACCCCGGTACCCCGAAAAACCGCGGGGCGACTTTTCTCATCTACCTGTAACAAAATCTCTAATAAATTTAGACACTATTTAGTAAAGGGATTACTCATGAGTGAGCTAACTTGTGAATGAGCTAACTTGTAGATATGAATAATGTGTCGTCAGCGGGAACTGCTAGTTGGACGAGTTGGAATTCCAATTGGACAATTGGAATGTGGGAATAGTTGACAGGTTAACGCGATAGTGGTATATTCAGGGCAGAGTAAGAAATCTGTCAGGACGGGTGTGTTCCGTCCACTTAAGAGTATAATGATAAGGGGATATTACAATGGGCGTGACAGCGGTAGCTAAAATAGGAGATTTAGTAGTCCCAAATGGACAGAGTGTAAGTAATGTAATTGCTGCTGCTGGTGGATATGAGGACGCTGAAAATATCATAGCAGAGAATATTGATATGGCTGACGCTACTACTTTCACATTAGAGACTACTAGTGACGCTGATCCATTAGCAGCAACTGCTGTATTCAGAACATTTCAAATATTAAATGGTGCTGCACTAGCTGATTTCGTTATTCCTAATAATGCCACAAAAAGTTATCTATTACCTTGGGGATTAGCAGCTTCTACTGGAATTAGGATTAAAGCTCTTGTAGCTGTTAGTGCTGCCAGGACAGTAAGATTAAGCAAACAATATGGAAATTAATTTTGGTAATAGGGATAATAAAAATGACAGATAAATTTTGGAAAGCTCATTCTATTAAGCAAGTTCCAACTAGTAATAGTGGAAAGAAAACGCCCTCCGCATTAATCAGAACGCTCAGAGAAGGTAGAGTGGATGTTAGTAAAATGAGTCAGCCAGAGCTAGCTACTCATATGTCCAATGAAGCTAAGTTGCTTCGTAACATTAGAGAAGCTAGTGGGCTTCCTGCTATCAGACCAACTCAAAGTGAATTTGATAATCCTCAACCAACTGATCCTACCAATTTTAATTTAGCCGATACTGCTGTAACTCCACCTGACGCTACTAGGGTAGCTAGGAGAAAGCCATGAGCAAAGCGTTTTGGGCTAAACATTCTATTAAGGGTGCTCCTACAGGAGAGCCTACACAAGAGCCAATAAAACCATTTGTTACTCCTGGTTTAGCTAAACGTCAGCAGCAAGCTAGTGAGGCTAATACAGAGAAGTTTGATGTGGCTGATGCTACAGGTATGAATACTCTTAACCCAGCAGATGTAATATCAAGTTATTCTTCAACTAATAGAGCCGCTCGTCGAGTTGCACAACAAAAAGCTGATGTTGCGAATAGCGCACTAGAAAGACAACAGCAAGAAGCTGTACGTAGATATGGAAAGAAGAAACCATAATGGCTTTCAAACATGAATCAATCAAAGGTAAAACAGCAGAAGCTCATCATACTGTTTACGGTACTCACTCAAAAGCTGCTGGCGGGCACCCAGGTTTTAAAGCTGTAGAGAGTAAAGTAGAAGGAGAAGGTTATTCTCCAGCAGTAGCAGGAGCGATTGTAGCTAATGCTGCTCGTAAAGCAAGTCCAGCAGCTAAGAAAGCTAATCCCAATCTTAAGAAAGTTAAAGGTTAAGTGAGAACGTTATACGTAATATTTGTAACATTGTTACTAGCTAGATACTATTGGCCCGTTAGTGTAGTGGTTTTATCTAGCGGGTCGTTTCATCATACTCACGTAGAGGTAAGAGGAATTGTTGCTTATACGGTAGCTGAGACTGATGGCGATACTCATATTAAGTTACTATCAATATATCCAGATACTCTTAATAGATTTATAATTGCTGAGTGTATTCCTAAGTTACCTTGCCGCCATCCTAAAAGCGGAGATACGATTACCGTTCGTGGAATTTCACGTTACGATCCTGAGCATCGCTGGTACGAGGTACATCCTGTCGAAGAACTATTACCATAATATGAAACATATTGTTAAAAGAATAGCTCCTCCTAAGAAAACTTATAATGAGAAAAAAGTTTCTGTTGATATGAAAAGATTACTTAAACCTTACAAATTGAAGGTGCCAAAATAATGAACCGACTATTTGGAACATTTCTGTTTACAGCTATTGAGGTTGTTACAATGGTTGGTTGGTTATATTATGCTAATAGAGGTAATGTATTAGGAATTATAATTCTATCAATTGGATTGTTTGTGGAACACTATGTAAGTTTAAATGTTGGACATGATAGACCTCCATTTGGGCCTTTATCATAGCTATAAGTAGTCCCTAGTATAACCAAGTAGAACCTAGTAGAGAGGAGTATTACTATGGGTAGGTTTAGAATTATCATTGATGCAGTTGGTGGTCATGGTTGTGAACGACAATTAGGTGAAGGCAAAGAAGTTTTCGGTTGTAGTAACTTAAACTGTCCTGACTGTCGTGTTAGAGAGTTTGTTAAGGATTTCAAAGCTCATAATAACAATGTTGAGTTAGCTTTGATAATTCATTGGCCTGATCGTCCAGTAGATAGTCCAACAGACTATCAAGATGGTTTTAAGGATAAGATAGCAAAGTTTGTTGAAATGTTTACCAATCCAAGTTCAGTTGTAGATAACTTACTGACTAAGGTTCGTGGTCCTGGTCAGTTCTTTCCTAAAGCGTAACTAGTCACTAGGGACTACTTATGGCATCCAAAAAGAAGAAATTACCAAGTGAAAGTAGTAAGATAACGCCCACTAAAGCCGGTGAGATGCTTAGAGATGGTACTGCTCATGGTAAACCACTGACTCCTAAACAGAAGAGGTTCTTAGGAGTTATTTATTCAAAGGGAGTTAAGCAATAGTAGGAGGTAAGATGCCCCGTGAACGTGAGTTATATTTTCCAGAAGTTGTTGAAGAAGGTTGGATGGAATACTTAGGTGATTTCAAGGAACAAGTATTACCTGTTTTTCTTAAACAAGGTTTCTCTCAAGATACAGCACTACAAGTTTGGTTTCTTAATAAAGTTAATAACTCATTAAATGAAATCTTAACTGACGGTATTCCAATAGTTGACAGTGGAGAGGACAATGGCAGCTCCGAACCTAAAACTTGAGTTTGCTCCTGTTACCGATCATAAGGGAAATGAATTAGAGCGTGTAAGAGCACCTGCTGTTAGTAACTCTAAGAAGTGGGTTCCTAAGAAGTGGGAATCTCTTTTCGACGAGTGGGTTCTACGTAGCGTTCTAGGTGCGTCAAATGTAGACATAGCTGAGAAGTATCATTACACTAAACAACACGTAAGTGCTGTATTAAATACTCCTCAAGCTAAGTTACTCAGGCGTCAATTACATGATAACCTACGTAAAAGTATAGAGTTAAAAACTGAGGAAAGAATAGCTCATCTCCAAGATAAAGCTCTTTCAAGAATGGCTGCTGTTATTGATAATGATGATTTAGCAGCAGGCCAACCATTTGCTATGTTTGATCGTTCAGTTGCTATTTTAAAGGGAACTGGAGTTCTCAAGTCAGATCAAGGTGTTGGTGGAATTAATGCTAAGAATGCTGTGTTCTTAGCTCCTGAGCTAGCAAGAGGAATTATTGAAGGAATGAGAATGGCGGACAAGGCAAAGTTATTAAACGTAACAGATGAAATTATTACGACGGGCAAGTTACTTCCTGCTAACACGAGTAAAAATGGGAAATAGCTTACCAGAACGCTCTGATGAAGATTGGGCTAAGTTAATAGATCAAACTAGTATCAATGCAGCTCGTAAAGCTTCAGAGAAGAAATATGAGAAATTAGCTAGTGATGAAATAAACTATCTTAAGAATAGATGTGTTACTGATGGATTCTTTCTAGGATATGGAATATTAGGTTATACTAGAATGTCTCCAGATTTACATGGTAATGTATGTGCTTGGTTAGGTAGAACTCAGAGTGAACAGTATAGAATGGTATTAATGCCTCGCGGACACTTTAAAACTACTACAGTTACTATTACAGATAGTATTCAGTGTGTTCTTCCTAATCCCGATGCTGCTTGGCCTAGGTGTATTGGATCAAATTGTCGTATTTTATTTGGGCATGAATCGCACGAAGGAGCCACAAGATTCTTATACGAAACAACTCGTCATTTTACCAATAACCCAAGGTTAATGGGGCTGTTTCCAGAGTTAGTACCAAATCCTCGTGTTCAGAGAATGAACAAAACTGAATTAGAGTTACCAAGAACTGAACATTGGGGTGAACCAACTTTTGATACAATTGGCGTTGGAGGTCACTCACAAGGACGCCATTATAACTTAATTAAACTAGATGATATATTTGGTGACAAAGCTAGAGATAGTGCTGTTGAGCGTGCTACACTAATTCAATGGTTTGATAACATTCAAGCGTTCTTAGTTCGTCTTACGCTGGACCACATTGATCTATTAGGAACGCGATATTCGCTAGATGATGTATATGGTCATGCCATCAAGCAATATGGTGATAGGATGATTAAGTATATTAGGAGAATTCAAGAGAAAGATTCAAATGGAGTGTTGAAATATATATTTTCAGAGGAATTCAATGATCGTGCTGTAGAAATCCTACGTAAAAACTTGAAGGTCTGGCAAGCTCAGTACGTTAATGATCCCCGTGAAGGACTATCAGAGTTCAACCCATCGTGGAAACGCTTTTACTATTGGGCTTCTAGAGATAAAATTAATGTTTTCACTGGTGACACAACTTTAGCTCCAACTAGTGTAAATGTAAGAGATTTAGATATATTGATTCTTGTTGATCCCGCCACTACAGGACCAAGAGGAATCATTGTTATTGGTTGTGACACTAAAGGTAGAATTTTCGTTCTAGATACCATAAAGAAGCCAATTAAAGTAGAAGAACAAGCAGGTGAAATATTTAAACTTGTTCAAAGATGGTGGCCAAGGGCAGTAGTAATAGAGAAAGTTATATTCTCAGCTCTATATAAAGTTTGGTTTGAAGCTGAGATGAGACTCCGAAACTTACGATTCAATATTATTGAAGCCGAACCAAAGAAGATTTCTACAACTTTAGATAAGTCTAAGTTGGGTAGGGTAAGGGCTCTTTCACAGTGGTTTTCAGCGGGCCAGATTTATTTCAATGAAGGTCAGCATGAACTAATAGAAGAATTTGATAACTTTGGCGCTACTGATGATTACCACTTGTTAGACGCACTAGCTTATGGTCCAGATTATTGGCGTCATGGTACTTCTAGAGAACAAATGGAAAAATATCATAAAATTGAAGAAGAAATTTTACTTGATAGAGATGTTATGACAGGGTATTCTGCTTAATGTTTAATATGACAACTAAGTTATTAAATTATCGCACTTGCTTAGCTTGTGGTAAGAGAATGTATCTCAATATATTTTTCTGCTCAGCTAAATGTCAACTTGAACATAAGCTTACTCCAGAAATGGCTCGCGCAATGATGAAATACTACGGATTTATGTTAAACTCACGTAAACAGGAGCTAGTTTGAACCCAATAATTGAAAATACAGCAGCAAGATTAAGCACTTTAGAGCATTTACAAGCAGTTCCTAAGGAAAAACTATCAAAAATGATAGTTAGAACGCTAATTGGGACAATTTTTGTGTTATTAGGTGTAGGATTGATAGCTCTGCAAGTAAAATTAATCTATGAAAGTAAGGATTTAGCTAAATTATCACTTTGGTTGCTTGGTGGAGGGACATTTTTAGTGGTTTTAGGAGCAACAATTTGGTCTTCTCAACTCGTTATTACGCCACTTAAGGTAATTACTGGTATTCTTGGTGGTATTCTTGACACAGTTAGGAAAAAACAGTGAAATTATCATCTAATTTACTAATTATCCTAATATTGATAGCTGGCGTTATTTTAGGACGAGTATTTTTTCCAAGAAAAGTTGAAATTGGTCGCAATATTCCCACTATTATAACTAAATATGATACTATTAAAACAACTTGGCATGATACAGTTAGAGTTAATCACTTTACAACTGATACATTTAATTTAGTCGTTCATCAAACTATTCATGATACGGTTGTTATAAATGTTACCGATAATAGACCTAACTTGTGGCCCGTTGTATCGTTCAGAGTTATTAATAGGGACAGTGCCAATGTGCGTACATTTAGTTTACGCTCTGGTAATGGAGCAACTAGTACGATTTATACTCCAGGGCCTTTAAATAACCTTCTTATTGATTCTATACCTACTCCACATATGACATTTGGTATTTATCCTGTTAATCACACTAGCACTCTCACAAAGTTATTTTACGGTACACTTGGATACGGCCTATGCTCAATCTCTAACTTGGTTAAGCGTTAACAGTGACTTATCCTAAAGAGTTAATATTATCAGATGAAGTAGAGTTAAAATTGAAGTCATATCTCTCAGAAGAACTAATGAGACATGACTTTGAGCGTCCTCAGATGATTGATGAACTCAAGATGTGGCAGAATGACTATTGGGCAAAGCCAGTCTCCGACAGGAAGACGTTCCCATTTACTGGTGCAGCTAATATTATCATTCCATTAACAGCTATAGCGTTTGAGACTATTCATGCTAGAACAATGACAACGCTATGGGCTAGTAAGCCATTTCTTTCTGTAAAATCTCATGGTGGAGTTGAATTTGACCAAGCTGAGAAGCCACTAGAAAATTGGCTCGAATATGAACTTCATAATAATATTAAGATTTTCAAGCCAGTTAATGATGCCATTATGGAACTGGAGAAGTTCGGAACTGGCATCCTAAAAAGTGGATATGAAAAAATAGTTAAGAAGGGAGTTAGAAAGAGTGAGAGTGGTAACCAAGAGTTCCCTGTTTTAATTAAGGACGGTGCAACTCTAGATTATGTTCCTCAAGCTAACTTCTTATTTCCACATTCGTTTAAAGATACTCAATTAGACCCTTGGGCTGGTGAAGTTCATGGTGAGCATCCATATAGAGTTAAACTCTTAGAAGATGCAGGGTTATTCCGTAAGGGGAGTTACGAGAAATTACTCCCTTACTCTTTAGGTACTCAGTTTTCGCAAGGTAGTACGGCTGGCACGGCTCGTTCTTATGAGTTAAAACAAGAGGAGTTGGAAAAGAGAAGGAGCCATTTACCTCATAAAGTTTACTGGCAAGAGATTCAGCTCTCATTCGATATAGATGAGGATAATGAGTTAGAAGAAATTATCGTTCATTATCACTTAGATAGCAATACACTGTTGTCCGTTAGATATAACTGGTACGATGATTTGCATAGAGAATATCGTACTGGTGTTTATATGAACTTAGAGGGTCGCTGGAGAGGTATTGGCATATGTAAACAGAATGAAGCATTCCAGCGTGCTATCACCACAATGCACCGTCAGAGATTAGATGCTGGAACATTAGCGAATATGGGAATGTTGAAAATTCATAGAATGTCTGGTTATGGCCCCAAAGAACCAATATTCCCTGGTAAGATGTGGTTCTTAGATGATATGACTCACGTTGAGCCATTTAAGTTATCAGAAGTATATAACTCAGCCTTTGCTAATGAAAGTGGAACATTAGTATACTCTCAGCAACGTACAGGTGTTAATGAAGCCACACTAGGAATGCCAGCAGTTGGTACACCTGGAACAGCTACCAGCGATTTAGCTAGAATTCAAGAAGGAAATAAGAAGTTTGATTTCATAATGAAGAATGTCAAGATGTTCTTGAATGATGTAATATTAGATATATTCTGTAATATTGTTCAATTTGGTCCTAAGAACATTGCTTACTTTGATTATGCTGATGGTGGTGAGTTACTTAAGAATATACTCACAATGCCCGTTAGTTTAATCAGACAAAGTTTAATTTTTGATGTAGTTGCAGCAGGTCAGCAAAGTAACAGAATTTTAGATAGACAGAACTGGATGCAGATTTCACAATTGATTACACAGTATTACCAAGCACTGTTATTGTTAACTCAAGGTCAGCCTCAATTACAACAAATTGTATTACAAAAGGGAATGATTGCAGCCACCGAAGCTATGCGTCAAATATTGGATACATTCGATGTTAAAAACAAAGAGCGCATTATTGTCGAAGAAATAGAAAGGATGATGCAAGGTGCCAATCAGCCTAATCCAACTGGAGCAGTACCTCCAGCCGGAGGAAATAATTTATCTCCGGGAAATGGCCAAGAGCCAAGGATGGACGTACTTACTAAAATTGCACAGATGTTTGGAAACGGAGGCTCTCAAGCAGCTCCAGTTGTTCAAAGATAGTAACGATGCTTTTCAACGTAGGGGTTATGCTAATGCTATCTCATTAACACGAGAAATAGTTGAATGTTTATATAATGTAACTAAACTTGGTAGTGAGATTAAACAAGAAGCACCTATTGATGAATTAACCACTTTATCGGGAGCAGGAAATGGACACGGAAACGGAGAAGAAAGACGAGATTGGGGTTACTGAGAAGAAAGAAGAAGATAGTGGAACTAAGGTAACTAGTAGCTTACAAAATCAAGCTATTATAGAGAAACTTCGTGAGATTGATACACGTCAGCGTGAAACAGATCGCAAGTTAGAGGAACAAAAAGCTGCTGCTGATAAAGCTGGAGCACCAACTCTTGATGAAAAGAATAAGCTCTTTTGGAATAATCCAGCACAGGAGTTAGAGAAGTTAATTCAGAAAACTGTCCAGCCTTTGATTGAGTTTAGAGATGAATTCAAGGCTGGTACTGATTATGATAGAATTAAGGGTGAGTTTAAGAATGATCCTAGGTTTAAAGACTTCTTAGCTAAACCAGGTGTCGAGTCTCAACTCGATAAATTAATGGAAAAGAATGATAAAACTCGTGATGCGTACTTAGGTTCAGTCTTGGGGCTTCGTGGAGGTATTGAATTAGGTCTTGTACCAAAGCCAGAGGGTTATGATAAGAAAGAAGAAAAGAAAGAAGAAGACGGAGATAAAAATAAGAGCGAAAAGCCCTCTGACACAAACAAGGATGGTAAAGTGAGAACCGATATTCCTCCGCATCTTCGCCCAAGTTCTGCTCCGAGTCCATCGGGCGATAATAAGGAAACTCCTCTGCGTGAGTTATCTGAAACAGAGGAACGTTTAAGACTTGAGAATAAGTTAACTAAGCGTGAATATATTGAATTAACTGATGAAGTTGCTCCTGCTGATGTAGTTGGTTGGAAATCAGAAGCAGAGCGTTCTAAGAAGGAGGAAAAGTAAATGTCTGAGGAACGCGAAGTAAATACTGGTACTGGAATAGCTACATTAACAGAAGAAGAAGTCCGTAAATCAATGAGTAGGGAAGATCGTAAAGCTAGAGCAGTTCGTATCTTAGAGCGAGGTATTGTTGCTGATCGTACAACCGTTGAGAATTTACCTCCTCACTTGCATGGTGAATGGGTTGAGCGTGATTCTTTAGCTATTGAACGTAAACGTGCTCTTGGTTTCTGGATTGATAAAGAGTATGCACCTAAGCGCGCTCTCCATTCTGATGGTACTGATATGTCTATTGTAGGTGATACTATTTACATGGTATGTTTAAAAGAAGATAAAGAGATTATTGATGAAGTTCGTTATGAGCAATATATTAGAATGCATGGTACAGCAGCTCAAAAGAAATCGCTTGGTTTTGATATTGATGGAGTGAAAGAAGAAAAAGAATTTAAGGCTCAAGCAGAACAAGCTGACGTTCCTATTATTGAGGAAAGCACGTTTAAGACAGCACGTAAGGACGAACTTGTTGCGGCCTTACAAGGTACAGGTGAGCAAGTAACAAACACGTAATTTCCTCATTAACTGGAGAACTGAATGGGCCGCATTATTACGCCAGCATCGGCTCCAGGTGGCAACGGCGTTCCAGTTGTAGGGAGTAAGTTCTTTACTACTGGACAGACATTTAAAAACGGTGCCGTACTGATTCCAGATGCTGCAACGGGCCGAGTTATCGAAGGTGCATCTGCCGCTGTAACAATTATCGGCGTTGCACTTGAAGATGCAGGCTCGAAACCGGGTGCTAGCTTAAACTTTGATTCATTAGTTGTAGCTAGAACTGGTCAGGTACAAGAAGTCAGCGTAGCAATGGCTGATAGATTAACAGTATTCTCAAGCAGAATGATTAACGGTGGTACTGACCCTGTTACACCAGTTCAAGCAGATATGCACAAGAAGTATGGTTTAATTAGAACTGCTGCTGGTGAGTGGGGAGTTAATCAAGCTGACGTTACAACTGTTGCTGTCATTATCGAAGATATTGATATTGACAACAAGATCGTGTTCTGGAAGTTCCTTGAAGCTGTCCTTGTCTTAACCGCCTAAGCGCGAAAGGAGTTTGGATGAAAACCCAAGGATCATTTAACCAACTCTATCGCGCTGGTTTGCGTAAGGATTTCCGCGATGAGTGGAAAGATATGGAGCCACAGTATCCAGGTTATTTAAAAGTGGGTACTATGGATGGCCCCGAGATTGAAGCTACCATTATCACGGGTATGAGATTATTGCTTGAACGTGGTGATGGTGAGCCAATTCGTTACGAAGACCCCAAGTTAGGTCCGAAGGTTGTTGGAGTAGATAAGGAGTTTGCGCTTGGGTTCATGATTACACGTCGTACTGTTGAAGATGATAAGTATAAGAAAGCTAATCAAGCAGCTAAGTGGTTAGCTCACGCTGCACGTATGACTTCTGAATATCGTGGTGCTGCGTTACTTGATGATGGAGCCGCAGGAGCAACATTTAAATGTATTGATGGCTTATCGTTATTTAATACAGCTCACACGTTGTTTGGAAGTAACGTTGGTGTAACGATGGCTACACGTCCTTCACAGGATATTGGATTAAGTGTGACGGGCGTTACCGCGTTACTCGATCTGCACCAGTTAAGTAAGGATTGGAATGGTGATCCTGCTCCCACTAACCCGGATACTGTTTGGTACAGTCCGCAAAAGTGGAGCAAGGCTCTCCAAATTTTCGGTTCCGATAAGGAACCGTTTACAGCAGAAAACCAGGATAACGCAGTTAAGAAGCGTTTACCTGGAATTAAACACGTACGTTCATATTTCAAGAGTTTAACTGAATCGTACGGGTTGATTGACAGCACTATGAACGATGCTCAGTACGTTGTGCGCCGTCCTGTTGAGTTCGATGATAGTTTCGATTTCAATACGGACGTAGCTTTATATAAATGCACAACGCGCTTTCTCGTTTTCGTAGTGGATTTTCATGGCCACGCTGGCGCATTTCCCACATAACTGCGAAAGGAGCCTAATTTATGGTGTGGGTACCTGGCCCTGTCGCAGTAAGTGGTAAGAAACCTACTGTCTTTCCATTTATCTTAACGAATGATGATGATGGATTAGATGGTGGTGCTTATGCTAACGGTGGACTTTGCTTAGTAGCCAAAGCAGCGGCTACTCTACTTATTGGGGATGCTGTATTCTGGTCAGCAGCGTTCACAGTTAATAAGTCCACTACCGCTGGCGATAGGTTAAAAAGAGCAGGAATTGTAGTTGGTGGAGTTCCTAGGGCTATTGCAGATTACATTTTAGAGGCTCTACAAACTCCACTTGATGTAGGTGAAGTTGCTGGTAATGCTAATGATATTGTCCTAGTTTGTTATCGTGGTATTTGCATCGGTATTGGTGATAGTGCTATTGCAGCAGGAACACAAGTTACTTTCTCTGCTACAACCGCTGGAAGGTTAGTAGCTAGTGCAACAGCCGCCGTAACCGATGCAATGGGTGTTGTTGCTACGATGGTTGATGCAACAGCAGCCAACGGTGATAAAGCTAGGGTGTTGGTAAGTTACTAAATAGCTAAGGAGATTATTGAAAATGGTTCGGTTACCGTTATTGATCGGTGCAAGAGCACGGAACTTAGTAGGTGGAAAAGGCCCGCTGGTTCCGTTAGGAGAGGGAAACTGGTACATTAGTAGCAATCATAAGGACTCGCAAATCCTTATCGAGTGCACGGGAGCGGATACTAATGTACCAGTTTCTCATCCTATTAATGGAGTTCCAATAGTTGTTTATGGTCGCTGCCGTGTTCAAGTTGTCATTAATAAAGTTGGTTCAGAGGACTCATTAGACATATACGCGGAGTGTAAATAGTGCCTATTGATATTGCAGGTTTGCGTCGTCAATTGCGCGAACACTTAGGAATGATTGGTGATTCTCAAGATGAAATTCCTGACCAAGATACTAATGATAAAACTGGTGCAGATACTTTCCTTAATAGATCGTTTTGGGAAATATGTGCTAAGTTTGGTTTCCGTGAACAAGAGGTAATTGGATCGTTTCCAACTGTTCAAGGAACCAATTTTTATCAAATTCCTACACTGTTCGACGCAATTAAAAATATTGATATTGAAGATTTAACAGATTTCTCTCACAAGCCGCTAGATAGAATAGATAGAGATGTATTCAGCCAGAAATATGAAAATAGAGTTGATTCTCAAAGTAAGCCTGAATTATACTTTAGAGAGAGTAATGGTATAAGAGTGTGGAGAACCCCTGACAATACTTATACCTTGACAATTAAATATAGAGCAACATTAGCTGATTTAGATAATAATAACACTACTCCTCCTGTTCCGCATGAGTGGCATGAAGTGATTATGCTTGGTGGAGTGTGGCGGGCACAAGTAGGTGTTAATAGAGATTATGATGGAGCTAGAATAACTCGTTCATTTCAAGGTTCATTAATAGATGGCTTATCAACAACTGACGTTAAAGAACAGGAAGATAGCCACCGTGCTGGTTTAGAGGTAATTGGCCTCGACGGAGAACTATAACAACATGAGTGCTACAGTTCCGACGCAAAGCCCGTTCGTTACTGTCCCAGATAAGATGGAGTTTGATACGTTCAGTGATGCCATTACTAAACGGGTTGATGATCTTACTGCTCGTATCTTAAAGTTGGAAATGCCTATAGTAGTTCTTCCGCCACCACCTCCTCCTCCTCCCATAGTAGTTACAGCTCCTTTAACGGTTAATGATCTTACAGTCGCTAGTGTAACTCCTAATACGATAACTCTAGCGTTTACTGAAGTAGATGATGGTTCTGGTAAGCCTGCTAGTTATGAGATACGCTACGCTGCTGGAACGTTATCGTGGTCAACTGGAACTGCTATTCCTTCACTAGTTGGAACTACTATCGGCGCAAAGAGAACAATTGTTGTTACCGGATTAGTGCCTGTTACTAGTTATCAATTCCAGCTAGTATCATATCGCGGTGTCCTTAATGTCTCTGCTATGTTTGGTGGGCTGTCAAATGTAGTAAGTGCTACGACTACTATGTTGGGACCACCACCAGTATTGAGTAGTGAACCAAAAGTGTTACCTGGTGATATAATTGCCTACATAGACTCGTTTGAGAGTTACGTTGATACCGCGAGTTTACTTGCGGCTTATGTAAATAAACAGTCACATGGGACTATCATACTAAATACAACTCAATTTACAGGACGTAAGGTCGTTGAGTTCCATTATAACTATGACGGTTGTTTAGGTGCGTATGACGCTGATATATTATTAGAACGTCCAATTGTTGGAGGATCATGGACTGGACGAGAATGGTTTGTAAGCTTCGAAGCTGCTTTTCAACCAGGTTATAAGTTCTGGTGGTCCGCGGGCGGCTGTTCTAGAGGGAACGCCTCAAAAGAACTTATCATCTTCCGTGATGGTAACAATGTTACTGGTGGTCGGATTTCACTATTGGCGAATGTAGAATCAGCTAATCCACCGATCTATGGAGCATTAGGATCGTTGGGCTGGAATGTTACTATTGATATGCAAACTGGTTCTGTAAAGCCAGGGTTTAGTCAGATTATCAAACAACATTTGGCTTTAGGTATTAAAGATCCTAATGCGATTGCAGATGGTTTGTTACATCGCTTCACTATGCATTATGTAAAAGAGAGTGGAATTGATGTAGGTGATGGTATAATACAGTTATGGATAGATGGAATATTAGTAATTGACTATAATGGAGCTGATCTCGCTAGTGCTTCGTATCACCAGACTTGGACACGGACTAATGATTTTGGCTCACCAATTCAATTTCCAAGTGTGCTCAACGGCGGTGCGCCACAAGCTCAAAGCCAATGGTGGGATAACATTGTTATCTGGCATAGGCCATAGTGAACCCTAACAAGGGCTATATAAATGGACAGCTTAAGTTTTATTTCATATCTCATTACCTTTTCATTCGGTATATTCATCGGTTGGATCATCGGTAAGAATCAGAAGAAAGTAGGTTGATCTATGTCAATTGTAGCAACAGATTTAGTTTGTTACAACGCTGCCAACCGACCAACGGATGATACAACTACTGGTGGCGGTGGTCGAGATATTGATATTAGACCAGCATTTACACAATTAGCAGCCAATGACGATACTGAATATGTGTCAACCAGTGCTAGCGATACTGGTAACGCTACTGCTAATGGTCGTTCTTCAACAGGAGCTACAGTAGCTGAAACACTAACGTTAACAGGTACTACGATCAAAACGGGAACGCAAGTATTTGAACGAATACTTGATATGGCGATGGTTGCTGACGCAGTTGGAACTGTTACATTTAGACGTCAACCTAGTGGTGCTACTATCTATGTTATTCCAGCTTCTGAAAAGGGAACTTCTGCATTATTCAAACGATCGGCTTCTTCTAGTGGAATTCTAATTAGATATGATAAAGTCTTTTGGCGCAATGCTCATGCTACGCTAACACTTACTGTAGCTAAAACTCGTTTATCAGCAGACCCTGATGCACGTATACGTGTAGGAGTTCATACATCAAAAGGTGATAGTACGACGATAGCTAATAGATTAACAGCTCCAGGCGGGATAACATTTGTTGATGATAATATAGATCAAGATGTTCCTGGTACAACTTTAGAAGCATTAACGGATATTGGATTATGGATCGAAGAAAACTTACCGGCCAGTGATCCTGCACATCGTACAACATTAACCACACAGTTAAGTGGTGCAACTGTATAATGCAGATTCCAGGCGGACCTCCATCAGGTGATATTGGTGCTATTGCACAACTTTTGTTTTCGTTAGCTGGATTTGTTGGTGTGATTACTTGGGGTGCTCTAAAAGTAATAGAAAAGAAGGATGCTAAGAAAAATGGTGGTTCTAGTCAAGGTAATAGCTATCTTGTAGCTGAAATAGGTGATTTAAATAATCGTCTCTCTGAGTTTGAAGGTCGTATTTCTGAGAGAACAAAGATTCATGGTGAAGCTATAGATCAACTCAGAGCAGAATTTGCTGCTAGACCGTGGCATAAAATAAGTTCTGATGTAGCAGCATTAATAGGTGAATCTGAACTTCGTCTAACTGATAGAATGAACAGGATTGAATTACGACTTGATGATAGGAGAAAAAGATGAACGAGATTGAATTGATTGGTCAACGTGTAGATAAGGGAGAGAAAGTAACGTTAGAAGAAGCAATGGCAGTAGTTAGATCAGTTCAGCGTACTTGTAAAGGTCCTAAGAAAGAAGGAGCTGAAAAAGAGTACGCTAAGATGAGAGATGTAGTTGGCTATGTTGGTGGTGAAGATAAAGGTTATGCGCTACAATTTATGGATAGCATCTTGCGTGAAGGTTGTGGATATAACTTTAACGATATTATCGTTAAATATCCATTTAATGGAGAAGATCATTCTGATTTAACAGCTATTGGTGGACCAGATAAGAGTGTACCTTGTCCAAAGTGTGGAATGAAAATTAGCTTTCGTTCACCTTATTTCAATTTGAGTGATTAGTGTCAATCTCTGCTGCTAATCTTACTGCATGGAACACAGTTAATGTTCCGCAGAATGATACTTCTACGGTAGGTGGAGCTATAGATTCAGCTTCGCCACTAGTTGCTTGGCAAGGTGATCCAGGTGGTTTTTCTGTGCGTGTTAGTGGAGGAACAGGACTAGATACAGGAGTGAACGTAACAGTTAAAGCACGAAGCCAGAATACAGGTAAGATAGATACTGACACAAAAGCTGTTGGTCCATCTCCGATTTCATTAAATGGTCTTAATGCGCCCGAACGTATTTTGAGTGTGTCATTTAGTGCTGCTACTGACGGCGATCCAATTACTATAGCAAAAGATGCCACACCATTCACTGTCTATATCAGCCTAAACCCGATAACAGCAACAAGCCGTAGATGGTCAAGAGTCTTCCCAAATGCATACTCAGACGCAGTAGTTACGACAACTCGCTACGATAAGACATTCTGGCTCAACGCTGATGCACTTACAGCACTTGGACCAACTTACCGACTGTCGGCTGATCCAGCAGCAATTATTCAACAAGGTATTCATACCTCTAAGAATGATACCGTTACCATAGCTAATAGATTAGCTGTTCCTGGTGGCATAACGTTCGTAGATGATAATATTGACCAAGTTGGTTCTGATTTGGCTACTAGTGATGTTCAAGGTGTTTGGTGGCAGCAAACAGCTACGGCAGGAGCTGGACCAGTTACTACTGCTAATAGCCAATTTACTTCTCAAATTACGGTGGCAAGTATATGAGTGAGCGTAAAGAGACACCTTGTGTTACTTGCTTAGGAACTGGATATTTGCCACTTAATGAGCGAGCTAGAGAAGCTATTTCTAATAGAGAAAAGGTTAGTATTCATAATGGTGATTGGTTAGTTTGCACTGATTGCGATGGAACTGGAACTTTCGTAATGTATGAACATTTAGTAGCTCCAAGTGTTCCTATCTTCTTAAATGGGCTAAGAAAATGACGCTACCTACCGATCCTCAATTACCAGTTGTAGTAATTCCGCTACCACAAGATGATGCAACTCGTCCGTTATCAGAGCAAGTTGCTTACAAAGTGCCAGTTAAGCGCCACGTTAGTATTCAACTTCAATGTCCAGGTATAACTGGTGATGCTGATAAACACAAATTTATAGCTACGTTTGACGAGTGCCAACGCATCATACTTTGTCCAACTTGTGGTGCTGCTACTGATGTTCCAGATCAGTATAAAGGACGGCCATAAATGGCTATTTACTCTCTAGCTCGACGCTCGACAGTAACTACAACTGGCGCAGCTAATGAAGAAGTACGCACGGCTGCATCAGATAGAGCATATATTCTGGAGACTGGAATATTCTTAGCTGCTGCTACTGCATCTGTTTATGGTATCGGGCGTCCTGCTGCTATTGGGATTACCCCAACTTCTCCAGTTACTGTATTAGCTGAGGACCCAGCATTACCAGCAGGTACGGTAACTACTGCATTAGCTTGGGGAACTGGACCTACTGTTCCTGTTGATTTCTTCCGTAGAATTTCATTGCCCGCTACAATTGGTACAGGAGTTATCTGGGCATTTCCAAGAGGACTTTGTATCGCCGTATCTAACTCAATTGTATTCTGGAATATAACAACTAACTCCGCTGCCGTGGATAATCACGTTGTCGTAGATGAATAAGTGCCAGCTCTTTATTCACAGGTTAGTCCCAATTGGGCAAAACCATACTCAACTCAACAGAGTTATCTAACTCCTAACTTAGGCGATGGAACAACTCAGAACTTATATTACACACCATTAGTTAACATAAGTGATAGATATTGGACTCGTTCTCAGCGTATATCACAATTTGATGTATCGTTCACTACAACTACTCAAGTTCATAGAGACGAGCTATTACAAGGTGTAGCTAAACAAACTGACGAAAATTGGGAAGCTGCTGGTGTTTTAACAGTTACAGATGTAGAAAATTATGAGTCACTTAGCTTACTTACAGTTAGTGATATAGAAATTTGGGAAGCTATAAAAGGTAATATTGCTAAAATACAAGTTATATTTGATGAACTCTTGCAAGGTATTAGAACTCTTGATGTAGATAATTACGAAGCACTTGGAGTAGCATCTCAAACTGATGTAGACAATTGGGAAGCTCAATTAGGACTAACAGTAACAAGTGTATCAATTTGGGAAGCGCTTACTATACTCGCGAAAACACAAGTTATACTTGATGAGTTGATACAGGGAATAAGAGCACTTGACAGTGATAATTGGGAAGCTTTACAAGGATTATCCGTAACAGATGTTGATAATTGGGAGGCGTTACAAGGATTAACTCAAACTAGTTTAAGTATATGGGAATCGCTAATAACACTCGTTATATCTCAGGTTGTGCGTGACGAGTTATTACAAGGTATACGCGCAAATGATATAGATAATTGGGAGAGCTTACAAGGACTCACTGTAACAGATCAAGACAATTGGGAAGCATTACTAGGATTAGCTCAGGTTAGTATTACAATATGGGAAGCTTTAACAACACTTATTAAGAGTCAAGTAATTAGAGATGAGTTATTACAAGGAATTCAAGCTAGTGACGTAGACAATTGGGAAGCTTTACAGGGACTAACTAAGTCAGATATTGAAAATTGGGATAGCCAACAAGGACTAACTCAAGCCAGTATTGATTTCTATGAAGCTATTGCACTTCTAACTCAGAATATAGTAATTAGAGATGAATTACTTAAGGGAATAGTTACATTAGACGTAGATAATTGGGAAGGCTTGCAGGGCGTAACACTAACAATAGTTATAAATTGGGAATCTCAACAGGGTGTAATAGTTGTATCAGATAGTAATTGGGAAGCTACAGGACAATTAACTACAACAAGTATAATTAATTGGGAATCATTAGTTGGGCTACAGAGTCAGGACATAGAGAATTGGGAATCATGTAAACCAATTTGTTTCCAGTTACCAGTTAACGAGATAGAATTAATTGATAGTCCTGCTGTTATAGTTCTAACTAAAGAGAGTGCTGTTAGTGACCAAGTTACAACTCAATTAGCTTTATCAACCAATTATGTTATTGAGTTAGTTAGTCCAACAACTAAGGTTAATGACAGCCCGACACCAGAAGTTGTAACAAATGAGAGTTCAGTAGGTATCCAAGTTACCAAGGATACCCCTGTTAAAACTATCGTAACAAAGCCGTGTAACTGATGCCATATAGCTATGCGGTATCTTCACCAAGATGGCAACGAGCAGGAGTTACACAAACTCCTAGTAGACAGTGGCCAACAGAAGGTGTAAATGTTCAGTCATTTAGAGCAATGCCAGTTGGTATTGCAGAATCACGTGGCTCTACATATCTCAATTTACAGTATGGGCTAGTTAATACTACAGCTTCTCAGATTGTTCAAGATGAGTTATTACAAGGTATAGCTAAGAATGATATAGAACCTTACGAAGCACAAGGCGGATTGTCGGTTGTTGCTATAGATAATTGGGAAGGTCTGACTGGCATACAACAAACAGATGTAGATAATTACGAAGCATTAGTTTCAACTACAACAAGTGTAATAGTAAGACAAGAGTTACTTCAAGGTATAGCTAAATTAGACCAGGGCAATTATGAAGCTATCACCTCACTAAGTGTAACTATTGTTGGAAATTGGGAAGCTATAGTTGGTTTATTATCTAGCTCGGATGGTCAGTGGGAGTCTAGCTCAGTATTGATTGGCTCAATTGATTGTAACTATGAATCTGCTGGTTTAATAACAACTACTTACATATTTAATTGGGAATCCGAGCAAGCATTTTGTTTTGATTCACCTGATACAGAAACATTAACCTTACAATCACCAGTTGTAGCAGTATTCACATTAGATGGAGTAAGCGACGCAACAATGACAAAAGAAAATGCTACTGAATTAGGATGTGATGGTTGCAATGAATAATCAAAGTGGTAGTGGAAATTTACCAGAGATAAGACGAGTAGAGATTGTTCAACAAGCTCCTACAACTAAGTTAGTTGCTGATAGGGAGTTTGTAGGAGTATTTAGGGCTGCTGATGCTACGCCTAGTGTGATAAATTTAACGAAATTTACAGCGGGCAATGTTGGAGCTAACAATGTTACCTATTTTGATGATGGCTTCGATGGTCAAGAAATATCAATATTAGGAGATGGCTTCACTACAATCGTACATGATATTACCAAAATTGCAACTAACACGGCGGCAAATAAGCTACTTGCTACTCTTAAAACTTATCGCTTCACTCGTTACACTATTGGTGCTAACAAGGTGTGGGTTGAGGATTCTATAACATGATATTCAAAGATAATGTTGTACTAAATGTACAACCTGAAATTGCTAGAATATTACCATTAATAGATCAAGTTCATGAGGAAATGGATACTCATGAAGCTGTTATTACTAGTGCTAATGACTCAACGCACATGGATGGTTCATTACATCCTAAGGGATTAGCTATAGATATTCGTACACGTGACATAGACCCTGAGCTAGTCACCGAGTTAGCTAAAGCTCTTAAGTTAAAACTTAATGGTAGTGTTCTCATTAATCGACCGTACCAAGTAATTATAGAAATAGATCATATTCACATTGAGTTTGATCCTAAATAGAGGACTAAATGGCTTACACAAGACCTTGGACCAAGAATAATCCACCTGGTAGTCAAGCAGCTAATACCGCTGACGATGAGCTTAGGAATTTACGTCAAGATACAGAAGAACGCATGACAACGCTGGTAACTGGTTGGGACACGGCCGCACCAACTGATCCAATTGTTGCTAGACCAGCTATTCTTGGTAATGTTACAGGTAAAACTTTGATTATACCTGCTAGTTTGTTTATTCCTGTTCCCAGTGGACCATTACATTTAACTGTTGGCGCTGATACAACAATGTACTATGGATTAATTTTACCGATGGGAGTTACTGTTACACAGTTTAGTTATCTTATTAATAATGGTGCTGCTAGTGGTTCGTCAACATTAAAACTGCAGCGTAAGGTATTTGACACAACCTTGACAGTTACTACTTTAGATACTGTTACAGTAACTACTGGTCAGTCAGGACTATTTAACTCAGTTGCACTAACAGAAGTTATTGATGCTACAAAGTTATATGCGCTGGAAGCATTTGTAAGAAGTCTAGCAACATTTCATGGTGTTCGTGTTACTTATAACACACCAGATTGCCGTAACACTTTATAATTATGAACACTAAGAGATTATCTCTTGCTGCACCTAATTATAAATCAGCTCCTGAGCAGCTCTTAGCAGAAGCTAGGCTAAATGGTGGGATGATTACATCTATAGATAGTGTTGATATTCCTAATGGTGCATTAACAAATGCATTGAACACTCGTATTAGATTAGATAAAACAAATAGGCGTTTTGGTGTAATAAATGAAGCTCCAACTAAACCCAACTCTAATAAAGTTTTAGGGATATATGTTCTAAAAGAGAATAGTGGAGCTATCACATTTTTAAGATTTACTAAGAGTTCTATACATAAACGTTCTGGTACGTGGACAGCATTTACAGCAGGAACTAATGGTGCATTAACAGGAACAGATAACGATTATTTCTCGACTTGTGTCGTCCAGAACAAGTTATTTTATGCTAATGGTGTTGATAAAATCCAGCGTTTAGATACCGCTGCTGTAACTTATAAGGAAGCTGGTCCTAATTCTCCTAAAGTTAAATTTATCACTGGATTTTTTAATAGAATAGTAGGAGCATATAGAGTAGAAGGAACAGAACCAGATGGTCCTGTTACTGTTGTTTGGTGTGCTGATGCTGATACAACTAAATGGCCTAATGATGCTCCACCAGATGTTACAACTGGACAATCACCTATTATAGAGAGTCCAAGCGACTACGCTGATTTTATTACAGGAATATTTGGCGGGCCTTCTTATTTAATCCTAGCTAGAGAGAAGTCTCTATGGGTAGCAACTAAGCAACCATCTGGTAGTGCTCCATTTAATTTTTCTAACACTCAGGTTGGAATAGGATCAGACAGCCCTAGAAGTATTCAAAGAACTCCTGGTGGATTAACCTTTTTTGATTTTCGTACTGGTCAAGTATATGCGTGGCAAGTAGGAGCTTATCCAGATGAAATAGGTAGTGGAGTATTTAAAGATATTATTGCAGCAGTAGATGATCCACTTAAGATATTTAGTGGTTATGATACTCTTGAGCGTGAATATTCTATTTGTATCCCAATTGCTGGAACAACAATAATCAGAGTTTGGATATATAGTTTTCGTACTAAAGCATGGGTTTATGATGAGATAGACCTACTCTCATGTATAGGGGACATTGATAGTCCATTTGCTTCCTTTACAAGTTTTGATGAATTAGTTGGTACATTCGATCAAGCAATTGGTACATTTGATACTTGGGGTATTACTACCACAAGCAAGCCCAATAGATATTATGGATACACTAACGGTGAAGTTTATGCAGAAGATAAATCTGCCGATACAGATGTAGGAGTTAGTTACACTACTGATATTCAAAGTAAAGATTTTCACCAAGCTGGCATTGATGTATATTTCTCACGTATCAAGATAAAGTATCAATCACGTAAAGCGGGCCAGTTAACACTTAGTTATTCTAAAGATAAAGGTGCCACTTGGAAAGTATCAAAGGTTAGATCATTTGGTGCTGCTGATAATAAGTCAATCGAACACGTTAGAGTTGTAAAAGCTGATAGATTACGTTGGAGAATTACATCTACAAGTGGATTATTTGACTTAGTTGAATATAGTATTCATGTGAGTCCTTCTGGTACAGCTAAGGAGATAGAATGACAGTCTCGGTACAAGTTAAGCCTATTGAGCAAGAGGCTCCCATTCTATCTATTGAGTGTGACGAACCAGAACGTAAAATTATAAGACACGTTTATCCCATGTATTTAACACCACGTAACTTGCGTACGTTCTGGGAAAGATGTAAGTCACATAGATTTGCTACGATATTTAATGAGGAGATTCGCGGTGATTTTCATAAGTTTATGCAGGTATTTCTTAGAGAAGGTGTGAATGGTATTGAGTCTAGAGGGCTATTTTGGGTAGTAGATAATTTTGTAGGAATACTATATCTAACAGATATTGAACCAACTATTGACGCTAAGGCTCATTATGTGTTTTTTGATGGCAGACAGCATGGTAGAGTTAATTTAATACGAGCTATGTTAGCTCATGTAATGACTACATATAACTTTCACAGACTAAGTGCTGAGGCTCCATTGTTCTTTAAACCTTCAGCAATGTTATTCGCTGAGGAAATTGGATTTGTTAAAGAGGGCCGTAGGAGACTCGCTAGACGCTTCGACCAAAAATGGTTTGATGTAAATATGTATGGCCTCTTAAGAGAGGAAGCCGAGAAATGGCTCCACCAGTAAGTAATGTAGGTGGCGGTCCTGCGACTGGACTAGCTAAGGATTTTACTGATTGGCTAGATAAAGCGCTAAATACTGGCTCATTTGGAACTGCTAGTTCTGGCAATCCTACTGGACAGACAGCGGGATTAAGTGGAGTATTAAACGATATACTAGCTGGTGGAGCTGGTAAGGTTGGTGGGTCACTTAATCAATTAATCCAGAGTAAGCAAGAAGCTGATATTGGTGACTTAAGAGCTAGGTTTGGAGCAAGTGGTGGTATGGCATTTGGTACTCCGGCTGCTTATGCCGAAGCTCAGTTACGAGCTAAACAAGGACCAGAAGCTGCTACTGCAATTGGTGGGTTACAACTCAGCGCGTTACAGCCATTGTTACAATTAATTGCCGGCTTAAGTGGTAAGGGTATTCCACAAGCGGAATCAGTTGTTAGCACGAATCCTTGGTTAAGTGGATTTGAAGCTCTTGCTAGTGGGGCTGGTATGGCCCTTAGTGGAAAGTGAGATAAAAATGGGTGTTACTGTGTTGCCAGATTGGGGACCTGGATTAGGTCAAGCGTTAGGAACATTAGCTCAAGGTATTAGACACGCTGCTGATCCTGAGCGAGAGTTTAAGAAAAGATTTAGTGAAGCTGTTACCACTAATCCTGACTTAGCTCAGCATTTAACCGATTATGCACATATAAATGGTGGGTTACCTCCAGAGATTACTAAATATATTCCTAGAGATTTGTTAGATAGCATACTTGTTAATGATCCATCTCCTGAGGCCATTAGAACTAGATTAGCGATTAGAGCTTCTCGTGGGTTAACTCCAGAACAAAATGTATCAGCAGGACGAGGATTCTTACTTGGAGAATCACCAACTACTGCTGCTGTTCAGTTAGAAACTGCACCATTAGTTCCAGAGATGGCTGGTCAACCTCCAGGTACTGTTCCAACTTCATTAGCAAGAGCTGGTGCACAGAGAGCTATTAGTGGGTTAAGTGCAGGAAGTGAAGCTGCTGATAGATTGAAAGCAACTTTAGCTCCTGCGGCACAAGGTTATTTAGATGATCTACAACAAAAGGATGCAGAGAATGCAGCAGCGGGGCATCCTACTAATTACTATCAAAGAGCAGCAGCAGAACAGTATGATTTGCTGAGAGACGAACACTTTAGGATGACGATTGATGATAGACTCATGTTTATGAGATTGCGTCATCAAGATCAGTTAGATGCAATCGCTGAACATGAATCTAACTATTGGGTTAATAAGAGTGGTGGTATGGGATCACCAGAGTTATGGAGATATTTGTTGTATGATCCTAAAGCTCAACAGAAGATACAGGAGATTAGATCAACTGGACCAAAGAACTCAGATGATGCAACTTTATTAAGAATGCAAAATTATAGAGAGAGCAATGGAGCTAATGCTGAACGTGCTTTCTATACACAGAGCATTGTCCAACGTGATAAGCTATTAGATGCAATCAATGGTAATGCTGGTAAGCATATCATGCCTGATGATGAGAGTCGTCGTCCTAGTGATCTTGCTGGTCTTAATATTGAACTCACTAGAGAGGGCGTACCGATTGAAGCCTTTTGGGGGCAATCAGCAGATGGCTCTGATACAAAGACTAAATTAAGATTTAGATTACGTTATCACAAACAAGTTGAAGTTCCTCCAGAACAATTGCAACAAGCTATGCAACAAGCTGATAAGACGTTTAGTGGAAGTAACATACAAGTTAATCAACCCGCTAGACCTGGTGCTGCTGCTCCAACACCTAAGCCACCTGCAACAGTTACACATACTGCACCAGATACAAGTAAAATTAACACTGATACTACAACTGCTACTGGTTTGTGGAATCAGCTCAGGTTAATGAGTCCAGCTAGTGTTCCTGACAGTGTTATTACTAACCGTGTTAAAGCTAGGTTTAACTTACCATGACGGGGCCGAATTTACCAAATAATCCATTTGCTCAAAAGCCAGGAACACAACCGCTTAATAGCAACTTACCTGGTAATCCATTTGCTTCTCCTGTCTCGGTGGTGGGTCAGCGTGATATTCCCGTTTTAACTGATAATGATGTTAAGGATCTATTATCAAGGGGAGCAAGTCAAGCTGATGTTGAACGTATATTAGCTATTCAACGTCATGGAGTTAGTCCACAAGATGCTGAGGCTGAGCGGTTAGATCAAAAGATGCTTGACGCACATCCACTTTTTAGTGTTCTTCCTAGAAGTGTTAGAGATGTTTTTACTAGTTTTGGTAGAGGAGGAGCTGAGGTTGGTCATGGTGCTATATCTTTCTTTGGTAAATTTGCTGATAACGCAGCACCATTACAATCTGTCGAAAAATTACGTTCTGATTATGCCAACTGGGACGAGCTAAATCAAGCTCCTATCTATCAAGGTCCAGAGGGCGAAGTATCTTTTGGAGTTACTCCTCAATCCACTTATGGTTCCAAAGAGAACTTAGCTAGATTAATTCATCAAGCTGTTATTGCTCGTGCTCAAGGTAGAGAGTTAACTAATACTGATATAGCAATGGTAGCTATTCCACCTTATGCTGTTGGTAGTATGATATATGGTGCAGCATCTAGAATACTTGATGCGCCCGCCACATTAACTGGTTCAGGTAATGCGTCAACCAAAATTCAGGAGTTTGGCAAGGCTATAAGTAGTGCTGGATTTCAGGCGCTAATGGTTTGGGGTGGGGCTAGAGAAGCTACTACTAGAATTGCTGAATACTATGGGATCGCTGAAAAATCATTACATCCAACAGAAGCTGCTATTGCTAATAACATTACTCGTACTCTACGTAGAAATGTTATTGGTCAATCTAATGCTGAAATTAATTCCGCTGTAAGAGAGACTGCTAACCAAGTTAGTGCGTTGGATACTTGGCAATACTCTATTAATAGAATGAGCGGAGTTGAAAATCCTGAATTAGCTGGAATCAAGAATAGATTAATAGGCGAGGAACGTGGTGCCATTGTATCAACACTAGCTAACGTTCATCGCAATTTACGTCCAGAAGATATAACGATAATTCCAGGAGTCCAGAGAGTACCGCTAGTAATGGATCAATTAAAGAGAAGTGGAATTAGTAGTGATAATATAATTACGCACAGAAGGTTAGATGGCAATGGATATGATGTGGCTATGTATGGTAAAGATAGTCCATTAGCTATTGAGCCAGATTACCGTAAACAGTTTGAAAGGGAAGGTTGGTTCTTTGGACAAGAAGCTATGTATAAGGGGAGGCCAGTTAGTTATGAAGGTATTACTCCTAAGTCTGGTGGCCTATTTGTAAATGTTAAGGATTTGAACTCAGGAGAAAGTTTAGAAGTTGGTAATGGTGACCTACGTAGACCTCCCTACACACGTAGTGGTATAGTTAAAACTGAAGTTACAGTGGGCCATAAACCTAGGGACCCGTTTGATGTGTTAGTAGAAGCTCAACGTGGTGCTCCTGAAGAAGCTATGTTAGCTATTCAGAAAGCTCAAATCTCTCAGCTATATGGATTTGCTGCTGAGAAGATTGGTGATATTATTAATAGAATGTCACAAGGGTTTGGTAAGAAAGGAATATTTGAATGGAGTTACTCTGAAACTCTAGATAAAGTTGAAATTGCTATCAGAACATTAGAACATAAATATGGATTTATGAGGGAAGTAACAGATCAAATAGATAGTAACCGCAAGTTTTATAATGAGCCAGCTAACATCGGTAGGAATCCTAACTTCGCTCCAGAAGCATCAACTGAAACTATATTACGTGGATTAAGCACTGACTATGCAGAAGCCCATGAAAACTTACCAGTATTTAATGCAGCACAACAATTAGCTCGTGATGCTGCTTCTAACTTTGGTAGATGGCAATTTGAGTTTGCTTTAAATAATTTACGTGAATTAAAGAATCATTTAGACCAACCTCCTAGTCACTGGAGAGAGTTTGCTGGTGAAGTTCATCAACCAGCCAAAGTAACAACTTTCCGTACCAATGATTTATTTGATGAATATTATAAAGGAATAGGTGGTGATCCATATAAGGGTGGGTTACCAGTTTTGGGAGCGTATTTACCTGATTTGAACCAAATTATAATGAGGTCTGCTGAGGCTCTTAAAAGTATATCAAGTGGAACACGTCCATATGAAAGTATATTATCGCATGAAGTAGCTCATGCTTTTGGTGATAGAGTTATTGAGTTTAATAGACCAATGGCTGAGAGAATATTGCAAGCTGCAAGAGATAATAACCTTGATTTAGTTAATCCTGAAACAGCTAAATATGTCCAATTCATTGACAACGCTATCAAAGAAGGCAGAGATATTTATGGCGGTCATGATGCCATATTAAAGGAAGCTATTACTGAGGAGTTATCTCACAGGTATCCAGTTACTCCCTTAAAGGAGATGTTTCAGCTTTATCAGACTGAGTTGAAGCGAGCTACTCTTAACGATATTTATACAGATTTCAAAGCGTTTCATCAGTCAATTATGTCAATGCCACACATTTGGGAATCTTCAATTTCTGGTAATTTACAGTTTCCAGATATGTCTAACTTGACTAGAGGTCCATTAGGTAACTCCATATATCTTGCTAAGAGATATTTTACTAAAGAAGAAATATTAGCTGAGTTCATGAGAGATGTTCAGGAACATAAATTAGAGGACTTAGTAACTCCAGAGGTTCAGCAACAGGTCGAAAATTATGCTAATGTAGCAGAGAAATTTTCGCTATTACAATCGTTTGATTTGCAAGTAGCACACTTTGCAGACTTACGTGGAATCCAAAGAGTTGATATTGAAGGATTTAAAAATTTCATTGGATCACGGTGGGCTAAGGAGTTACGTGAAGTTTATATGCCCGCTGACGAGTTAGATAATTTTAACAGAATAAAAGGTAGGATGGAGGTTGAGCAAGGGAAAGATGTTAGCTCGTTAGAAGTTGTATATGCAATGGATCAATTACCATTAGCTATGGAAGCTGCTACGAATGGTTATACAGTTCGTTGGGAGCCTAATGGTGATATATCGTTAAATAAAGCTGGTGAAATTGTTCCCAAACCGCTAAGGTTTAGAACAACTGAATCAGCTAGAGAGTTTATTAATCAAAGTGGGCAACAAGTAACTCCTAAATTAAGTGTGGATACTAACATCCCCGATCAAGTAGCTGGCGCAGCAATGCCACCGAGTGGAGCTAAACCTCCTACTACTTATGGACCTAACGACGGATTACAAGCTGAGTTCGATCACACTGATAAGTCAGCTTTCGATCGTGGATTCTTTGGACACTTGATAAACGTTGGCAGAGCTTGGTTAGATCACGCTACTGGTCGTGAGGCTAGCTTTGAAAGTGTTGATACTTTACATGGAACTAAGTTTGCTAGCATTCAACGTAGAGTAGAAAAGGCTAAAGGTTTGTCTGATGCTAATACTTCGGCGTTTGCTCACGAGCATCTTGATCCAATTGGTAAAATGTTAAAGGGATTGAAGAAGGAACAATTCCTTAATATATTTAGATATAACGAAGCAATGTCAGCAGGAGAACAAATAGCGGAGATGTTAAGCAAGGGTAGGAATGAAGCTGTAGATATAGCTAGAGGGTTAGCTGACTTGCGAACAGACACGTCTAGAGCTACAGAGTTTGCACGTAAGGTTGATGCTATTAAGGATGATTTAAAGGGACGACCACAAGATGAGATTAACTTAGAAATTTCTAAATTGATAAGTGCAATGAAAATGGATCAGAATGGAGTAATTGCAGCGGGCATCTTCTCTGGTCTAGCTAAACGTGATATTAATGTTGTTCCAATTGCTGAAATAGCTCGGCTAGCTGATGCACTAATGTGGGATTCTCCAACACAAACTGAATTTGCTAAGCTATCTAATATGTCTCCGAAGGAGATATTAATAGCTAAAAGATTTGAAGCCATGTATGATAAACTATTCAAAATAGCGGGATTACCTCCGTATCGTGAAATATCTGGATACATGGCTCATATTAGATCACAGATTGGACGTGATTTACCGAGTCCAGAAGCTAGTATATTGTTCCAAAAGGGACTTGGTGGGTCAATGATGCATACGTTTATTAACGAGTTCACACGTACAGGGGAAATGAGCGCAATTGATCTTAACCCATATACAGCCGCTTTAAGATATATTGACACAATGTTTAAAGCTAGAGATTTCGTTCCTGTTTATACTCAGGCACTTAAAGATTATGATATAGAGTTAGGAACGCTAGCTAAGAATCAAACTGGCAAGTGGATTGTTAGTAGTATGACCGAGCGTGTTAAGAGGTATCTATCTGACATAAGAGGATTTCCTTCTCCTGCTCACTCTCAAATTAGAGCTGGTATTACTCAACTAAATGAACATTTAGGTAGGAATATATTATCGCCCACTATAGTTGAGAGTATTACCAATACTATAATGGGTGTTATGAGTTCTGCATTGATAGCATTCAGACCTTATCTTGGATTAAGACACTTAGGTCAATTTGAGTTATTCGCAGGAGTTAGATTTGGGTTTGATGCTATGCATGAAGGATTAAAACTTGCGGAGAAGCCCGGCGCAATTGAGGGGTTAAAGAACACAGGAGTGTTATCTGGACTTGATTATATGTCATTGGTTACGCCAGAGGAAGCAGCTACTAGCTTACTGGTGAAACATGGTGGAAGTGCTTGGAGGGCTTATGAAGCGTTCGCTAAGGTAGGTCATGCTGTTACTCTATTACCTACTATTTACGAGCACACTTATAGTGCTGTATACCTGGGGATGGAGAAGTTAGCTTTAGACAATTTAGGTAAACTGGCAAGCGGTAAATTTGGTCCTGATCCTGTCAAAGCTAAGATTATGGCTTATGACAACTTAGCACTAGATAGTTTTGCTCCTTCATTTAGATTAGAGTTCGACCAATTAGTATATGCTGGCAAGATGAGCGAAGCGGCTAGCTTGATTGCAAAAAGAGCTGCTAAAGAAACGATTTTTGATTATCAACGCGCTAACGCTCCACGTGGTTGGAATTCTCCACAGGGCCGTTTCTTAACTATGTTTGGTACGTGGCCATTACACGCTACTGAATTAGTTAATAATATGGTTACACGAGGTTCTCTGAGACACCGTGTTAATTACATGGCTAGGTTTGCAATGGCACAAGGAGCTATATGGTTAGCGGGCAGGTCAATAGGATTAGATTTACTTGGGTCTACAGTAGCTCACTCTTATTTCTGGAGTGGTTCTCCTCAGTATCAATTACTACAAACGACGCTTACGGCGCTAAATGGGAATGGAATAGAACAAAAGTTAGCTCAAGATAGGTTATATAAGTTAGTACCATTCTTAAAGGTAACTACTGAATTTGGTGAGAAAAGGTTCAATTGGGACTTTAACCCAATGACTGTTGATCCACGTAGTATGTTTGCGCCGGGCACTTATGCAGCAGGTGATTGGATGCAAGCTATTCAGGAAGCTAAGGACCCTTGGGGCAGGTATACTATACCACAAGTAGCGGGACGTGCGATAGGGATACCAACTATTAAACATAAGAGTTGGATTGATGATTACTTGGAGAGGTTAGGATTACATCAGTATAACTACAATACGACTATCCAACAGTAGTAGGAGGAATAATAACTTTCTTCTTCTCCGTAAATATATAATCTCCATTAGTTGGATCAATAGCAATTTTACCCATTGTCATCAGTGCTCCCAATAATTCTAATATCACACTTGGAGCTGCTATTGGATAAAATGTAGATATTAATTCAATTCTCGATACTCTTTTGCGTTTCATTACAAACTCCAACAATGTATCCATCTCCATCGTATATGGATTCTTACCTACACTGTGATAAGCCATAGCTAATTTCTTCTCAACTATACCTAACATTTTCAACGCTAACTTTAAATCAGCTATTGTTATTAATAAACTATCTGAATAAGCTATCCTTAATAACATAGCTAACTTAAACATATGAACGTGCTTCCTACCAAAGTATCCAGTTAATCTATAATCATCTGGCATCTTTAAATTCCTATACCACTCCTCCGCAAAATCCTTCGCTTCATCCGTAAAGGAGAATTCGCCCGCTAGGTTAGATATGTGTAGTAAGTCTGATACTAAACTTCTATGTTGTTTCTCCAAGTATTCATAATCAAGGGATTCGTAAAATAGTTGACGCCGCCTCATTTCTTCTTCATAGATAATAATCGCACGAGATGTTAGCCCACCACCCACCATAAGCTCGCTAAGATTGTTAGCAATCCAAACGGGCGTTGTTGCTGCTATCATATTAGCACATGGAGACTGAGCAAACTCAACTCCACGTGAGAGTGTGTCCGTATTAAACTTACGTTTACCATCCCATAATGAGCAAAGAAAGTCAATCATTACAGAACCACTTGGATTAATAAATGTTCCTAATTCACCTGAGCGTATTGATATTGAGCAATCACCCGTATCACTAATACGTTTGGCTAATACTTGCTGAGTCATTGAGTCCGCTGCTTCTGTTACACTTGGAATCTGCGAAAGTAAGTTATCAGCGAAATCCATTGTGCTGGTTTTACGAGTAGCTGGTGGTCCTACGAACCACACATACATATGTGGATAACATTCCCAGCTTCCTAACAATTTATTCTTAGGAATCCAAACCTTTCGCTTTAATACTGACGACAGCGCGAAAACCCCCGACCATAATATGTATGTTTCGGGGGCTTCACTACGTGGATAAATCCAATCTTTGTATGATTCTAACCAATTCTCACAAGCACGTTCTGTCATTAATCTACTGGTTCGTATGTAGCTTCAAAAATGTCTGGCTTGCAAGGATAGAACTCGCCCTTAACTCCTTTAATAATCCAATCGCCTTTTTGTGCAGTCATGTCGCCTTCAAGTGAATGAATCAGCAGAGGACCAAACTGATGAGGACGCTCGATTCTATCTCGAAATGTTCCCTCGTTGTCAGTGACCGAGTAGTCGAGATTCTGCTCATTGGGGCGCGGTTCCATTCCCGCCCATGCAATGATGGCATCGGCGCTGGAGATCGTTCCATTAAACTGAAATGCTTCAATAATAACAGGCTTCTTGCGAAACTTGCTCATGAATTATCCTTTGTTAATTATTTACTAGAGGCTTCGTTAAATCCTTCTTCATAACCTGCTTTATAACCACGACCGTAGGCTTCTTGAGTAGAGTTAAGTCCTCTCGGGATTTGTTTGAATCCAAACCACTTATACCTTAACCACCTAAGCCCTGCTGCTGCGAAGTTAAGTGGAACGGGCATATAGACCGATACATCGGAATCAAAATGGTAATAAGCATAACCATACCAAAATGGAATTATTTCTGCTTCCATTATCTTCTTAAGAAAAAGTTTATTTATAAATATATTTGGACTGAATTTAATTTTTGCTGGTATTTGGTCTGTAATATCATATATTGATTCTGTCATTTCTCTGGTAACAAATATTTCCCAATGCTTACCTAACTCAATTTTTAATGGTGTGTTATGCGCTGTATTAATTCTATTATACATATATGATGGAGTTGGTATGTTTCTAAAGATTCTTATGTGCATACTTTTGCTCCAAGCTTATTTGATCTTGTTGAATCTCATTAATAAAATCAGCTAGCAATTTGAGTGAGTTAGCAGCTTGAGCCAAGCGGAAGTCAATTGGCATTTTTAGGAGTTCATCTATCTTTCTCATGTGAGCATCTAATGTGTTGAGTTTTCCATTAAGTTCAATCATATTATTCTCTAGCCTTCTTAGACCTGCATCAGTATCTTCATCTAGATTAGTTATATCTAACCAATCACGAAGCCAAGTTTTGAGGCTCATTCTTTAACTCACTTTCAATTTATCAAGTTGTCCCCATCTCTCGCCTATCTCACAATCAACGGGGATAGTAAATTGTTCACCATTCACTATTAACGGGCGCTTTATTAAATTTACTAATTGTGGTGCTATCTCATCAACAAGTTGCTTATCCAACTCACAAATAAAACTATCATGCGATTGATTAATGATTCTGATGACTTGACGTTCTCGAACAAAAGTACGATAGACGCCAAGTAGTCCTCCTTCAATTCCGAGTTCAGGTTGGACTGCACCATTAAGATGGTCTGCAACAGTTGATTGTGGGACATAAGCAGTTGCTTCTTTGAAAAGCTCACTTCCCCAACCAGCAAAGAAAGTTCTAATTCGACCATATGGCGTAGTTAATGTACGTGCGTTTTGTCCAAGTTCGTATTCAATTTGACTCCACCAGTTCTTTAGATTATATAGTTGATGCCATCGCTCAAACAATCTCTTACCTTGTGGATATGACAGTACAACATATGGTGGTTTATCTGACTCCTTATTGACAACTTGAACTAGGCGGAGATAACTCATTCTATAATTTAGGGCGTGATTACATCTCTTACCTGTATATCTGCCAGTGGGCGTAACATCTTCGGGTTTACAGTTGTCTAAGTATGCTGCTGTGTCTCTGTGAATATCTCCATGTAACAAAGAGTTCTTCATAGTGGGTTCATTGGCTAAGAACGCTACCACCCAGGCTTCGGCTTGAGCTAGATCAATACTAATGAGTAATTTACCTTTTGGAGCTACTATCATACTTCTAATCTTTAATTGATCAATTGCCACAAGTGTCTCACAAGTTTAATGAACATTTCGTTATAAATCTCGGTTATGATGATAGCACAAATTAGTAACATTGTGCTTACTTTCATCCGAAGTTTCATTTTAATTCTTCAACGAATCCTGCTGCACCTGGATGGCCTCCACCACCTAGTTTCTTAGCAACTTCTGAGCAATCAAATCCTCCTCTTGAGCGTAATCCCCACTGACGTTTACCATCTTTTCTATCTAAATAGTAAGCAGCAAATGGAGCATTTGGATTACGAATACATAGTTCTTCACCTACTTCTGAAAAGAAAACTGTTGCATTTGCTACTGGAACTAAGTGTCCACCTATAACTTTCTCAAAAGAGTTATCACACATCAAGTTAACCATTTGCTGTGTAAAGCGTTCTATAACTGGACCTTCTTGGCGTAACTGTTCTACATCATACATCAACGAATTCCATACATTAAAATCAAACGGATAAGCCCGCAAAGCTTGAGACACACCACGACTACCTGGAAGTCTAAATGTCCATAAATCACGATCTTCTAAATATAAAATAAATTCAGGAACATCAGACTCTGGATAAAAATGTTTCCACGTTAAGTATGCTCCAGAGTGATTCATGTCAAACGTTGCGTATGGAATTCCTTCTAGTGCTGCTTGTGCTGTCTTATGATGATCTAATACTTGAACCTCGTGGTCTAATGCAAAATTAAGTAGCTGTTCACGTGGATATGAGAAATCACAAATTAAAACCTTGCTTCCTTTTGGTAAGTCTGGAGGATATTGTCCATAATTGACTGGAATATACTTAGCGTTATCACCTAATTTTAACCAGGCAACTAGGGCTGAACCAAATCCATCATAACAATTATCATGATAAAGAACATAATCGTACATATATTATCCTTGTTTAAGTTATGCTACTTCCTCTTGCTCATCATCTTCTTCCTCTTTATCACTTTCACTTTCGTTAGCAATATCAAGTGTTATAGCCCGAAACTCCTTTAGCTCACTCTCTGGTGGTAGCTCCACATAGTCTCTAGGGAATGTTTGGCCATTAACACCTGTACCATCTACATACTTTTCTGCGCTCCATCTTCCAGTTTCAGTGGCGGGCACTTTATACGTGCTCCTAATTCGCCCGTCAGCACTTATCTTAGCTCTCAAATAGCTAGATAATAGCTTTCTATGACCTCTAATTAACATTATCATCTTGACAATTAGAAATTTAGTTTGCCATTCAGCTAGTTCTTTCTCTCGTCTGATAGTTCCAATTTTCTCTTTACAAAGCGCAATCAGAGCTATTAATGCATCTTCATCGGCAGTAACTTTACTCTGACGAGTTTTGTGGACTGGAAGTTTAAGAGTTTCATATAACATCTTATGAACTTGTGGATGAGAGTTATCATTGAAACCAACGTGAGTTAATCTTTCTAATAAGTCTTGATTCTTAGCATATTTATATGTTACTGCAAGCTCCAATAACCCTCTCCTATCTTGATCCACCAACATACCTGACTCTGATATGTGCTCAGCTACTTCTAACATTTCCATAGAGAAATTGAAAAATTTCTTCCAGTTAGGTGGACCTTCATTCATTTCTTTTTCTTGGCACTCTTGAACTTCATACTCTGTAGCATCATCCTTACAATTATATATCCATAGTTTAGTTCTGTCTGTACGTTTCCCCCAACTCTTTTTATCTCCGCCACCTTCTTTTGCTTCATTCTTGTAATATGGCTCGCGGGTATACGTACTCACTAAATATTTATGAGCTCGCGGTAACTCTGGCCACATCACACATTGAGCTACTTGGTTGTCCCACCAATAGTTATTAACACTGAAGCCATGTAACTTAAGAATGGCTTTATCGAACACACCAAAGTGTAGTATCTTAGGAATATCACTCAATAGTAATCTATCTACACTATCCCTAAATTGAGGAGTGTTATCATTTACAATACAAACGCCCATAGAAGGATCATTACTAAAACCAACACAACCAATATTTGGGCCAAAGGTCTCAATGTCAACTGCCAGCTTATCACTTTTGAGGAGAACCTGAGTGTAATGCTCAAGTTCATCACCCACAGGGGCGATTGTGAATTTACGTTCTGGTAACTTAAGGTCCCTAAACGACGAATCGAATACAACACGTTTAATGTCCTGGTCAAAGATTGGATAGAGTTTACGATCACGGTAGACTGCTGCGGGGTGGATTGTTGGAATTACCTTTATACCACTTTCATGTTGTAATATGGAACCACGCCAATTTAATATACCTGAACCTGGCTTCTTACCTTTCTTACCTGTAATGAAATACATTGGCCAATTACCTAACGTACAGATTACAACGGGCTTGTTTTTAATAATTAACTCTTTAATTTCATTGATACCATCTGCTAACTCTTTACTTCCAATTAGATATTCAAACTTGTTATCTTTAGGTCTATGATGAGATAGATTAGTAACGAATACACTGTCAGGTCGTGGGAGACCGTTACGTAATAAACATGGTGTAAATATTACTGACCCACTTTCACCTATAAATGGACCAGGAGCAGGATGATTTAATGTTCCTGTCTCCTCATCTGCTCCGGGGGCTTCTCCAATAAACCATATATTACGAGATGGGTCACCCTCGGAAGGTACAAATTTAGTAGAGATATTTGTCGTCACTATCGTAACCTATCATAATCGCTAACCTTTGGTCTCTGTTCGTGGATTTTCCACTTCCTATGCTTATCACCAGTTAACTTACTCCATACTGTGCTATCTTCTATTCCTTTAGCCAATAGATTAACGGCCATTTCATATGTAGCACTAAATGTTTCTCCATCTGTTCCTTTAAAAAACAATCCGGGGATTTCAATTCTCGCAACATCAGTTGAGTCATATTCGATAACTCCGACAACAAATTCTTCAGGTAATACGATAAGTAATCCTTCTCCCTCAAGGGACAATAAAGTTCCAGTGTATCCTGAGAAGGTAACATGGTCTCCTATTCCTGTCCATTTACAATTTACACCTTGATATTTGATAATTCCTTGATCGACTCTTTCTCTAGCTGTTTCTGGAATATGTAATGAACCATATTTAAGTGTGTCGAAAAGTGGCGTGCAAGCGACCTTTCTAGGAGGCAACCTTATCATAGTTGTTCACCAATCAATTTAGTCTTTCTTTTTGGATTCCATTTACCATGAGCTATCGACCAAACCGTACCATAACCAAGTTTTAGTTTGAAAGCTAATTCTCTTATTGGCTCACCATTGTTATGTCTAGTTATTATTTCATCAATCTGCGTTGATGTTAGTTCCAAACTTCTATATCCTCTGCGACCTTTACTTATCATATCGTCTGAATTATCCTTCTCTGTACCTAAAAATAGATGCTCTGGTCTTACACATAATGTGGTATCACACCTATGTAAAATACAAAGTGTAAAGTCAAAATCGCCATAAGTTATAAAAAACGAAACTCTATGGGCTCTTTCGACGTAACCGAATAATCTAAAGTAGCCATAATAAAGACCAGACGAATTTCTGCCTTTAGAGCCAGTCCATAACCAACAAGTCTCTGTTTTGTTGACTTTAGCCCAAAATCTATTTAGTATTTCTTGAGTTACTGCTATTTTCTTGGGAGGTAATCTTAACATTTACTCATGAACTCTATTTAAAGTGTTAGCAGTATTCCTTAATAATCTTGCTAATGTTTCATATTCCTCTGCTGCTTCAATTAACCTGGCTGCTCCAAGTGAAACTATACGACGGGCGTGATAGTTAGTTGGCTCAACTCCGAATGTGTTAACTGGAGGTGGTGACATTGGTGCTGGAACTCTTAAATCTTCTACTATCTTCGGATCAGCATAAGTCTTGTTAACTTTTATAGAGGGCTTACTCTTTAATCTCTTTTCTCTTGGCATTTGTGGCTCCGCGTAAGTGATAGTAAGTTTACTTCCAGAAGGATGAATCCAAGTTGTCGATTTACTCATATGCCCTCAAGAGGACTCGAACCTCCAAGGCTTTCGCCGTGGCGTCTTAAGCGCCATGTGTTTGCCAGTTTCACCATGAGGGCTATTTTATTCACTTGGATATTCGGTGAATTCACCTGTTGCTTCTTTAAGATAAGATAGTTTCCCTGGAAAAATCGGTCCCGGTTGCACATCTATTACCATTTTAGGAAAGTATCTATAACCTTTACGATAAGTAGCCCGCCAGCAAATTGGACCAATTGCTAGCCAGAATGGTAATTCATCAGGATGATAAATTCTAGCTTTGCGAATATCAACACCATCATAACTATCTTTACCAAAGTAAGGATCATCAATGGGATGTTCAGGTGCGTAGTACATAACCTACCTTATTCTCTTCTTCATCTATCATACCACGTAGTAGTGTGAGATATACACGTACATCTTTAATCCTACCTTGTACTGGTTCACGTTGGCTTACGTGGCCATTTATGTAAGCTAAAATACCATCTAAATGTTTCTGTAAGTAAACCCATAATATTAACTTACGATCAACTTTAAGTTGAGCGGCTAATCGTTCGAAATTACTAAAAGCATTATCATCACCATGTGCGTATTCTTTCTGGCCGGCTTCTCTTGTTTCACTTTCTTCATCATACATTAATCCCATTAACTGTGATACTTGGTCTTTAGTCATTTAGCATCGCTCCCTCCAACTAGGTCCGTATTTTTTATACATACTCTTGTTAAGAGCAGCAGCTATTTCTTTTGTTGCTACTACTCCGAAAGGTTTTGGCATTGGTTTAATGCTACCGCGAGACCCTAAATACACTGTTGTACCTGTAGGAAGATCACGTTTGATCTTAACTCCACGAGCAGTTTGCATAAGACGATAATCGTTATGAGCAATTTGAATCCATTTAAGTCTACGGCGCATAGTTAACTCACCAAATCATCGAGAGCTTGTTTAATGTGCTTGAGTGCATTTCTCTTTTGTTTAAGCCAATGCGCTTTTACTTCTACTTCCATACTTGCGTTGCCAATACTACCTACCCAACTTAGTTCCATAACAGCTTCCGCATATTTGTAAATCCAATTGAAAAATGTTTTATCAGTCATTAGCAACTACCACTCTCTGTTCCCATCCAGTTACATACAACTAGGAATAGTTTAGCTTCTATGAGGAAGCCCGCTATAACCATCAAGATAATTAACGTTTTAATGATTCGGTATTTCATAATTCCTCTTAGTTAAATTTAAAGTGACCTAGTGAAGTTATGTTCACCGGAACCTCCATAACATCTAGCATTCAACTCGATTCAAGAGGGAAGCTAGAATGTCACACTAGGCCACATTGCTAATAATCTATTTCCTCAGAATAGTAATGTAAGAACTCTGAGTGTAGTTTACTATACGGGACGAAACTTAATCCATTTCTGTTGCAAGGTAACTCCATCGTCAGCAAGTGTGGTATCAACAACTGCAATAACACGCTTACCAGTAACTTCACGCCAAACGTCACCAACACCACCAGACTCAGGATCAACACTCCAATCGCTACCACGGTATTGATCGTTAAACCTTTTCTCGTCCTCTTTAGTTAGATGAAAACCAAGCGCTGTCATTACGTATTGTTTGGCGAAAGCTAATGCGTCAGGAGTGTGAATGTAACAAGTGTAAAACGTGCGTGCTCCCTTTTCAGGGCCTTCTGCAACAGTCTGTGGATAACGGACACCAGCAGTAAGAGGATCACCAGGTGCAGCGTTCTTCTTTGCTTTCTCGAATCCCTTTGGTTCTCCAATTAACAACTCATATTCTCCCTTGTCCAGTACCGCGATAACTGCTGTCAGGGAAGTCGGGTCCGCGTCATACCTAGGCACTTTAGGCTCCTTTTGAGTTATCGAATTACTTCTTATCTGGATGTTTACGTGAGTTTTGAATTAATTCGATTGTCTGTAATAAGTGGGGATTCTTTATAATAGTTGGAAAGAGACCCCCGAAGTTAGTACGTGCGGTAATATCCTCCCCTCCTGAAGTACGAGCACGATAAGTTATTACGTCACCACTTCCAACCGCTTCACAATGCCATATCAAATCAAAATACATTGATATGTCATCGGGGAATGTTCTTCCTCTAAACCCTGGACGAACATCTACAATAACAGGTTGATCCCCAATGATAATTCTACCTTGTGCGTCACGAGGTTGTTTGAACGTAATACGTTCATGTGCTGCCATTATAAAATGGATATTATGTTTGATACATAGAGATTTAGTACCTGCTACAAACTTGTCAATCAAACTCATTTCCATTCCATAATCCTGAACAGCATAATCTACTGCGTCTACTTCTATTGAGCGTTTCTTACTTTGGGACTTACCTAACTTAGCATTAGCTTCTAGTCCCTTGTTCATAGCAAACTGACGTAACTGAGTCACATCATTGATAGATATGATATCAAACTCAGAACGCTTGTTAGCTATGGCCCAATCAATAATGTCACATACAGCATCAAACGCAGTAGATATATCTACGTTACCACGGGCGTCTAGCTTCTCACCAACACTAACTATAATTGGGTTAAATCCAACTTTCTCTTTGAATAACTTACTCTTAAGTGTTTCCATTCCTGTATCACCAGTGTCGATAATTAAGTTTCTATCTCCACCAGTTCCTAGGAACCACGTCTTACCATTACCTGCACCACCATAAATCATACCAATTATACTTTCACCTGACTTTAACTCAGCTAAACGATTAAATGGAGCAGGTGCTGGTAAGTTGCTAACGGGAGTTACAACGTGTGTCACTTTGACACTACCTCTTAGTTCCTAACTTCATAACTGCTTCATCACTAGGTGAGTGAATTAGTGGAACACGTGAGTTACCACCTTCTCCAAGTACCGTAATCAAATAACCTATAATTTTCTGTCTATTAACTCTTAACAACTCAGCAACTTGATCTGGTTTTGGTTGTGTTGGAATGAGAGCAAAACCAATTCTACCAACTCCACCATTTGTTTCAATCTCAGCTATAATTTGATCTGCTGATAGTGGAGTACGTGTCTGAAAGCCAACACCATGTTCACACATTATTTGAAGTTGACACTTAGGTTGTTCGTGACCTTTAGGGACTTCTACAATTGGTCTAGGATCGGCTTTAAGAGCAGCGGGATCAATAGATGTACTAACTTTCTCCTTGTTATGTATTAAATCATCATTTGGCTTTGAGTCCACTTTTTCCTCCATAGTTATCGTCGATTACTAACACGTCGTCCTGACGGACTACTAAATATTCTTTACCATCTAACTCAATATGAACACCTGCGAATCTGCCAAAGAATACTATCTCACCTTCTTTAACTACCATTGGTATAAAATTATCGCCTTCTGTTAATACTTCTGAGTATCTACCAGGACCAACTGCTAACACTTTTCCTACAAGTGGTTTATCCTTATTCGTGTCAGGAATAATAATACCACCTTTTGAAACATCTTCTGCGCTAAATTGTTCTATTACAATTTTATCGCTAATGGGACGTAATCTAAAGCTCATTCACTAACCTCCTCTCCACTTGGTTGTGAATAATCCCAAGGAACCTGTGTGAAATGAGTTTCCAACTGAGCCATCATTGCACCTTCGGTAGGTTGCTTACATACACTGTGGAATGGACAAAATGGACATTGTGATTCTTCCATTGGATACATATCTTCATCCCTACATTTACTTAATATATTATTCTCAAACCAAATTGTTTCTTGTTCCCAACGTAGCAATTGATCTTCTGTACGTTGAGTCATTAACGTAACTATCTTTGGTCCTTCTTTTTTAGTGTTATACAATACCTCAACTCGTTGTCCAAGAACACGCTCACCATGAAGTTTTGATTCTGCAAGAGTGTAGAGAGTAAACTGATTATTTGGTTCGAGTGTACGCTCGTAGAATTGTCCCATCTTTGACGAAGTTTTGAAATCAACTCCCCACAACTTACCATTCCATCTAACAATTTGATCTGCACGACCACCGATTGCTGTTTTTCCATCAGATAACATTACCTGGAACACTTGTTCCGCTTGGAGTATTTGAATTTGGCCAGTTAATTCGATCTTTTTTATGTGTTGGTAGGCAACATTACAACTTGCTAGTAGTCTACCACCAGTTAAGAAGTCGTACTGGGTACCGGGCTGTGGTTCAGTTCCATTCTTAGCCCAATACTTGATTACACTTCCTAGTGCAACTTGAACATCACCATTACTCTTTTGTAATATCTCCCTGAAATGATGATAAGCTGCACCGAACGCAAAGTATTGTTTAGTTTTCTTCGGGCGGAACCCTAACACTATACTCAGGAAATATTTTCTTAAACAAGTTTTAGCTGTTATTAGGGCTGTATGGTCACGTATGCGAGGCTCATAACGCTCATATTTAGTCATGAACTTTTTAATGGGTGCTTGGATTATTTCCACTTATTTACCACTTTCATATTGAGCTGTGTATAGATCAATAGTTGGAACATCACTTGTATTAACATTTACATTCTTTATTTCTACATAAGGAGGCTCCGTATACTTCTTAACAACTCTACAAAGATGAAGCCATCCATCATTCATTTCTCTGTGGAGTCTAGCTTGAGCTATCTCTAACATCTTCTTCATATTAACATCTGGCTCTTGCGAGATAATATATTTCAACTCTATGATAGCTTTATCTAACCATAACATTTTGGAGAATGCTTCTTCTATTTCTACTCGTTCGATGGAGTTAAGTGTAAAGGTCATTCTTTTGCCTCAATAAAATCAATTGAATGTCCTTCTTCGTCAACTATTACAATGCCTGTTGCCTCTCCCTCATAAGCATAACACATGGCTTCTTGATCGAATTTTTGTAGTCGATTGATGAGTTCTTTGACTGTTATCATAGTATCCCAGGTGTGTTATATAATTCTTGTAGTTTTTCCCAGATTTCTGGCCACTCAACTTTCAACTTAGCTAGGTTCCAACTGTCAGCTTTCCTCATTGCTGCCATAATTAGAGCAGCAAATTGATAATCATTAGCTGCAATTTTCAATGACTCTTTATAATCATATACAGTAGCATTAGTTACGTGTATATTAGAATTAATCATGTTCCATTCTCCTCTAGTTTTTTCTTTAACTCTCTAGCTCCAATTGCACCATAATCTTGTGGAGTCATTGTATGTGCTCTCCTAAACTCTTTTAATAACATAGAGAACAACCATCCAAATGTACCTTTGGGATATGTCTCATTAAACCAGTTGGCATCATCTGCGTCTATTGAGACGTGTCTGTCAACTGTTTTGGACATTACCATTCTCTTTTACTTTAGGTACGAAATTTATCTCTCCTGGATGAACTCTGGTTAACGTTATACCCATAACACCATGATTAATGATAAAGTATCCAGCAGGTTCACTCCATTGATATAGCTCACTTAGCATTGTATCGTTAAATTGAGCTGCTGGAAAATACATCTCTCCTGCCTTATGCTTAACACAAGCTCCAATTACACTCATTACATTATCTACATCAACTATTGTCATTTTACCTAGTTGTTCACTCACTGTTGCTAATGCTACTATTGTCTTATTACGAAGCTCCGCTACAACTTTATTCGAACGGACTCTAATAACAAACTTATCTCTCAACTCTGTGTAAAGTGAATACTCTGGATAGAATGCTACTGATCTCATTCCTTCGTGGATATGATAAGCCAGCTTCTGAGGTTCAAGTGATTGAAATATAAGATCGTCCTTAGCCTCAAGTAATTGTTTTAATATCATCTCTACTTTAATTACTGCTCTTTTAGAGCGGGCGTAACTCAACTAGCTTTCCTCCTGTATACTCTCTTAACATTCTTCTTTCTCTTTAGCCAGTTATTACAACATCTCACAAGTTTTAATCTAAACCTCTCAGCTTGTTCAAATGTAATTCCACCGTTTTGTTTCTCTAGTAGTGGCCATAGTTCTTTTAACCTTGGGCCGTATAACTTGTGAATTTTCAAGTGACATTTATTCTTGTCACATAGGAATACTACATCATCTTTGTTAAAAGTAATGTAACGAGCGGCATATCTGGATGGTAATAGTCTTGCCCACAAGTATTCGTGACCCTTGTGGTGTCTATGTATTCTTCCATCTCTTGTTCCGCATTTAGCGCAGACTCTAATCTTAACGTTTGTAAGATTGTAAGTCCTACCAGTGCTACCACTAGAATGAACATTCCACCAACCTTCACGTTTCTTGCTTTCATCGCGTTCCCACTCTCTTACTTGTTGTTGCCACTTGTGGAAGTCTCCCATTATGACAATTTACTTTCTTCGCCTAAAATTTTATCATTGAAGAAATAGTGTGCCCTATAAACTAGCCCGCTGAGAACTTTTGTTGGTTCAAGTAACCAAGGCCATACAATGGACATAGTACCGAGCCAGTTTACACAGAAGCAACAAATGTCCCAAGTTGTGAAGTTACTTTTCTTGAGATATTCATACACTTCTAGTGTTCTTAGTTCTGGATTCTTACACTTGCTATCTATCTCTCTTACATGAGCTTGTAAATCGGCATCATTCAACTTCTCTGGTTCGGGTCTAATTTCTCTGGCGGGCGGTTCATCTGATCTATCGCTAGTTTCCATAACTCTATATACTCCTTGTTATCTTCGGGAAATTGTAAAGAACCAATTGTTTCGTTGTCGTGATAGATAACAAATAATACGTTACCTGATCTATTTAATAACTCATATGTCCACATTAACCAACTTCCTCCCCGAACACGGTTGGTCCTTTTCTACGTCGCCTTCTGTCAATAGTAGGAATTTTACTAGCTAGATAGATTAAGATTGATTGTGCAATTGCGTCTGGTACTGATCGAACTGCACGATCACCATTGAATGCTAATCTATCACTAGTTATGTTTGATATTTCCTCTGCAACCGTAGAAATATCTACTCCGTTACGGAGGGCAAGCGTGATTACACGCGAGAGTGATTGTGCCCATGCTTGGACAGAAGAACCACCCTTCCCTATAAGAATATCGACTCCAACTGGTTTACCATTATTCTCTATAATAGTAAAGAACATGGAACCATCAGGAGTTGACGCTTTTACGGTGGAACTTTTTAATACTTCTGGTTCGTCTTGATTAATTAGGGCCATTATCTTTCAACCTTTATTGAGATAAAATTGAATGCGTGTGGAGTTATTGTAATATTTGCATACGAATGAATGGCAAGTGTATTTTCATCCATTCCTTGTAATTGCTCAATACGAACTGTTTCACCATTTGGTAGTTCAATATCTATCGGTGTTATCATAATTGCCCGCTAAGGGTTCGAACCTTAGATTCACACAATCGGATTTAAAGGCTCTCCAGCGTTGTGTAAGTCTTGCCAATTAAACGACGGGCTACCTTACTGCTTAGATATTATTCTTCTTCATCCTTATCTTCTGGTTCATCCTCATCTTCCTCATCATCTAACTCTGGTTCCTCATCTTCATCTTCCTCTTTAACGTTCTTCTTAGCTACGGCGGGCTGTTCTTCAATATCTTCATTCTCTCTAGCATCTCCATTAGCTGCAAATAACAACGCCATCTTATCATTAACTTCGTCACTTTGTCCATACTCAATAGCTTCTAAATCTGTATCTAATGCTTCTAGCACATTGAGTAGACCATCTCTAACATCTTCATCCTTAAATGTTGCGAATTCTTTTATGGTGCTAGATAGGAGTTTCGTTACATCTTGACGAGGCATCTTGTTAACACCTTAACCTTTCATTGTAGTTGTTGATCTATACAACTTGAGTGAAGCGGCTTGTTCAGTTTTCAGTATTGTAATTTGATCGTCTAACTCAGCAATCTCGTCAAGTGCTATTCTCGCTATTACATCGCTTGCTAGCTCACGTTCACCGCTTGCAGCTTGTTTTAACAACATGCGACGATGAGATGAGGCCATTTTATCTATCATCGTAACCACGTTTTCCTACTTCTATCCACTCTTTGAATAAGTATTTAAAACTATTTCTGAACTGAATCCAAAATCCTTTAATAGCGTAATAAATATTTTTCATTCTTGTAACAATCCTCTTTTCCTCATTGTTTCTAGCTTAGTTAACTTTCTCTTTTCACGTCGTTTATCTCTAGTTAAGATATTGGGTGGAGTTGGTTGGAATGCAAAATCTACTCCACTTATCTTAGTACCTAACTCCCAAGGTTCTTTAGCTTTCGGTGTGTGGTCGTTGTTCATCTTTTTATATTTCCTTTCTCTCTATTAACAAATGCAATAAGCGCCTCATAAACATAATCATCTAAATAAATTCTCTCTGTTCGCCCTTCACGATCTGTGCTAAGGATAATGTGATAATCATCATTTTCAGCATAGACACCATCACCTAGGTATTCTTTTTTGTTAGTCATTTTCACTTGCTAACCAATTCCCTTCCCAAGTTCATTAAACAATTGTTACAAATATCTGCGAATTTAACTCTATCACTGGTTTGTACGAGGTCTTTCTTACCGGGCACATCTTTACACTTTAACTTAGATAGATCGTTTCTTAATGCAATGTGCCATTGTGACCAGAAGCCATGTTGCCATGCTAGGAATATTAATCCAGTTTTGCGTGCTATCTTAACTGTGGCGTATTCACCAAGTTTGGACTCTAACTTAGCTAATCCTAATACAGCTTGAGTGTTGTTACTTGTCACTGTTTACTCCTAGCAATAATTCTATCCATTGCTTCTACCATTACCTTATCTTCATCCTCACCTCTCATAAAGAAATCATCTCTAATTCTTCGCATCTTTCTAACTAATTCTTCGTCGGACCAGTCACTAGGTGTTGATAAATCTTTTTGTTCTGGCATTATCTTCCCTTTCTCATTTCATTTTTCATCTTACTTAACAATTCGCTTGCGATACTAACTGTTCTATCACTATCATATCCCTCTACAACTTGTTCAATTACTCTCAACTTACGCGCTAGTATGTCTTGAATCCAATCTTCAATCGTATCCTTTACCACTACATAATATGATGTAGCACCATGCATATCTCCAACTCTACCGTAGCATCTCTCCTCACACTGTTGGTGGTTAGCTGGGGTCCAGAATAGGTCACTAAATATCACGTAGCCCGCTGCTGTTAAATTACGGCCCTCCCCCATTACTTGCCATGTTCCACAAAGGAAATGAACATTTGGGTTATTTTGAAATTCATCTACAATTTTCTGCCTCTCACCTTCACCGCTAACATCACCAGTTAATACAACACTCTCATTACCTAGTCTCTTGTGAATACCATGTGCAATTGGCTTGAATTGAGAGAACACTATTACCTTACTAGCTCCTCCGTTCTCATGTGTGTCGTATAACTCTGTAGCGAGTTCAGCTACTCTATCAAGTTTATCAATTGCGCAAACTTGCTTCAATCTCATTATTTGAGCTAAGATGTTAGGCACACGTTGTTCGGCGCCAGCTTGACCCGGATTCCATGCGTCTAACGCTATATAGACACCTTGTAATATCTTCTCGTATAACTTCCAAGCTTTGGGACTCATTTCATGGTAGTCTGTAATACGCTCAATAGCCGGTAAATCTTTCATTACATCTTTCTTCCTACGGCGCAATAGATAAGGCTTAACTAATCCCCTTAGTTCTTCCACGTTTCTAGCTTCTTTGTTGTTAAAGGTATATCTACTTAGGAATCTCTCCTCACTTGGAAACAAATCTGGCGCTAACATCGTAAGCATTGGCCAGAGTTCACCGGGTCTGTTCAATACGGGAGTGCCCGTCATAAATGTTATCCTAGGACACTTTAACATTCTTACTGCTACCGAACGCTGACTATCGGTATTCTTTATATAGTGTGCTTCGTCAACTGCAATTGTATCGAAGTTACTTGCGTTAATCAAATCCACCCATAGATAACGCTTGACAACATCTTGTCTAAACTCATTACCGTGTTCATCCTTAACACTCTTGAATGTATCCTTAACTCTTGCTAGTATGTCATAGTTAAATATGCAAATCTTGTCTGACTTACTAACTACTAATCTCTCTAAATCACGTACTCCTGGCTCACTCCCTGAGAATACGCCGGGCACTATTCCAGTTAACCTTTCTATTTCTCTCATCCAGTTAATCTTGACGCTAGCTGGACAAATTACGGCCATTCGAGCGTTACCATTTAACTTTGCATCTAGTAACATGAAACTAGCTATCTTCTGAATAGTTTTACCTAGTCCCATTTGGTCAGCTAGTATCAAGCTGTCGTTAGCTGCTTCAGCGAATTCTACGCCAACTTCTTGGAATCCTCTTAACTTAACCTTTTCATCTTTAAAGTTAATCAAACTACCATAACTAGGTGAATCTGTCTTGAGTGCGATACTATCTAACCTCTCTCTACGTTCAATATCAGATAGTATCATATCCTTAGCTTCGTCACTCCAAATTACTTGTTCTTCTTTCTCTAATGCCCGCCATAACTTAACACCTTCCGTGAGTTGAACACGGTAGGTTTGGCTAGCATTGTGAAAAGTTGTTCCTACTGTGTTATAGCTTAACGGATTAGGACTAACTTTATATCCTAGCTTTACATCTAACCATTTTTTGTTTTCTGATATAGCAATGGTCCAACGTGGAGCGTTTAGCACGCTATCTATCTTCTCTTTAGTTCCATCTTTAAATGCGAAGTCGATTTTTGGGAGCTTTATTAGCTCACTATGAAAGTTCTTCCAGCTCTCTAAAGGAATCTCATTAACGGGTAAATTGTTCTGGTAACGGAAAAATCTGCCGGGCGTTTTCCTTAGAATATCCAGAATGTCATCTCTAACATCACTAATAGCCAAAATAACCGCACCCTCTGAAACTGAGTTTGCGGTTATCACTACATTTAATTCACTCTTTAACTTTAACTCTAACGCTTCTCTATTTAACTTTAACTGTGCTAGCTCGCGAGTTATAAACTCCTCTCTCGCTCGTATCTTCTCTATCTCATCTTGTGACATATCCCCTTACGATAATGTTAAGGTTACTTTACAATAAAACGATTATAGCGTCAGGGACTCGAACCCATTAAGCTACTTAGTCTAATAAGACAAGTAGGCAACCGTGCCAGCGACGCTATAGTTAGCTAGTAAGGACTCGAACCTTACACCCTAACAACGGGCCACGTAGAGTGGGTAGCCGGTTAGGTCCAATTGCCTCGTACGAGGCTAGCTAATCACTCACTTTTTACTTCACAGGAACTAAGTGAGAACCTGACTTAAACTGTATTTAACTTCTTAGCACTTACTACTCTATCTCTCTTGTACCATTCTTTACGCTTGTTAATTAAACTAAACATTTCTATGTAATCATCGTGCAAGCGAGTTACGTATCCTCTATCTACAGGAACAGAACACGGACGCCCGTCGTAAACGTCGCTACTTTCCCTACTAGCAAAAGCATAAACACTATCGTTAATGTTCAACATACTAACTAACCACTAATTCCTTTCTCGCGTTTAGTGTTCACTCTCACTGTCACCATAGTTGGCTAATTTCAATCTCTCACTATCTAATTCTAACACTTTATCTTTTTCTACCTCAGCTCTAGCCTTCTCTAATGCACTTACTAGGTCACTTAGCTCTAATCTTGCGTCTATCATTAACCTTGGGATAGTTTTACCGTTCTTCCCAATGTGTCCCTCTTTCACAACAGTGAGACCAGTTTTACGATGAGTCATGCTAACTTTATATTCTGTTGTAAATCTCAACTGGTCAAATGGTAATAGAACTGGTAACTGTTCCCATTCTGGTGCTAACTTGTGCAATTCATCGTTCATTAACTTATCTGAACCATAAACGATGATTCCTGTTTTCTTATTTTTCTTGATAAGGGCTACTTGTTGTAAGCAGCGCCTTAACATTGTCTCATATTCTACAAACTTTGGAGTGTGAGTGAAATACACTCGAATAACTCCGCCAGACTTGATAACGTAGTCGAATTTTCTAACGGGCCAGAACTTGATAACGAAATCTCTGTCAATTAGCCCGTATTCCTTACCCAATTTATAAGCTATACGTTGAGTTACATCATCAATCATCTTGTAAGTAACTTCGTTCATTGTTCTAGCTCCTCTAACTCTAATCTAGCGTTTTCATCTTTCTGTTTATCTGTTATCTCCTCTGTTCCATAGTCTAGTGCTTCACTCTTACACTTTTTGCATTTTCTATCTTGAAATCGTCCGAAGCTAGTTGCATTCATTCCTGTAGGGTCATTATCGTATTGCTTGTGTCCACATTCTTGGCATGTTCTGCGCCAAATTGTCATTTTGCGTTAACCTCCATTGAAAAATGAAAGGTTAGCTAGCGGTTTGGCATCTAACGTTATAGCCATTCTCATAACGCGCAGCCTACCCTATCACTCTAGCTAACCTAATTGCCTAGATAGGATTTGCACCTATGACCAGTGAGGCAAAAGCATTGGTTAGCCTACTGGCTCAGCTATCTAGAATAGCCTAGGCACCTTGTTCGCTACACAATTGACTACACAATTAAACTACTACATTAAAAGTTAGTAGTTTACCGCATAGCTCCCTCCAATTGTTGGACAGAATGTGAACCTGCTAATATACCACTTTCCCAATTGGAAGTCAAGTGTGTCATTTTGTCAGTGTCCATTTGGACACATTACTAATGAGTTATAATATGTGTCCTTTCGACACGGTTATTACTCGTTTAGCTTCCTTTCAATTCTGTCGAGTAGATTAGGAAGTTCTACTAAACTATTAGCGATTTCTTCTGGATGTGTAAGATAATAATACATTAGCCTTAAGTCATTTCCAGATATTTGTATATTAGCGTGCATAATGCACCCAAGCACCTAAACTTCTGTCCCATGCCCAATAGACTCCATGAAATCGACCAGGGTTGTGTGAATAATAGGGACAACCTAGTTTTGGGCTACATGACTCTGTTAGTTCAACGACGCCATCCTTAATAATGTGTTTCTTTGATTGCCATTGGTAGTATCTTGCTCTGTCAGGATATATCCTGCTATAGTTAGGTAGTGGCTCGCCGTATTTCATGTTACCCCTCTCTTAATGAGTAAACAAATAGATTTTCCAACGCCAACCAACTCCACCAACCAATTGGTTGGACACCCCCCCCTCCTCCCTCCCTTTCCCTTTTTGACCCTTTTCGGGTCTTTCCCGAAGGTTCCATGACAGGATTATTACAGCGTCAAAGCTAGGTGTATAGTTATTATATATATTTTTTTTTAATGTCTTAAGCCCACTGGACACGTTATGCGTTTACTCATGGAACGCTGCTAGTTCTTGCATTTTCGTGTCCTTATGACACACCTTGTGTCCCACCGGACACGGGACGGGGGGAGGCCCCCCCCTCCAACCAATTGGTTGGATTAATTGAGTTGGTTGGAAGAATTGGGAATAATTGGAATGACTAATCGTTAACTCGTTAGTAACATAAATGCCCCTAGCCTATACTAGCACTAGGGGCTATCTATGTGCTTCACACTACACTACCAACTAGCTACCTTAGCTAGTGTTCTACTAGGCTCCAAACTGGCTAGCAAGTGTAGCGAGTTCCTCTTGACTAACCTGTTCGCCGCGCCTAACGCGCGCCATAATGTCGTCGAATACCTGAGCCTTAGCGGTAACGCCTTGACCGCGCTGACGTGCAGATGCGATAGTCCAGTCATGACCCGCCGCGCGAGCATCAGCGAGAATCTTATCCTTACCGAGTGCCTTGTCGCCGGAATTGATAGCGTTAGTTACTGCTTGCTTAACGCTAGCACGAATACGTGAGTTAGCATAAGCCAAGAATTTAGGCTCATCTCCCGCGCTAGCGATTAGCTCCGCTACGCTATCAAACTGTGGATATTCGGCTTCCGTGGACAACTCGCCAAGTTCCTCAACCTTACCAACTACTGGCTTCGTGAAGCGAAGATAACGCATAACACACTCCCTAAACGATTGTGAAAGAGCTAGCGACGGAATGTCGCCCCATCTTCCCAAATATAACACTTGCTCTAATGAATAGCAAGCCTGTGTCAATTGGACACACCCTCTAAAAACCCTTACAGCTCTAGCGTTTTCCGTTGTCCCAACCGAATGGCTAACGGAGCCTTGCGAGGCTCTAGCGCCACATTCGCGCGCGTTAGCTAGTTGTTAACTAGTTACTGACCAATCGTAAGGCTCGAAACTAATCGT
>Ga0137397_10000112_pt1 | contig 52777 bp, 42 predicted proteins | sample czorhiz116metaG_FD_106658 | JGI IMG/M metagenome (GOLD analysis project Ga0137397, IMG submission 106658) | Vadose zone soil microbial communities from Angelo Coast Range Reserve, California, USA - czorhiz1.16 metaG | ecosystem: Environmental > Terrestrial > Soil > Vadose zone | place: USA... | reverse complement strand
CCGGACGCCGCTAGTGTTGTAGGGCGGCGGGAAGGTGAACGGGCCGCGCGCCGGCAGCAGCGCCTGCAGGACCGCGGCCGACAGTCTCGGCCGCACCTGTCCCGTCGTGGCGCTCTCCAGGAAACCGCCCGGCGCGATCGCGGTATCGGCGGCGGGCGTCGATTGCGACAGCGCCGGCATCGGCACCTGCACCAGCGCGACCACGCAGGCAATAATGGATGGAGAGAGACGAACGGATGGCAGACGAAGAACGGACATGGTGCTCCTCCTCACGCGGAGAACCACCAGTCCCTAAGTGGATTCTCTTGAGCTTCCTTCTCTTCGGCAGCCCGGCTGTCAAAAAAAACTCTGACCCGCGGCTTTGCGTCCCCGCCTCGCGACGGGTTTGCTCTTATCGGGAAGGGGTCTCCGCACAAGCAATCCAGACCCGAGTGCGAGGCTAAGGTGGAACACGGGATTTGTCAACGGAAAAACACGGAGAATGGATCGGAAAAATCCTTGGTCGGCGCGTACTATTCAGGTGATTACTCTAGGGATATGGCGCATTCTCGAGGGCGCCAGACCGGCTGTTCGCCCCGGCCCTCCCGCCTGCGGCGGGCGCGCCACGACGTCCGGAGCGCCCGCTCCGGATCGGACGGGTTTATTACACTGGGCATTCAGGTGTTTACCTGATGGCGGCTGCCCAATCCTCGGGGTATTCATGGCAGTCAAACCCGGGAGAGGGGCAGCCTAAGCGGGCTTCCGGGGGGGGCCTTTTGAAGGTATCATGATCGACACCTATTCCAGGGAACCTCGGTCGTCCGGCGGAGCGGGGCCCTTCCGGGGCCTGCGGGAGGAGGGCATGCAATGAAGGGGGGACGCAACCAGGCGGAACTGAAAACGGAACTGAAACAGGTGCCGTCCGAATCGACCACGGCGCTCCTGCGCGAGCTCGTGTCGCACCTGCGGCAGCACCGGACCCAGCTCCGGGAGGAATGGGCGCAGCGCATCACCGAGGCCAGGCTGCTGACGGCGATGACCAAAGAGGAGGTGTTCGCCGAAGCCACATCGGTCTACGACAACTACGTCGAGGCCCTCGAGACGGGAACCTTCGAAGCGCTGCAGGCTTACGCCCGGAACCTCTCCGAGCGCATCATCCCGCGGGGCGTGCAGACGGACGAGGTCGTCGGAATCGTGCTGCTGCTGCGCGACGTGCTGGCCCGGTCGCTGTTCGGCCGGTATCACGCCGACTTCGACAAGCTCAACAGGATCCTGGATGCCTACGAGCCGGCCGCCAACCGCATCGCCATCACCGTGGCCGTCGGCTTCGTCCAGGAGCGCGAGCGTACCATCCGCGAGCAGCAGGAGGCGATCCGGGAGCTGTCGACCCCCGTCCTCCAGGTCCGCGAGCGGCTCCTGATCCTGCCGATCATCGGCGTCATCGACCCCCAGCGCGCCCGCCAGCTCACCGAGCAGCTCCTGCGCGGCATCCGCACCAACCGCGCCCGGGTCGTGGTCATCGACATCACCGGCGTCGCGGCCATGGACTCGAACGTCGCGAACCACCTCGTCCTCACCGTCGAGGCGTCCCGTCTCCTCGGAGCGACGGTCATCGTCACCGGCCTGTCGCCCGAGATCGCCCAGACGCTCGTGAACATCGGGGTGGATCTCACCAAGATGAACACCGTCGGCGATCTGCAGGGAGGGATCGAGGAGGCGGAGCGGCTCCTGGGCTACAAGGTCCATCCCGTCGAGAAGCCGGAACTGACCGAATAATCTAAGGGGGCCTGCCATGGCCGTCCCGATTCTCAAGCAAGGCGCCTACCTCATCGCGAGCGTCCAGTCCGCCCTGACCGACGCAGACCTGCTGGAGCTGCGCAACGCCCTGGTCGAGATGGTCGGCCGCTACAGGTCGCGCGGTGTGATCGTGGACGTCACCGCGATGGACGTGATGGATTCCTTCGCCTCGCGGACGCTCCGTGACATCGCCCACATGATCCGGCTGCGCGGCGCCGAGACGGTCATCGTGGGCATCCAGCCTGAGGTGGCCTTCACGATGGTGCAGCTCGGACTCACGCTCGAAGGGGTGGCCACGGCGCTCGATCTCGAGGAGGGCCTCGCGTTCCTGGATCGGGGGGCCAAGAAGATGGGCCGTGATGTGGGCGCGACCGGCTGATGCGCTGGGAGCAGCGGACATCCGCGGCCGGCGCGGATGTGCGGCATGCGGGGGAGCGGCCTCCATTGAAGGACGAGACGAAGATCGCGATCCAGGGGGATCAGGACCTCGTGGCGGCCCGCCAGAAGGGACGGGCCCTGGCGCAGCAGCTGGGGTTCTCCAACAGCAATCTCACCCTCATCGCCACGGCGATTTCGGAGCTGGCGCGGAACATCCTTCTTTACGCGAAGACGGGCGAGATGACACTGGGCGTCCTGCAGGACAACGGCCGGGAGGGCATCGTGGTCGTGGCCCGGGACTCGGGCCCCGGAATCTCCGACATCCCGCGCGCCATGCAGATGGGGTATTCGACCTCGGGCAGCCTGGGACTCGGCCTGCCGGGAGTGAAACGGCTGATGGACGACTTCGAGATCGTCTCCAAGGTGGGCAAGGGGACGACGGTGACGGCGACCAAATGGAAGCGCTGAAACGGACGCGCCTCGCCTGGAGCGTGGCCAGCAGGGCGCGGGCCGGCGAGACGGAGTCGGGTGACCGATGCGTCGTCACCGAACAGACGGACGGCGCGCTCCTGGCGGTGGCGGACGGGCTCGGCCACGGGACCGAGGCGGCGCTGGCGGCGGACCTGGCGGTGCGGACGGTGGAGCGCTACGCCGCGGATCCCCTGATCGAGATCGTCAAGCGCTGTCATCAGAGTCTGCTCCGGACGCGCGGCGTGGCGCTGAGCCTGGCGCGCTGGGACGCCCGGGATCGCGTGCTGACCTGGATCGGCGTGGGAAACGTCGAGGGGCTCCTGCTGCATTCCAATGGAGGAGCGGCTCCCGCGAGCGACCGTCTGGTCCTGCGGGGCGGCGTCGTGGGCGTCCGGCTGCCGGCCCTTCTCGTCGCTCCGGTGGTCGTCACCGGGACGGGCCTGCTCGCTCTTGCGACCGACGGCATCTCGGGCGGCTTCGACAAGGAGATCGTCCTGTCGGGCCGGCCGGAGCCCATGGCGGATCAGATCCTGGCCAGACACTCGCGGAGCGCGGATGACGCCATGGTCCTGGTCGCGCGGCTCGAGGGATGACCCGATGAGAGACGAACACCTCGCGGCCCTCAAGGCCCGGTACGCCACGGCGCTGCGGGACTATCTTGGAGACCCCGGCGAGTCGGCGCTGCACCACGCCTACGAGCTCGGACGCCGGGCGATCGTGGACGGCCTCGGAGTCATCGACGTGATCGCCCTGCATCAGGAGGCCCAGGGCAAGGTTCTCGAGGAGCAGAAGGCGCCGGAATCGTGCGTGAGCGCGGTCGAGGGCTCTGCCCGCTTCCTGACGGAGAGCCTGTCACCGTTCGAGATGACGCACCGCAGTTTCCAGGACGCGGTCGCGGCGCTGCGTCGCCTGAACGAGATGCTGGAGGAGGAGGCCCGAAGGATCGCGCACGCGCTGCATGACGAGGCGGGACAGCTCCTCGTCGCGGTCCACCTGGCGGTGAAGGAGGTGGCCGACGGCCTGCCCCCGCGCGCCCGCGACCGCCTGATCGGAATCCGCGCTCCGCTGGATGAGATCGAAAGGCACCTGCGGCGGCTGTCGCACGAGCTCCGCCCGACGATCCTGGACGACCTCGGGCTCGTCCCGGCGCTGGAGTTCCTGGTCCAGGGAGTCAGCGAGAGGGCGGGCATCCCGATCGCCGTGGAGGGCCCCAAATCGCCCCGCCTGCCGGCCCCGGTCGAGGTGGCCATGTACCGGGTCGTGCAGGAGGCCGTGCGGAACGCCACGAAGCACGCCGTGGCGAACCGCGTCGACATCCGTCTCGCCGTCCTGGCGGACGAGGTCCGCTGCTCGGTCAAGGACGACGGCCGCGGCTTCGACGTCCCCGCGACGCTCAACCGCAAGGGGGACCGCGGCCTGGGGTTGATCGGAATGCGCGAGCGTCTCAACGCGCTGAACGGGCAGCTGACAATCGATTCGTCCCGGGGGCGCGGGACGGAGATACGCATCACCATTCCCTTGGGAGAACACCATGCCGATCCAGGTTCTGCTCGCGGATGACCATCAGATCGTACGTCAGGGGCTGAAAGCGATGCTCGAGCACGAGGGATTCAAGGTCGTGGGCGAGGCGGCAGACGGACGGGAGGCGGTGACCCTGGCCGAGACCACCCACCCCGACGTCGCGGTCCTCGATCTCGCCATGCCCGGCCTGAACGGTCTGGACGCGGCGCGCGTGATGCTGCGGGCCTCCGACCGGATGAAGGCGATCCTGCTGACCATGCACACCGACGACCCCTACGTCCTCGAGGCGTTGCGGGCCGGCATCAGCGGTTACGTTCTGAAGACGCAGGCCACCCTCGACCTGGTGCAGGCGATTCGCGAGGTGACCCGCGGGGCCATCTACCTGAGCCCCGGCGTGTCGAAGACCGTGGTCGATGCGTACCGCAACAAGTCCGACCTGCCGCCCGATCCGCTCAGTCCGCGCGAACGCGAGGTCCTGCAGCTGGTCGCGGAGGGGAAGACCACGAAGGAGGTCGCGGCCCTTCTTGGCGTCAGCGTCAAGACCGCCGAGTCGCACAGGACGCGCATCATGTCGAAGCTCGGTATCCACGAGACGGCCGGGCTGGTGCGCTACGCCATCCGCCGGGGCCTCGTCCAGCCCTGATCGTCCGACGGCCGCGCCTGCTCCCCACCCCTCCCTCGGGGAAATTCCCTTCATTCGCTCAGGTCATCACCTGATTTGACGAGGAGGTCTCGCGACGTATCGTCATCGGCAGTCGCCGGACCGGCTTCAGCGGCTGACCCGTTCCGCTGTGACGGACGGGTTGATGGACTGGTTCCCGGTGCCACGTGGTCCTTTTAAGGGCGCCGGGTGAAGGCCAGAGCCGGAAGGGCAGTCATCGATCTCCGGGCCGGCATATGGACCTGCCTCCCCGCGAGCCGCGGCCGGGTCCGCCATCAGGCCCACGCCGCAGGCTCCCGCCACTCCGGCCCCGCCGGGCCAGGGACGGGTCGCGGGGCGGAGGATGGAACATGAGGAAGCCTTCGACAGGCCGATGCGATGAATACCCGCGTACTGGTGGCTGACGACCACCCCGTCGTTCGCCAGGGCCTCAAGTCTCTCCTGACGCGCGAAGGCTTCAGCGTCGTCGGCGAGGCGGCCGACGGCCGCGAAGCGCTGCGGCAGGTCGAGGCCCTCCATCCCGAGGTGGCTCTCCTCGACCTGGGGATGCCCGGCCTGAACGGCCTGGACGCGGCGCGCGAGATCATGCAGAGCAGCGCGGGCACCAAGGTCGTCATCCTGACGCAGCATGCAGAGGAGCCGTACATCCTCGAGGCCCTGCGGGCCGGCGTTCATGGTTACGTCCTGAAGAGCCAGTCGGTTTCGGACGTGGTCCAGGCGATCAGGGACGTCACCCGCGGCAAGCTCTACGTCAGTCCGGCCATCTCGGAGGTGGTTGTCTCGGCCTATCGCGGTCAGACGAGGCTCCCCGCGGACCTTCTCACCACGAGAGAGCGGGAGGTCCTGCAGCTCGTCGCCGAGGGCAAATCGACGAAACAGATCGCCGAGATCCTCGGAATCGCCCAGAAGACCGCCGAGTCGCATCGCAGTCACCTCATGGTCAAGCTCGGCATCCACCAGGTCGCAGGCCTCGTGCGCTACGCGGTCCGGCGCGGCCTGGTCCAGCCCTGAGATCCGCCCCCCGCGACGGCGGCGTCGAATCCGGGATCTCCCGACTTTCTTTGAGGAGTTCCCCTATTGCCCCGCTCCTCCGCAGGAGGTACGAATCGTTGTGACAGTCTGGAGCTCCGCCCGAGGGCGGGTTTCCGGGGGGCGCCATGACGACGATGACGGAGCGGACCGAAAGACGGGTGCAGCCGGCCTGGCGTGTCCTCTGGACACAGAGCCACTGCGAGCAGCTGGTGCACGACCAGCTGAGAGTGCGGGGCTTCGAGAGCTTCCTGCCGAAGATCAATGTCTGGTCGAGGCGGGCGGGAAGGCGTCATCTGATCCGGCGCCCGATGTTCCCCGGGTACCTGTTCCTGCACAACACCCTGGACAAGCAGGCCTACATCGAGGTGCGCAAGGCGCGCGGCCTGGTGGCGATCCTGGGAGAGTCGTGGGAAAGACTGGCGACGGTACCCGACTCCGAGATCGCCTCGGTCCTGGCGCTGTCGCAATCCGATCTGCCCTCGATGCCCTATCCCTTCCTGAAGGCGGGGATGCGCGTGCGCATCGCCAGCGGGCCGCTGGCGGGGGTCGAGGGGATCCTCGAGCGCCGCAAGGCGGACAAGGGGTTCCTGGTGCTTTCAGTCGATCTGCTGAGCAGCAGCGTCGCGGTCGAGGTCGACTGCACCTCGGTGGTCCCCGCGTGACCGGGAGAGGCGGCCGGGTCGCGCAGGGGATCGGTTTTCTCGGCGGAATCGTCTTCGGTGGAGCGGCGATGGCCCAGCCGGATCTCTATCTCAAGGGGAGCCTGTCGCTCGCGGAGGTGCGGGACGACAATCTCTTCTACACCCCCGAGTCCAGGGAGAGCGACGTCATCTCCAGGCTCACCCCGGGGATCGAAGCGGGCTCGCGCGCGCCGCGTTTCGACATCGCCGGCCGGTGGGCCCTCGATGTCGAGCGCTTCGCCGACCATCCGGAGCTGGACACCGACCGGGCGCGGGAGTCCGCCGCGCTCGATCTCCACACCCGACTGTCCCGGCCGGTGACCTTCTCTCTGCATGGTGACTACGTGTCCACGCTGACACCGGGCGAGCTCAACCTGGCGACCGGGCTGGCGGGCGGCCGCGCGCGGGCCCGGAGGTTCTCCGCGAGCCCGTCGATCGCCTGGAAACTCGGCCGCGCCACGGACGGCACCTTCGCCTACGCCCGGACGAAGGACGACCTCGCCGGCGGCTCCAGGACGGACACCCGGAGCTCGACCCTGGGGCTGGAGCACCATCACTCTCCCCGGGACACCATGACCGCGGACTACGGCTTCAGCCGGTACGCCTTCGAGGGGAGCGGCCCGGTCGCCGTCCACACGCTGACCCTCGGCTGGGAGCGTCGCGTCGGTCCGCGAAGCTCGTTCGCGCTCCGCGCCGGTCCGCGCTATTCGGGCGGCAGGTTCGATCCCGAAGCGTCGGTGGCCCTGCAACATGGCGCCGGCCGCATCGACACGTCGCTCACTGTCGCAAGGACCCTGAGCACGGTGATCGGGCAATCGGGAACGTTTGTGACGGACAGCGCGCTCGCAGGCATCTCCTTCCGGCCGTCCCCCTCGCTGAGGCTGGGCATGACACCCGGTGTGTACTGGATAGGGGATCCGTCCGGCGGGCCGGAGACCCGGGTGTACGCGGTCGGTATCGAGGGAAGCTGGCGCATCAACGACTGGCTGTCACTCGTGGGCAGGTATCGCAGGAACCAGCAACGCGGGATTCTGGTCTCCTCCACCACGGGGACCGGCGACAGCGTGCAGGAGATCGCGCGCGACACCTTTTTTCTGGGCCTGACCGCCGGCCGCAGCGAGACCCGGCCGCCGGCCGCCGCAGGCGCGTCCGCGGAGGGAAGCCGATGAACTCCGGTCGCAGGATCGATGCATCGAAGTGGACGCTCGTGGCCCTGTGCGTGACGCTCCTGTCGGCGGGATCCCCGTCTCCCCGGGCGGAGGACCGGGGCAAGAGCGAGCCGGGGAAGGGCCCCGCGACGCCGGCCGGGGACTACCGGATCGGACCGGAGGACATGCTCGACATCGCCGTCTGGAAGAACGAGGCGCTCAGCCGGAAGGTGCCGGTCCGGCCGGACGGCATGATCTCTCTCCCGCTCCTCAACGACGTCCATGCGGAAGGGATGACACCCATGGAGCTCCGCGAGGTCCTGATCAAGCGGCTTGCGGAGTACATCCCCAATCCCGAGGTCTCCGTGATCGTGCAGGAGGTCAAGAGCCCCAAGGCGTCGGTCCTCGGAGAGGTCGCGCACCCCGGACGCTACGATCTCAAGGGGCGCACGACCGTCCTGGACGTTCTGGCGGCGGCGGGCGGCCTGACCGAGTTCGCGTCGCGATCGCGCATCGTGATCCTGCGCGAGGGAGGGGGGCGCGACAGACGCATTCGCTTCAACTACGACAAGGCGATGGAGGATGGCGATGCGAACCTCGAGCTTCGCCCCGGCGACATCGTGCTCGTCCGTTAGACGGATCGGGGCGGGCCGGGTGACGCGTCCTCTCGAGAGGAGTGAACGAAAAGGGCTTGTCCGCCGCCCCGGCCGGAGTTCCTGCCTCCGTCCGGCGTCCACCCGGAGGCCCCCCCGCAGCCGGGTGGCATGCGGGGCGGCGGACTCCAGTTCTCCAAGACCCGGATCGGACGGTCACGACCCGCCATGGCCAGCCTCGCCCTGTTCTGGATTTCCGTCCTGCTGATCGGCTACTCCCAGATCGGCTACACGGCCCTCATCCGCGCGTGGGCGGCGGGGCGCCGGCGCTGGGACGACGACCGGGATGAGCGGGTCCCGAGAGTCTCCATTCTCGTCGTGGCCCACAACGAGGCGGCGCGGATCGAGGGACGGATCGAGAATCTCCTGGCGCTCGACTATCCGAGGGATCGCCTGGAGATCGTCGTGGGATCGGACGGCTCGAGCGACGACACGGCCTCCCGCGCGCGGGGGTTCGCGGCGGCCGGCGTCAGGGTCCTCGCCTTCCATCGTCGCCGCGGCAAGACCTCCGTGCTCAACGATCTGGTGCCCCGCTGCCGCGGCGAGATCGTGGTCCTCGCCGATGCCCGCCAGAGGTTCGAGCCGGACGCGGTCCGCGCCCTGGTCCGCCGTTTCGCCGACCGCACGGTCGGAGCGGTCGGCGGCGAATTGATCCTGGCGGACTCCGCCGGCTCGACCGTCGGGAGAGGGCTCGGTCTCTACTGGCGGTTCGAGAAATCGATCCGGCTGAGCGAGAGCCGCGTCGACTCGACGGTCGGTGCGACGGGCGCGATTTACGCCATCCGCCGCGATCTGTTCGATCCGATCCCCGACGACACCATCCTGGATGACGTCCTGATCCCGATGCGCATCGTCCGTCTCGGGTACAGGGTGGTGTTCGAGCCCGCGGCGCGCGCCCATGACCGGCCCGCGGCCGCCGCGCGCGAGGAGTTCGTGCGCAAGGTCCGCACCATCGCAGGGAACTTCCAGATGTTCGCGCGCGAGCGCTGGATGCTGAACCCCCTGCGGAACCGTCTCTGGCTGCAGACCGTGTCGCACAAGGGTCTCCGCCTTCTCGGACCGCTTCTCCTCACGACCGCCCTGGTCAGCAACGTGTGTCTCGCCGGCCGGCCGTTCTATGACTGGACGCTCCTGCTGCAGGGCGTCTTCTACGCTTCGGCCCTCGTCGGTCACCTCGAGCGCGCCGCGAGGAGGCTCCCGGTCGTCGCCGTTCCCTACACTCTCTGCCTCCTGAACTGGGCCACCGTCGTCGCGCTCCTGCACGTCCTCACCGGACGCCAGAGCGTCACCTGGGACAGGGCCGGACTCCGGTCCTGATCGGCACGGACCCCGGGACCCTCGCCGCGCGCCGGACATTCACCTAGTCCCCTCCGAGGTTCACTCACCGCCTCTCCCGGATTTCTCCAGGCGGACTTTGCAGAATCGACCAGATGGCCGCGGATTCCGCATGGCCGTAGTGTTAGCGGCCGATGAGGATCGTCGGTGCGCGGTCCATGGCGGACGCCGAAAGGAGGGCACGTGAAACGGGCGCGACGAGCCGGGAGACGCCCGCGGGACCGCGCCGACGACCCGCGATTTCGGAGTGGCGTTCAAACGCGTGACACAGTCTGGAGGTCGGAATGACTCGAACCATCAGTCAGCTTCGAACACTGGCCGTGCTCGCCCTCACGGGGGCCGGTCTTCTGGCCTGGCCCGCGGCCGCGACGGCCCAGACCGTCAGCGGCTCCGCGAGCGCGGTCCGGGCGAGCGTATTCGGGATGACGACCACCCTCGCCGACACCGGTCCCCTGGCCGATGCCTCTGACCTGCGGGATGCCTCCAACATGGCGGCCGGCATCCTGTCTCTGGGGAGCGCCGACGTCCTGCACGCTGCGACGGGGGCAAGCCCGGATTCCGTCGCCTCGGAGGCCTCGCTCGCCGACGCGGGTCTGGCGGTCGCCGGCAACTTCATCTCCGCCGCTTTCGTCATGGCCAGGGCCCTGGCCCCGGCCGCCGGTTCGCCCGTCGGCACGTCGGAGATCGACGGTCTTTCGATCAACGGTGTGCCGGTCACGGTGACCGGTCAACCCAACCAGACGGTCTGGCTCCTCGGTGGGCGGGTGATCCTGAACGAGCAGGTCCCGACCTCGACCGGCACGACCGTCAACGCAGTGCACGTCATCGTCAGCGGCGTGGCCGACATCGTGCTCGCCACCGCCAACGCCGGCGTCGGCTCCAGCGGCTCGGGTCTCCCTCTGCCGCCCCCGCCGCTGCCGCCGCTCTTTTGAGGAAAGGAGGATGACCATGAGAAAACTCATTCTGCTTCTGGCGGTGGTCGGGTTCGCGGTCGTCTGTGGCGGTCGGATCTTCGCCTGGGGAGGTGGCGAGCAGCCGCCGTCCGATTTCGTGACCGGCGGAGGGTGGATCGTCGGAACCCCCTCCGGCGCCAAGGGGAACTTCGGCGTCGGCGGTGGCGTCAAGAACGGCGCCTTCTGGGGTCACTTGAACTATCTCGACCACGGCTCGGGCCTGCATGTGCAGGCGACGAGCATCACCGGCTACGTGTTCGTCGACGACCGTACCCGCGACATCTGCGGGACCTATACGACGAACACCGGCGACAGCGGCTACTTCCGCGTCAGGGTGACCGACAACGGCGAGCCTGGCCGCGATGATTTCTTCGGGATCAAGCTCCAGAGCGGCTATCTCGCCATGGGCGATCTGGGCGGCCCCGATCCGGGCGGGGGGAACATCCAGCTGCACAAGGGGAACGCTTCCAACACGCCCCCGACGACGCCCTCGTTCTGCCCGGTGTGATCGGCGTGTCCGTGCGCACCGGGCCGGCCGACAGTGCCTCGACCTCCGGTCTTCCACTGTCGAGGGATAGATGAATCGCCTGACCCCGCGGGCGGGCGCGAGCGAACACCGGCCCGGTGCGCGCCCGCCCGCGGTCCTTCCTCCGGGATCCCCCCGCGCGCCGGCTGCACTTGGAATCGGAAGGATCCCGGGGGACCGAGTGCACGTTTCTCCCCGGGGCGATTGCGGAATGCCCCGATGGTTTCGTCGCCCGTCGACCTGTACAACAGGGGCGCACGCTGACAGAGGAGTCGAAGCGGTGATTAACGAGGCGGTGGTCCGATGACGGTGGTCCTGGCGCTTCTCGAGTGCGTCCTGATCTGCGCCGCGACCTGCGCCGCCATCCACTTCGGGTCCGCACCGCGCGCCGGAGGGGCTGTCCTCCTGGCGATCGCCCTGGAGCGCTCGCTGGCCCTCTCCGTATCCTGCGTCGTCGCCTTCTATTACCAGCAGCTCTACGATCTGCGCGCCGTCAGGACGTTCAGGGCGTTCCTCGCCCGCCTGCCGAAGTCCGGCGGGCTGGCCTTCGTCCTGACGCTCGTCCTCTGGAGGCTGATCCAGCCGACGGAGATCCATCGCCTTGTTCCGCTCCTGATCCTGGCGGCGCTCCTCGCCGTCCTCCTGCCGCTGCGGGCGCTCGTCTATGGGTTTGCTGCCCTGCGTCCGTTCGCGCGGCGCAACCTGGTGCTCGGCACCGGTCCTCTGGCGAGACAGATCGTGCATGAGCTGGAGGCGCTCTCCGGCTCCCGTGATGCGCTCGCCGGCATCGTCGCCGAGAGCGGCGGCGATCGTTCCCTGACGATGAAGGCGCCGGTCCTCGGGACTCTCGAGGATCTGGACACGATCCTCACCCGGACCGATCCCGCGCGGATCGTGGTTGCCCTGGATGAACGACGGGGTCGTCTTCCTGTGAGGCGCCTGCTCGAGGCCAGGGTCCGGGGGATCGCCGTCGAGGACGGGGGGGAGGTCCTGGAGCGCCTGACCGGCAAGATCGCCATCGAGTCGATCCTGCCGGGCGCCCTGGCGTTCTCGAAGGACTTCCGCGCCTCCCGCGCCCACGACGCCCTGGCGCGGGCGGGCGGCGTACTGCTCGCGGGCGCGGGTCTCGTCCTCTCGTCCCCGCTCTTCCTCCTCGTCGCCCTCCTGATCAAGCTCGACTCGCGCGGTCCCGTCCTGTTCGTCCACGAACGCGTAGGGCTGGGGGGCAGGCGCTTCCGTCTTCTCAAGTTCCGGACGATGCACCCGGCCGACGGCGCCACCTCGGAATGGGTCCGCGAGAACGAGGATCGAATCACCCGGGTCGGCAGGTGGCTGCGCAAGTTCCGACTCGACGAGCTGCCGCAGTTCGTGAACATCCTGCGGGGCGACCTCAACTTCATCGGGCCGCGGCCGCACCCGGCGTCCAACTTCGATCTCTTCGACCGGGTCGTTCCCTATTACTGGCTGAGAACCCTGGTCCGTCCCGGAATCACGGGCTGGGCGCAGGTGCGCTACGGGTACGCCAACAACCTCGAGGAAGAGACGGAGAAGATGCGCTACGACCTGTACTACATCAAGCACCGCTCCTTCCTCCTGGACGTGCGCATCCTGCTGGACACGGCCCGGGTCGTTCTGCTGGGCCGCGGCGCCGAGTCCGTGGAGTCCCCTTCGGGCGAAGCCCGGGAGTACGACCGGGTCGCCGCGCTGCTGCCGCATCTCCTCCTCCGGCGCGACACGGGGCGGGCGCTCGCCCTGCACGGCGCCGCGACCCCGCTGGCGCTCGGCGACGATTTCAGGCGCCGCTCGGGAAAGCGACGGTCCTGAGGGCCCGCGACCGGCCGGAAGGCGGGCCGGCCCGGGGGCGGCTCAGGGATCCACCGCCCCGGTTCTGAGGGACCGCCTGATTGGATCTCGACGTCATCCGTCGCATCCTGTGCCCGGGCCGCCGGCGGATCGGTGGTCGCGAATCGCGGGAGCAAGACATGTGCGGCATCGCGGGGATCGTGGACTTCGAAGGGGGATCGGTCAGCGAAGAGCAGGTGCGCGCGATGTGCGCCGTGATGCGACACCGCGGGCCGGACGGTGAGGGGGTATATTTCGCGCCGGGAGTGGGTCTCGGGATGCGCCGGCTGAGCGTCATCGACCTCGACACGGGGGATCAGCCGGTGCGCAACGAGGACGGTACCGCCTGGGTCGTGTTCAACGGCGAGATCTACAACTACAGAGAGCTGCGTCGGGACCTGGAGGGGCGCGGGCACCGCTTCCACACCTCCTCCGACACCGAGTCGATCATCCACCTCTACGAGGACCGCGGCCAGGCCTGCGTCAAGGCGTTGCGCGGCATGTTCGGCCTCGCCATCTGGGACCAGACGCGGAGAACGCTGCTCCTGGCGCGTGACCGGCTCGGTATCAAGCCGCTCTACTACACCGAGGTGGGCGGCCGGCTCGCGTTCGCCTCCGAGCTGAAGGCGCTCCTGCAGCTGCCCGAGGTGGAGGCGAGGATCGACTGGAGGGCGTTCGGCGCGCTGCTCGGGACGCTCTGCACGCCCGCCGACCAGAGCATCGTCGCCGGCGTCAAGAAGCTCGAGCCGGGTCACGTGCTTGTGGCGCGGCCCGGCCGGGGCGTCCGGGTCGAGCGTTACTGGGACGTGTGGTTCGACCCCGTCATGGGCCGCCCGGAGGCGGACGTCGCCGACGAGCTGCGGGGCCTCCTCGAGGAATCGGTGCGCCTGCACATGGCGAGCGACGTCCCGCTGGGCGCCTTCCTCTCAGGCGGGATCGACTCGAGCAGCGTCGTGGCGCTGATGACGCGCCAAGGCGGTGGTCCGGTGAAGACGTTCTCGATCGGATTCAGCGACGCCGATTTCGACGAGACCCCCGACGCGCGGCAGGTGGCCCGGGCCCTGGGGACCGACCATCACGAGAGGATCCTCGCCCCCGACGCGACGGAGATTCTCGAGGACGTCGCCTTCCACCTCGACGAGCCGTTCGGCGACTCCTCGGCCATCCCGACCTACATGGTCTCCAAGCTCGCCTCGGCGCACGTGAAGGTGGTGCTGTCCGGCGACGGCGGCGACGAGCTGTTCGCGGGCTACGAGCGCTATCTTCGGGAGGAGCGCGAAAGGCGTCACGGGGCGCCGGCGCGCTGGGCGATGGGCCGCATCGGCCGCCTCATGCCGCGCGGCATGAGGGGCCGCGAGCGCATGCTGCATCTCTCCCTGCCCGACGACCGGCGCTACCTGCATGGCCTCACGCTGTACGAGCCGGACGACACGAAGATGCTTCTCCGCCCCGACGTCTACGCGGAGGTCGCCCGCCACGATCCGTGGGCCCGAGAGGCGGCGCGGCTGTCGCGCGACGGCCACTGGCTGTCGCGGCTCCAGGACCTGGATCTCACCAGCTACCTGCCGCTCGATATCCTTACGAAGGTCGATCGCATGAGCATGGCCCACTCGATCGAGGCCCGCGTCCCGCTCCTCGATCACAAGGTGGTGGAGTTCGCGGCTAGGATTCCGCCGGAGATGCTGCTGCGCGACGGACGGTCGAAGCACATCCTGAGGCGCGCCATGGCCGGTCTTCTCCCCGAGTCGGTGTTCGAGAAGCCCAAGCGCGGCTTCGCCATCCCCCTCGGCCGCTGGTTCGGCGGACCGCTGCGGGACCTCCCGCGCGACGTGCTGCTGTCGGAGCGCAGCCGGCGCAGGGGGATCCTGGACATGGCCGGCGTCGAGAGGCTCCTCCAGAATCCGAAGCGGCGCGGAACTCTCGACCTGCCAATCTGGACGCTCCTCTCCTTCGAGATGTGGTGCCGGACGTTTCTCGACCGGCCACGCAGGCCGATCGCATCCAGCCCGCGACCGCTGCGGCATGAGGGACGGCCGGCGTGGGCTGCGGCGCGCCCGCTGGTCTCGGCATGATCACGACGCTGACCGGCGACCTGGAGCGGCTCGACTCGGTGGTCGACCGGCTCGGAGCGCGGGCCGCAGAGAACCCCCCGGCTCCGGCGGTGGTGGCGGGCGGGAAGGTGTTGACCTACCGCGACCTCGAAATCCGATCCTCGCGGCTGGCGAAGCGGTTGCGCTCCCTGGGGGTCGGCCCCGACGTCATCGTGGGGCTGTGCCTGGAGCGCTCGCCTGACCTGGTGGTCGGGGCGCTCGGGATCCTCAAGGCGGGCGGAGCCTACCTGCCGCTCGATCCGTCCCACCCCGTCGAGCACCTGGCCCGGCTCCTGAATGATGCCGCGCCCCGGATCCTCGTGACCGCGGCGTGCCTGGCGGATCGCCTGCCACGCGGGGACCGGCGCCTGATCGACCTGGATGCGGAAGCCCCTGACGATGGTCCGGAGCCTCCGGGACACGGCAGCATGTCCATCTCCCCTCGAAGTCTGGCGTACGTCATCTATACCTCCGGCTCGACCGGCCGGCCGAAGGGAGTGGAGATCACGCATGGCGGCCTGTCGAACCTGGTGCGCTGGCATCAGGCGGCGTTCGCCGTCACGGCGCAGGATCGCGCCACGCAGATCGCCGCGGTCGGCTTCGACGCTGCGGTATGGGAGATCTGGCCCTATCTCGCGGCCGGCGCCAGCGTCCACATTCCCGACGAAGCGATCCGACAGAATCCCGAGGCGCTGCGCGACTGGCTGGTCTTCGAAGAGATCAGCGTCACGTTCCTGCCCACGCCCATGGCGGAGCGGATGATGACGCTCGCCTGGCCCGCCGGCGCTCCCCTCCGCGCTCTGCTGACCGGCGCCGATACGCTGCACCGCTACCCGCCGCCCGGCCTGCCCTTCAAGGTGGTGAACAACTACGGTCCGACCGAATGCACGGTGGTCGCGACCTCCGGAATCGTCCCTGCCGACGGAAGCGCCCAGCCGCTGCCCACGATCGGCCGGCCGATCGACAACGTTCAGGTGCACATCCTGGACGAGCGACGGCGACCGGTCGCGCAGGGTGCCGCGGGTGAGCTGTACATCGGCGGTGCGGGCGTCGGTCGAGGTTATCTGAACCGTCCCGATCTGACGGCGGAAAGGTTCCTCAGAGACCCATTCAGCCCGGAACCCACGGCGCGTCTCTACCGGACGGGAGACCTGGGCCGGCGACTTCCTGACGGCCAGATCGCCTTCATGGGCCGGCTCGACGAGCAGGTCAAAATCCGCGGCTATCGCATCGAGCCTGCCGAGATCGTCCGTGCGCTCAACGAACATCCGGATGTCCGGGAAAGCGCGGTCGTCGCCCACGAGACCGCGCTGGGCGACAAACGGCTCGTCGCCTACGTCGTGCCCGCCTCGCGAGAGCCGCCGGCCCCCCGGGCGCTGAAGGACTTCCTCGCGACGCGTCTTCCGGGCTACATGGTGCCCGCCGCCTTCGTGGAGCTTAAGTCCCTGCCGATCAGCGTGAGCGGCAAGCTCGATAGCACAGCCCTGCCACTTCCGGACGAAGGGACCGTCCTTCGGGAAGACGGCTACGTGGCGCCGCGCACGCAGGTCGAGGAGCGCGTCGCCGGGATCCTCGCGCCCCTCCTGGGCCTGGATCGCGTCGGCGTCCTCGACAACTTTTTCACGCTCGGCGGCCACTCCATGCTGGGCACGCAGCTCATCACACGTCTGCGCGAGGCCTTTTCCGTGCAGCTCGCCCTGCGCACCATCTTCGAGACGCCGACCGTCGCCGGTCTCTCGACCGAGATCGAACGCCTCCTGCTCCGCAGGCTCGAAGCCATGAGCGAGGACGAGGCCGCACGGATGCTGCGATGAACGCGAGCCGACTCGCCACGCCGGAGGTCGCCCCGCCGCTGAGCCTCTATCACCTCCTCGAACCGGAGATCATCGCCAACCCGTACCCGCTCTACAGCCGTCTACGGACCGAGGACCCCGTGCACTGGGATCCGTTCCTGTTCGTCTGGGTGGTGACGCGCTACCAGGACGTGATCCGCGTGCTCCGCGATTTCTCCGCGCAGTGCGCCCCGACGCCCGAGCAGCTCAAGGCCATGGGTGTCGCCGACCTGGGCCCGATCGCGAAGGTGATGGTCAAGCAGATGCTGTTCATGGACGCGCCGGCCCACACGCGCATCAGAGGTCTGGCCGCCTGCGCCTTCACGCCGGCGCGCGTCGAAGTCCTGCGGAGCCACATCCGCGAGATCACCGACCGCCTGCTGGAGCCGGTTCTCGCGAAGGGACGAATGGACGTCATCGCGGACCTGGCCGAGCCGCTGCCGTGCATCGTCAGCGCTGAAATGCTGGGCGTGCCGGTGGAGGACCACCGCCGGCTCAAGGCGTGGTCGCAGGATTTCGGGCAGATGCTCGGCAACCTCCAGCACGATCCCAATCTGACACCCGGGGTCCTGCGCACTGTCGAGGAGATGACCGCCTACTTCCGCTCCGCTATGCGCGATCAGAGGAGGCGCCCGCGGGAGGGTCTGGTGAGCACCCTGATGAACGCGGAAATCGACGGCGATCGTCTCACGGAGGAGGAGGTGATCGCGAACTGCATCCTGACCATGGTCGGGGGTCAGGAGACGACCACCAACCTCATCGGCAACGGCGTCTTGTCGCTCCTGCGCCATCCGGACCAGCTCGCGATGCTCAGGAGCGATCTTTCCCTCATCCCGTCCGCGGTCGAGGAGCTGCTCCGCTTCGAGAGTCCGAGCCAGCACACGAGTCGCCTGGCCCCCGCCGATGTCGAGATGGGCGGGCGCCTGATCCGAAAGGGCCAGGTGGTGGTCGCGGTCATGGGCGCGGGCAACCGCGATCCCGATCGGTTTCTCGAGCCCGACCGTCTCGACATCACCCGCCAGGACAACCGTCACCTGGCGTTCGGTTGGGCCGCGCACTTCTGCTTCGGTGCGCCGCTCGCGCGCATCGAAGGTCAGATCGCCTTCGAGGGGATCCTGCGCCGCATGCCCGACCTCGCTCTCGAGCCCGCTCCCCTCGTCTGGCGGACGAACCTGGGCCTGCGCGGCCTGAAGACGTTGCCGGTGACGTTCAGGCACGCCGCTCCCGCCCCCTCGTCCTGACGAACGGTCCACCGCGATGCCCATCGAGGCCCCTCCGGCCGCCTCCTCCGGCACCCCGCTCTCGGAATCGAAGCGCCGACTCCTCGAGAAGTACCGGCGCGGGGACGTTTCCGAGACTCAGGCGGATCGCGACGTCATTTCGCGCCGGCCCGCGGGAGTGAACCCGCCGCTCTCCGTAGGTCAGCATCAGATATGGCTGCACAGTCAGATCGCTCCCGAATTGCCGCTCTACAACGAGCCCATGACGGTGCACCGGACGGGCCTCCTGGACGTGCCGGCCCTGGAGTGGAGCCTGGGAGAGATCCTCAAGCGTCACGAGATCTGGCGGACGACGGTGGCGGTCGTGGACGGCGAGCCGGTCCAGGTCGTCCAGCCGGCCGCGGCATTCTCCCTCCCGGTCGTCGATCTGCGGTCGCTGCCCGGGGCCGCGCGGGAGGCGGAGGCGCTGAGGCTCGCCACCGAAGAGGCTCGACGACCGATGGACCTGGCCCACGGGCCCTTGGCGCGATTCAGACTGATCCACCTGGGCGACGAGGCACACCGGCTCTACATCACACTCCACCAGATGATCTTCGACGGTGTATCGATGTACTCCGTGTTCCTCCCGGAGCTGACGTCTCTCTATGAAGCCCGCGTCGAGGGCCGGCCGTCGCCCCTCCAGCAGCCCCAGACCCAGTACGGAGATTTCGCCCTCTGGCAGAGGCGGCGACAGCGGGAGGATCTCCCATCGAATGCCTTGGACTACTGGCGGCGGCAGCTGGCTGGTGCCCCCGCTGTGCTCGAGCTGCCATGCGATCGGCCGCGACTCTCGCTGCAGACCTTTCGGGGCGGCCAGCCCACGTTTGCCCTGTCGAAGGACCTGAGCGAGCGGCTCAAGACGCTCTCGCGGTCTCTTGGGGCGACGCTCTTCATGATGCTCCTGGCCGCGTTCAACGTCCTCCTCTACCGCTACACGGGACAGGAGGACATCCTCGTCGGGACGGCGGCGACGCGCCGCGGCCGGCCCGAGCTCGAGCACGCCCTGGGTTTCTTCCTCAACACGCTGGTGCTCCGGACTCGTCTCTCGGAACAGCGCAGCTTCCGGGATCTCCTGGCGAGCTTGCGGGAGACGACGCTCGAGGCCCTGGCCCACGGAGATGTTCCGATCGCGGAGGTGGTGAAGAGCCTGCAGCCCAATCGGGATTCAAGCCGCACTCCGCTGTTCCAGGTCATGTTCATCCTGGAACCTCCCCTGCCTCCGCCTCGGCCGGGCTGGACCCTGACGCAGATGGACGTGAACACGGGCATATCCCGGTTCGACCTCTATCTCGAGGCCGACGATCGGCCGGAGGGGATCATCGGCCGCGTCCGCTACAGCACCGATCTCTTCGAACGCGCGACGGTCGATCGGCTGCTCGAGCGCTTCGAAGCCCTGCTCGAGAGCATCGTGGCCAATCCGGAGCAGCGCATCTCCGCCCTGCCCATCCTCGCGCCCGCCGAGCGCAGCGGCGCGCTCCATGACGGCTGCCAGGCGGGGCCGATCCGGCCCGCAGCGGCGTTCGAAAGGAACGAGATCGAGCAGAGCCTTGCGCAACGCTTCGCTCATCTGGCTGAGAGACACCCGCAGCGCGTCGCCGTCAGGGAGGAGGGAGGGGAGTGGACCTACGCCGCGCTCGCTGCAGCGGCAGACCGCGTCGCCGGAGGCCTCGGGGCGGAGCTCGATGAAGACGGAGCGCGGGTAGCACTGCTGCTCGACCACGACGCGCGGATGGTCGCCGGTGTCGTCGGCGCCTTGAAGGCAGGCGGCGTCTATGTGCCCCTCGATCCGGGCCATCCTTCCTCGAGGTTGTCGCACATCGTGGCGGACTGCGACGCCCGCGTCGTGCTGACCACCGCGCGTCATCGAGATCTGGCCGGGACGTTCGCGGGAGCGCGCAAGGTGCTCATCCTGGAGGAGATCCTGGACCGCCCGTCCGGTGACGGACGACCCCGGCTGCCGTCGCCGGACAAGCCCGCCTACATCTTGTATACGTCCGGGTCCACGGGTCGGCCGAAAGGGGTCCTGCAGAGCCACCGGAACGTGCTGCATTTCATCCGGGCCTACAGCGCGAGTCTCCGCCTCCGCGCAGACGATCGGCTGACACTCTTGTCTTCCTACAGCGTCGACGCGGCGGTGATGGACATCTTCGGTGCGCTCCTGAACGCAGCAACACTCTGTCCGATCGACATTCGCGACGTCGGTCTCGCGGGCATGCGCGACCGGCTGCGACGCGACGGAGTCACCATCTATCACTCGACACCCACGGTGTTCCGGCACCTGATCGGAGCGTTGTCCGGAGGCGGGCTGTCCGATAGCCTGCGGTTCATCGTCCTCGGAGGGGAAGAGGTCCGCCGTGAGGACGTCGAGGCGTACCGGCGGCTCACAGGGCCCCGCTGCCGATTCGTGAACGGTCTCGGACCCACGGAATCGACCGTGTCCCTGCAGTACTTCGTCGACAAGGAGACCCGACTCGGTCGGCCCACGCTACCGGTCGGACGCCCGGTCGCGGATACCGAGGTGCTGCTGCTCAGTCGGCGGGGCGAACCCGGCCAGGTGTACGGGGAGATCGCCATCCGCAGCCGTCACGTGGCCCTCGGCTACTGGCGGAAACCGGTCCTGACACGGGAGGTCTTCCTGCCCGATCCTGAAGGAGGTGACAAACGGATCTACCGGACCGGGGACATGGGACGGTTGCTCGCGGACGGTTGCATCGAGTTCGCGGGGAGAAGAGATTCCCAGCTGAAGATCCGAGGATTCCGGGTCGAGCCGGCGGAGATCGAGGACGCGCTGTCGCGGCATACAGGCGTCCGGGAAGCCACAGTGGCGGTCTGCGATGATCCCCGCGGTGAGAAGCGCCTCATGGCGTACTGGGTCGCCGGTGCCGATCCGGTGCCGGCGGACGAGGACCTGCGGCGACACCTGCGCGAGACGCTCCCCGATTTCATGATGCCTTGGGCCTTCGTCCGCCTCGCAGCATTGCCCCTGACGCCCAGCGGGAAAATCGATCGGCTCGCCCTTCCCGATCCCCGGGAAGCGCGGCCGGAGAGCGGGCACCTGTCTCGCCCGCCCGCAGACGGGCTCGAGATTCGGCTGGCGCTCCTCTGGCAGCGTCTTCTCGAGACTGGCCCCGTCGCCTCGGGGGACAACTTCTTCGATCTCGGCGGACATTCGCTTCTGGCGGTGCGGCTGTTCGCGGAAATCGAGGACGCCTTCGGGCTCCGGCTCCCCATGGCCACCTTGTTCAAGGCGCCGACCGTCGAGCAGCTCGCCGCCGTCCTCCGTGACCACGGGACGTCGGCCCAGTGGTCGTCGCTCGTGCCGCTGCAGCCCGGCGACAGCCTGCGTCCGTTCTTCGGCGTGCACGGACACTCGGGAGAGGTCCTGTTCTATAGCGATCTGTGCCGCCGACTGGGTCCGGACCAGCCGTTCTTCGCGCTCCAGGCGCAAGGGCTCGGCGGCAAGCTGCCCCATAGAACGATCGAATCAATGGCCGCCCATTACCTCGAGGAGATCCGCACCGTGCAACCGCGCGGCCCTTACCGCATCGGCGGCTTCTGCCTGGGGGCGACCGTCGCCTTCGAGATGGCGCAGCAGCTCCTGGCGCGCGGGGAAGAGGTCACCCTCCTGGCCCTGTTCGTCGGATACGACGCCGACCTTCGGCATCGCCTCGGGGGGCTGCGCCGCCTGCGCCGAAGAGTATCGCTCAACCTGGAACGGGCCCGAACCCTGCCCGACCGCGACAGAGGGGCCTATCTCCTGGGCAAGGGGCGGGCCGCCGCGCGCCATCTCGCGCGATCCGCGCGTTCCCTCCTCCTGCGGCTGGCTTACGGATGTCTCGACAGGCTCCCCCTCCTGCCGCTGTCACCGCCCGGCGACATCGAGGACATCAACCTCCACGCCGCGCGCCGGTACGCGCCCGGGACCTTTCCGGGACGCATGACCGTCTTCCTGAGCGGGGAGACGCCTGCCGGCTTCTCGCTCGACCCGAAACGGGACCTGGACGGCCTCGAGGCGCGGGAGATCGAGGTGATCAGGGTCCCGGGCGTCACCGACACCATGATGAACGAGCCGCACGTCGGTGTCCTCGGCGCCCTGTTGAGGGCGCGCCTCGACACCGCGGCGTCGAGGCGCGGCGGGGCCTGGATCCAACCTGGCGCGGAAGGTGGAGCGACCGAGGCGTGCCGCACCGGACAGACCCGCATGGAAGCAATGCCCGCCTTTCCCCGCGGGAAGACCTGAAGAGCGCACAGTCACCGCGGGTCCGGGTTTTTCCGGGGTCGATCACCGGGTATTTCCCGCATGAGTGAGGGTTTTCACCTATGGCCCCCGCTTCACGCTCGACGTACGCTATCGTCGGGTTGGTGGGAGCTTCGTGGTAGACGGTCGCCCCCGGGGACCCTCCTACTCCACACCCCCCGGGGGCGTTCGTTCCGTTCGGTCGTTCTGAAACCCCAGCAAGATGAGAGTTCCGGACTCGTCGGTCACCGACAGAATCGGCGGAACTCCGCCAACCGGGGGAGCGAACAGGAGCTCCGCCGGGACCTTGACGATGAAGGCATCCAGCCTGTCGCCGCCGGCATTCCCTGTCCAGACGAAGTACCGGCCCGTCACATCCAGGCTCCCCTTCGGCTCCTTCGCATAATCGTCGCCGCCGCCGGGAGCGTCGAGATCGGTGAGGACGGGGGCGACCACCAGGACGCCCAGGGAGCCGTCCAGCCGGAAACAGACGATCTCGTTCGACCAGACCGCGTCGGTTCGCGAAGCGCTGCTGCCGCAGGCGTACTGGCGGTCCGCGGGCGCGTCCGGCCGCGCGTTGCCGTGCGCGATGTGATTGGGCCCCGGCGCCGTCCAGGTCGTGTTGTGCGAGACCAGCAGACCGGAGAGGGGATCCTTGGAGAAGTCCCAGAGCAGGACGACGTTGGGAAAGATGTTCCAGTTGTCGGCTCCCGCGACGTAGCCGTATCCCATGTCGGCGTGCCCGACGGCGCCGGCCTGGTCCCAGACCAGCCTCTCGTTTCCGGTCCGAAGATCGAAGATCCGCATCTCCAGATCGAACCTGTGGTCCACGTCCTCCAGGCTCATGAGCCAGCGGCCGCTCTTGTCGACATGACATTCGTTGAACGTGCCGATCCTGGGGAAGTACTGGAAGGCGCCCGTGTCCTCGTGGTAGACGACGCAGCCCAGCATCCGGTAGTCGGGGAGCGCGAGAAGCGTCGCCGAGTGGACCGTGTCGTCATCGCTGGAGTGCATCTGCCGGATGACCTTAGTCCTGGCCGAACGGCGGCCGCACGTCGAACACCTTCTGGAACTGCCGGCTCGCGACGTCGAACCGCAGCATCTGCGGGCCGTCGTCGATGTAGAGGACGGTCGGCCGCGTGGCGCTCCAGTACCAGCCCTCTCCGCTGCGCCAGCTCAAGGGAGAGGACGGGTCGAACAGCGGCTCCGGCCCCGCGACCCGGTCGGCCGTCTTGTCGTACCGGAACAGCGATGGCCCGGGGCCGCCGCGGGCCCGGTCGAGCCCGAGCAGGATCAGCATCTCGTCCTGACCGACGTGATCGTTGATGTTCCTCCAGTAGAAGTAGCCGACGTAATCCACGCAATCACCGCCGGCGCAGTCGTCGGCGTTGGTGAGGCGCACGCCGGTCGTGCCGTAGGGCGGCGGAAACGCGAACGCGCCGCGAGCCGGCAGGAGCGCCTGGATCTCCGCGATGGACAGGCGAGGCCGGATCAGCCCGGTGGTGGCACTCTCCAGGAACCCGCCGGGTACGGTCGGGAGGGCGGTCGCGGCCCCGGTCCGGCCGATGCCCGCCCCCGGGCGGAAAGCGACTGCGGCCGCGAGGATCACGGCGAGGATCGGGCAGGCGGACGCGACACGCCTTCTCCCGCGGGACCGCGAGGGGGTTGACGACGTCATCGGATCTCGACTCTACACCCCGGCGGCGGGCGAACGAACGCGGTGGATCCAGCAAGAGCCTCAGGAGGGATCCCCGAGGCCCGTCCGCGTGTCGCCGCGCGTCCGGGCCGCGCGTCCTTCAGGGATTCCCCCGCGGCGCCTTCGGTGAATTCCCTGATTGGCCGCCGCAGCCCGTGGTCGTAGTGTGGACTGGAACGGGCGCACCGAGACGCCAGGGGAGAAACCGTGGACGCGCGCGGGACGCAGGAATCGGGAATCCATCAGGCGCTGGAGACTCTGGCGCGGCGGCGCTGGCTGGGGCTCGTGATCTTCCTCGGGGCGCTGGTGCCGGGCCTCTGCGTCATCGCGTCGCTGCCGGACATCTTCCGGGCCAGCGCCACGGTCCTCGTGGAGCGCCAGCAGGTTCCCGAGACGTTCGTCCGTCCGGCCGTGACGGACGAGCTCGAGATCAGGCTTCACGCCATCAGCGAGGAGGTCATGAGTCGGTCGAGGCTCCAGGAGCTCATCGAGCGCTTCGACCTCTATCCGCGCCAGCGCGCGACGCTCTCGTCCGAGGCGCTGGTCGAGCGGATGCGGCGCGACATCGCTCTCGACCTGAAGGGCGTCGAGCGGACCTGGGACCGCGGGGGGACCGTCGCATTCGCCCTCGGCTTTCGCGGCCGCGACCCGCAGAAGGTCGCCGAGGTGGCCAACGCCCTCGCGTCGCTGTACGTGGAGCAGAACCTCAAGGCTCGCGAGAGGCAGGCGACGCGCACGGCGGACTTCCTGAAGACCCAGCTCGACGAGATGAAGAAGAAGCTGGAGGCGCAGGAGGACAGGATCGGCGAATACAAGAAGCGTCATACCGGCGAGCTGCCGCAGCAGGTGGAGTCGAACATCTCCGTCCTCGGGCGGCTGAACGGCCAGCTGCAGCTCAACGCGGACAGGCAGGCCCGGGCGATGGAGCGCCGCGACCGGCTGGAGGGCCTGGCCGCCGGCGGGGCGCCGGGCGCCGCGGCGGGCGTTTCGGAGGACGTGGAGACGAGGATCGACCGGCTGAGTCTCGAGCTCGCCGAGATGCGCAGACAGTACACCGACAACTACCCCGACGTCGTACGCCTGCAGCAGGAGATCGCCGGCCTCAAGCGCCAGGTCGCTGAGACCCCGCCGGACTCCTCGTCGAAGGGCGCCGCCCGCTCCCAGGACGCGGGGAAGCCTCCGGTGTCGGCCGGACCGGGGCTCAAGGCCGACGCCGAGATCGCGTCCCTGAAACGCGAGGAGGATCGTCTGCGTCGCTCGATCGCCGAGTACGAGCGTCGGATCGACGCCGCGCCCCAGAGACAGCAGGAGTTCCAGGCGCTGTCCCGCGACTACGAGACCACCAAGGAGCTGTACGATTCGCTGCTCAAGCACTACCAGGAATCCCTGGTCTCCGAGAACATGGAGCACGGACAGGCCACCGAACAGTTCCGTATCCTCGATACGGCCGTTCCGCCGCCGCAGGCGTATGCGCCCAACAGGCTCTGGCTGTCGCTCATGGGGCTGATGCTTGCCCTCGGCGTCGCGGTGGTGGGCATGGTCACGGCCGAGCGGCTCGACACCTCGTTTCACGACATCGACAGCATCCGGTCGTTCACCCGCCTGCCGATCCTGGCGAGGGTCCCGCGCATCGTGACGCGGGCGGACGTCATCTGGAGGGCCGTCAAGACAGGTCTCGCGGTCGTGGTGCTGGCGGCCGGGCTGGCGGCGGCCGGGGCGGCCTCGTACTACGTTGCGCGTGATCAGGAGCAGCTGGTCTTTATTCTGGGCGGGGGACGACAGTAGCCGGGACTGCGGGGGACAGGATGAGAGCATCGGCCGATGCACCCTTGGATCGCCACACGGACAGAATCGCTCCGGCGCCCCGCGTCGAGGAGGGAGGAGAGTTGAACCCCCGCCTGGTCAGTCTGATCGCACCCGCGTCGTTCGAGGCCGAGCAATACCGGTCCCTCCGCCATCGGCTCGAGTCGCGGGCGGGAGACGAGCGGCTCCAGGTCGTCGCCGTGACCAGCGCCGTTCCCGGGGAAGGGAAGACCACCACGGCGATCAATCTGGCCGGGGCGCTGGCGCAGTCACGCGAGTCGCGCGTCCTTCTGATCGACGCCGATCTCCGTCGCCCCGGCGTCGGGGTGCAGCTGGGTCTGCCCGACTCGCGGGGGACCGGGCTTGCGGACGCGATCCTCGACCCGACTCTCTCCCTCGAAAGCGTGATCCTGCGCCGCGTTCCCCTGAGCATCGGGATCCTGACGGCCGGAAGGGTGCCCCCCGCCCCCTACGAGGCGCTGCAATCGCCCCGGCTCGGCGCCCTCCTCGAGGAGGCGCGAGGCCTCTTCGATCACGTCGTGGTCGACACGCCGCCCTTGATCCCGGTCCCCGACTGCCGGCTGATCGCGCGCTGGGTCGACGGACTCCTCATGGTGGTGGCGGCGGACAGGACTCCCCGGAAGATGTTCGAAGAAGGGCTCAACATGATCGAGCCCGCGAAGATGATCGGCGTCGTCTTCAACGGCGAAAGGCGCAGCCGGTCCGGCTACTACGGGTACTCCCGCGCCTACGCCGGATCGCCGCGCCCGCCACGCCGGGAACCCCGCGCCGGGGCGCGCTGATCGGGTGGTTTACCGACGGTGTTTGCGGGATACCCCGATTGAAGCGACGCTCTCCCGGGGGTAAAAACACTGCGCCATGCTGGACCAGGCCGCGGGACCTGTCACCGGGGTCCCCGGGCACAGCACATCCGCAATCGGCGGCTTCGCTCCCGGAGGGATGCCGGAACCGAAGGGGGCGAAGCCCGTCGAGGATCGCACGCCCGGATCGTCGGTCCCAAATCACCGGACAATGCAGAGAGCCCGGGTCGAGAGCAGGATCGCTTCATGCGATGACGTCGCTTGGTGGAGGGCGGGCGTCCAGGAAATCCACCTTGCGGAGTCGGAGGACCCAGGGAGCCGCGTCACGTTCTGGGCGCTGATTGCCTTCACCTTCGTTCTCCTGCTCGCTCCCCAGGCCTTCCTCCCGGCGCTCGCGCCTCTGCACCTGGGGGTGCTGACGGCGGCGGTGGCGATCACGACTTACCTCGTCGATCGGTTCGTCTATCGCAGACCGCTCCTGAGGGTCACACCCGAGATCGTCGCCCTCGCCTGCCTGGTCATGTGGGCGCTGATCACCATTCCCTGGTCCTACTGGCCGGGTGGCAGCCTGGCGTTTCTCGTGAACGATTTCTTCAAGACCCTGGCGATCTTCGTGCTGCTCTGCAACGTCCTGAGCACCCGGTCGCGGCTGCGCCTGGCGGTCAGGTGGCTGGTGGTGATGGCGGTGCCTCTCGCGGCCTTCGGCGTCCACGAGTACCTCGCGGGGCGCTTCATGGACGAAGGCGCCGTGAAGCGGATCCAGAGCTACGAAGCGCCGCTCACCTCGAACCCGAACGACCTCGCCCTGATGCTCAACCTGATCCTGCCGCTGACGCTGGCGCTCGCTCTGGCGCAGTCGGGGACGCTCCCGCGTCTCCTCCTCCTGGGATGCGCCGGGCTCGATGCCGCGGCGGTGATCCTGACCTTCTCGCGCGCCGGCTTCATCTGCCTGGCCGCGACGAGCGTCATCTACTTCCTCAGGCTCCTGCGCCGCCCCGAGCGCGGCTGGGCGATCGCGGCGCTCTGCCTCGCCCTCATGGCCGTGCCCTGTCTGCCCGCGGGATACATGGATCGGCTGAGCACGATCACCCACATCGAATCCGACCCGACCGGCTCGGCGCAGGAGCGGCGGGACGACACGCTGGCGGCCCTGCGCCTCGTCTCCCAGAGTCCGATCGTCGGCGCCGGTATCGGCGAGAACATCCTGGCCCTCAACGAGATCAGGGGGGCGAGCTGGAAGAAGGTCCACAACGTCTATCTGGAGTATGCGACGGACTTGGGTGTTCCGGGGTTGATCCTGTTCCTGGTGGTCCTCGTGGGGTCCGTGCGATCGGCCGGGTTCGTCATGCGGCGGACGGCCTGGACGCCACCGCTGCGGGATCTGTTCCTCCTGGCCGAGGGGATCCAGATCAGCCTCTTCGTCTTCGCGATCGCCGCGCTGTTCCACCCGGTGGCGTACCACTTCTACTTCTATTACATGGCCGGGCTCGCCCTGGCGGCGCGAGGGGCGCATGTCGGGGCGAGCCGGGAGGTGACGCGATGACGACCGCGCGGGTCGGCCCGAGCGACTGGCTCTGGAAGGAAGGGGGCGGCTACTACACCGAGACCGCCGGCGAGCTGGTTCTCCGGCCCATCCTGCCGGACATCGGCCGCCCGCGCGATCGGAGGCTCTTCGAGCTGTTCGAGCGGCACTGCGGCCTGGGCCCGGGATCCCGCGTGCTCGAGGCGGGATGCGGGCGCTCCCGCTGGCTTCCATTCCTCGGCCTGCGTCTCGGCTGCCGCGTGACCGGGATCGACATCGAGCCGCACGCCGCCGACCTCGCGAGCGCGAACCTCCGGGGCGCCGGAGCCGAGGGGGACGTCGTCTGCGGAGACGCCTTCGCCCTGCACCGGCGCGAGGACCTGCGCGGCGCCTTCGACGTCGTCTACTCGATGGGTGTCCTGGAGCATTTCCCCGACGTGGTCGGGCGGGTCGCCTCCCTCGCGCTCTACCTGAAGCCCGGCGGCCGCATCCTGACCACCGTTCCCAATCTTCAAGGACTGAACTGGCTCCTGCAGCGCCTGGGGGATCTGCGCACGCTCCAGGCGCACGTGGTCTACGACACGCCGGCCCTGGTGAAGGTCCACGAGGAGGCCGGGTTCCGGACGATCGCGGCCGGCTACGCCGGATTCTTCGACGCCTATCTGTCGTCCTCCGCCGGAAGCGAGAGCCGCCTCCGGCGCGCGGCGCACGCGGAGACCTGCCGGGCGCTCGGCCGGAGCGCGGAGGCGTGGCTGCGGCTCCTGCGCGGCCGCGGCACTCCCGAGATGCGATACCTGGCGCCGCATGTCGTCTATGTCGGCCGCCTCGGGCGCGAGGCTGGGGTGCTCCGATGATCGCCGCTCCGCCCCCGCCGGCCGCCGGCCCGGTGTCGTCGAGCGACGACAGGATCAGGCTCCTGACGTTCGTGAACCATTTCGCGGTGGGGGGGACGGAGAGGCACGTCGTGAACCTGGGGAAATCGCTCGATCGATCGCAGTTCGACGTCCACCTGGCCTGCTTCCGCCGGATGGGGCAGTTCCTAGGGGAGGCCGAGGCCTGCCGTCTGCCGATCTGGGAATACCCGATCAACAGTCTCCACAACCGCAGGACCCTCCGGCAGCAGTGGCGATTCGTCCGGGATCTCCGGCGTCACCGGATCCAGATCGTCCACACCTACAACTTCTACCCGAACGTATTCGCCCTGCCCGCGGCCAGACTGGCGCGTGCGCCGCGCGTCGTCGCGTCCATCCGGGACACGGGCATCTACCAGACGCCGATGCAGAAGCGCGTCCAGAGGCTCGCCTGCCGGATGGCGGACTGCATCGTGGTCAACGCCGACGCGGTCCGGCTGTGGCTGATTGGCGAAGGCTACCAGCCGCACAAGATCGTCGTCATCAGGAACGGCGTGGATCTGAGCCAATTCGAGGCGGGGGGGGACGGAGGTCGCGTGCGGCGCGAGATCGGGGTGCCGCAGGGGGCGCCGATCGTGGCCGTCGTCTCGCGCCTGCACGAGCTCAAGGGCCTCGACGACTTTCTCGAGGCGGCCGCCCTCCTGGCGGCCCGCCACCGGGAGGTCCGCTTCCTGATCGTCGGCGGCCGCCTCGCCCTGAGGGACGGGACTCCGGTAAGCGACGACGCCTATTCGGAGAGCCTGGCACGCAAGGCGCGGCACCTCGGCATCGCCGACCGTGTGGTGTTCACCGGCTTCCGGCTGGACGTCGCGAATCTGCTGCGGGAGGTCTCCGTGTCCGTGCTCCCGTCCTTGAGCGAGGGGCTGTCGAACGTCCTGCTCGAATCGATGGCCGCCGGCGTCCCCGTCGTCACGACTCCGGTGGGCGGCAGCCCCGAGGCGGTCGTGGACGGCGTGACCGGGTTCCTGGTGCCGACGCGGAACCCGGGGGCCCTGGCGCGCGCCATCGACGCTCTGCTCGCCGATCCCGGCCTGGCACGGCGCCTGGGCGAGGCGGGACGCCGGCGGATCGTGGAGCACTTCAGCCTCGACGGCATGACCAGGGCCACCGAGCGGCTGTACCGCTCGCTCCTGGACCGGCGTCGGTTCCAGGGCGCGGAAGAGCGGGACTCCGGCGTCCGGCGGGAAGCAGTCTAAGGAATAAGGAGGCGCACGCATGTTCGACCCACGCATCGAGGTCTTTTCCACCTGCCCGCCGTCGAGCGGCTTCGACGCGGGGAGCTACCTCCACGAGGTCGTCCGCGTGGCCCGCTGGAGCGAGGGGGCGGGCTGCCGCGGGATCCTCGTCTATTCCGACAACTCGCTCGTGGATCCGTGGCTGGTGTCGCAGGTGATCATCGAGAGCACGAGGTCCTTGTGCCCGCTGGTCGCGGTGCAGCCGGTCTACATGCATCCCTACTCCGTCGCCAGGATGGCGGCGTCCTTCGGTCATCTGCACGGGCGGCGGATCTACCTGAACATGGTCGCGGGGGGATTCAAGAACGACCTGACGGCGCTCAACGACACGACCCCCCACGACAGCCGCTACCAGAGGCTCATCGAGTACACGACCATCATCCAGCGCCTCCTCTCGGGCCCGACCCCGCTCACCTTCGATGGGGAGTTCTACAAGGTCGACAGGCTCAAGCTGACGCCGACGCTCCCTCCCAGCCTGTTTCCGGGAATCTTCGTCTCGGGATCGTCGGACGCCGGCAGGGCCGCCGCCCGCGTGATCGGTGCGACCGCCATCGAGTACCCGAAACCCGCCGAGACGCCAGGAGAGCGGCCGGCGGACGGAATGGAGCACGGGATCCGCGTCGGAATCATCACCCGGGCGGAGGAGGCGGACGCGTGGGATCTCGCCCGTGCGCGCTTCCCCGAGGACCGCCGGGGCCAGCTCACGCGCCAGCTGGCGACGAAGGTCTCCGACTCCGTCTGGCACGGGCAGCTGGCGCGGATCGCCACCGGTCCGGAAGAGAGTCCGTACTGGCTGGTCCCGTTCCAGAACTACAAGACGATGTGTCCCTATCTCGTGGGCGGCTACGAGCGGGTCTCCGAGGAGCTCGGACGGTACGCGGCGCTCGGGTATCGCTCCTTCATCCTGGACGTGCCGGTTGCGCCCGACGAGCTGCACCACGCGAGTCTCGCGTTCGAGCGTGCCCTCGACCGATGCCTGAATCGCTCGCAGACTGGGTAACCCTGCAGGCCGAACGACGCCCGGATGCCGTGGCCGTGGTCGGCGACGGGCTCGCCCTGACCTACGCCGAGCTCGAGACCCGCTCGAACCGGCTGGCGGCGATCCTGCGGGAGAGCGGCTGCGTCCCCGGCGATCGCGTCTGCCTGCTGATGGCGAAGTCGCCCCTCGCCATCATCGGTCTGCTCGGGATCTACAAGGCTCGCGCCATCTATGTGCCCCTGGATCCGTCGAGTCCCGCCGCCCGCCTGGAGAAGATCGTGGCCTCCTGCGGCCCGGCCTTCATCCTTGCGGCCGGAGCCGTGACCCGGCTGGCCGGCGAGCTCGTGGACGGCCCCGGGACGAACGGCGCCGTCGCGGTGGGCTGGCTCGACGACGGGCCGGAGCGGGGGGCCGGCCGGCCGTCGCGCTTCACCGCGCGGGACATCTCGCTCGCCCGGGACACGGCACCATCCGGCGGACGGGCGCGGCACGAACCGGCGCACATCCTGTTCACCTCGGGCTCCACGGGGATCCCCAAGGGGGTCGTGATCACGCACGCGAACGTCATCCACTTCGTCGAGTGGGCCACGAAGCACTTCGGCATCGGTCCGTCCGACCGGCTCTCCGGCCACCCGCCGCTTCAATTCGATCTGTCGTTCTTCGACATCTTCGGCGCCTTCGCCGCCGGCGCCCAGCTCCACCTGGTTCCGCCGGCGGCGACCCTGCTGCCGAACGCGCTGGCCGATTTCATGCGCGCCTCCGCGCTGACCCAGTGGTTTTCGGTCCCCTCGGTGCTCAGCTACATGGCGAAATTCGACGTGGTGGGCTACGACGACTTCCCGGCCTTGAGACGCCTGCTCTGGTGCGGGGAGGTGTTCGCGACCCCCGCCCTCATGCACTGGATGAAGCGGCTGCCCCACGTGTCGTTCACCAATCTCTATGGACCGACGGAGACGACGATCGCCAGCAGCCACTACACGCTGCCGTCCTGCCCGGGGAGCGAGCGGCAGGTCATCCCGATCGGCGTGGCGTGCGACGGAGAAGAGCTGCTCGTCCTGGACGAGGCTCTCGACCCCCTCCCGGACGGCCAGGTCGGGAGTCTCTACATCCGCGGGGCGGGGCTGAGCCCCGGTTACTGGAACGACCCCGGCAGGACGCGCGAAGTCTTCCTGGACCGTCCGACCGTCGCGGGAGGGTCCGAGCGCCTCTACAGGACGGGGGATCTCGCCTGGAGGGACGAGGCCGGCCGTTTCTTTTTCGCCGGACGCGCCGACACGCAGATCAAGAGCCGCGGATACCGGATCGAGCTCGGGGAGATCGAGACCTGCCTGGGGACGCTGGAATCGATCCGGGAGAGCGCGGTCGTGGCGATCGCCACCGGCGGGTTCGAGGGCGCCATGATCTGCTGCGCCTACGTGCCGGCATCGGAGCCCGACGCGACACCGGTGTCCCTGCGCCAGAGTCTGGGACGCCTGCTGCCGGTCCACATGCTCCCATCGCGCTGGATGACGTTCGATCGGCTCCCGAGGAACGGCAACGGGAAGATCGATCGCGCCTCCCTCAGGCGTCTGTTCGAGACCCATGAGACTGTTGCCGCTCGACAGCCCTGAGCTGATCCGGCTGGTCGCCGGCTGGATGTCCAGGAAGGAGAACTACGAGTGGCTGGACTTCGGCAACGGCAAGCAGGTCCTGACGCCCGAGTGGCTGAAGATCGCGACACAGCGGGACACCGAGCTCCTGCGCGTGTTCACGGCGGATGACGACTCCGCACCCGTCGGCATCGTCGGGCTGACGAACATCGATCGCGTGTTCCGGACGGCGCGCATCTGGGTCGTGGTCGGCGACAAGTCCTTCGGCGCGCGCGGCCACGCCACGCGGGCGGCGTCGAGGCTCCTGTCGTACGCCTTCGGGGAGCTCGGGTTGCACGCGGTGAACACGTGGATCGTCGAGCACAACCCCTCGCGCCGCATCGCCGAGCGCCTGGGATTCACGCCGATCGGCCGGCAGCGGCAGTGCCACTGCATCGACGGACGCCCCTTCGATCGTCTCTGGTTCGACCTGCTGGCGACCGAGCACCGGGAGATCTGAGATGCAGGGGAACGACGCCCTGAAGGCGAGGATCACGAGGTTGTTCGCGGAGCGTCTGAACCTGGACGTCCCGTCGGCCGACACCGATCTGTTCGAGTCGGGGGCGCTGGATTCGATGGCCTTCGTCGAACTCCTCGCCCGGCTCGAGGGGGAGTTCGGGATCGACGTCGCGCTCGCCGACATCGCGATGGACACCTTCCGGTCGATCGAGAGGATCGCCGGCTTCGTCGAGGAGAGGTCCCGGATGAAGCGCGCGGCGAAGACTGGATGAACACGACCGCGCGCCGGAAGACCCTGCGGATGCTGTCGAACGGCCTCTACGTCATGACCGCGCGCAGCGGCCATCGCTACGGGGCGGCGACGGTGACCTGGGTGTCCCAGGCCTCGTTCCGGCCGCCGCTCATCATGGCGGCGGTCCGCCCGGAGAGCAACGTGTTCGCGTGCCTGCGGGACAGCGGTCTTGCGGCCGTCCACATCCTCGCGCGCGGGCAGGAGGAGATGGCGCGCCGGTTCTTCGCGCCGACGCGGGTGCACGACGGCGACCTCAACGGCGAGCCGTTCCGCAAGGGCGCTCTCGACGCGCCGATCCTGAACAACGCCCCGGCCTACCTGGAGTGCCGCGTCCGGCGGATCTTCGACGGTCTCGGCGATCACGCCCTGGTGGTCCTGGAGGTGATGGAGGCCGAGTGCCGCGAGCAGGCGAGACCCCTGACCATCGCTGACACGCCGTGGGAGTACGGCGGGTGAGGGCGGGCTCGCGAAGGAACGTGGCATGGAGATGACCCGAAAACTTGGCGACCGGGACGGACCTCCCGGGCCGGAGGAGGCGGCCGGCGAGGTGCGGCCCATGACCGAGAGCGACGTTCCGCGGGTCGTGAGGCTGTACGAGCGTGTGTTCGCCGGGCCCGGGGCGCGCAGCGACGAGTCCGTGCAGGATCACCTGCGCGCGGTCTTCTGCCGGAATCCCTGGCGCGACGAGGCGCTCCCCTCCCTCGTGTACGAGGACGAGTCCGGGGCGATCGCCGGGTGCCTCGGAGTGGTGCCGCGCACGATGCTGTTCGAAGGCCGGCCGATCCAGGCCGCGGTCAGCCACACCTTCATGGTCGAGCCCGGCAGCCGATCGAGCCTGGCGGCCCTGGCGCTCGCCCGCGCGTTTCTCGAGGGCGGCCAGGACCTCTCGATCGCCGAGGGGGGCGGCGCGTCCCGCCGGATCCTGGAGCGGTTCGGAGGATCGACCTCGCTCCTCCTCAGTCTGCGCTGGACCCGGCCGTTGCGCCCGAGCCGTTACGTCCTGTCGATCCTGAAGCGGCGCGGCCTGGCGGCGGTGGCGTCCTGGGCGTGCGCCCCCTTCTGCTCCGCCGCGGACGCGCTCGCCCCCCTCGTCCTGGGGGAGCCGGTCCGGATGCCCCGCCCGCGCTCCACGGGGGAGGATCTGACCACGGACGATCTGCTGGAGGGGCTGTCCCGCCTGACGGTCGATCGATCCCTGCGGCCGCAGTACGACCGGGCATCCCTGGATTGGCTCCTGAGTCTGCTGGCGAACCGGAGGCGCCGTGGTCTGTTCCAGCGCGTCGCCGTGCGGGACGGCGCGGGAGATCTTCTGGGCTGGTACCTCTATTACCTCAACGCCGGCGGCATCAGCGAAGTCGTGCAGGTCGCCGCGAGAAAGGGGTTCATGGACGAGGTCCTGACCCACCTCTTTCACCACGCCCGCAAGGGGGGTGCCCTGGCGGTGTCGGGACAGATGGACCCGGCCGCCTTCCAGGCGCTCGCCGCGAAGGGGTCCGTCTTTCACCATGATGGAATCTCGTGGTTCCTGGTGCATTCCAGGAACCCGCGCGTGCTCGCGGCGATCCATCGGGCCGACGCCTTTCTGACGAGGCTGGAGGGGGAGTGGTGCATTGGACCCTAGGTGTGCGTGATTGGAGCGGCCCGCTGGGCGCCGTTCTGGAGAGGGAGCGGGAGGTCGTGTCGGTCGAGGTCGTAGACGACACCGGTCGTCTCATGGAGTTGAGGGAGGAATGGGACGACCTGCTCGCGGAGAGCGAGGCGGATGGCCTGTTTCTGACATGGGAGTGGCTGTCGACCTGGTGGAGACATCTGGGAGGGGACAGGAGGCTGTTCATCGCGGTCGTGCGCCATCGAGGCGAGCTCGTGGCCATAGCGCCGATGACAGTGAGGCCGCCGGGACTCTCCAGCGTTCTGCCGTTCCCGGCGCTCGAGTTCATGGGCACCGGCAGCATCGGCTCCGACTACCTGGACGTGATCATCCGCCGCGGGCACGAGTCCAGCGCCATGAAGACCATCGCCGAGTGCGTCTCCGGCATGAACCGCGCCATCGAGCTCGAGCAGATCAAGATCGGGGGATGCGCCGCGCTCGAGGTCGGCCGGCTCCTGGGTCGATGCGGCTGGAGCGTCTCGGAGGAGGAGACCAACGTCTCGCGGTACATCGATTTGACCGGGCGATCGTGGACGGATTACCTCGGCAGCCTCGGTGCGGCGCACCGATACAACTTCAAACGCAGGCTGCGGCGGCTCCGGCGTGAGTTCAAGGTGCGCTTCGAAGCGAGCACGACGGAGGAAGACCGGGGTCCGGCGCTGGGCCGTCTGATCGCCCTTCACCGGGCGCGCTGGAGGGAATTCACGCGCGCCTTCCACACCCCGGGCCACGTACGCTTCCACGAAGACTTCACGCGGCTCGCCTGCGAGCGTGGCTGGCTGAGGATCTTCACGCTGTGGCTGGACGACGAAGCGGTGGCGGCCCTGTACGCCCTGCGTTACGGGAAGGTCTTCTCGTTCTACCAGTCGGGGTTCGATCCGGCGTACGCGAAATTCAGCACCGGCCTGGTGACCATGGGTCTCGCCATCGAGAGCGCTTTCGAGGAAGGGGCGCAGGAATTCGACATGCTGCAGGGGCTGGAGCAGTACAAGGAGCGCTGGGCGGACCGGGTCCGCCCGCTCGGACGGGTCGAATGCTACCCGCCGCACCTGCGCGGGCTCATCTACCGCCGCGCGATGGAGCTGAGCCGGGCGGCCCGGCGCGCCGCGCGCCGCGTGCTCCCCCGGACCATCGCCGACAGGCTCGCCCTGCGGCGCGAGCGCGTGCCGAGGAGCTGATCGCTTGGTGCGACACGTCGTCAAATCGGGCCTGGCCTGCGGGCTGCGCTGGAGCGGGACGAGCCTCCTGAGACGGAGGCTCAACGGCCGCTCCGGAACTCCGTGGATCGTCGGGTACCACCGGGTCGTGGAGGACTACGCGCGGAGCGCGCGGCGCTCCATCCCGGCCATGCTGGTCAGCCGCGCGATGCTTCGCCGTCACCTCGACTGGATCGGGCGGCGCTTCGATGTGGTTCCTCTCGACGAGATCGTCACGCGCCGCGGGCGGGGGGGGAGGTTCCGCAGGCCGTCGGCGGCCATCACCTTCGACGACGGCTTCCGCGACGTCTACGAGCTGGCCTTCCCGCTCCTGAAGGCGAAGGGGATGCCGGCGGCGATCTTCGTCGTGACCTCCCTTGTCGGCACGTCCGGCGTCCCCTTGTTCGAGCGGCTGTACCTGGCGCTGCTGCGCGCGCGGAACACCTCGCAGTCCCTGAGCACCCGGCTCGGGAGCATCGTGTCGGCCCTCGGTCTCGAGGTCGAGGGACTCGCGGACGCCGCGCCCGCGGCGGGGGATACGCTCCGGCTGACGCGACGGATCCTGGAAACTCTGCGCCGGGACGATCTCGCGCTCCTGGTGGAAGCGCTCGAGAAGGAGGTCGGAGTGGACGAAGAGGCCCTCCGCGAGCGTCGTCCTCTCGACTGGGACATGCTCAAGGAGATGCGGCGCTCGGGTGTCACCATCGGCTCGCACACGCGCCGGCATGTCGTCCTGACCCTGGAGAGCGAGAAGCGCGTGCAGGAGGAGACGGTCGGATCCCGGCGCGATCTGGAGGAACGGCTCGGCGCCGCCGTCCACCACTTCGCCTACCCGAACGGCTGGTTCGACGACGCGACCGTGGCCGCCGTGCAGGCGGCCGGATACAGCTTCGCCTACACCTCGTGCCGCCACCGCGATCCCGCTCATCCCCATCTGACCCTGCCGCGCACCCTCCTGTGGGAGAAGTCGAGCCTCGGGATGTTCGGCACCTTCTCGCCCGCCGTGATGGGCTGCCAGGCCGATGGCACCTTCGATCGCTCCGGGCTGTGCCCCCTGCACCGTCGGAACTGAGCCCATGGATTCGACCCTCAAACCCACCGCCGTGCTGATGTCGGGCCGTCTGGCCGGCATCGTCGTGGCGTTCAGCATCCCGATCGTGCTCGCCAGGACCCTCGACCAGTCCGCCTTCGGCACGTACAAGCAGCTGTTCCTGATCTACGCCACTCTGTACGGGATCGCCCAGCTCGGCATGGCGGAGAGCCTGTTCTACTTTCTCCCGGCCGACCCGGCGAAGGCCGGCCGCTACACGCTGAACTCGCTGCTGGTCCTGGCCGCGGCGGGAGCCTTCTGCTTCTTCGCGCTCTGGGCCGGCCGTGACCGGGTGGCGGCGTGGTTCGGAAACGGCGACCTCGCGGCAGGCCTTCCGTGGATCGGCCTCTACCTCGGGCTGATGCTCGCATCGACGCCGCTCGAGATCGTGCAGGTCGCCCGCAATCGCTTCGCCCGGGCCGCCTGGACCTACGCCGCGTCGGACCTGGCGCGGACCGCCCTGTGCCTGCTTCCGGTGCTCCTGTCGAGGAGCCTCCGGGGAGTCCTGATCGGGGGAGCGGCGTTCGCGCTTCTGCGCTTCGGGGCGGTCATCCGGATACTGAGCACGGAGTTCGGCCACGAGCCCCGGCCGGACCCTTCGCTTCTGCGCACGCAGCTGGCCTACGCCATGCCCTTCCAGCTGGCGGTCCTGCTCGAGATCCTGCAGGCGAACCTGCACCAGTACGCGGTGTCCCTGCGTTTCGATCCGGCGACCTTCGCGATCTACTCCGTCGGCTGCCTGCAGGTGCCGCTGGTGGACCTCCTGGCCGGCACGAGCTGCAACGTCATGATGGTGAAGATGGGGGAGGACCTCCGGACCGGCCGCGGCGAGGCGGCCGTGGCCGCCTGGCACGCCACGGTCCGCAAGCTGGCCCTGGCGTTCTTCCCCCTCGTCGCGATCCTGCTGGTCAACGCGCGCGACCTCATCGTCTTCCTGTTCACGGCGCGCTACCTGGAGAGCGTGCCGATCTTCATGGTCTGGACCGCATCCTTCCTTCTCATGACGCTCCCCGTGGACGGAGTCCTGCGGGTGCACGCCGACACCCGCTTCCTGTTTCTGCTCGGGGCGGTCAAGCTCCTGATCATCGGGGCCACGGTCGGCTGGTTCCTCGGGCGCTTCCAGCTGCTGGGCGGCGTGTTCGTGTCCCTGCTGGCCGTCCTGGTCGGGAAATCGCTGGCGCTCTTCCGGGTGAAGCGCCATTTGAAGGTGACGTGGTCCGGACTCATGCCGTGGTCGTCCCTGGCCGCGACCCTCCTCTCGGCCCTGGCCGCCGCTCTTCCGGCTCTCCTGGTCAAGGACACGCTGGCGCTTCCCCCCGTGGCGTCGATGCTCGTGAGCGGCGTGGTCTACCTTCTCGCCTACGCCGCGCTGGCCGGTGGATTCATCGACAGCGGTCTGCGCCGGCGGCTCGTGTCGATCCTGGAGGCGCAGAGGTAGGGGCATGCGCGGCCTCCGGTCGTCACGGTCTCCGAAGATCGCCATGGTGGCCGCCAGCCACGACATCCTCGGCGGACAGTTCGTCCAGGCGGCCAGCCTCGCGGCCGCGCTGCGCGCGGACGGAGCGGAGGTCACATTCATCCCGGTCAACCCGCCCTTCCCCGCCGCGATCCGCTGGGCGCGCCGCTGGCCGTATGCCCGGACGGTGCTGAACGAAGCGCTCTATCTCCCGAGTCTGGGCGGCTTGAGGGACGCGGACGTCGTGCACGTCTTCTCGGCGGCCTACTGGTCGTTTCTCCTGGGCCCCGCGGCCGCCATCACGATGGCGAGGGCTCTCCACAGGCGCGTGATCCTTCACTACCACAGCGGTGAAGCGGAGCGGCATCTCGCCCGGTGGGGAGCCCTTGTCCACCCGTGGCTGCGGCGGGTCGACGAGATCGTCGTTCCCTCGGAGTACCTGCGACGGATCTTCGCGGTCCACGGATATCGCGCGCGGGTCATCCGGAACGTGATCGAGACGCCGCGATTCTGCTACCGCGAGCGCGTCCCGCTGCGTCCGCGCCTCCTGTCCACCCGCAATTTCGAGCCGCATTACCGGGTGGAGAACACCCTGCGGGCCTTCGCCGCCCTGCGGAGCCGCTACCCCGAGGCGACTCTGACCCTCGCGGGGTACGGCAGCGAGGAGGAACGCCTCCGGCAGGTGGCTGCCCGGCTCGGCCCGCAGGGCATCCGGTTCGCGGGGCGGGTGGAGCCCGAGAACGTGCCGGCCCTTTACGAAGGCTCGGACATCTTCGTCAACTCGTCGGTCATCGACAACCAGCCGGTCTCGATCCTCGAGGCCTTCGCCTCGGGTCTTCCCGTCGTGTCCACCGGCACCGGGGACATCCCCGCCATGGTCGGGTCGGGGGAGATGGGCCTCCTCGTGCCTCCCGACCGGCCCGATGCGATGGCGCAGGCCGTCGCCGCCCTGCTGCAGGAGCCGCAGCGGGCCCTGCTCATCGCGCGGCGTGCCCGGGAGGCGATCAGGGACTACGCCTGGACGAGCGTGCGGGAGGCGTGGTCGGCGGTGTACGCGGGGCGGTCGTGATGAGACTGCAGCGTCTGCTCGGCATCGGGATGGGCGGCCTCGCCGAGCGCGGCCGCCAGGAGGGGCGCAAGTGGCTGGAGCGGCGGGGCCTGGCGCGTCCGGAGCCCATGCGGTCCTTCACGGACGAGCATCGCCTCGAGCGCTTCCGCAAGGTGAGCGCGGTGCGGTTCTTCGCCGGGGCGATGACCCGCGCGACGCCGTTCTTCCTGGCAGCCCGGATGCCGGAAGCCCGGACACGCGCGCTCCGAACCGCCTCAGATCTCTGGAAGGGGCGCTTCGATCTGCTCGGGTACCGCGGTCTCTCGTTCGGCGATCCGGTGGACTGGCACCTCGACCCGGTCTCGGGGCGACGCGCCCCGCTGGTCCACTGGAGCCTGATCGATCCGCTCGATGCCCGGGCGGTCGGGGACAGCAAGGTGGTCTGGGAGCTCAACCGTCACCAGTGGCTGGTCCGCCTGGGGCAGGCGTTCCGTCTCACGGGGGACGACCGCTTCGCCGAGGCGTTCGCGCTTCACGTGCGCGACTGGCTCAAGGCCAACCCGGAGGGGATCGGAATCAACTGGACGAGCAGCCTGGAGGCGGCCCTGCGCCTGATCTCCTGGTGCTGGGCCCTCTGTCTGTTCCGGGGCGCGCCGGCGCTCACGAACGGGTTGTTCACGCAGATGCTCTCCTCCATCCGGGCGCACGCCACGCACGTGGAACGGTACCTGTCGCGATCGTACTCGCCCAACACGCACCTCACCGGCGAGGCGCTCGGCCTGTTCTACGCCGGCACCCTCTTCCCGGGCCTGCGCGACGCCCCGCGCTGGGGACAGCTGGGCGCGCGGATTCTGCTGGAGGAGAGCGGGCGGCAGATTCTTCCCGACGGTGTGTATTTCGAGCGCTCCACCTGCTACCAGCGCTACACCGTGGAGATCTACCTGCATTTCCTGATCCTGGCGCGCCGCAGCGGCCTGGATCTGCCCGAGGTCCTGGAACAGCGGGTCTGCCGCATGCTCGACGTCCTGCTGGCGCTGCGGCGCCCCGACGGAGCGATGCCTTCGATCGGTGACGCCGATGGCGGCTGGCTGTTGCCTCTCGACGAGAGGAGTCCCGAGGATCTTCGCGGGGTGTTCTCGACCGCGGCGGCCCTGTTCGAGCGGGCCGACTACGCCTGGGCGGCCGCCGGAGCGGCCCCCGAGACGCTGTGGCTGCTCGGGCGGGCCGGGATCGAAGCCTTCGAGGCGATGACGCCTGAACCGCCGGCCGTGAACCCCTCCCGCCTGTTCCCCGAAGGCGGGTACGCGGTGATGCGCAGCGGCTGGTCGCCCCGGGACCATCAGCTCATCTTCGACGTCGGTCCGCTCGGCTGTCCCATCAGCGCGGGGCACGGGCACGCCGACCTGCTCGGAATCCAGTGCGCCGCGTTCGGCAAGCCGTTCCTGACGGACCCCGGCACCTACGGGTATACCGCCGAGCCGGAGTGGCGCGATTTCTTCCGCGGTACCGCGGCCCACAGCACCGTGATCGTCGATGGCCGGCCCCAGGCCGAGGCGGCGGGGCCGTTCGCCTGGAAGGAGAGGCCCGCGGCGCGCCTGCGCCGCTTCTTCACCTCGGACGACGTCGATTTCGCCGACGCCGAGCACGACGCCTACGGCCGTCTGTCCGATCCGGTGAGGCACCGCCGCCGTCTGCTGTTCGTCAAGCCGCGGTTCTTCATCATCGTGGACGACCTCGACGGCCGGGAGGAGCACCGGGTCGAGCTCCGATTCCAGTTCGGCCCGATGGTCGTGACGGTCGATCCGGAGCTGTGGGCGCGGGCGTACGGACCGGGGCGCCACGATCTCAGGATCCGCCCCCTGGCGACAGTCCCGCTCTCCGGCGAGGTGCGCGAGGGGGAGACCGGGCCGATCCAGGGGTGGGTGTCGCCGGACTACGGCCGCCGCCTGGCGGCTCCCGTCCTGATCTACCGGGCCGTGACGCGCCTGCCGGTGCGGATCGTCACCCTCCTTCTGCCGTGCGATCGACCGTCCGAGCCTCTCCCTTCCGTGCTCCCGCTCCTCCGGGACGGCCGCCTGGCCGGCCTCCGCCTCGACTCGTCGGGAGAGTCCTTCCGCTTCGACGACGACGATTTCGTCGTGGAGAGGTCCTAGATCGATGTGCGGGATCGTCGGAATCGTCCGGTTCGACCCCCGCGAAAGGGTGGATGCCAGCCGACTGAAGAGGATGGCCGACGCGCTCCGGCACCGGGGGCCGGACGGGTCGGGACAGTGGATCGAAGGACCGATCGGGCTCGGGCACCGTCGTCTGGCGATCATGGACGTCGCCGGCGGCGCCCAGCCGATGACCAACGAGGACGGCTCGCTCGTCATCGTGCACAACGGCGAGACCTACAACCACCCGGTCCTGCGGCCGCTCCTCGAGGCGAAAGGACACCGCTACCGCACCCGCAGCGACACCGAGACCATACTGCATCTCTACGAAGACGAAGCGGAAGGGTGCGTCGAGCGACTGCGCGGCATGTTCGCCTTCGCGCTCTGGGACCGCCGGGAGGGGCGGCTGCTCCTGGCGCGCGATCGCCTCGGGATCAAGCCGCTCTACTACGCCCTGACCGACTCCGAGCTGCTGTTCGCCTCGGAGATCAAGGCGATCCTGGCCGCGGGCTCGGTGCGGGCCGCGCTCGACGAAGCGGTCCTCCCCGAGTTCCTGGCGACCCGCTTCGTCTCCGGCGAGGAGACCTTCTTCCGCGGCGTGCGCAAGCTGCTGCCCGGGAGGACGCTGACCTGGTCCCTCGAGCGCGGGTTCGGAGGGCGCCGCTACTGGAGCCTGCCCGCGCCGCGGGAGCCGGCCGGCGGCGGACTTCAGGAAGAGGCCGTGAGAGTGCGGGATCGGCTCGAGGAGGCCGTGAGAGTCCACCTCATGAGCGACGTCCCCGTGGGCCTCTTCCTGTCCGGCGGGATCGATTCCTCGGCCATCGCGGCGCTGGCGGCGAGGCTGGCCGGCCGCCCGCTCCGCACCTTCGCGGTCGGCTTCGCCGAGAAGGATGCCGACGAGCTGGCGTACGCGCGGCTCGCGGCGCGCTCCGTCGGCGCTGTGCACCGCGAGGTGGTCATGTCCGCCGGGGAATTCTTCCACGCCCTGCCGCGCCTCGTCTGGCACGAGGACGAGCCGATCGCCTTTCCCTCGAGCGTTCCGCTTCACTTCGTTTCCCGGCTGGCGGCGGAGCACGTCAAGGTGGTGCTGACGGGAGAAGGGGCGGACGAGCTCTTCCTCGGCTACAACCGCTACCGGGTCACGCGCTGGAACGAGCGTCTGGGCGCGGCCTACGGCGCGCTGGTGCCCCCGATCCTGAGGGACGCCGCGGGACGCCTCGTCACGACGCTGCCACGGCCGGCCCGCCGGTACGCCTCGCGGACATTCCTGGCGTTCGGGTCCGGCCCGCGAGAGTCGTTCTTCGAGAACTTCGCGGTGTTTCCCGAGGCGCGGCTCAAGACGCTCCTTCTGGACCGCGGCCCGCTCGACGCCCGCGACCCGTATGCCGTCGGGTTGCGCTGCTACGGGGAGACCGCCGGCTCCTCGCTCCAGAAGATGAGCCACGCCGACCTCCAGACTTACCTGGTCGAGCTCCTCATGAAGCAGGACCAGATGAGCATGGCGGCCTCGATCGAGAGCCGCGTCCCCTACCTGGACCACGAGTTCGTCGAGTACATCGCGTCCCTGCCGCCCGATCTCAAGATCCGCGGCCTGCGGACCAAGGCGATCCTGAGGGAGGCGGTCCGGGGGCTGGTGCCGCGCGAGATCCTGACGCGGAGGAAGATGGGCTTCCCGGTCCCGGTCGGTCTCTGGTTCCGCGGGCCGTTCGCGCCGCTCGTCGGCGATCTCGTCCTGGGACCCCGCGCCCTCGGCCGCGGTCTCTTCGATCGATCCGAGGTCGAGCGTCTTTACGCCGAGCACCGCTCCGGGTCGGCGCGGCACGCCGACAGGCTGTGGCTCCTGATCAACCTGGAAATCTGGCAGCGAATCTTCATCGATGGTGAGGACCCCGCCGACATGATGTCGGCCGCGAGCGAGCCCGCGGCCAGGATCGCGTCGCCTGGTCTTGCAATGGCCGCGGGGGCGGCCGGGAGGCGTCACCCATGATCGATACCTTGAGGTCCTGCGCCGAGACCTTGTTCTTCCGCCTGGAGCGCGCCGTCACGGCGGCGCTCTATCCGTGGTGCCTGCTGCGCCGCCGCCTGGGAGAGCGGCCCCGCGTCCCGATCCTCTTGTATCACCAGGTCGGCCGTCCCGTGGAGGGGGTGCCGGCCTGCGCCGACTGCGTCTCCCCGGACCGGTTCGAGCGGCAGATCCTCGCCATCCTCGACGCCGGCTACGAGGTCATCCCTCTCTCGTCCCTGGTCCGGGCGCTCCGGGACGGGCGGACGCCGCTTCCCGCGCGCTCGGTCGTGCTGACCTTCGACGACGGTTTCCGGGGCCAGTTCGTGAACGCCTACCCGGTCCTGCGGCGCCATCGCCTGCCCGCCACTCTGTTCGTGGTCCCGGGTTATGTCGGACGGTACTCGTTCTACCGCCACCTCGGTGTCGAGGACGCCCCGGCCGCGCGCGGCGGCACGCCCCCCCTGGCCTGGCTGCCGCTGTCCTGGGATGAGGTCGAGGACATGCATCGGCACGGAGTCGAGGTCGGGTCGCATTCCATGTCGCATCGATCCCTGGGCCGGCTGTCCGGCGCGGAGGCGGAGTTCGAAGCCCGCAGATCGAGGGAGATCCTGGCGGAGCGGCTGGGAGCGCCGATCGATCTTTTCGCCTACCCGTTCGGATCACAGGCCTACAAGGATTTCGATCAGAGTCTCGAGGAGATGCTGCGCGGGATGGAGTACGACGGTGCGTGCACCACGGTGATCGGCCGGTGCGCTCCCGGGGTGGATCTCTACGCCCTGCCGCGCATCCCGATGGAGGAGGCCGATACTCCCTTCCGCGTGCGCTGCAAGCTCGCGGGGGCCTACGACTGGGTGGGCACGGTCAAGTCGATCTGCCAGCGCCTCGTGGCGCGGCGGGATCGGGTCGATGCCGGGCTGCCGTTCGATGAGACCTCCGGGCTGGGGGCCGGGTTCACACGGACATGAGCGTCCTGGTCACCGACGCCTCCGGAAACCACGCCCTGGCGGTCGTCCGATCGCTCGGGCGCCGCGGTCTGCGCGTCATCGCGGCCGAGACCGGCCGGCTGGCGCAGGCCGGGTTCAGCCGCTTCTGCGCGGCGCGCGCCCTTTACCCCTCGCCGATCCGCGGCGTGAGGGAGTTCCAGGAAGGCCTGCGCCGGCTCCTCGACGTCCACCGGCCGGATCTCCTCATGCCGATGACGGAGCGGACGATCCTGGCGATGGGCCCGATGCGCCGGGAGATCGAATCCCGGACCAGGCTGGCGCCGCTTCCCTCCGAGGAATCCCTGCGCGTCGCGTTCGACAAGCAGGCGACGATCGGCCTGGCGGCGTCGCTCGGGATCGCCGTGCCGAGGACAATCGTGCTGTCGAACCCGTCCGACGTCGCGGCGGTGCGCTCGCGCCTGACCTATCCCGCGGTGATCAAGCCCCGGTGCTCCGAGTACCTGATGGCGGACGGCGGCATGACGAAGGGGGGGCCGCCGGTGTATTGCTTCGGGCCGGACGACCTGGAGGCCGCGTACCTCTCCGTGCATCGGCGCGCGCCGTCGCCGCTGATCCAGGAGTTCATACCGGGCGAGGGGTACGGCATCTCGGCCCTGTACGACCGCGGCCGGCCCAGGGCCCTGTTCGCGCACCGGCGGCTGCGCATGATCCAGCCGACCGGCTCGGGGAGCTCGCTGCGCGAGAGCGTATCGCCGCCGCCCGACATGGCCGAGGCGGCGCGCGCTCTCCTGGAGGCTCTCTCCTGGCACGGCGTGGCCATGGTCGAGTTCAAGAGGGACGCGCGCGACGGCCGGCCGCGACTGATGGAGATCAACGGCCGCTTCTGGAACTCGCTGCCGCTCGCGGTCGCCAGCGGCGTGGACTTCCCGTTCCTCCTTTATACCCTCGCCGTCGAGGGGAAGTGTGAGGAGCGCTTCGACTACCGGATGGGAGTCCGCTGCCGCTGGCTCGCGGGAGACGTGCAGCACCTCGTGCGGGTGCTGCGTGGACGGCCGGCCGGATGGACCGACAGCTACCCCTCCCGACTGAGGACCGTCCTCGACTTCCTGAAGCCGGCCGGGAGGGACCTGCACTACGACGACCTGTGGCCGGCCGATCCTCTGCCGTTCTTCATAGCACTCGCCGGGGCGGCGCTGCGCGGTCCCGGCGGCCGCGCGCCCGGGCAGCCTCTGCCGGTGCTCGAGAGGGCGCCCCATGTCTGAGGCCCCGGCTTGAGGATCCTCTGGGTCAAGGTCGGGGGGCTGTGGCCGCTCGAGACCGGCGGCCGGCTGCGGAGCTTCCACCTGGTCTCGGAGCTGTCGCGCCGCCACTCCGTCGTCCTCCTCACGACGCACGCCGCGGCCGACGATGCCGGCGCCCTGGCCCGCCGCCTGCCGCGCGCTGAAGTCGTCTCCTTCCCGTTCGACATCCCGAAGCGGTCCACCGCCGCCTTCGCGCGGACGCTCCTGCGTTCGTGGCTCTCGCCGCTGCCGGTCGATCTCCTGAAGTTCCAGGTCCCGGCCCTGGCGCGTGAAGTGCGCCGGCGAGCGCTCTCGGGGGGGGCCGATCTCTGCGTCGCGGATTTCCTCAGCGCCACGGTGAACGTCCCCCTGGACGGGCCGCTGCCCGTGCTGTTCTTCGCCCACAACGTGGAGCACCTGATCTGGAGACGGCTGGGCTCGATCGAACGACGGCCGTGGATTCGCCTGCCGCTGGCGATCGAGTGGCGGAAGATGCGCCGGGCCGAGTCGCGGGCATGCGCCCGCGCGGACCTGACCGTGGCGGTGTCCGAGGCGGACGCCGCGCTGCTCGCGGCCGGCTCCGTGGGCGCCCCGGTGAGCGCCGTCCCCACGGGGGTCGACGCCACCTACTTCACGCCGGGCGGCGAGGAATCGCCGCGTCCGTCGATCGTCTTCACCGGCTCGATGGACTGGTATCCGAACGAGGACGCGATCCTGCACTTCCTGGGCGAGATCCTTCCCGTTGTCCGGACCTACGTCCCGGACGTCTCGTTCTCGGTGGTCGGACGGAACCCGACGGCCCGGCTGCGCGCCGCCGCGGCCGCCGCCGGTGCGCGCGTCACCGGGACCGTCCCGGACGTGCGCCCCTATCTCTCGGAGGGGATGGTGTACGTCGTGCCGTTGCGAATCGGCGGCGGGACGCGTCTCAAGATATTCGAGGCGCTGGCGGCGGGGAAGGCCGTGGTCTCGACGACCGTGGGGGCGGAGGGGCTTCCGCTCGTCCCGGGCGTGCACTTCCTGCAGGTGGACGATCCCAAGGAGTTCGCGCGGGCCATCGTCTCGCTCCTGCGCGATCCCCGGCGCCGCGCCGCGCTCGGCGCGGCGGGACGGCGGCTGGTCGAGGACCGTTTCGGCTGGCCGCGGGTGGCGGAGGACTTCGAGGTGCTCTGCGCCGAGGCCGTCGGGCGGGCCCGCGCCGGGCGGACCACGGGCGGGAGCGCCGGCCGCATCCCGATCCTCCGGCGCGGCAGGCGATGGCTGCCGCGCGGGATCCTGACGCTGGCGAGGGCGCACCGGACCCTCGACGCGCGGCAGATCCGGATCTACTGGAGTCTCAGGTTCAGGCGCGCCCTCGGCCTGCGCACAGCACCGGGGGAGCCGCCCCGGGCGGTCCACAGCGTCGTGTACATCTGCCGCGGCAACATCATCCGCAGCCCGATGGCGGAGGCGCTCCTGAAGCGGTGCCTCGACGATCGGGGCGGACGCGCGGTCGAGGTGAGCTCGGCCGGTCTCTACGCCCGCAAGGGCCAGCCCGCCGACCCGCGTGCGCGCATCGCCGCCCGGCATTTCGGGATCGATCTCGAGAGCCATCGGGCGCGGCCGGTGTCGCGCGCGCTCCTGGAGCGCGCCGCACTCATCGTCCCGATGGACTCCCTCATCGAGGCGGAGCTGCGCGCGCGCCATCCGGACTTCACCGACAGGATCAGGCTGTTCCACTCGGAGGGAGGCGGCCGCGTCCCGCGGCCGATCGACATTCCCGATCCCTACGATGGAGACGTGACGGAGATCCGCCGCCGCTACGATCTCATCGAAGCCTGCGTCCGCCGCCAGGCGGAGGAGCTTCTGGCGCGGCGCCCGGACGAGAGAGAGGTGGAGATCCGTCGTGCGCGTTAGTGTGTTCGGGCTCGGGTACGTCGGTTGCGTGACCGCCGCCTGCCTGGCGAAGACCGGGCACGAGGTGATCGGTGTCGATGTGGACCCGGACAAAGTGTCCATGCTGAACGAGGCGATGCCGCCCGTCGTCGAGGCAGGGCTGGGCGGGCTGCTCGAGGAGGTCGTCGGCGAGAGGCGGCTTCGAGCCACGACCGATCCGAAGGAGGCGGTGGAGGGCTCCGACGTGGCGTTGATCTGCGTCGGGACTCCGGGGCGCGCCAACGGGCAGCCGGACGTCGGGGCGATCGAGCGCGTGGGCCGCGAGATCGGCCTGGCGCTCGCGGGCCGCGAAGAGCCGTTCACCGTGGTGCTGCGCAGCACGGTTCTCCCCGGCACGACCGAGAGAGTCCTCCTTCCCTCGCTGTTCTCGGGGCCGCTGCAGGGACAGCGAGGGCCGCTGCGGGTCGCCGTGAATCCCGAGTTCATGCGCGAGGGGTCCTCCCTGCGCGACTTCGCGCAGCCCCCGTTCACGCTCTTCGGGTGCGACGATCCCGCGACCGCCTTCCTGTTCCGATCGCTCTATACCGGCGTCGACGCCCCGTTCATTCACACGACTCTGCGGGTCGCCGAGACCGTCAAGTACGTCTGCAACGCCTTCCACGCCCTCAAGGTCTGCTTCGGCAACGAGATCGCGGACGCGTGCCAGGCCCTGGGTGTCGATGCCGCGGAGGTCATGCGGATCTTCCTCATGGACCGGAAGCTCAATGTCTCCGAGGCCTACCTTCGCCCAGGCTTCGCGTTCGGAGGATCGTGCCTGCCGAAGGACCTGCGCGCCCTCGTCCACGCCGGCCGCCAGGCGGACCTGCCGCTGCCGCTCCTTTCGTCCATTCTGCCTTCGAACGACGAGCAGATCCGCCGGGCCGTCGAGACGGTCCTGCGGACCCGCAAGAAGCGCGTCGGGATCGTCGGCCTGTCGTTCAAGCCGGGGACGGACGATCTCCGGGAGAGTCCCATGGTCGCGCTCGTGGAGACGCTCGTCGGCAAGGGGTGCGACGTCCGCATCCTCGACCGGAGCGTCTCGATCGCCCGGCTGGTGGGCGCGAACCGCCGCTTCATCCGTGAGGAGATCCCGCACATCGCGTCGTTGATGTGCGGCAGCGCGCCGGCGCTCCTGGCCCACGCGGACGTCCTCGTCATCGGCCGCCCCGGCGAGGAGGCGGCCGGCGTGCTGGCGGACATCGGACCCGGGCAGACGGTGATCGATCTGACGCGCGGCGCTGTGAAGGCGCCGGCGCACCGGCGCGAACAGGTGGAATCCCGGTGAGGACGCTCGCGGTGGCGGCGGTGCTCGCGGCTCTTCCGCTGGCGTCTTCGTCCATCGGGAAGGTCGAACGACCGCGGACCACCGTCGACACCGCGTTCCCAGCCCCCGCGGGGAAGACCCTCGCCGTCGCCGCCGGCGGCGATCTCCAGGAAGCGCTCGACAAGGCGGCTCCGGGGGACGTCATCGTCCTGCAGGCGGGGGCGGTCTACCGGGGACCGTTCACGCTTCCCAGGAAGGAGGGTTCGGGATGGATCGTCGTCCGGACGGGCGCGGGGAACGGCGATCTGCCGCCCCCCGGGACGCGCGTCGACCCGTCGTTCGCGCGCATCATGCCCAGGCTCGAGTCCGCGTCCGGCGCCGTGATCCGGACGGCGCCGGGAGCGCACCACTATCGCTTCGTCGGGCTCGAGATCCGTCCTGCGACCGGCGCGTTCCTCTACGGTCTCGTCCTTCTCGGGAACGACGAGACCTCGGCGGACAGCCTGCCGCACCACATCGTCGTCGATCGCTGCTATCTCCACGGCGATCCTCGCAAAGGGACCCGGCGGGGGATCGCCCTCAACTCCAGCGACACGGCCGTCATCGATTCCTGGCTCGCCGACTTCAAGGAGCCCGGGGCCGATTCGCAGGCGATCGCGGGCTGGAACGGCCCCGGTCCGTTCAGGATCGTCAACAACCATCTCGAGGGAGCGGGGGAGAACATCATCTTCGGGGGGTCGCCCCCCTCCATCCCCGGTCTGGTCCCCTCCGACATCGAAGTGCGCGACAACCACCTGTACAAGCCGCCGGCCTGGAAGGCGGACGATCCGTCGTTCGAGGGGACGCATTGGTCGGTCAAGAACATCTTCGAGCTGAAAAACGCCCGGCGCGTCCTGGTCGAGCACAACGTGCTGGAGAACAACTGGGTCGACGGACAGGACGGGTTCGGAATCCTGTTCACGGTGCGCACCGAGGGGGACAAGGCGCCCTGGGCCGTGGTCCAGGACGTGACCTTCGCGAACAACGTCGTAAGGAACACGACGTCCGGTGTCAACATCCTCGGGATCGACAACACGTCGCCGGCGCGCGCGGGACGGACCACGCGTCTCGAGATCGCGAACAACCTGTTCATCGACATCGGGTCGCCCGGCAGGGAAGGGTCGGGGACATTGTTCCAGATCGTCGACGGAGCATCGGGCGTCACGATCGAGCACAACACGGCGTTCCACACCGGCAGCATCATCGCCGCCGACCTGGCGCCGAGCCCGGGCCTGGTGTTCCGGGACAACATCGTCGAGCACAACACGTACGGAGTCTTCGGCAGCGGCCTGGGCAGCGGCCTGCCGGCGCTCGAGCACTATTTCCCCGGGTTCGAGTTCCGCAAGAACGTCGTCATCGCGAATCCGGCCCCGCGGCGGTACCCCGCCGATAATTTCTATCCCTCCTCCATCGCGGGGGTCGGCTTCGTCGACTACGGTCACGGCGACTTTCGGCTCGCCGGGGCCAGCCCGCTCCGCGGCAAGGGCACCCAGGGGACCGACCCGGGTGCCGACCTCGCTCTCGTCCCCCCGCTCTCCCGGTCCCCGGGGTCCTCGGATCGCAGAGGACCCGCAGTTCCCGGTTGATCCGGCAAGGGACCGCGGTACATTCCTCTCAGATACCACGCGATTCCTCTGCGGAAACCCGTCTGCCCGTCCGGCCGCGCCCGGACGCACGAGGTGCGACGATGAGGACGACCTTCCTCCTGCCCGTCGTGGTCGCGGCGGCGCTGCTCTCCCTTCCCGGCCACGCCGAGCCGCTCTTTCCGAACACGCTCTCCGTCGTGGGGATCCGCGGCACGGACGTCGTCGCCGCCGATTTCAACGCCGACGGCCGGCTGGACTATGCCGTCACCCAGGAGAACACCCTGGCGATCGCGGTGGTGCTGGGCAGCGGCCGCGGCACGTTCTCGCGGCAGGTCCAGTACGAGGCCTACCCCCTCGACTCGATCGCGGTAGGGGACCTGAACGAGGACGGCCATCCCGACATCGTGAGCGCCGGACCGTCCAGGCTGATCGTGCTCCCCGGCCGCGGAGACGGCTCCTTCGAGGAGGACCTGGATTTCTTCGCCGGCATTCCGGTGATGGATGTCGCCGTGGCGGACCTCAACGGCGACGGCCACCTCGACGTGGCCGGCGCCGCTCAGGGCGGAACCTTCTGTCCGACCTGTCCGGACGTTCCGGGGGATGTCGAGATCTTCCTGGGGCGCGGCGACGGAACGCTCGGCCCCCGGACCATCATCAAGGAGGGCGATCATCCCGACGCCGTCGCCGTTGCCGACCTGAACGGCGACGGCCGGGCCGATCTGATCGCCGGCAACTCGTCCTCGAACGACGTGTCGATCTTCCTCGGCGACGGCCACGGGGCCTTCGCACCGGAGATCCGGATTGCGACCGGCCCGTCGCCGGCAGCCCTCGCGGTGCGCGACCTGGACGGCGACGCCCGGCCCGACCTGGCGGTCGCCGATCGCGGCGCCGGACCGGACTTCGCCGGTGATGTCACGCTGCTTCGCGGCCTGGGGGACGGGACCTTTGCCCCGATGGGGCGGATCGGAGTGGAGGGGGCCGTCCTGGACATGACTCTCGGAGACTTCGACGCCGACGCCATCCCGGATCTGGCCCTCGTGGTCGGGGGCACGGACATCGCGCTGCTCAACGGGCACGGAGACGGCACGTTCGGGCCGGAGAGGAGGTTCGTCGCCACGGGCGGCACCATCCGGATCGCGGCGGCCGATTTCAACGGGAATGGGCGGGACGACGTCGTCATGACCGGCACCCCCCGGCAGGACGTGTTCGGACCGGACATGGGACTCCTCCTCGACCCCGAGGGGGCGACGTTCGGCGCGCGCTCCCGGTTCACCGCCGGTCGCGCCCGCTCCGCCGTCTCCGGGGATTTCGACGGTGACGGCCGCGCCGACCTGGCGGTGGCGAACGGCGGCGTGTTCACCTGCCAGCCGATCTGCGGCAACACTCCCGGAGACGTGTCGATCCTCCTGGGCGCGGG
>Ga0137397_10000111_pt1 | contig 52828 bp, 80 predicted proteins | sample czorhiz116metaG_FD_106658 | JGI IMG/M metagenome (GOLD analysis project Ga0137397, IMG submission 106658) | Vadose zone soil microbial communities from Angelo Coast Range Reserve, California, USA - czorhiz1.16 metaG | ecosystem: Environmental > Terrestrial > Soil > Vadose zone | place: USA... | reverse complement strand
CGGAAAGCTTACACTTCACGTATCACGGACAGCTTCGACCGTATCACCGAGGAGTACTTGAGGTCCAATCACTTGTGGCTCTTGTTCTCGGCAGCTGACACTTGCTCGAGTACGCGTACAGAAGGTCTTATTCATGCGGGCACAACAGCCCGCATTGTCTGTGAGAAGGGCATCAAAAGGCCTGATCACTAGTTGTATGCATACTCTATTCACCACTGCGGCATGTGGTACCATCGGCAAAGCCTTATAAAGTGATGGGGTTTCCCAAGAACAGGCAGACACATCAACTTTTGTACCTGTCGCTCTCGTTCTTTTCGCGATGTCTCTCCTTCCTCGCCTTCTCGCCACTTTTGCTCTTCTCGCCTTGGCCTTCCCTTCTGTGCTCGCTGACAGCTCAGACTGCAAGCCCCAAGAATTTTGGTATGACAATCAGAGCTGCTGTGTCCCCAGCTACCCTCCTAAGACCACATACAACCCTCCGTAAGAAGTCGGTGTGTTGATGATGCCACCCGTATTGACTTTCCACCTCTCGGATAGTCCCGGGAAAAGTTGCCCTTCGTCTTATTCCGAAAATTGGTACTGGTCAGACGGTACGTACCGTTCTCCCCCGGACCTTTACGAGGATTTACCTTACCCATTCTGACAGACAAGTCCTGCTGCCTCCCGACGGCCCCTCCGCCGAGCAATCTTGAACCGACTTGCCAGAATGGCCACAAGTGGAACAAGGACGAGAGTTGCTGCTCTCCCCCTCCTTCGACCCCTGGCTACTCCGGTGCTGATGACTGCTCTGATGATGAATTCTGGTAAGGGCACCTTCTGATTCCATTCAAAGGTCTCCAATGTTGTCGCGTATCTAGGTATCATCCAAAGACCTGCTGCCTTCCGCACGGTGGACCGTCCTATCCGTCAAATCCTCCCACCGGTTCGGATTGCCCACAGTCTGAATGGTACTGGGGTGACTTCTTGGGTTGCTGCCTGCCTTATCATCCCGACCCTTCTTCTCCGCAATGTCCTCGGGGATGGCATTGGGACGCTGGGAATTACAAGTGTAGTCCAATTTCGACCCCTCCATATCCGCCCGACCCTCAACCTTCTCGCGGGAACGGTCGGAACAAGCGGGCTCAGAAGCTTCGCTTCAACGACTTGTGCCCCAGTGACATGACTGCTTGCCCCGTCGTCGGTACCCATGGTATTTTCTCGGACTACGAATGCATCGATACTGAGCATGATCTTCAATCTTGCGGTGGATGCCCTTCAACGGGTTCGGGTCGAGACTGTACGGCCATCCGTGGTGCGTGGAATGTAGGATGCGAACGTGGCCATTGCGCAGGTGCGTTTACAATTTTTGTGTTCTTGCGAATTTCCTGGCCTGATCGAGTGACCACGTCCCTGCAGTTTACAATTGCATGGCCGGCTTCAGACTTGCAAGAAATGGCGCTGCCTGCATCCCTCTTGATAACTGGCATTAAGGTGATGGTTAGAACAGCGGACAATTTCTACCCTCGAACACTTCATTGATTAGGAGTTTTATACCTACGATCTCTTTGTTACAAACGTACTTCAGATACTCACTCGAGAGTCGCTTAGCGCGTCGTTTTCATTCCGACCGTCTTCTTACTCGGGCTATTTTTGGGTCCCTGTTTTTGTCTGTCGTTATTGTTATTAAATGGTACTGGTGAAACCTGAAAGTGTGGGCAAGGCGAGATCACGCTTGACAGTCAAGTCACATGACAACGACGCGTTGGACGCGACACTTGTTTGGTTGTTGGACAAATAAAATATGTTAAAAGTCGCATACGTATGTTCACATTCCATCGTTAATTCTTCCCTCTTAACTCCCACCCCCGTCACCTCTGGAGGCTTCTTTTGCTGTCTTTTCATCTAGCGCTTGACGCGCCTTCTATTTATTTCGTAGTCTACGCCCACCTCCAATTTCCGCCGACGACATCATGTCCCCCCTTTACAAGATTCTCCTCGTCGCGGCGCATGCCATCACTGTCGCATTGATAGCATTTCCACAGGTTATCCCGTTTGCTCTTGCGAAGCCTATTGGGCGCCCCTTGCCACCTCGGACGATGGCCGTGCACCATATCAAAGAACGTTCAGTGCGGGCGCTCAGGTCTAAGAACTCGAAAGCCAAGGCAGTTGTGCCCCATAATTCACATCCAAGCCCTGCCAACGTCTCGTATCACCCACAGGCTTACTCTTATCCTGCGTCACATCTACCCGCAGGTGCCCATGTGCGAAGTGGCGATATTAACGTTGATACTACCATGCATGATATCAACATCCTCAATACTTATTATACGGAAGCGTATAAAAACGCACAAACCCTCAGTACGCACCCCATCTCCTTTTTTAAATCAAGCACTGAGAAGATCCGGCTCGTACAGAGGCATATCGAGCGTCAGCTTCAAAGCAGAAGAGCGCATACAAGTTTCAACAGAAATGCGCTTCTACGCTCACGGACTTCCATACTAACTCTCAAGGCTTCACGAAAACGCTCAGTCAGATGGATGCTCACGAGGGTCACGCACACCATAATGATTATGACCCTCGTAAAGAATTGCTCAAGAAATTCATCGACGCTCTAAAGGAAGTACTCGGTGACATCTATGAACTGTTTCGGTGCCAACCAGAATTACGCCCTATCCTTGGACCCAGTATGCCATATTTTACCACTTTATACAGTTCCATCTGGGTTACTGATATTCATTAGTCATCTACGATATCAAATGCATCATAGACGAGTTGCTCAACGGCACGGAGAAACTCGCGGTTATAATCACCGACTTGAAACCTCTGCTTGAAAAGGTCGATGACGAGTATGGTCAGGCGGCATGCAAGTCGGGCATTGATTTGATTGGCTTATGCATTTGAAGTAGCGTAATGTAACGCTCCACACACTACTCCCATTGATATCCTCGCACTATACACTATCGTACTCCACGCAGGCCCGTGTCCATGTAGCCCTAGTCGATCTGTAATTCGTTTTGTATTATCATTGCATTGCTATGGCGGGAGCTAATGTCTAGCTGCTGTCTCCGGTCTCACTTGGCCAGTGTGGCATCGCCTGCATGTCTAGAAAATGCCCAGAGTCTGACTATAGGACAACCTTCTGCCCACCTCTGGCGTATGATAGTTACACCTGGAAAGATGCACGGTGCTATAAGCCCCGACTACTCTTCGTCCAGCCATCGCTCGGCAAGCAGCCCGATGAACGGTACATGAAAACGAGATAGTCCGTTGCGGGATGCATCCGTATGAGCCCGAAATCTGTTATAGCACGATCAACAAAACTTCATAGAGTACTCGGAAGGGACGTACGCCATAAAAGATATGGAAGAAATGAGAAGCAGAGTAAGAAGGGTCCGCAACAGGGAGGGTAGCTGTACGAGTGACGCAAGTATCCTCAAGAGTAGAAGGGGAGTACTCAGTAACGCCGACTGGTACGCTATATGGGATTCAGTCGAGCGGCACGGTGAGCAAAGCTGAGCTGGCGCACCGTGGAATCGGACAAAGTCATTATGAGTCTCCATAACAAGAATGCAAAACGCTATTAACGGGACTGGGTCAATCGAGAGTCGATTATCGAAAGGGGGGAACATGAGACACACCGGAAATCGGTCCTAGGATGTAGGCCCACGCAGCGAGGAGATCGACACGCGTGCCGTAGCGCGTCTCCCATTGGTTTCGTATCTGGGACTCTGCCTCCTCGTCTGCGCCGGATCCACCTCCGATGGCCGTTTCCCAGGTCGGAATTCCTCCAGATTGATAGGACGTTACCTCCCGGGTAACTGCTTGAGTGGGAAACCATGGGCGGGTAAAGCGCGGCGTCGAGGTTTGGTTGGATGGATAACCCGGATCATCCGGGGGTGGTGTCTTGTGGAGGAGGGTGAGAGTGGTGCGCCATTCATGAGAAGAGGGGGCCTACATATGGTGCGAACGAACTCGCGCTCAAGCTCATGGTATCTAATAGTACGATGCGCGGCAAAGGCTGGTGGGGTTAAGCGGAGGCGGAGGACGGGTTAGCGATAAATAAGTGTGGGAGGTCGGAAGTTACGGTTATGCGGGCGTTCCGCCGCAGCCGCCTCTCGGGGTCCTCGGGAGGTCCTCGGGAGATTGAACTCGGCTATCCCCGAACGGACTTTGATTCCAAAAGTCAATTTCCAGATCCATACGACCCGACAAAACACGTCGCGGCCTCCTCAAAAAATCGACAAATCACACATCGCAGGCCGACACCATGGCGGTGAGTATCATTCCGTAGAGTTATCAGAGGGCGTAGGAGCAGAGAGTTTATGGTGTCATGGGCGAAAAGCGCGTTCGAAAGTGCTGGATGGCACCGAGCGCGTCGGGATGATGCTAACCCTACCCCTGCTTTTCGAGCGAGCGAAAGACACACACAACGCTCACCCGTTTTTTTCCGCCAGGATAACTCGGCCCCCGTCACGATACGTACCAGAAAATTCACCACGAACCGCCTCCTCTCCCGCCGTCAGTTCATCGTCGATGTTCTTCACCCGTCGCGATCGCCGATCTCCAGGGCCGAGGTGTCCGAAAAGCTCGCAGGGATCTACAAGGCCGACAAGGCCCGCGTCGTCACCTTTGGATTCAAGACACACTTTGGCGGTGGCCGGAGCACGGGGTTCGCGTTGATTTATGATAGCGAGGAGGTGCAGAGGAAGTTTGAACCCAAGCACCGCTTGGTACGGGTGAGTTGCAATCCCCACACTTTTCTGCCCCGCTAGCATTCGCAAACGTACGTTTTACCGCCTTGTAGTCTGGCCTCGAAACCAAGGTGGACAAGGCTTCCCGTAAATTACGCAAGGAGCGTAAGAACCGCGCAAAGAAGGTGCGTTTGTTTGCATCCGTAAGTGCGACAACGCCTACAGCTTCTTCCATTTTCCCAGTTCCGTGGAACCAAAAAGATCAAGGCTGTCGAGCCTCCAAAGAAGGGGAAGTAAGGCCATTGATGGTGTTTCTACGGCTGTTGTTATATCGCATGTGAAGCCCTTCTCATCATCATGTAAATGCGTATACTTCCTACGCTGCCATGAATATACACATATGCATCCACGCGAACGCTGCGTGACATGGTTGACATGCTGGGCCTTCGATAATACACTTAATAGGACAGCTATGAATATGCCCGGGTATCTTGCCATTACGCCGCAAACGAAAGTAAGTAGTAGATGTAGGATCCAAACATCAAAATCCAAATTTCTTATGGATAATGTCTGGATCTTCTTGATACTCTTCTGCCGATACCCACATCTGAGGCCGATTAGAATACAAAACAACTGCATCCACGTCTGAAGATAGACCTACCCTTTTGAATGTATTCAATCCTGCAAGGATGGACCCGCCAATCCACGTAGAATATTTTCGCTCTGGCGGTGCGTAAATCTTGATTTTTCCGTCTTTCATCCTCTTGACTTCGTTTAGAAGCCGGTCACCGTAACCTACTCCAATCAGCAACGTGATTGATGGATGCGTCCACAACCAACACACCAGTGCAAAGTGTAGTTCCCCCACTGAGGACAATGTTGGAATACAGACTTTTCCGTAGGTCCATATCTACGCGGTTGATAGAGTCAACCACAACCTGGTGAACCCCCGCATCTTCCAGGCCGATAATCTCGGGATTGAAAAGAATCTCTGGTGCGCGGAATCGCTCAGGGCCCAGCTAGTTACGGCGCAGGTTAATAAGTACACTAACGTCGAGCATGGTCAGAACCCTACTGCGATAGTATTTCCATCAGGAAGCCGAAAGATTTCTGTGCGACCAGTCGTGTCTTTCTCCTCTTTCTGTGGATTCAGTGCAACGTAACAGTTCTTTTCTTTGATGGCGCGCACGACCTCCCGTTCAGCCGTGGTGTGGAGATGGTGTCCAGCCTTTCGAAGCAGTAACTGGAGGTGCTCCGTCACGTCCCTGAAAGCTCGATTACAGGCTACACGCAGGTTGAAGAATCCGCCGCGGCGCACCTGCCGGCGACATCTACTCTACGAATGGCGTGTGGCATGGAAAATCCCTCAAAAACCGGTACCGCGTGTGTCACACCGTCTCCCGAGTCGAGAACGATGCCGGTCGTTCGACCAGACGCATATCTACGCGACGGTTAGAAAGAGCAAAATGGGTGCGCAGAAAATGAGGGCTGCGCCTTACAGGGATAAAACGGCTTGCACGGATATGTAGAGAGCGGGAACGTTGAATGTGTCAAAGAATATTTGCGCTGCCGATTCTCGATTCGTTCGAGGGTTTAGCGGTGCCTCGGTGAGTAGCACAGGGTGCTAGACAGAGATCCCAACACAACGTGAGGAGTCAAACAAACGAGCCAACGCGCGGAGCTCCGCACCTCCTCGCTGAGCGTGCCCAACTCCTCCGCATAGACCCAGTTCCATATGCGCTCCATGTCGTCCCAGTCTGTCACGATGCCGTGTTCCATGGGGTACTTTATCTTCAGTAGACCCCTGAATTCCTGCGCTTTCCTGCCTATGAAAACGTCCCCTTCGAGAGCGCCCGCCATGACTCGAACGTGCTTCGGCCGCCCGACGCTAAGGACGGAGAAGAAAGAAGGACTCGTGAAGCCCTATACGCGAACAGAAAGCGGTGTGTGACATACTAAGACGGGAAAAAGCATTTTGGATGATCCTGGCCGGCGAATCCAGCCTTGATAGTTCCCGAGCCCTAAAAAAGAGGAGACCGAGTGAGTACAGACGTGGAACGGAGAGCGAGAAGATAAAGGGGCGTGGCCCGGTGCGAACGTTGTCGATGACGACTGGCTGGTTGGTGAGGACATCTTCGTATTCGGTGGACATTCAGCGCGCGCGGCCAGGATTGGTTTGTGGTTGTGCGCGGGATATGGGCGGGTTACGTTCGATTGCGGAGATGCGATGGACGCGAAAGAGGGAGCTGCGACGCGTCGGCGCCGCCGGAGCCAAACCCGGGGAAGTGCCAACAACCGCTGGTGCGGCACTCCGCTTTCTGGCCTACGACATCGATCATGATAGGATCCCGTCTTCTGACGATCTTCAGCTCTTTCCTCTTGTTGACCTTGATATGTCTCGTGCAGGTCAGATTCCCCATTGTCGCTCTCATCTTATCATGATGCTCACACAAGGGTGGCTCTAGCTTCCAACGGCGAGCGCATCCGGTCATAAGTGGGAAGCCACAAGTTTCTGCAAGTGTTCGTATTTCGTCTACTATAGAGACTGCCCGTCCCCACTCGTTTAACTCGTGCACGAATGACAGGCATATGTTTTGGGACAAATTCGTCTATCCTCCGCCTCGACGTCCCGGACAACCCCTCCAAGCCTTGCCTCTCCTGTACCAAGCAATGGTGTCTGAACCAGAATCTGCCCATCTGCGCCGGGGCCACTCTGGGCGACACGGACCCAGATACGGCGACTGGTAAAGAAGGAGATGTGGAGGCGCGCTGCTTCCGTATGTAACCCCCGTGATATCAGGGCAATTCGGTTCCGCTCGTTGACGAAAGCACCCTCAGAACGCGACTCGCCTCGGGACCAACTAGTGGTCTCGCTATTCCTCCTAACCGTCTTTGGTCTCTTACTTGGAGCTGGAATCAAAGGGAGGATGGTCAAAGCGGGGCTGAATACGAGCTTACTGTGGCACACAGGCCGCAAATGGTGGCAGGTGAGTGCACGTTCTCTCTCGATAGCGCCGGTGATGACATGTCTCTCGATCGAATTATCACTTGTTTGCATGTAACTCAGGCATGGATACCGGGACGGTTCGATGATATTGACGTTGGTCTGAGACCACAGCTATCAAGGGCAAGAGGGGATTATGTCGCCGTTTCCGATAGCGGAGGCGAACATTTGCAGCGTGGTGGTTAGCATTGGAGACCTTGCGGATTCCTGTCGTTGTTGTTGCTGTTGTAATAATCGTCCACGATGCACAATTCGTTACGGATGAGCCGATGAATCGGCCATTCCGATTATAACATATCAATAAAATTGACCGCCACAATCAAGGCGCTCAACTCGGTCTCTTCAGAATTGAACTTGAACACATTAGCTGCGCACCAAATGGGAGCGATTTGTTCCAAGCCGTCGACCCTTTCCGGAGGCCACACTCTGGGCCCGTCGACGTCGTCATCACCTGGTCAACCACGCACGTCAACGCAGGGTCGTTCGGGAAGGCCACAGCAGACCCCGACGACTCGGAAGCAGCGTCCGCAGGCGGGAGACGAGAGCCGCCGATCCCAGGCCGCCGCCGCCGCCGCCGAACGAAGGAAGAAAGATGTAAGCACCCGTTCTACGAGCAAAAGTACAGTAACGACGAGTGGGCGACGACGAAAAACGCTGAAATATATTTTTTCGATCTGTTTTTCTAGCAAACCAAGCGGGGTGTCAATGCCGCCAATCCTAATTCAGGACGGCTCGCCGCCCGTTTGGAAGCGTCAAGGACAGCTCCTCCTGCGCCAGAACCGACGAGGCGGCAGGACACGCTTATCGTAAGCTCGTGCTCCCTTTTAATTTTTGGGGTGCTTTTCTTTTATCTCTGTATCCTCGTTCTGAGAGCGTGAACCCTTGCCAGGATGACTGGAGAAATTGAAATGCCTGAATCGATTGCGCGAACTCCCCAAGATTGGTCGTTACTATGTCCTATTTACCTCCCCCCCCACCCACCAGTGGGAATTCTTTACAGCGCACCCATTCGCCCACATCACCTGCTGCCCTTGCTTCCGAGCATTATTTTGTGTTCTCGATTGACGCATATAGGAGCATTGGTCATCATTTATCTTTCTGGTTATCGAAGCCAACCAGAACCCTGACCGACCTCGTGGACTTCGCGTTTTTTCCACCCACCCTTTACAGACTGCAGTTCGTTTGCAGGGGCGTCCCTACCCAACACACCTGATGAAATTAGTTCCGTTCGCGCCCGTCCTTCTCGCACTCGTCGATCAGTTCTGCAACCGGGTCACCCCTCCTGGGGCAACCACTTTTGTCAATTCCTGCGTCCGGCAAGAGGACTTCCCTTCTTCGGGGGGCTGTAGGTGATTCCCTTCACGCAATCTTCAGGGCCTAGACGGCGGCCCCGTGGTGTCATGTTGTTTTGTGTGCCTGGTGCCCCCAATAGTCAAACACCGGCGTTTGCGCCGCATCGAACGACCTGATCAAAATACTGTAATAGTCCGGCGCTCCGCCCCATCAACCTTTTAAATATGTTTGCCCCATGAACCCGATCCTGCCGAATTTAATGAACCCAATTGACGTTGTGTCTGGCGATTGGTCCGCACTTGAGCTGGACGTCGCACGGCAGCGTTGTGTCGCGTGCAGTTGGCAGGTCCTGACTGCGTCACTCATTGTCTCGACAGGCTAAATGCGTCGCCTTTGCAACCTATACAGTAGTTAGCGTCTATAACGACGGGACCTTCCCTTATATCGTACAAGTTTGGATCGTCGGTGTCCAGCCGAGGCCAAGCCGCCCGCGGCGGGGCGCATTTTATACAAAGCTTACGGCGTACGATCCGATGCGAGTATATCGGAGTGTGGTCATGGTGTCTCTAAGAACTGCGTTGCTCGGGCGTTGACACCATTGGGCCGCCGGGTTTGCCGCGCGTAATAGGGATGGGGCCATGCACGACGGGATGGCAACTAAAAATACTACTTACAACCGGGTATGCAAACCACACTATATACATACAATATGATCCCAATGTTCATCTTTCCAAAGTACGGATTGCTTTGCCAAAAAGCAATAAAAGGACAACGTCCACCGTGTTTGATGTATTTTCTTGGGCAACCAACACGAATGGAGGGGAATGAGTAGCCGCAGGTGAGCTTAGTCTGCATCGTCTTCGTCGTAATCGACTCTGGCTCGTTTCGAACCAGTGCTCACGCCCATACCGATCCCACGGGCTTCCAGAGCCTCGAGAGCAACCTTTGCTGCACTGTCTGCTCCTTTCTTTGCGCGCGAGCGTGTTCGGCGCAAAGCACCAAAAGCCTGAGCTTTAATGACGGCAAGTGTACCAGATAATGGCGGTGCTCCAGGAGACGGTGATCGGTTTGTGAGGGCGATCGTTCTGCGAGATCTTAGCTTGGAATGTGCAACATCTGACTTCACGTCACAACCGTCACCAGTCCCAAGGTCCGACTTCATCAAGCCAGAAAGTGGAGAAAATATTGGGCGATCCGTGGTAGTAGAATCTGGTCGGCGTGTGCCAAGTCTCAAGCGAATGCCTTCGCCACCGTGGCCAAGCAGGGAGACATCGGCCATGCCACCGTGTAAGGTGACCTCAGGAGGGTGGTGTCGTCGATAATCGAAGTCGCTTTTTTCATTGGGTGCAGGTCCGTCATTGAAAGGGAACTGAAACGGAGAGGTAAGAGATGTAGATGAAGACGACGGTCGAGTTGACGTTGGAGAGTGAGAGCGGCTGGTGGGAAGATACGATGTCGAGTCCAGTGGCGAGGGCAGGACCTTTTGGTCCTCATAATTATGGTTCGGGAAACGGGATAGGTAGGGAACGTCAGCAGTAGTCACGCTAGGTGACTCTACAAAAGTCGGCGAGTGAGAAGAACTGCTACTCCCAGCATGACCGGAGTCACCACCTGAGGATCCGGTGAGGGCTAAGGGTGGGGCCCAGGTAACGTCACGGATGAGGTTTCGCGGAGGGGAAGGATAAGGCGTGAACTGATTAGCTGACCGATGCGACTCGGATTCGCCATGGGCGAAGGGAATAGAGGGCGAACGTGTAGTAAGTTCGCTGTGGGTGCCAGTAGGATAGGTGACGTCCGAGAAGGGTGTCGTGTTGCCAGTTGAGTAATGTAGCGCGTCCTCAGCGTATGGACCGACAGCAGGACCGATCTGTGAGTTGATGGCGGTGATATGAGGATGCATGGGGCCAAAGCACGGTGGAGGGGGAGGGAACTCGTCCATTTGCGATTCCGACCCCTTTTTCGTCTGCCACAAGGCTCGCCAGAACTTCTCTCGCTCCCTTCCAGCAGTCCTGAGACGAGTGTTGTCTTGACGGAGCTCGTTCGCCTCTGCACGGGCCTCACGACAGGAATCTTGAAGCTGCAACACTACAGCTTCCAAATTGGTGACTTTGGGGGGGAGATGAATGGATGAGAGCCCGATGGTGACTTGCAAGGGAAGGGGGGCCACGAACCTGTCTCCTCCAACGTGGCAATGTAATTGGCGCGCCTTGCTCGAAAGGCGGCCTGAGCATCAGCATTTTTCTTTTTCCTCAGGACAGTGTCAGAGGTACGGGACGAAGAGTCGTCCTTGGGAGTCGCAGGAGCCATAGGATGAGTGAGGGAAAAGCAGAGGACGCCGGGGGGAATATCCCGAATTATTTATCTTAAATGGCAGCGCAGATTCAGTGAAACGAGGACCGCGTCCTCAAGGCCGGGGACCGGGCATTTGGCTCTTTTATTTATATATTTTTTGCTCCCGTCCCTTTCCACGCACAACGCCCGACTCAGGCGCTATTAGATCCCGCGCCTCACCTCATCCACTCAGTCACTGCCACCACCATTACAGCTTTGCGAGGACCCTCTCAATGCGCAACCCGATGTTGTACTCATGCCTCGTGCCCACTCCATAGATTACATCAACTCACGTTATCCGTGCCTTCACCACCCAGCGATCTCTGCCGACTCACGTTTCTTCCCCGTCCTCATCCCATAATTCATCATCGGTTTCCCCCTCAATGTCAAGTACCTCCAGGACCGCTTCTTTGCGGTCCAAGACACAAGCCACCCTCCGGCCAGTTCTTCCGTTCAGTGCCAGTGAGACCTCCCCGCTGATACAACCTGCCAGCACACACGATCGCCTGATCGGCATGAGGACGGAGGCAATCTGCAAGCACGTTTCCTCGTCAGAAATCGGAAAGATTATCTTCGCTTCCGGCATTCCATACCTGGCCAACTTTCCGTTCTTCCACAGCGTGTTCAATCAGCTGCTCCCGTGAAAGCTCGTTTACAGGGCCAACGGCTTGCAATTCTTGGTAATGCAGATCGGAAAATCCAACGGTCGATATCGTTGTGGATCCCTGCGTGGTCCCTAGATCGCGATTACGTTCATCGCAATGATGAATGCTGTATCGTAGTGACACGCACCTGCCGCGCCATTTACCCGAACCACAACAAGGCTGTCATCGTCGAAAAAGTCGAAATCAAGGATATCATAGCGGACATTATTTCCAACACCGTTACCACCGCACTGGAGCATGGTTGCCTCAATCGTAGTCTTGGGATTTGGAATCGCGGGGTCGTATACAAGCCGAAGCAGGCAAACTTACGGAAGTGCAAGCGTGTATTCAGTGTTTGATGCGTGATAGTACGGGAATCAAATAGAAGCTTACGATCAGCGCCGTCTCCGGCCAAAGGATCATAGGCAGCCAAGTACTGCGCCTGGAGGGTAACACCCTGTATAGCTCAGAATTTGGTCATCACGTCACTGACACATAAAACGTGCTTGCCTGATTGTGCCCCACATTCCTCTCACGAATCATGTATGAAACGTGCACCTCGTGATCACAAGGACCAGAGTCTACCCGATGCGACATACTCGGAGGTTGGCATCTTGCCGCCCGTGCAGTCGCACTGGCGGCATGAGCAAAGATGCCTTGGCAATGACCTGCCAAATCCTTGATTAAGGCGTAAAGATTCTTATCTAGGTGCGAGAGATTTCTGTATTCAACAGGCTAGAAGATTGCGCATAATTAGAGTTCATAAAGTGATACGGCATGGAGAACCGTACGTGCGCCCACGCAGTCTGCGATGGATCGCGCAATGCGGATCGCGCTCGTTCTATGGCAGCGGATAAATTTTGGTTGTGATGCGGGACCCCCAAATCTTGCGGCGAGAAGCTTGGCACACCACCGCGGAACCAGGCGTCTATCTCGCTTTTTACAAGGCCTGTTGTCAGATACTCATTTACCTCCAAAACGTCGTGCCGCGGTTGGTTTGGGGACTGGGGGTCAGCGACCGGGCTGGTATTGCCGATCTCTGAGCAGACGTCAGGAAATCGCTTCAAACACATCATTCATACTCACCAAACCTCAGCCACTTCATAAATTCCTTGAAGCGGGAAAGTTCTCGCCTTGCGGCCGCAGAGAGCCAGCTAGCGGAAATTATGGCATGACTAGTCATCGTCATCGCCTGGATGATGTCGTCCTTTTTTAATTCGCATGCCTCATATGTTCTGGGCCTGATCAATGTCGGTGGGGTAGTGAACGCGATGCGATCACGCAAAGGACGCTTACAGCTGAGACCAGCCCAAGATCTCTTCCAACAATAAGTGAAGGCGCTGGCATGCTGGGGCAACGCGTAATTCGGAAAAATCACGCAACCTTACCAGGGCTTCCATCACTGTCGATTCCCATTTTTGTAGTCCCTACAAAGCACCCTTGTACCACGGCTGGTGTGACGATCGACGACCCACCTACCCGTTCGCTCATTTGTTCACCACTTCCGATGTAATCTGAAGCTGCCTCTGATGATCGACCTACGAGCAGCAACAGGGTCAGATCAAGCAATGAAGTCGTGCTGTCCGCTACAGTTGGGGATGTGTCAGGTCTAAGCCAGGGCAATATGATGACGCTAGGCATACATGCGCCCATCTGCACCTGAAGATCATCAAGTGACTTCAGCCATCTAATTCCGGGCTCTCTGGCGCCTATCTGAGTGCCAGATCCTAACCACGCGGCATGCATCTCGTCCAGGACGCGCATGGCGTACCAAAGTAGCTCACGGGAAGTCGTTGAAATCCTAGCCAAGTCGCGAGGAAGCCGCATGCCTAACAAAGGTAGTTCCACGCGGGTTGGAAGTAAAGTCGTTCCACTGATCTGGGAACGCTGATGGGCAAAGAGGACGGGGTTTGAGGGATCTTTTTGTAGTGACGCCGTCGTCGAGCTCGCGCCGACAGAAATAGCACCGAGCGGATAGCTACCATCAAGGAAAAAATGTATGCGACCTGCATTGTCTGAGACGACCAGAATGCTGTTTACTTTCGGGTCATCAGATTTGTGTAGATTTTCAGGAGCACTAGCATCTTGTTCACCAGCAGTATCTGCTGGTTGAATGGACGCTGAGAGAAGGTCCGGAGGCAAGGCTGGCCAGGCGGCAATGGCTTCCGGTAGGTCAGACGTCTTCGACATCTGTGAGGCATTCTGAAAGGAGAAAAGTTGGGTAGCCCTGTGACCTCGAGTTGAGACCGGCACAGTGAGAAGAAAGGGCGAGTACAAACGTCAGCGCCCGCGATTTGTCCATAACGGGGTCCAATAGAGGTAGATGCTTGATGACAGAGTGAGCAGATCCTGACTTTCACAGGAGTGGCGATCAGCACGCGTCTTCCAGCTGTCAACACGCAAGCGTACAATGTCCAAACCGCGCTTGAATATATCTGGTATTGCATCCGCTTCTGCTTGCCTCTCATCCTTGAACCACCAAACTCCGGTCAGCCTTGCTGACTCTGACAATTGATCTACGAAGGGCGGCGAGTGCTGCTCGCATCCATCCTGAATAGAGTGTATGGTGATTCGTGGAGGATGGTGAACCAGTGCGATGGCTTGTCCTACAGTCATGTGCTCAGTGTAGGCGGCAATGCGAGTCCTAGCTAAAGCACACCATCAGGACTCCATGCCAGATCGACGATTGTTTCATTTCGAACCGAGTCAGAGCGAACATCAACTTCCCACTTCTTCGAACCTTGCATTTTCCAGAGACTGACGTGATCTTTGCCATTCTGTGGAGAGATGGTGACTACAAGGTCTTTATCTGGGCAACACGCAGAAGGAAGTAATCGAGAAGAAACGGGGAGCTGGAGCTTTGCTAAAGAGACGAACGGATTATTGACGTTCATCGTGGTGTCGGAAGAGTTTAGCCGGCCCGGACCGTAAACACCAAACAGTACCACGGCTTGGGCACATCAAAAAGTGTTACACTACACTATTTTCGTCCCTTACCCTTGATCTTAGCGACATCCCCTCGCTTCGCACGTATACCCTCTCTTCGGCTCCCTCTCGACCCCTGATCATGACTAAAACCTGCCTTGCCTGATCTGTCGCCCTTCGCCTTGTGCTTGGATGTACTACGCCCAGGAGGTGGCTCCCGGGCCTTCGGACCACCAATCTTGGCCGGACGAGCAGCTTTCTTCGCAGAGCGTATGGCTGCATCAGTAGCCTTTCTTTCTTCTTTTGTCTCCCCGTCTGATGCAAGTTTCCGCCTCTTTGCTCGCCGAGCGAGGCCGGAGAACTTGTCACGCTTTGGCTTCCAGGCCCGGGTGTCAGTCACACGTTCTTTTCATTGGAACCGGAAATGATACCTTCTCCGCCTGGACCTTAGTTACCGTGCTCGTTTGGTTCATAGAGTTGTCCTTTTGGAAATTACTCTCGTACTGTCGCTTGCTCAGTGCTAAATCGGCAATTTGTGGGCAAAGAAGTAGAGGTGAACCATGCATGGGACCCACCCTCCGATTGCTGCCTATCTCTGCCGCTCTGAAACCATGTACGTGCCGGTCTGGAGTAGATCTCCGCCTTGTGTTCTATCATATTCTGAGCCTTCTTGACTTCCATCTCAGCCTGCCGGAGCTGGCCAATCAAGTCAGTAACCCAATGATTGTTGATTGTGTCATTCGTACCTGCTTCTCCTCTTTCTCCTCCCGGAGAACTTCGGCCACGTCGTCCTTCAAGGACTCCAGCTTTTTTGACCACTTTGCCACGATCTCCGCCGCTATCGTCCGATGCCTGACCTGGTCCTCACCAGCGGCCCGCTTGATTGCCGCTTTCAGAATCTTACGGTCGGCTTCCCCCACGAGAGTGATTGACCTTCACTTCATTATGAGCAATCGGAGAATCCCCTAGGATATTCGAACACACCTTCCCTTTCTCCCCGCACGTGCCGTTCGCCCCACACGATGTAGGTACTGGGCGAGTTGGGCAGGCATGTCGTAATTGATCACGGTGTCTATCCCTTTGATATCTAAACCACGAGAAGCTAGATCCGTAGCCATGAGATAATTGACTTTCTCATCACGGAAGTGCTGGAGAGCTTTAAGTCGCTTCAGAGTAGGATGAGGAATACGTCAGGAGCACAGAGCAGACATGCGAAAATCACTTACCTGCTCCTGCGTCAAATCCCCGTGCAACTCCTCGCACGACAAGCCAAGGAGTCCAAATACGATACGAAGTTGATGGGCGAGCTTCTTGCTTCGCAAGAACACGATAACACCGGATTTGAAAGTACGAGTACAGAGCGCCAAAAGAAGGGCAGACCGATCGGCCTCTCTACCCGCTCGGACTCGCACAAATTCCTGCACCAAGCCACTGGCAACGCTACGCTTTGGGTCAACGAAGAGCCGTACTGGTTTGTTGAGAGACATCTTGACGAGTTCATCGACAGAGTCCGTCATGGTGGCAGAAAAGAGCATGGTCTGACGTGAAACAGGGCAGGCTCCGATTATTTCTCCTAGTTCATCGGCAAAACCATCCGAAAGCATCCTGTCGGCTTCGTCGAGGACAAGGACATCGAGAGCGTCCAGTGCGAACGCCGGGGAATTGCGGAGGTGGTCAATAAGGCGCCCTGGAGTAGCAAGGATGACGTCCGGTCGTGTTCTCAAAGCGGCTTCTTGCGCCTTTAGAGATAGCCCACCTGTAGAACTAGTTTGATTGATGAAACCCATGCAGAAGCTGCATGCGCACCAACTACCAAGCAGAATTGAATGTCGGTGTGAGTTGCCAACTTCTTTCCGACATCGTAGCACTGAACGGCCAGTTCGCGGGTTGGGACGAGAATGAGACACCGCGTGGCTGCCGCCTTTTTGCTTCGATCACGATAAAGCAAACGTTCGATCATAGGAATGATAAAGGCTGCGGTCTTCCCGGAGCCCGTAACTGCATTACCAACTACATCCTTTCCCAGTAGACCAACTGGAATCGTGGCGGCTTGAATGGGTGTAGGGGTGTGAAAACCAAGAGATGTCAGGGCCTTGAGGACGGGTCGGGACAGATTCATAGTGAGGAACGATGCGTGTTGTTCGGGAGAGGGGACGTCGGAAGAAAAGAATGCACTCTTCCTGGCTTTTTGGGCCTCTGTCTCTGATGCACTGTCATCTCCAGACGAAGAGCCTGCGTCTTCAGAATCGGGTTCTTCCTCCTCTTGAGAGCCAGCACTTCCAGATTCGCTTCCGGTGTCGTCGGATGTCGCCAGGGGGTCATCGCCGCTTTGGCCCTCCTCAACGTATTCGGGACCAGCGGTCTCCTCATCAGTGGTGTTTTCTTCCTCGTGCGACTCCAGGTTTTCTACTTCGTCAGCCTCATCGTCAGAATTATCGCCGTCATCGTGGTGCTTGCGCTTCCGTGGGTTATTACGGATGGTTCGCCTCGCAATGATATCATCTACAGATATTGGATCCTAACCAGATAATATATAGTGAACAGGACAAGGCAGCAAGTTAGCGCACCGGTTTAGAACCACTTTTTACTACGTCTGCAAAGTCTGCTCCTCCGCGAAGTATGTCAGTATATGGATCCCCCGACATATCGAAAGTGAATGCAGGATCCAATAGTGCCTCGTCAACCTCTTTTGTGCTTGAATGCTTTGAGCGTCTGATGGTATCAGGAGGTGACTCTTCTTCTGAATCCAGCGTCATAATAAAATCATCCACCGCCATTGTGTGTCGATGGAACAGCGCGACTGCCTAGCAAATACACACGGCGGATGGTCGGAGAGCAGATCGAAAAGTGGTCACGTCACATGACCGTGCTTGTTACTTGTTACAACCAATATGTGAGATCAGAGTCAAAATGAATTCTTTGTCGAAGGGCGGAGATGATACATTTCTCAAACTCCAAGGGGAAAGTCGAAGGTTTCACCATGCAGTTGGTGAATCATGTCACCGTGAATGTACGGGCATATTAACAGCATTTGAAATCGGGGACCAATGCGCACTTCAGGTCAGGGGGTCTCACCCATGGCCCCTATAACCATCCCCATAAACTTTTGGTCATCATGTTACTCCTTTGTATGTGAAGCACAACCGACGGAATGAGCATGAGAGCGCCGGGTGCGGTGAGGCGGAGAAGCAAAGGTCTGCTAATCAATACAACCGCCCGGTTCCAGACGCTGACTCGGAAAGACTGACTCAGGAATATATGTCCGTGTGTCGGAGTGGTACGCATTCGAGCGCAAGGATATTATCGAACTCGCCGTCAAAGTGGGGCGAGAGCGGATGTGCTAGATAGTCTCGCCGCTAAACGGCAGCACCCTCGAACACGACAGGCTGGTTATCCCGCATAGCAGGCCCCGTTTGTCAACTTCCGGACGAGAGAACTGCAGGAGGATTGAAACGCCGCCGCCATGACCGAAATCTATGGGCGTTAGAAGACGGTCTAACAATAATGCGGCGTGCAGTAGATGTTCACCTAGCAGCCGTTCATCGGGAAGGCGCAGCAGCTCAAAACGGCCGAAAGGCAGGAACGACAGTGATGAGTATGTACCTCGACACTCAGCACTTATGCGAAGACCGCTGTGTCCTACGCCGTATGCGACCGAGAGTTGGTGATGAATCTGATGATCGTTTACAAGTTGCAGTGGCGGCGTATTGCACCCAGAGCCCACCCTGTTCGTGAAGGATCTCGACTCTCGGACGCTTTATATTGATAGGGATGTGGAATGTTCCATAAGGAGATGGGAATGTGCAGGCCAACATACTTTCTTGTGTCGCAGGTTGTATCTATCTCTCAGGCCGCTCAGGCGTTTTATCGCCGGCGCCAGCCAAATGACGATTTCTCTGTCGCCCTGTGAATTTGCGCCCATGCCAGTTCAGGTTGTGTTCGGTTCGTGACACTTATGATCCTCGCGTCAGTAGCTTCGGTATTTGGGCAAGAGTACAGTGCCAGTGGAAGAGATACGGCCTCTACGGCCTCGCCATACGAACTTGAGGGTGGGTAGAACCGTGCCCCGCGTTTTCTGCCTGTAGCCCGGGTTGGCTGTATAGCTGAAAGTGAGGCCAACGTACACTCGGCGCCATAGTTCGGTTACATAAATGCTCCACGAGACCAGACAAGCGTTGTCGGTATGCCATCTGCCATCCACTTCTGCCCTCTGCAACCCACCGACTCAAACTCACTCCAACTTCCATCAAACCGATATGCGGGGCCGTAGTTCTCTCCAAGGGTTCATTTTATGGTCTCTCGACCGGGTTCGTTCTTGATGATAACCGACGATGGCGCGTGCGCAACCCTGACATCCATGATTTCAGATAAACATCGTGTTGATACCCTTAACAGGATTTTTCATACTATACACACGTTCTGCTGGCGTCGTTTATTTCTCTGCAGGAGCTGTAGTCTGCACGCTATCCGTAAAATGCATCAAACGAGTCCTTCGACACACTCGTCCCGTGCAAGCCAACCACCAACGGCAAAAGCAGACATATGGGTATGTAACAGAAAGCTGATAATTTGAATGCTCTTTTCAATTCCTCGACCGCCCAGGATGCCCAGCACGCATGCCGCAGCTATCACATTTTATGGAACCTACATTCTTCTTGCATGTGCATGGTTGCCATTGCACGCATCACTTCCGAAAAATCCTCTGTTTCGCTTCTTCGTTGCAGTGGTCGTTGTCCCGTGGACCTGCGCAGTTGCCAGCTCTCGGATCTTGTTGGGGCATCACACTGCACCGCAAGTGATTGTCGGGTTTATCTATGGCTCTATTTTCGCGTGTGTATGGTATTGGCTCTGGACTCATGGACTCAATGATCGGGGATGGATAGTAGAGCAGTATGTTAGAGCGTATATTGGATAATAGATGACTGGAATTAGAGCCACTTTATTCCAGATGTGACGTATATTCATTGGATCAACCTGCAGTGCCATGGTAAATGCCCAAGAGCATTTTCGGAGCATGAAATGTGAGAGCTGGTTAAGAAGTGACAAGTCGTCTGCGTGCAGAGAAGAACAATCCCAATTTTGCTCCCAGGATAATCGATTGGCTACGAGGGAACCTCGTTCACGGAGGCAGAACCACCGTTTCTCGACTTTGACTTCCATGCACGGTTGATGCTGGAGTAACAATGTGGACATAAATGATGCGCGAGCTTTGCTGCACCGCATCCAGGACAATGCACGAGATCTGCATGCTCGTCATGAATGTGAATAGACGCAGTCTGAAACTTTTCACCCACTCTGCTTGTCTTTGAGACCCTTGTTTGCGCTGCGCATGGCTTTTCTGGAATGTGAGACTTTCTTTTTTGGCACGGCCAAGAGGAATGGTGGGATGAGGTCGCGAAGGGAAGGGAGAAGGGGTATTGACCACGATGACCCAAATATTGCGAACGAAGGGGGCGCGAAGAAAGCAGAAGATAATGCAACGAATTGACGAGGGATGATGGTGGCCATTATTGCCAGCACTTTGAGTGCTCCTTGGTGCAGACTAGGGAGAGGCGCATTTAGCGCGCATTGGAACTCCGACGACCAACCTCTCGCTATAACACTACGGTCAAGCAAGCATCGATGTTCAGGTTCACGCGACCTCTACTCCAGGTGTCCAAGATATCCACTGGTATCTATGGCCTAGCCGTCCACCCCAACCCACTACCGGAGTTGATCAAGACCTACGAGTCCACCCTCACCGCTCTCACATCTATCCCCGAACACGCCGCATATAGACAGGGCGCGGAGGCCCTCACTTCCAAAAAGTTGAAGATCGTACAGGATGCGAATGGTGACATCGCGGAGGTTGAGAAGCAACTAGACGAGGGCCAGATTGAACAAGCCATTGCGATCGCGAATGACGAACTCGGTCTGGCGGGAAAGATGGTCGAATGGAAGGCGTATGTCTCCCCCGTGTATATTCGTGCGGCGGACTACTAACTATGGGCAGATGGGAGCCTCTGGAAGAGAAGCCAGAACCCGGACAGTGGGAGTACTTTGGAAAAACATCGACTGCGTCTTAGCGATGCTTCACTGGGCCCTATGCTTTCAGGAACTTGGGGAGATGGTGGTTAGGTATCTGACTATGTGTGTACTCCCTCCTAGAAGTGCATATGCAACACGTATACCTTACCAACCTATCGCCAAGGAGTCACAAGACGATAAACATGTCATGTAGTAGAAGATTTAAGAGCAATGTCCATCGTCTTCCAACACAGTGATTGTGCGACATGTTGTCTCGAGAACTATTGCATCTGTAGACACGACGACAGAAAGGACGACTTCGAATCGCTGTTTGCCCGGAGGAAGTTCACCGAGTTGTAGAAAAACATCTGGATGGCTAGTGAAGGGCACCGTTGTGACCTAACACAAGTTTGATTCCGAGATGCCACATCTCATGGGTGGACTGTGTTAGTACATGGTGTCGTATGAAGTTGAGACGTTGGGGTGATTGAACCAGAGTTGAGCACTCAGAGAAACGAAAGAAAAAAGAAAACGCTGACAGCAGGATTTGAACCTACGCGGGCAATGCCCAAGTGATATTGGCGCGTTTTTGCAAACACATTCAAATCACTCGCCTTAACGACTCGGCCATATCAGCATCATAACGCACCGACCGAAGGTACGATTATATATGGATCTCGAGGATATTTCCAATGATAACTGAAGAACAAGTCCGCGGGTGGACTTCTGAGATAAGACGGAAAAAATGGTTGTTGATTTTCACTACGAAAAAATGGCGAATAAAAACGGACAGAACATGAATTTCACCTGAAGACGTACTATTAGGTGCAGCCCGTTGACTCGCTCCGCTCGCTGACCGCTGGATTGACCGCGACCCGCGCGTTGCCTCTCCCCTCCCGTCGTCCCCGTCTCATTCGCTAAACCCCTCAGACGCTCGTTCCATTCAACTGAACGCTCGCAGACAAACCAAACACAGTCGCGAATCGCGACCCATGGACTCTCTCATCCCATTCACAACATCGGGTTCTCTAGTAGACTGTGTGGACAGTACGTTCGCTCCAAGTCCCTCCGCCAATCCTGTGCTCAGTCAGGTTGCGTCTACCCGCACACCTCTTCCTCATTTTTGTTTCGTTAGGAAAGATGCTCGTCGTCCTGCGAGATGGCCGGAAGCTTCATGGCGTGCTGCGCTCCTATGACCAGTTCGGTACGCATTATTCGCTCGCGAAACATGCGCGGTGAAGTTTTTGAACGTCAAAACGTCCCCTCGGGGGTTTAGCAAATCTCGTTCTCGAGGACACGGTGGAGCGAATATATGCCGGTAACACATTCGCCGAGAAGTGGTGTGGACTATTCCTCATTCGCGGGGAGAACGTCGTCCTTTTGGGAGAAATAGTGCCTCCTCTTTCATTCTCGTGTCTATCTCTCACTTTAATCATTGCCCACAGGATCTGGATCAGGAAGACGACATTCCACTACGCCAGGTTGATTACAAGCAGCTCGATGATTACTACCGACAAGATATCGCTGTGAAAAAGCAGAGGGAAGAAGCCAAGGCAAAGGTCCTGTATGAGCAGAAAGGATTCTGCAAGGAAGGAGGGGAGGGAGATGGTTATTGAGATGGATCCCTATATGAGTCCCCGCATCCGGCAGATTCATTAAGCCCCAGGGGAAGCGGGGACAGTCACCGGTTGTAAATTACACCTGCAGGTCATTTATCACACGACGCTTCCGAGCATGCTACATCTCACTGCCCAAATCGAGGACGCTAACGACAAATGAATACGGGTATAGAGACATCCGTGACGTTATTCCTTCGGTTTCTTGCCCTTCTTTGCCTGATCTCCGTTGGGCTTGAGCTTCGGCTGACCATTGACTGTTGGCCTTGGCAAAACAGGCACGCGAGGTGAAGAAGGCTCGAGTATCTTTGCTTTGTCGAGGTGAGCATGGGGATCGAGAATATCCTCAACGCGTTTCCGGATCTCGCGCTCTAGCTTCGTCAACTTTTGTAATGCCTGGTCCTTGGTCTCTTTGTCAAACTCGACATCTGCAACTCGCAACTTCTGCCAACTGAACAAATCAACAACGCTGTCAGAGTTCTGCCACCGTTCAAATAGTCGACAGACCCACCCTGAATGTCGATCACATTTCTTTTTACCCGTGCACCACCATTCTGCCTCCTCTTGAGTTCCGTCCACGTCTGCTGGGGCATGATTCTCTTCATAACTCTCGAGCACACTTGCACCAAACTCGGCCACCTCTTCCTCACCAAAACACAATCGTTGGTCCCACCCACACTGCTCAATTGTGTCTGCGTGCTGTATTGCGAGTTCCGTGACCTTCTCGCGCCACGCGATGACATCCATCTCAGCTTTGAGCGCCTCACGTTTCTGGACCAAGATCTCGAGACGCGCGCGAAGTCTTACAAGTTCGCGGTCTGCCTTGCTAATCTTCGGTGGGACAATGGCCGTTGCTGCCTGGTCGCCTAGTGAATGATATTGTCCCTCAGCGACCTGTGCTGACACAACCACGCCCTCGCGCCTCTCTGCATTCTTCATTGTCTCCCAGAGTCGGTCACGATTCCCACCGTTCTCTACCCAGAGAGAGATGCGCATGTGCATATATTGCACACCACACTCATCAGAGCAGTACTTGGAGAAGGCGCCACGTGCGGGCTTGTGACATGCATCTGGTGAGTTCGGGTCATGCTGCTTGAGCCCGTTCAGGCAGCGGCGTTTCCAGGTCGTGCGCAGATCGAGGTGAGGGTTCTCTGAAAGCCATGTCCACCAATTAGCTAGTAGAATGCTGGGGATTATCGAAGATACGCACTCTCCACACAGACTGGACAGATGAATTGGTCGACAAGGTCAACTTCTAGATCTGGCATGTTTACACATGACGTGTGATACCACTCGTCGCAACTATGTAAGCCATAGTATATGAGCGGATTGCAACGCAACCATTGACAGCGACGCACCGGTCACAAGCAATCATGATCCTCTCATCGTCATACCGCGTCTTGCAAACACAGTACAGCTTGTCTTCCATCTCCTCCTCGGCTTCCTCAAGCTCCGCCTCACCTGGCGCTGAGGGTAGAGCCCCGGGTGCAGGGGTCGTACTTACGGGCATGACTGATGTAGATCTAGATCGCGCGGCAACGGCTGATCTCTTTGTTACAGTAGCTGATGACTTCTTGCTTTTCTGTGGCGCTATCGAAGGACCATCGAAGGGTACCTTGAGTTTCGTCTTTGCCGAACCACTTGGTTTGGCACGACTTTTGGGCTGTGCATGCTGTTTTGTCTTGTGGAGGGTCAGTAATTGAGCAGAAGGTCAACATTGATTGAATCACCTTCTTTTTCTGCGCTGGACGCTCCCCCGTTTTCAGCATGCTCGTTTCAGGATCACGGACGGACACGGCTATATCTGGAGAGAGCTTTGAGACACTGTCCAGACTCATTGCAAAGGGACTTGGGGCAGGAGATGGACACGACAGAGTTATTGTACCTATGGCGGATTCTTGCTTGAGAGGGGCATGAAAAGAAAATGCATGTTTATCTTCAGGTGAAGATGGCCCTTGTTTTCTTAGCACGGTCTGTGAGCTACGTGACGGTAAATCGTCAGCGACGAGACTAAGGAGTTCTTCATCAACATCCATTTCTGCTTGGCCTTGCTCGACGACATGGCCGTGCTTCGAGTCCACTGTAATATCCAACTCCGGAGCAGGTTCGCTTTTGACCTCGTTGATAATTGGAATAAGCGGAGATTCCGTTCTGTGGGGACTGTCTGACACAGCGAGAGGGGTGGGTTCCGCGGCTCGAGGGACGGCGACGGGCGAAGTTGTTGTTTCAGGCTCTCTAGATGAGGTGAGCGATGTTTCCACCTGGTCCTGAGGCTCTGCAACCAGAGTGACGGTACCAGTCCCGGCAACTGCGGAAATCCGTTCGCCCGTTGGCTGGTTTGCACGTAACCCATCTTGAAAGTCCGAAACAGTAGGAGAGACTGCTCGTGGTGACGGTGAAGCAGTGGTAGGTGGGGGACAGGCTTCTTGTTCTGAAGTCGGTGGGTTGAGGACATTGTCATGAGTGGGCAAGCTAACCCTGGAGATTGCCGGGGATGACTGAATGCCTGGGGCAGCCAGAGTCGTCTCTGCCTCATCGCGGGAAGGTAGGACGGGCGATAATAACTTGATGGGCTCCGCAGCACCCACATCACGGGTATTCAATGTCGGTGGTGAGGCTACATTGACTGAACTATCTTGTACCACAGTTGTCACACTGTTGAGTGGCAGGGATTCGACCTGTGGCACCGAGGGCTCCTCCGGGGTAGAAGCCCTTGGGACAGAGGACTCCATCAACTTCTCTGAACCAGTAGCATTCTCCATCTCATCAAAGGTTTGAGATGCCGTAGTCGCAGGAGGAAGTATATCATTATGTGACAGAGGATGCACGTGGGGACTTGATACGTCTTCCCTCCCACGCGGCGGTGGCGCCGGTGCCAGCGTCGCAGGTAGTTTCGAGGGAATGAACAACGCCTGAGGCAGTGGAGACGATGGAGGAGTGTCCTGCTTTTCCAATGCCATAACAGGACGCGATACCTTAGGCATCGGCGGATGTGAGTCAACATGCGACCGTAGATCCTGACGTGCCATCGACCGAGGCTCTTCAGCTGCGAGGACATGCCAACCTTCCTCAAGAGCATAAGTGACTGGCTCCCGATGACCTGGGCCGTGAGACCGAAAAGACTTGTCTTCGGTGACATGTTGCTTTCTCACTGAACGCTCCCTCGTTGGTGACACACGACTTGCCGTAGGGCTCGCTCCCTCTTTGTCCCGAGAGGGAATAGGAAGGGTGGGGCGTACCTCTGTGCGAACGTCGGAGGATTGCCCGCGCGGTGTTATTCCCGGGCCCATCAACCCACTGAATTGCGAGGATGGATCCCAGCTATGGTCGGAACTAGAATAGGGGTGCGATTGACGTTGCCGCTTAGAGGGATGTGTTTCAGGGCCAGGGCCGATCCTGAGCGACGACTCTGAGTAGGAGTCACGAAGAGGTCCCGATATGAGGGATGGCGTAACGGGACTGCGGGGCGCGGGGGCTTGAAGGTGGGATGAACGGAAGAGTAGTTCTGGACTTCTTCGAACAGTAGAGCGAGAGGCGTCTGCATTGCGATCGAGACTGGCTTTGGCCTCAAGCCTATCCCGCTCTACTGTAGCAGCCTGAACGAGGGCCTCAAGTCCGCCTAGGGGAGACTGCTGGGGGGAAACGGGATTTAGGAGGGCTTGCGGAAACGAGGAAGATGAGGTCGTGGAAATACGGGAGAGTGATGCGTGGCGGGCCGAGGATGAAGCGATAGGTTCTGTTTGATTGCTGCGAGCGTGTCGAAGCGTGGGGGAAACGATGGGTTGTAACGACGGATCATACTGAGATGCGCCCGAGGACGGGGGGGAGTGATAGTATCCGCCAGGGGATGGAGCGAGGCGTTGGGTGTAGAGAAGAGGAGAACTGGGTGAGTGGATTGAAGATGGGCGGGGGAGGGAGACGGTGGAAGCAGGCGAATCCGAAGACAGACACGTCGTAGAGTAAGGAGGTTGGGAGTACGAGGGACGGGGAGGTGAGGGAGGTAAGTAAGGTGGCTGCTGTGACTGGTGGCTATGACTGGTTCGCAATTGAGGGGGTGTGGTTTGAACTGCAGGGAACATGCCTTGAGATGGGTTGTATGCGCGGCTTGAAAGCGAGGGTGGGGGCCAAGTGCGTAAGGATGAGCGGGATAAATCAGGGGAAGGGGTTCGACGAGGAGGAGCGGGCTGAGGAGGGTGCGGGGGATATGGCTCACGATAGAGGTCGAGACGATGATGTTGTTGTCGGGCGGAATCAGGAGAGTGAGTGGGGACCCTGGGCGGGGATGTCGCTGGGGGATCATCTTCACACAAGAGAGCAGAGATGGAGACTCTTCGTGAGGCCATCGAGAAAGCAATAACTTGACATTCGACAGTCACTCGACTCAAGTAGAGACTACAAAGGAGAACGTGACAGACTAGGAATGGAAATGTACAACGAGACATTGCGACCCATCCCATACAGCGGTCACAAACAACCAGCTGCTGGAAACTCTTAAGAATCTCCATCGCAAAGCAAACCGGCGAGTCGCACCCACGTCCCATCGTTCACAACCTGACGGTCTTCCTACTCTCCAGCCTATTTGACGGTCTCGAAGTCCTCGACCCACACCAGTCCTGCAACAGGCGGGCGAGTCATCATCGAGATGCTTTTGTAAGGCTAGTGAAAAGACGGTGTGTTATTTCGCAAATCCATTATGCCAGGGCACCGAACATACCTGTCGTTTTAGCGTTGAGAGAGAGCGTTGACACTCGATTGACGCGGCTTATTCACGGGAATTGCCGGACCGTGAGAAAGAACTGTATAGGTGTGGCTGTGAGGGACCTCGTCGGGTTGGCAGATTGATGTGGTAAGCAAAGTCTGGGGTGGTTCCACATCCCTTTCCATCCCTGGCTTGGCCGCACTTGCCAACGTCTCAACTCCCCTTGTCTGACTTACATTGATCAAAGAGCGCCCCGTCAAACATGTCGGTGGCCTCTGCCAACGCTTTTGCCATTCTAGCAGGTCAGTTTCTGCTTCAATTTCCTCCTTACTCTTGTCGTAAATTCCTCCCCTCCGCTAGAGGAAGCATCTCCTCCCGGTTCTCCCGGCCCTGCAACCCAAAAGAAAGAAGCATCCGCTTCTCAGCCCACCCGTGCTGCCGCTAAATCTAAGGGTCCTGCTTCCCGTGGTGGTCGGTACTACCCTCGTGGGGGTAAGCCAAGGGACCCTCAGGACGGCCAAGAGGAGGCTGCTGCTGGCGATGAAAGAGCCGCGAAGAAGGGTAAGTACCTTTGCACCTATCTTGTTGACTATGTGTCATGACACCATTTGGCTTCAGCGGACGGCGAGGGTCGTGGTCGTGGAAGAGGAAGGGGTCGTGGTGATCGCGGTAGAGGGCGTGGGCGTGCGTTTGACAGACATAGCGCGACAGGCAAGACGTTCGTGTTTCTATCCCTGATTTGTCATTCCTGTGCAACTCAATCGCTCCTCTAGTGACTCTGACAAGAAGATGCACCAGGGCTGGGGAGGCGATGAGGGTGGTGATGAACTTAAGGCCGAGGAAGCTGGGACGACTGACGCCCAGGCTGAGGGTGCTGCCACCGCTACGGATAGTTGGGATCCTGTGCCGATTGATTCTTGGAGTCAACCCCCACCGGCAGATCCTTGGGGGGTTCCGCCTGCTGAGGATGACACTACGCCAGTCGCTGAGGGCGAAAAGGGTGCTGACGATCGCAAACCAAGGGATAGAGACCCTGAAGAAGAAGATAACACTATCTCCTACGATCAATACCTCGCTCAGCTGAAAGATAATACGACGCCGGCTATTCCTAAACTGGAGGGCGTTCGTGAAGCCAATGAAGGTGATGAGGAAGCTTGGGGTGATGTCGTCGAACACAAAAAGAATGAGGGCGATGAAGCTTACTTCGTTGGCAAGGTATGTAGGTTTCTGGACCACTGATCGCGCAACTAACAAACAGTATTTCTAGACCAAGGCCACAACCAAGGCGCGCGCTGAAAAGAAAGAGAAAGTGTTCATTGAAATCGATGCACACTTCGATCGGCCTAGTCGCGGAGGGCGTGGGCGTGGGCGTGGCGGTGAACGTGGGCGTGGTCGCGGCCGTGGTTCCAGGGGACACCAGTCTAATGGCACGCCGGCGGACATAAACGTTGACGACAAGAATGCCTTCCCCACCCTGTCGTAGGTCGGCTAGACATAGCCATCTTGTACGTTGTTGGGAGTCAAATGCTTCCTGGGATTGTACTGTTACGCGCTGTATCGTCCTGTTCTTTCATGTTTCGACTGCATAATCTACGTGTTCCTCGTATCTTTTCGCGCCGGCAGCTGTTAGTTCGATTTGCCGCCGCGCACTTTCGCACTTTGCATGACTCGCATTTGTTGTTATGATAGACCGGGGACATGACCACGATGAAATAAATAGGTGTACTCGTGAATACTTGTTGGGGGTGGTGTCTAATTGCTAACTGGTGCACTTGTCTTGTGCGAGACTACTGCTGTAATACGAATTAGTGGCGATTGCCACTACAACCGACTCAATGACAATGACATGATATGGCGCTCAGGCCGGTGGTGCCCCTTACTGTAAGTACCATAGGACCTCTAAGTATAAATATACCTCTAAGAGCTTCGATTCCGATTCCTCCAACTTGTCCTTTATACGTCTACATGACACTGGAAACCATCTACATCCTCAGACACGGTACTACTCCCGAATTGGTGTCTGGGATATTCCATCACTAACCACAAACGCAGGATTCAGGGCGAACTGGATCAACCACGACTTGTAAGTACTTCAGAATCGAATGCTCGTAGCACGCGCCAAAGGATACTGAGTGAGGGTTTTCCCCACCCAGGAAAAGTGCAACCGGTCTCCCCCGTGACCCTCAGCTCGCTGCCTTCGGAGAGGTATAGTTCGGAGTTGACATCTTGGCGTATGCTCACAGTTGGGGCATGGTGTCCCTAGGATCAAGCTAGGGAGGTTGCTGCTTACTTCCACTCGTTACCCGAGGACCAACGTCCGACGGCAATATTTTCGTCCCCTTTCTGTGAGTGGTGCTCACTGGCCATGAGCTAGTGGAAAGTAACCAGCATCGCCGTCTTCCCAGATCGCTGTCTGCAAACGTCGAAACCCACGGCGAACAAGTTAGGTCTTCCAATCTATGCGGAACACGGTGAGTCACGACTTGAGATGCCAAGTTTTTTCTTACCCACCTGCCCCACCCCCATCCCCGGCGACCACACCCGCAGGTATATCCGAGTGGTACTCCCCTGCCGAACCCGGGACAGGGCTCCACCCGCGCCCGCCGGACGCGAGCGCGCTGAAGGCCTACGTCCCCGAGATCGACGATTCCTGGTCCTCAGTGTGGTACCCGTCGCGCCTAGGCGAGGACTTCGCCGCCTTGCATGATCGCGCCGCGGGCTTCTTGAACGTGTTCGTCCCCGAGATAGAACGGCGTTTCGCCGGGAAGCACAAACGGATCCTCCTCGTCAGCCACGCCGCTACGGTCATCGCGCTCACGCGCGAGCTGGTCGGCGATCGCGACCTCTCGTTTAGGGCCGCTTGCTGCTCGATTACCGTGCTAGACAGCAAAGTTGCTGCGGCCGCTGAGGGAGATGCGGTCACGGTGCCGCCTGCGGTCGTTGGAGGTTGGGCGGTGAGGCTGTTAGCCGATGGCGGCCATTTGAAGGATGGCCTGCAGCGGGCCTGGGGATTTGAGGACGTCGTGCTCGTAAATGGGGAGGTGCGAGTTTTTATCCTTGAGTTGTGACTTTGGACTTTCTCTTACGCGTGCCTGGCTTTTCTGCAGGTTATAAATGACCACGGCGAGCCAGGGACGGAGAACGAGATAGATGAGCCCGTGGGCTCACAGGTAGAACTGTTTTCCAGAATGTAGTCACTAATTCTACAATCGATCACACTCGTACAGTATATGGACACTTTATGTTACCCTCATCAATTGTTTCTCGAGGTCATCAGTAGTCAGTGATAACTAGAACGCAATATATGCGCTCGCATAGCTCACGCTCGAGTCTTTGATCGTAAGGCACTGATTACTCTGCTCGTACCTCACCCATCGGAGACTGGGTGACTTGGCATGCTCGTCTTGCAATACGGTCAATGCGCCCAGTAGCACACCAATTGGGTGCCGTCCGCAAATGGTGTTCTTCGTCCGAGCGAGGTATTCGGCGAACAAGACATGTGCTTCAGATGCGGTAGATGGAGGGAGTGTGAGTAGTTCCATTGCCTCGTGGTCAAGCGCAGAGATAGATTCGTGGATTGGGAAAGTAGACACCTCGCGCGGCAATGCGACAGAACGGGAAAGTCGGACAGGAGGGGTGGGTCCGGGAGGATGTTGCGGATAGTAAAATGTGTACGAGAACCGGGTGCCCCAGTGACAAAAGTCACTAGAGACGACGAAGAATGTGTCTTCGCTCGCGAGGTACGGCGCGAGGACGCGACCGAATTCTTCCTCTTTCTTCTTGTCGATGGCTCCAACGAGGACCGGGACGACGGTGATTTCTTTCCTGGTCGGGAGGAGTCGTTTCGTGGTTCACGAGTACTTGGATGTGGAACGGAGTGACGTACCCTTCAAATATCTTACGGACGTAGGGGAGATGCATCTCGATACTGTGCTCATCCTCGTCGGTGTCAAGATCCATCTCGGAGAACTGGCCGGTCTTTTTCAGTTCATCGATGGCTGCAAAAAGGCTCGGTAATACTGGAGGAGAAACGGGAAATATGGGCGTACTCGAGCGGTCGAGTGGCAGAACCCCAAGGGGGGTGGCGTATTCAATGCACTTAGAGAGTGCACACCCATTGAGGTAGACATTGTGAGAAGGACCAAGGATGAACACGCGCTTTCTGAGTTGCAAGAGAAGATTAGTCAGTTCGATGAGGTGGATGTCCACGATGTGCACTGACATTTCGGTGGTATTAATACTCTTATACGCCCAGGCAGCAGCTGGGCCAGAGTAAGAGTATCCAGCGTGTCTATGATATCGTCAGAGCAGGAGGTATCGTGGCATAAGATCGGACTAACGGCGCGATGATCGCCTTGCAGTTGACTATCGGGGGTGAATACGATGACGGTGGCACCACAGCCCCGAGCCATCCGGATAGCTCTCTGTCAAGATCCTTGGCTGCAATGTTGAGGTGTGCGAGTTGAGAATGGTCATCAGGAGGCGATAATCACATTCTGTACCGACAGTTTAACGTGTACCACGAGTCCGCATGAGTAGGGCGCCTATTGCGGGGGTGTCTGGTGATGATGTAGGTGGGACAGGATACTAATCCTACCTGACAGACATTGGTTGGCTTCACTGTGACTGAAGGATCTCGGGGTAAGTGCCAACCTGGCTGGGATATAATCGGACTACTAGTATTTATATTCGTAGGCGCCCGCTTCGTATAAACTACTGCAAATCGACTAATGCTATTTATCGATAACTACAGTACGTTGTCTCCAATGTCACTGCGGCCGAATGAACTCCAGAAGATGGCCAGGCTACACATATAAACGTGACCGCTGCGGAATTGTCAGTGCTGATCGTAGCAGTAGCTCAACCTGCTTACTTTGATTCGTCGAGTCCTTGAAGTGCGTACCCACATGATAGTGAGGATCAACGTTGCCACGCAAAGCACAAGTTCCATCCATGCTAAGGACCCTGGAGACAGGTAGTGAGGGCAGCTACGCAAGAATCAGCAGCCGCCATGGGCAAAAGATGGCCGATGTACTAGATGTCAAAGGGAACATCCCCACAACTTTTCCTCGCCCTTGCATTGTGAGCAAAACCAATGGACAAGCCCTGGGAGGGCTCAGAAAACGCGCATCGCGTTGAAATTATTACGCCGTACCCAGAAAATCGCGGCGGCGAAGATCCAAAAAACTGAGCCAAATAAATTGGCGAGCAGATCCAAACTGCCTTTCGTATACCACAACACGCATGTTGAGGGGTACAGGATGGTCCAAAGGGCGTCAAACAGGAAAATGAAGGATCTACAATATGATTTAACTGAAGCCCATAAACAAAATTCGGTGGGAAAGCGACAAACAAGGTATTGTACGAAGCCCTGGCGGCCAAGAGATAGGCAGTTAGGCCGAGCTGCACTGCGGCAGTAGATACGGCGAGAGCAAAAAGAAAGCAGTCATTGTGGCTTGCTTTTACGGTGTAGAAAGAGAAGTGAAGCATGATAGGCCATGTTGTTCGAGCGTGTCGGTCAACTTGAAAGTCGTGTGCGTGTCCGAGATCGGAGGATTGGCTGACGTAATGTGATTCCCTAGAGGTCACCGGTCACCGTCGGTCAGCGCCAACTGGCGGCTCAGCCTCAGCTTGACCCACCTCTCAGCGAGCGTGTAAATTATCGATCTAACTTGTTCTCAAGCTCTCTCATGCAATTTCGTCATGTCAACATCTATCAATAGCTCTACTGGCCTCCCCGATATCCCGACTCTCCCTCCTCTTGAAATCCCCATTCGTCCATCGCTCGACCGCCATCTACCTCTTCTCGACCAGGACGCGCTTCTCTCTCCTCATGCATATTCTTCCCTTTCTCCTCCTCTTCATCGTCAGCCTGCGGGATCAAGCAACGATACTCCACAGTCTTCCCCTACTAACGCAACTCCACTCTCGCCAAACTTGCGCAAATCTTTCTCTGTCGATTCGTTCTCCCGTCACTCCCGTTCGTCTCCTGTGAGCGTAGTGAGTCGCCAGCAGAAGGCGAGTCCTCTTACTTCTCCGGTTGACGAGCAATATCGTGTCCTGGTCCCAACCTGGCAGTCTCAACCAGTGGGCTCTTCTCACGTATCTTATCTCCCTCGTGATCCCGCTTTTCCACTCTCCGGACGCAGTCGCGGTGCAAGCGTTAGCACTACGGGCGATGAAGCCAGTCAGCCAATACTGGAAGAGTCCGACGGTGAGCCCGTGCGCGATGTACCTCAATATTCTACCGGAGCGAAAAGAACGGGAACAAAAACTAAGGGCAAGTTGCGTCCCACTTTGCCTCCTGGAGAACTTCCACTCCCATCAAAATTACATGGCGCCAATCTCGCTGTCCTGGAAAATATCGATACGGGCGATGATAATGCTCCATGGCTCCCTGTCATCGGAACTGAATCCGTTTCACACCGAAATTCCAAAGCAGGTCCGTCGAATCGACATAGTCGTGAAGATGACATTGGCGTTGGATCTGCTAGCACGTCAGGTGTGGATTGTGGTGGCGGCCGATGGGAATCGGTCAGTTTCGTTCCTTCGATTTGCCTTACTCTATCGGATTCAACGGCATGAAGGTCACGATCGCTGTGGTTGGAGAAAATGGTTGTGGAAAGTCTACCGCAATTTCGAAGGGTCTCAAAGCATACAGACTTGCGGACCCCATGATGACTACGGACAGCCCAGAGGATGATGCTCTATTCCAATGTGCGTATGCGGACCTGTTCAATTGAATCATATGCGTGATCGTTCGTTCAATATTAGATACTCTTCGAGTGGGGAAGGTATTCGATGAACAGGGTGGCGAGGCCGTTCTTAACGTTCTGGAGGTTGACACCTCTGTTCTCAAAGCTCGCCGGGAGTCTAACTACGGCATGTGGCCCGAGCGAGCTCCGCCCTTGGACGGCGTGATGGTGTGCTGCGATGTGTCTAGGAAGGAATCATTCACCGAAGTGGAGGACGTTTTACGTTCGTAATTTTCGCCCTCGCGTAACTTGGAAACTAACTGCTCGGTAGCGGTATTTCGACAAGCGAGGCTCCCAATAGTGGCGATTGCATGCAAGTGCGACCTTGACAACCTTCTGGTTCTGAAAAAGGTCCACGATCGGTTGTCGAGGTTGGACGTTGGCCTCGTTACAGTTACAGTCTCCAATGACGAAGGGAAGAACCGTCTACGCCTAGCTTTTGACTGGCTCTTGAGGGCCATCAGCCAGAATCGACGTTCGCCGGCTTTGTTTGGCTAGTTAAGCTCACCAGTTCTGATTCATCCATGGCTCTTCTAGGTACAAATCATGCTAATGCCGCAGATTACCAAAATCCAGCTTCTCCAGACGTTCTTACAACACCGCCGCCCTGGGAGATCCCACGCTCGGATACGGCGACGCCTACCGCTGCCATGCACATGCCATCCGACCACTCCTACGTACCCCAATCTTCCGATGCACGCCATGTTAACCCCACCCAAAGTCCAATATCATCCGCGCAAAGCCGATCAACGAGTGATCTGCCTGCGTCCAATACAGGAGCGACGAGAACTAGCGTACTTGTCAGCAACACAACAGAGGACCATCCGGATTCGGGTTCCAAGTCTAGCGTCACCGCAGTTTCGTTACAAGCGGATGTTTCGGGAACGGAATTTTTGAACGACAGTACAGAGCCTACTGACGATATGCCAGAGGACCGTCCTGGCGTACCCGGAAGAATAAGGTGATTATCTGCTTCTCTATGTCCCGAACAGTAAACAATGGTTTACACCGGTAACAGTCAATATGTGTGGGCTACCTTGGACGATCTACTGGACAAACTCCTCTTTTTGACTGTTAGTGGCGACGGTGGGTACTAGTTTACAGTGCATCAATGAATTACCGAAAGGAAATCTGCAGACTGGGGATTCATCTCACATTTTCTGCTCACTTATCGACGGTTTGCAAGCCCTCGGAGTGTTGTTCTAGCCATGCAGAAGCGAATGCGCCAACTAGACCAGAGCTCTGATGATCCTATGTTTGCGTGTTTCGCTCAGATGAGGTACGTTAAGGACTTGTCTTTGCAGGCACCTACTTATTCGCTCTTGTAGGGTATGTCATCTCTTGGAAGTGTGGGTCCAAGATTATCCCCACGATTTTGCTGTCGGTGCAGCTGCTGACGCACTCAATGCGTTGGTCAAGTCTATTATCACCAAGACCCACCTCCTCCACTATGCATCTGACCTACTTCCGTTCCTTGAAAGACGCCCCTTACGAGATAAGGATTCTGCGTGGGCCATGCAAGTACACGAGCCCACTGCTGAGGGTGATGAGCCGTATAGCTTCTCCGAGGATGATGACGATGTCGTCCCGCCATTGGAAACCACCTCAGTCCAGACCTTGGTCTCGGAGGATGCGAGCTCAACTCAATCGCTAGCAGTGACCCCTGGCAGGGAACGTAAATCCAGCCTTCCTCTCAGTGCGCGCAGTAACGGAGCGACAACGAGTGAACACATCGATAGTGCCAAGGACACAGTCAAAAGCCTATTAAACACGTCTGCAAAGTTGGGTGGCTGTGAACCCCAGCACGTAGCTGAGGAAATTACAAGAGTCGGGAAAACCCTTTTTTTGCTGATTGAGGTAGGAGGAATCTGTGACAAACTCCCTTTCTGTCACTGAATCACGGACCCTGTCTAGCCTCGGGACTGGTTGCAACACGTGCTAGTATCCGGGAAGAAAGACCCTGAGACGGATTCTATCTCACGCTTCAACGAAGTGTCCGAACATTTGGCAGATTGGTACGTTTCCGATCATGACATTGTCAGCCTTGTTGAATACGGTATCAGGGTCGTTTCCTTGATCTTGTGTCACGACAAAACCAAGAATAGAGCGAGGCAAATCGAGAAGCTGGTTGAGATTGCTGAAAAGCTGAGAGGTCTCAACAACTACTCGGCCCTGCGAGCATTTGTAGCTGGTATTAACAATGCCGCGTATCCGGGGGATCCAACCATCACGAAGTTTCAGGAAATCAACCCAAAACTGCATAAACATCTTCAGTCTTGGGAGTTACTGTTCAACTCGACTGGTTCACATCGCTCTTACCGGATGGCACTCCGCAATTCAAAGGGTCCTTGTATCCCCGCGTTGTGAGTCCAGTGCGTACAATTCTGTTCAAATCGACTCACCCGGACGATAGGGAGGTACATTTGTCTGATCTCATTCGAGCACACGTCGGCAATGGCGATTTTCACCCAGAAGACTCCTCGAAAATTCATTGGGCCAAGTTCAACATGATGGGCAAGTTCATTCACCTCGTCAAACAATATCAACTACGGTCTGGGAGCCCAGAAGGTGGTTACTTTTTCGAAGAGCGTCCGGAAATGCGCGGAATCTTGAACGGTGCAGTCATGGATAGCGAGGTGAGCCTTGTGCGTTCAGATATTCAGGGCGATAACTTATATCTACGAAGATGCAAATATCACGGATCTCCCCACCCGACAGCGATGACTACAATGAACGCCCATACCTCCCGCGCACCATGTCGCGTGATTACTCAGAGCGGCCAAGTAGGGACGCTGCACTTATCCGTAAGCTGATGTTTTGGGTGTGACTATATCTGCATCTCCCTGTCATTTATTCTGCCCACATATCATTTATTGTCCATTGTTGAGCATAGCTTCTCGTTGTCTGCTATTCAGGATACCCCCGCATATTCTCTGTCATCCTACACTGACTCCAAATAGTCAGTTGTGTCTGTATATAGTACATAGGGGCGAATCATCGCCAATGCAAGTCGCATATTCCTTGCTTGCCAGGCTAAGAGCTTGAGAATCGGGCGGGCACGGGCGGGTTCCGTTCAAGCGCCGAGCTCCGCCCGTACAAAAGGGACACGACATAATTTACTTCACGTTTATGTTGATTCCTAGCTCCATGAGGTTCGACACTATACCCAGCGTAAGGCTCATGTCTCGTGCGTTGAAATGCACACACGGGCACCGGGCAGCGTCGACTCTGGCCTCTGGGCGTGCACAACTATTGCAGAAGAAACCCGATGACATTGTGATCACCTTTGCGAAACGTACTGCGATGGGAAGGGCAAAGAAAGGACAGCTCAATGATGTGCCAGTCGATGAACTGCTTCATGCCCTATTCAAAGTGCGAGTTGTGACTCACCTCACTGCTCCCGTTCAGTTTGGCGTTGACCGTGTTCTGAATTCAGGCTACCCTGGAGAGAACCAAATTGAGCCCGGCGTTGATAGATGACATTTGCGTAGGTGCGGATACGTTCTCCAGCCTCAGTAGTCGGTGTCATGAGGAAAATGTTGTGAAGGAACCTGCCATCCACCCTCGCCTCTATACGTCTCTCGCGCCGCCGCGCTGGCAGCTGGGATCCCCGACAGCGTGCCAATCTCCACCGTCAATCGGCTTTGCTCGTCGGGTCTCATGGCGATCAGGAATATCGCGCACAGCATTCGTGCGGGGGAGATATCGCTCGGCGTGGCCGTTGGCGTGGAAAGCATGTCCCTCAAGTCAGTTCCGTTCGTTCGAAACCTGCGACGCGACGCGACGCCGCGCGTCGGGTCATAGTCCGAGTTTCCGTCGAATCTTATTTTTTGATTCATGCACACAGTCCTCGCCCCACTCCCCTGGTAGTGGACGCTGTCGGTGCAAACCCATCAGCGCATGACTGCATCCAGGTGCGTTCCATGGGTCTCCCCTCGACAATGATCCTAGTTGGTTAATCCTAAACGACGACTGCGCGCTGGTGCTGGCAGCCCATGGGTTGGACGTCAGAAATGGTCGCTCAAACGTACAAGATCTCTCGGCAGAAGCAGGACGAGTACGCGCTCATATCTCACACGCGCGCAGCAAAGGTCTCGCTTTCCCCCCCCTTCTTTTGTTCCCGATTTTCGCGCGCAGATGTTGACAGAAGTTTTAAAAAAACATTGTCGCGCAGGCGTTGGCAGATGGCGTGTTTTCCGACGAGATTCTCCCCGTCGAGCTCCAAGGGACCGTCGTGTCAGTGGACGATACCGTTCGACCGAACGTGAGTTCGGAGGGGCTTGCCGCGCTGAAGCCCTCCTTTCCAGAGTGGGGCGGTGCGTCAACCACGGCAGGGAACGCTAGCGGGGTGGGCGACGGAGCGGCGTTGTGTATTCTGACAATACGAGCGCGTGCTCAGGCGGAAGGCCATGACGTCCTTGCCAAGTTTGTGGGCACGGCGATTGTCGGTGTCGAACCGCGCCATATGGGAGTGGCGCCCGTCTATGCGATTCCCAAAGTCCTTGCACAAATCGGATTAGACAAACAAGATATCGATGTATACGAGGTGCAAGCTCTTTTTCTTTCTTTACGCTGACGCTTTCTGAAGACCGTAGAACAGATCAACGAGGCATTCGCATCACAATTTGCTTACTGTGTAGAGCAGTTGAAGATTCCAATAAGTAGGATAAACCCCAAGTAAGTTTCTGCCGACCCATTGATAGCGAGTGGACCTCAATCACCTCCTTAGCGGCGGGTCCATTGCTTTGACTCATCCGTTGGGCATGAGTACGTTATCTTCCACTGACAGGCAGGTACAACTTACTAATGACATCACAGCTGGCGTTCGCCAAGTTATCACTGGCCTGGAGGAGTTACGTAGACGGAATGGAGAATTCCTATGCACCAGCATGTGCATTGGAAGTGGAATGGGAGCCGCAGGGATATTCGTCAATGAGCGACGCTCATGAGCACCAACTTCCAACAATATGCATGGATCAAGTCACAACTCGGTTCATGCAATAACGGCGGGAGAGCCTAGAATCGTAAAGTACGACATTCAGCGTGTCTGATAGGCATACCTCATGTATATAGTATGCCGCCACTGCGTAAAGTATGCCCATGGGAGGGGGGTGTTCGACATGAAAAGGAATCGGTCCTAAAATTTGGTTAGGAAAATCTAACACGACGTGCACTGCATAGATTTCCAAGAGCATGCTCTACATCCGCCCACTGCAGTTTTGGCACATTGATGGGGATAGGTCATGTTTCGCCTGTACTCGTAGACAGGATTAGTCGACCGCGGAGTTGCGGTTAACGCGAGAAAGACATGTTTTTTTTAGGACCGTTAACGTTCTTAAAGGGAACAGGGGCAAAAAGTGGGACACAGTATACTTCAATGCAAAACTTGTCGGTGTGATGTTCGGCTCTGCTCGATATCTTGGTAGAACGACACCTTAAGGCCCTGAACTAGGTGGTCACACGCAGAGATGCAAAGTGAAATGGCGATTTCTTCAAACACGGCAGTGGTACTGACAGGAGATAACATTCCAAAATTGGTGCAGGAGAGTAACCCCGGGTTGTGACGCCAGAACAGCTATTACAGCTGATATTCGGGCGATACTAGGTGGGCACCCAACAGTACCATCCGTACCTGAGAAAAGAACATCAGTGTGTCATTCTTGGAACGAAGGCGGAATGTCAGAAGTGTGGCTCAGAGAGTCATTCATGTCAGTGACATGCAAGGGATGGGCGCCGCGAGGACGTCATCCGATACAGTCAAAGTCGACTAAGAGGTGCCAGTGATGGTTGAAAATACAACGCTCTTCATAGCAGGCGAGTGTGGTGCTAAGAATTTTGTAAGACACTCACCAAATCATGCTTGACGATGAAGAGCAGAGGAAACCCACCATTATTGAACTTTTGCGGCGCTTATTTAAACTCCGCTGCTACATTTGGTAGTCATTTGGTGGGTGAGGCCACCGAGTCATCGACAGCTCGACGAGCGACACTCGCTACACACACTCTCTAAGTAAGGTGCGTTACTTTATCTTCAGTGTGACAGCAGTGCCATGGTACTGCTGTGATTCATTCGAAACGTGGAGTAGATTGCCTTGCTTTGGGCTGGATGCTAGTTCTCTCACCTAGATAGATGTACGGCTGATCGCGTGTGCTAATACAACCCAGTTCCAGTCTCTTTCCATCTTCCCCAATATGGCCGCCCAAATCAGCAAAAAACGCAAGTTTGTCGCGGATGGTGTTTTCCGCGCCGAGCTAAACGAGTTCTTTACCCGCGAGCTTTCCGAAGAAGGCTACTCTGGTTGCGATGTCCGTGTCACGCATGCGCGTACGGAGGTCCGTACTCTCTGCCACACTCAATGGATAGCCGCCTGAACAAGTACTTGCAGATTATCATTCGTGCCACACATACCCAAGAAGTCCTTGGCGAGAAGGGTCGCCGTATTCGCGAGCTGACCGCCCTCGTCCAAAAACGATTCAAATTCCCCGAGAACACCCTTGAGCTCTATGCGGAGAAGGTACAAACTCGGGGTCTATCCGCCGTTGCGCAGTGTGAGAGTTTGCGATACAAGCTCCTTGGTGGTCTCGCCATCCGTCGGTGAGATTGGAAACCTTTGTGGGCGTTCCGCATAATGCTGATTCGGCTGTAGGGCGTGCTATGGTGTGCTTCGGTTTGTCATGGAGTCTGGTGCCAAGGGGTGTGAGGTTATCGTGTCCGGAAAGCTCCGCGCTGCTCGTGCCAAGTCGATGAAGTTCACCGATGGGTTCATGATTCATTCGGGTCAACCTGCTCGTGAGTTTGTTGACTACGCCGTGCGTCATGTTCTCCTTCGTCAAGGTGTCCTCGGTATCAAGGTCAAAATGTACGTGCGATCCATCCAGGGAATAAGAGGATGATCCATCTGATTGTGGTTTTAGTATGAAAGGTTACGACCCTGAAGGACTGCTCGGTCCTCGGAAGCCCTTACCCGACTCGGTCACTGTCCTCGAGCCCCCCATGGACAAAATCGTTGCCGAGCCTACGTCGGAGCAACGCGAGCCTGCCTTCCCTCAGGCAGCGCCTATACCGGATGAAGCCGCCTATCAGCAGCCACAGGAGGCGTATGACCAGGGTGGATATGACCAGTCCGCCACCGGTTTCTAGACTGTACTGTACACTGCATTGCGCTTATCTCTCATCGTCAAAATTGGGATGCTTCCAGAACTCTCACAATGTCTGTCTCACACATTTAATGACCTCGAGTTCGGTGTCGTGTAAAGTTAACCAAAAAGATTTTGTGTAACGCTACTGCCCGCTAATCCCCCTGGACCAGAGGGTAAATTCACTGTAAATATGCAAGGTGCCTCCGCCATCCCTGCTATCTGAATGTCCACGTTAGTGAGTGTTTGCGAGGGGTCCGAAACTGTGAGAACCCCAGTCTTGAAGTTGAGCATGAGAGCTACGCTCCCACTGACGGTAATGATCACGGGACCGTAACTGAAGGGTCGCACATCTTGTAAAGGAAGAGCCCCGCCGTATGCGTCCCAAAATATTGCGGAGACTGTGTCATAAGCCGGATCGAGAATTGCGGAAATATGAGCATCGTTCTGGAGACGGACAATCTCACGGCCCTTCCTCTTACTCTGGAAGCTGTCAGATGTGGTGCCGGGGAAGATGGTATACGAGACGGGAAGCGTCAGGTCCAAATGCTCGATCCATGCCGCGAAGAGATCGACCGTCTCGGGCGGCTGTGTTGATGCGCCGATCGCAGACCATGCGCCGGTGCGTTCGCCGACGGACAAGGAAAGTATTGTCAACCCAGGCTCGAGGAGGTAGCCAACACCACCGTGCCAAAGCGACGACGCGGTGCCGTAAAACGTTTGGTCACCAGGCCCGTTAAAGGGCATGTCGTTAACGTAGATGACACCTGAATGCCGTCTCTGGTCCAAGACGGAATAGACGGGCGCGTTGGTGCTAGACGTGAGGTTGGCGATCATAACGTGTTGGACATCGTCGTCAAGGAAAAACCAAGCCTTTTGCCAGCTCAACGCTTGGGTGTACGGGTTGACATATCGCATGGCTGCGGAACCGGTGTTGCCGTTCGACACGCCCCCGACGAAAGACTCGAGCCCTGTCCACTGGGCATGGGCACAGTCGAGAGGCGTGGCACCATAGTCCACAGTGGTACCAGGAATAAGGTTCCAATCCCACGCCGCGGCGATGTCTTCGTATTCGTCACCTTGTAGGTAAGTGTAAAGCGTACCATCGGCGAGGTGAAAGCCAAACGGCTAGGTGTGAATGAAGGAGAATCAGTTGCCAGATTTACTTGGACTAGACGTGCTAGAGACACGAACGTTCTGCGAGTTGATGCATTCTGTGTTCTTCGTCCGTGTCGAATACATTTTCAGCGTGGAAACGTAGCCGGGACCACGCTGGACCTATGAATGCGTCGCACAGAATGCTCTGGATATCGACTGCTCCCGCTTACCATGTAATCGGTATTGTAGAAATTCCTGTTACCGGCAAGATTTCCCGCATTCGCATCATTCGTAGGTTCGATCAGGTCGTTGTAGACTCGAACCATTGTAGACGAACCCCACAGCTCCCCTAGCTGTAGAACTTCGGAAAGATTGAGGCCAAGACGGCCCGTGGCTCTGTGTCAAGCGTCAAGAGGGGCCCTACAAATGTTGAACAAGCCACTCACTGAGCATCAATGACAGGGAAAGAGATGAACCGTGGCAGAGAGCTCTGATGCCCACTTAGGTCACTGAGTGGGTTGGGAGCGATGGACAACTCACGAAGTCCCAATGAAGTACATCAGTGTTCACGTTGCGATACACCATCCATTCATCACCATCAATCAGAGTCTCAAAGGCACGTTGAGAATCAGTATCGGTGGCATACTGTGTGCCAGCGGCATCGATCTGCAGCTCAAGAACGTCCTTGGAACTGGCACGGGACAAGTGAGTGGCATGAAACCGAGAAGGGACTGTTAGACATACAAATCCTTGCCATAGTTGCCATTGTAGAGAAGCCCACCGTGCTGGCCGAAACTTCCATCTGGCTTAATGCCATCGACCATTACGCCGGGCTCAATTACAATCTCGGCGTTAATGTGACCATAGGCCTCTATGATAAGGGTTGTATTCGTTGTCAATAAGGCAAGATCTACTCCAATCTTTGCCACGTCCAAGATGTTAGAACCAGTCAGGAAACTTTTGCCCTCATAAAACGTGTCATATGCTCGAGCAGAAATGGAAATGCAACTGTTGACTTGTGTTGGACTAAGCGAGGAGTTAAACAGCAAGCAGCTCTCGCCTACTAGTGTGGGGACAAGTATGACCTATACGGGTAGTTTGTGACGATGAGTCGGCTCCGAGGACTGAGAAAAACTCACGTTCGAGAACCAATTGGTATTCCAGAAGCCAGGAGTACCACATGGACAAGCATTGGTGCCACCTTGGTCCAAACATCCAAGAAGGGTAAAGTCCCGTGAGAACCAGAAATTCATTGCAGAGGAAATGGCGCTAGCGAGGGCTGGGTCATTGGCATATTGTTCAGCGCCCTTGAGCCCACCATGCCAAGCCGCGCTCATGGTCACTATGAGGCGTCAAGACCTAAGAAAACGTACATAGGATTTTTGGGGGTGCGTACGGATTCGGGACCAGTGCACACTTGCCAGCCAGTTGGCTCTGCGTGCAGGACAACCAGTAGTATAATCGATCTCGGATGCGGGCCAGCTTCCATCGGGGCCCAATGTTTGCAGCCTAACGTATTAGGGTGAGACACATACGTGGGATGAAAAAGCGTTAGTGACGTGCCATGAGGAGATTCGGGATACCTGAGTGGTGGATGCAGTGATAAAGCCAAGTCTTCGTTGGAGAACCGTGTCCATATCTTGCTGGGTCTGCGGGCTCACAGGAGATGAAAATGATGCCGATGATGCCGATGGGGATGGGCTGGAGGAAGGTGTTGGGCTACGGGAAACCGTTGCAGACGAGGGGACAGAAGACGACCCAGACTGGCCGGCTCCTTCCGGAGCTTTGGAACCAGAGCTCAGATATGAAAGGGCTGTACTTGATGAGGGGGGCGGTGTGGCGGTTTGTGAGCGGGCGTAGGTGGAAGGCAAATATGTAAAAGGACCGGGAAGTGCGCGTAGCGGAATAGAGAGGGCGAGGTTGGCCAAATAAAGGAGAGACAGGATAGAAAACATCGTGAAGAAAAAAGGAGTGGATGCTCTCGAGGGCAGAAAGCGAGGGCGTGAACGACGAGAGACTTGAGTGCTTATATCAACAATGAGGCTAGCTGGATTAGGCAGGGCGGACATGTCGGAATGACCTAGTGAGGTGGCAAGTTCTCTCATCCTCGGACATAGACCACCGTAGGACAAGTGGAGTGATGGTGATGCACTGCGTTACGTTTTCGTTCGAAACATGGCCCCGACTCGGAGGTGTACTAGTACTGTACCAGGTTGAGCAAGTGAATGAGCAAGTGAGTGAACCTGTGGCGCGGGAAATGCCGAGGATATCGAGATAAGGTTAGGGTTGAGGTACAGAGCGTCAGTCACGCTCACGCTCCTCACCACTTACCACTCAATTCTGACCTCCTCACCCCGCTTTCGCTTTTCCTCCGCGCTCACCCCTTCCTCCCCCCCTCGCCCCCCGCCCCCCTCAATTGTCATATCTTTCTTTCCCTTTCCTCACTCTCTCCCTCTTCATACCTTCTCTCCCCCTCTCCCCTTTTTCCATGCCTTCCGACTCCCCCACCCATGCCCGCGCTTCGTGTACGTATGATTTCCCCCATAGCATCTAGCTTTCCATCCGTCGTTCACCTTCTGTCAGCTTCCCCTCAGGGCTCTAGATCTCCCTCTCCAACCGGACGTGATGTTCTCACCCTCCGTGCTCTTGTGAGTACGAGGGACGCTGGCGTCATCATTGGAAAGGGTGGTAAAAATGTTGCCGACCTCCGTGAGCAAACTGGTGTCAAAGCGGGCGTCACCAAAGTTGTTCCTGGTGTCCATGAGCGCGTCCTAAGCATCAGCGGCTCCGTTGAGAGCGTTGCCAAGGTGTGTTCATGCTGTCGCTTCAGAGTTTAACTTTCCCCCTGACGTGTCTTTCCAAAAGGCATATGCGCTCATTATTGCGCAGCTCGTCGAGGCAAACCCCGCTTCTCCCACGGTCTCCACCTCTTCCACAGCGCACACTTCTATGCGCCTTTTAATTTCACATAATCTGATGGGCACCATCATAGGCCGCAGCGGTCTTAAAATAAAGGCCATACAGGACGGCTCCGGAGCGCGTATGGTAGCTTCAAAGGAAATACTTCCCCAGTCTACCGAACGTGTTGTTGACGTTCAAGGCTCACCCGAAGCTATCGGTCGTGCGATCGAGGAGATAGGCAGATGCCTATTAGAGGATTGGGAAAGAGGACTCGGCACTGTTCTCTACAATCCAGGCGCCGCGGATGAACGCACCGGCGGACGACGTTCTCATGGCTATCCACCCAGTTATAATGGCAGGCGTCCCAATGGTGACTCTAATGCGCGTCCCCCTAGCCCTCCTTCGCCTACGACAGGAATCCCGGCCAACCTACGCACCCAAAATATTTCCATACCGTCCGATATGGTTGGTTGTATCATCGGCCGTGGTGGCACCAAAATTACGGAGATCAGGCGCCTCTCCGGCTCCAGGATCTCCATTGCCAAGGCACCACACGACGAGACAGGCGAGCGCATGTTCACCATCATTGGTACTCCAGAGGCAAATGAGAAGGCCCTCTTCCTGCTTTATAACCAGCTTGAAAGTGAGAAGGAGAGGCGGGTTGGGAAGGAACATCAGAGTCAAGAGGAAGAGTCCCAGGACTAAGAATTTCGCCTTTCCCTCTCCAGGCATCCGCAATGGTTATCGATGGGATTATATTCACGGGTCTTGCCCACTAGTGTTCATATACATGTATCACTTCAATTTCCACCGCGTCGTTATTGCGGCGGTCACAACGACGTCTCCCCTAGATGCTTGTGATCGTCCCATCCTTCGCGCTTCTTGTCCCCTTTTGCAAAATGTAAAAAGTCAGTTGCACCCTCCCCCGCTATCCGTTGTCCTCTCCTTTTTTTACTGTTTCTTCGCCTGCTGTGTTGGCGTCTATACTATTACTCACTGCGGTAGGGCTGCCTCATGTGTGTCTCCTTCGTTCTTTTCTCTGCCCAAATACGCTGTATGTGCATTCTGTCTCTAACCATTCCCTGTACGTATCAAGCTTGTGCGCTAGTAACTCGGTACCACGTGCGAATTAGACAAACCTTTTTCCGGTCCGTTTGTCTTTCGCTCCTGCGCAAATGGACACAACTCAGGACCGCGCTCGATCTGCCTCTCTCGCACGTACATTGACCACGGCTCTGGCAAACCCTTACCTTTCGAACTACGCTACCGCATTTCCCCACCATCCTCCCGCACACCACGTGAACCCCCAAGGCTACACTTACTCTTCCACCTACAACCCACTCACATACCCCCCTTCACACCCATCTACATCCTTCAGTTCTCCTGGTTACTCTTTCGGAAATGTATCTTCGGCTTCTGGCAGCCGCAACACCGTTCCTTCTCGTGGCGCACCTCAAACGCACTGGTACGCCCCCGGCAATAGCAACTGCACATACTCCGGCTGCACATTTACCGGCTCTGCAAACTCTGTGCGCATACACATGATGGACCGTCATCTGATCTATCCGCCAGGATGGCACACCCGCAAGTGCCAAGCGGATTGGGACACAGACCCAAGCTTGAAGGGGTACGTCCTCGTGCGGTCAGAAATGAATGGGATTTTTTTCGCCCTGGCCAACCCGTCTAACCGTTCGAATTTTTTGCGCACACAGGAAACCCATTCCCATCCTAGGCACGAACGTGCGACTCGACACGCCCGAAGAGATCGAGGCATGGATCGCGGAGCGTAAACGCCGCTGGCCGACAGCTGCCCGCGTCGCAGAGAAAAAGCGCAAGCTGGAGGAAGCCATCGCCAATGGCGGGCTCCACCCCGAATACCTCGTGTTGACGGGGAATAAACGTTTCAGGCCTCATCATTCCCCGTCTGACGTGGGCCCAATGAGAACGAGACAGGGGAGAGGCGGCGGAGCCTTTGTTCGGGGCCGCGGTCGAGGAGGACGCGGCGCAAGCGGGCGGAATCGTAGGCACGAAATAAGCGAGCCCCGTGGCGACATTACCTCATCGGCTCGGTCCCAGTCCCAGTCCCGGTCATCGTCGTTGCCAATGGCGATGGCGAAGGACACGGATTCGAGGCTGAGTGTGCTGCCACCGTCGATCGTGGCGTCGTCGCATTCGAGCCCAGACGCAGATTCGAATTCGAGGTCGGATAACGATGCCCCAGAGGAGGTGTCTGCCAAGCGACCGCCTGGGATCGAAGCATATGCGTCGTCGTCGGACGATGAGCCGGACCTCTTGCAGTCTGCAAACCGCCAAACACAGCTCGAATCCACCATCCCAAACTCCCCTGGTAGTGGTCCTGTTACTGCAGCCGGACCACCATCGACCCTCGCAAAAGCAGGGCCCATAAATCCTCCTCGCAGAGCCCCACCACCTCAGCCCAAAAAGCCGCCACGAAATCCCTTCGCGCCGCGGTCATCTCTGCTTCGTAACGTGAGCGGTATCTCGTTTCCCGGTCCCCACGTTTATGCTGACGATTGGCGCGCTTGTTTATAGCTTCTGCTGTCTGAGATTCGCGTGACTGTGTCCAATCTCTCCCAAGCCATCCGTTTCCTGGTCGCCAATGATTTCTTAGAAAATGTCGAGCTGAAACCGGGAGAAGCGAATGAAAAACGGATCGAGGTTGTGGGTGAGCAGCTCGCTCAGCCCGAAGCAAACGCAGGCACACCGGAGGATACAGAAAGACCCCCACAACTAATGGAATGACCGCTGAAACCCAGACAAAAGTATTATTCGCGAATTATTATACAAGAACCCAGAGTTTGGGATGATATATAACGATCACTTGCTCTCCTCGCTCCCGCTCTCGCTTCCACTTTCGCTCTCGTCCTCGTGGTCGACTTCCAATGTCCGTCTTTCGACGGTAAAGCCCGCATCTTTCAAGCCCTCGCTGATTTCGTGTGCTTTTCCCGGGGCAGTTACCGACACAACAACCGAGGACGAAGCATCGAAGAGGGGGAGGAAGTACTGTCGCAATACTCGTAAAACGTCGTCTTTGGTAACCTCCTGGAACTTCTTCAGGCGATTAATGTGTTCATTCTGTGATACATCCTTGAGAGCTTGATTCGTGAAAGATGTCACAGCCTGCAAGACGGAATGTGCGTCAGACATAGCACACTAATTTCGAACGACTACGAACTGCGCGTCCGGGAGTCGAGACGCCCTTCGTGACAGCGAAGACGATGCTACTCTTAGCGGCATCTAGTGCGGTATCCTCTAGTGCGATCTGTGAGGCACTCAGAATGAACGTCTAGCCCGGACATTTGAAAAACACACCGAGCCATCTACAAGACCACGGACAACTGCTGCACCTTGTTTGAAAGCTTCAAGGCTGTTTGAGCTCTGCCGAGATGGGTGTCTTTAGTGCGAAGTCATAAATCGATGGTATCAGAACGTACTCGGTAGAGCGTGAATGCGACTCGACCAGCCTCGAGGTCGATCCCAACGTAAGCGCCGTATGCCAGCCCGGAGCCTCGGATGTACCGCTGGCAAAGTATCTCAGAGGTGTGAAAAGAAATCGAAGATGTCCAATTACGTACCCAAAGGAAGCTCTCTGTTGCGCTTAGGACTTCCGCCGCAACGCGGAGAGCAGGATAGTCTGGATGGTTGAATCCTTGGATTCCTTTCCCAATATGATTGACAAATGAACTCTCAATGGTGGGGAGAGTGACCACGATAGCCTAGGTAGTCGCGTCAGCCTGTTTTGATTCTGTAGTCATGATGTCCACATTACACGTTTCACGGGGTTTTTGCCAACGTCGCTTAGCGTATCAGATGCTAAGGGGACAGGGGATAGCGGTGCCTCCTTCAGCATCCAAATCGGTCAGTGGGTAACGCTGTTGATTGTGGGCGGCGCAGCTCACAGGAAGGGCGGCGCCAAAGTACTTGTTCCAAGTGGCCCGAGGTTCGTGGACACCCAACACGTTCCCGGTCACGGAGAATCTCACGCCAGTAGGATCAGTGACTGGTGATGAATGGTAAGAACCAGCCAAAAGTGGTGCGCAAAAAACCCACAGTTTCGACGGATGCTTTCGAATACCTCGATAACTCCTTCGGGAGCTGTGTGAATTTTTTCCGAGAGACCTCGGATAAAGTCGGACTGGATAAGCACCCCACTAGCCCGAGTGGTGGAGTTCTCATCGTGTAGCAATTCCGCCGTGACGGCCGATAGAACCGTGTTACCATCCCGTTTGAGTCCAGGCAATGCCTGCTGTATCTGAGCAATTGTGATCTGGAGCCTTTTCAATCTGTTATCACTACAGCTCTTCAACCGCAAGAGAACAGAACGGACCTCTCCTTCGAGAATTCACTACCATAAAGTAGGTCACTCAGCCAAGCTACTGCCAATTCGTACTTAGCCACTTCAACGCGTATTGTGACACGCAGCGTTTCGGCAAATGTTCCTGAGGTACCGAGGCCAATATCGTAGAAGACAGTTTGCTCATCTAGTTGATCGACGACTTCTTCATGAGAGAGACGTTGTCCCGAATGACGCTTGACAGGTAGAGAGAAAAAGGAGCTGAGGTACGGTTGAATGTACCTATAACAGCTTTGAGTTAAGAACGACCGCACAGCAACGCAAAGTACGTACGGGCGTAAGTGACTAGGGAGCTTTGCTAAGGATAGATAAGCATGGACGCTAACGAAATCAGACTGGATACGGGAACTGAGCTTGCTTCGATCAAAATGACAATGGAACACACCTTGACGTGGTCGTACTGGACGAAAAATGCTGGTGGTGGACCGTCCGCGCTCACATGCCGGCTAACATCATTTTCCATGGTAGGCGTCCTGGTTTGACGGCCGATTCCTGCCTGCTGAACACTTTGCACCGGGATCCAGGAGATGCTCTTTACGTCGGGCACGGGGAAGGACTTCAAAACCTCGGCAGGTATCGGTTTCTCATGTTCCGCTTTGGCCTCTTCGAGTTCCTTGACCTTCTGGGCTAGACCTTCTGGACCTAGGTTCGCTTTTTGTTTTGCGATGCGAGCCCTTTCCTCCTTCTCGAGGCGCGCTGCAACGGCCGCAGAAGGCTTTCCGCGGACGACGACTCGTTTGGGGGTAACAAAGTACCTGTGAAGATTATTCGAGTTCTATGAGATAATTGATAATCATTGCACAAAGTAGGCGCACTTTTCAATGAAGTCACTCCATTGCTTATTTGACCAGGTCCTCAGGGTGTTGTAGAGCTTGATCTCGTCCAGAGCGGCCTCGATTTGAGAGCCATCCGAACGTCCATACAGGAAGTCACCAATCATGGTTGGTGCAAATGCGTCTCCCCCATCTGATTCCACTTTGCTACGGAACTAGATATCCATGAGAGGTCGCGCACAGTATGGCAGGTTTGAAAAGTACCTGGCGCTCGTCCCGATCAATCACCATTTTCATACGCTGCAGATCTAGACCGTCCTTGACGATGCGGCGGAAGCTCTCGTGGAGTTTGGCGTCAAATGTGTCTAAGTGCTCAGTCGGAACGGAGCCGACGTATATCACCAAATCAGACAACGTCGCCCTGTTCTCTCCTCCAATATAGATAAAAGTGCTGCAACCCCTTTCAGCTATCTTCCGGGCGACGGAAATAAGACTTACCAAAGAGGGGATTCTATCTCTATGTATTCTTTATTGAGGGGTGCAGTAGGAGAGGACGTGAGGTACGCGCTCAAAACCTCAATTGCCTTTGTCATGGTAAGTGAGGTGCATGGATACGGGGCAGAGAATGCGTGCCTTAGATTCAACAAAATCATCGTCGCGGGGGCCCATGTAGTATATCAACACCTCGCCCGTACTTTCATCCTTTTCTGGAAATTCTACCGTGTGCTCAATGAGTTCCGCAATAGGTTCTCGATTTGCACTTGAAGTCTCCAAGAAGGGCCGTTTCCAACCAGGTGGGCTGGAACCTTTGTCTTGCTTGTGCGCGATGATACTGGGCTCGACTTCCTTCTGCACGACAGATAAGAGGGTTTTTGTCCCGCTGGAGAGCTTTCCGGAAACAATGAGAGTCAAGTTATGAGGAACATAGTAGGTTTTATGGTAGTCGCGAACTGGAAGTGGTCAGTACCGAGTATAAGAGGAGAGGATTGACCCATTACTTTGTTCAACGGTCAGGTTTCGAAGGGCCTCCATCAGGCCACCTGTTTCACTTCGGTAAGCACTCTCAGGCGGGTTGAGCAGACGTTGCGCTCTGCGGGCACGAAGTATTAGGACAGTGGAAGTTAACCACGCGTCTCAGAGAGGCGACCGGCGTAGGCCAACAACGTACTGTAATGCCATGAGATCCCCAGAGGTATTTTCGCGGCCCTGCATTTCAGAATAGACCACTCCCGAGTCCTCACCATGCGAGTCAATGTGATGCACCTAATGATGGCAAGTCCGTCGGTCGTCGTAAGCACAGGAAAATTTCGGCAGACCTCGGTTGTATACCCAGCCTTCGTGATAGTAGGATAAAGTATATGATCCACGTAGATAGGAAGGATCTGCAAGAATCCAGTCTCTCCAGCAGTCGAGACCGTGTAAGCAGTGTGGTCTGTGTCGGTCCACGCATTGGTACCGTTGGAGAAGCCACGGTTAGCAAAGTGGTCTATGATGCCCTTGAACGGATACTTCTCCGAGCCCATAAAGACTAGACTGGGGAGGCGCCTGCGTCAGGTACAAGGGCACGCGTTCCCAACGTGTACTTACTGCTCTAGGGTGTGCGGACAGCCAGAATCATTGAAAACTGCCAGTCGTGAGTCAAGCACGACTTCGTAAAGGTGGGGATTTGCGTACTTTCGGTAGCCACCACAAAGTAACCATTCACGATGGGAGCTATCGGCACGGTAAATACGGACAGAAGAGGAAGGAAGGCACGCGGCGGATGGTTCGCTCACCCTCGTAGTCCAGGTGAACGACTCTAAGACCAGTAACTCTGCTACGCCAGCTCGAGACCGTAATGTCGGAAATACCGAGCTTGACACGCTCTATGAGATCAAAATTTTCAAATTTCTCGGGAGACGCGGAGGAAGAAGGCGGATGCACAGCGCCGGCGGGTGACATTTTGGCTTGTTGGGTCAGAGAAAGGCGGGGACTGTTAGTGGAAAAGAAGGATGCTGATGTCGGCAATGTCGGTCGTCTTTTGAAGAGGGACAATAAACGATTCATCCGAGTCTCTTGTGCTTGCCAAGGGTTGCGGATGGAAGCAAAGGCCGTGCGTGTCAGTGCGGCGAGTGCCCACATGTAAGGCACAGCCGTGGTCCGGCGCATAACAACCCTAAATTTCAAAATCGGCCACCGTACCGAGTCTCATTCGTGCGACTTGGTTCCTTCACTACACCCCTCGCACGACCTATGTCCCCCGAATCGGAGACGTTCACACCCACTCCGGAGCAGCATGCACTCCGAGAGGCCCGTCGCCTGAAGAAACTCAAAGCTGCTACGAATGCCGATGTGACACCCTCCACAACTCCGGGTTCGCTTGTGAACGATGAAAAGGGTCGAATACCAGCACGGCCCTGGTTGGCAGTCCAGGGTAGCCTCCCAAACGCCCGTCGACGTGTTAAGATCATGACATGGAATGTCCGTAGACTTCTATTTCCACATCGTTGTCATCTGCTGTGTGCACAGCGTCCCAAATCAATACATGTGACTGTACACTTCTCCGTACTAATACCGCTCTTTTTCAGCTCTTAGCCCAATGCCTTGTTCGTGAGTGGCAAT